>Ga0214472_10000171_pt1 | contig 88057 bp, 94 predicted proteins | sample RVTome_6_FD_207662 | JGI IMG/M metagenome (GOLD analysis project Ga0214472, IMG submission 207662) | Soil microbial communities from uranium-contaminated site in the Upper Colorado River Basin, Wyoming, United States - RVT140D175 | ecosystem: Environmental > Terrestrial > Soil > Contaminated >... | reverse complement strand
CGCCCTGGGACTCACCAACGACGGCGGCGGAGACCACTTCACCGACGACGACACCAGCATCTTCGAAACCGACATCGACAAGCTCTACACCGCCGGCATCACGATGGGCTGCAACCCACCAACCAACGACAACTACTGCCCAAACAACTCTGTGACCCGCGAGCAGATGGCCGCATTCTTACGCCGCGGGCTCGACACCACACCGTCTCAGGTGACCGACGTGATCGCCACGCTCAGTGGGGGGTCGGGAGAGATCGATGTCTCCTGGGACCCTGTACCCGACCTCGACATCGATCACTACAACATCTGGTACAGCGAGCTGCCCGGCGGCACGAAGACCCTCATCACTGACCCTTACATCGGTCCTGACACCAGGGACAGCGGTCGGTGGTACATCATTGATTACCCACGATCCCTCGTCAGCGGGAACGACTGCTACCAGGTGAGCGCGGTCGACCTGGCGGGCCAGGAAGGCCAGAGGTCGGCTGAGGCGTGCTTCGACTCCACACCAGGCGCACCGGACCAGGTAACCGGCGTCGCCGTCGGTCTCGGTGGGGGCAGCGGCGAGGCTTACATCTCATGGACACGAAACACCGACCCCGACCTCAGCCACTACAACGCCTATTACAGCGAGTTGCCGGGTGGCCCATACACATTCCGCCAAACCGTCGCCGACGACGAAATTGACGGATCCAACCGGGTGTTCTTCGTCGACTTTCCGGTCGACCTCACCGTTGGGAAAACCTGTTACGAGATCAGTGCGGTAGATCTAAGCGGCAACGAGGGGACCCGGTCCATAGAGGAGTGCTTCGCTCCGTAACTGTCGACACCGTAACGACTCCAGGGGGTCAGACCTTCTCCAGCACCACTCCGTAGACAAAACCGAGGGGGCCCATACGCCACAGCGCAACAGGGCGCATCGGGGTTTCGGCGTAGATATCTTCTGGTGGCGGGAGCTTGTCCAGAGAACGGTTCAGGTAGACGTACTCGTCCCGGCTGCCGGCAAACGTGCCCACGACGGGGAGCACGGCTGACGACCCAACTCGGTGAAGGGTCGCCGCGTACCTGTTGCGGGGTCGGCCGAGACCAACAACGCCAAGCCGGCCGCCCGGTCGCAACACACGTTCCGACTCGGTCAAGGTCTGTTCCACCGAATCGAGGTTGCGAAACACAAAGGCGGAGAACACCGCATCAAAACCGTTGTCCACAAACGGCAACCGCTCCCCAACCCCAACAATGCGGCACGGGCTCGTATTCAGCGACAACATCTGCGGCGAGGGATCGAGCGAGATGACCTGCCGATCGCCAAAAGCCGGGTTGGCTGCACCGGTCCCGCCACCGAGATCGAGCAACCGTCCTTCGGGCAACAGGGCGATTACACGCCGGCGCCAGGTTTGGTCTCTGCCAAGGGACAGGATGCGATTGATCCGGTCGTACCGATCGGCGATGTCGGAAAAGACCGACCCGTTGCTCAACTCGAGCCGATCGTCTCAAAACCGACGTAGTCCCGAAGCACATCGGGCACCACAATCGTGCCGTCCGGCTGCTGATAGTTCTCGACAATCGCGATCAGCCATCGGGCCATGGCGATCGCGGTGCCGTTGAGTGTGTAGACCAGCTCGTTGCCCTCCTTACCGCGGTACCGGATCTTGAGACGCCGGGATTGGTAGTCGGTCGTGTTCGACGTCGATGTGATCTCGCGATAGCGGCCCTGCCCGGGGAACCATGCCTCGATGTCGTACTTCTTGGAAGCCGAGGCACCGAGATCGCCGGCGGCGATGTTCATCACCCGGTACGGGATACCAAGACGCTGCACCAGCTCCTCCTCACGGGCGAGCAGGAAGTCGTGCTCATCATCCGCGGTGTCCGGATGAACGAATGAGAACATCTCGACCTTGTCGAACTGGTGCACCCGGAAGATGCCCCGGGTGTCCTGTCCGTAGGTTCCCGACTCCCGCCGGAAGCAAGTCGAAAAGCCCGCATATCTGAGCGGCAGATCGTCGACGTCGAAGATCTCATCAGCATGCATCGCGGCCAACGCGACCTCCGACGTGCCGATCAGATACAGGTTGTCCGCCGGAAGCGAATACACCTGGTCTCGATCAGACGGGAAAAAGCCGGTGCCGTATAGGGCCATGTCGCGAACCAGCACGGGCGGAACCACAGGAGTGAACCCATGCGGCTCGAGTGTGTCGAGTGCGTAGCCGACAAGACCGAATTCGAGCCGGACCAGCGGTCCGAGCAAATAGCCAAACCGGCTGCCCGAAACCTTCGCCGCACGCTCGATGTCCAGAAACCCGTGCTTCTCCCCGAGCGCCACGTGGTCGAGGAACACTCCATCGGCCGGTTCTCCCCAGCTGCGCAGCAGCTCGGCGTCCTCCTCGTTGGTTCCCTCTGCGGCGGTGGAATCAACGAGGTTCGGAAGTGTTTCCCAGATCTCGTTGAACTCGGCATCGGAGGCGTCTGCCACGGTCAGCGCCTCCTTATACCCAGCCGAGAGCTCACTCGCCCTGGCAATCGCAGCCTGTTTCTCCTCCCCCTCGAGTCTCGCCACAGACTTGCCGGCATCCTTTTGCTCAGACCGAATTTGCTCGGCCTTGACACGTTCGAGGCGGCGTCTCTCATCGAGATCGACCAGAAAACTGACGTCGAGGTCGATACCCCTACGACGCAGTGACGTCTCGAGTGCTGCCGGGTCGTTGCGGAGAATGCGTGGATCAATCATGACCCCGGCAGGTTAACCCCGCGCCCGCGCCACCGCTTCCTCCTCCTCGGGCGAAAGCTGCTCGGCACCCTTGAAGGACCGAACCTCCTTGGTGAACACACGCACATCGAGCCGACCCACAAGAATTGTCAGCACCACCCCGTCGCCGTTGTGGCTGAGCAGCGCCATCGAACGCGACAGGTTCCCGGCGATGTCCCCAAAAGCGTCGTAATTGACCACACCGGTGTTGGAGATCGCATGTGGCAACATCGCCTCTACCGCGGCGAGTCTCGGCTCCAGCTCGGCGGTGATCGCATCGAGGCGCCCCAGCTCGTTATCGATGCCGCGCAGGATCGAGAACACGTTCTCGTCGGCGGGCAGCGCGTTGAAACGTCGCCGCAATGTGTGCGCCTGAACCGCAACCAGGATGACACCGACGAGCGCAACGATCGCCACCACCATTGCGATCTCGGTCATTCAGCGTTCCTTTCGAATACCAGATTGAAGGTGTTGTCGTCTGTCTGATCCTCCACACCCGGGACGCTAGCGGTTGCGGTGATCGAGTACACGGCTCCGGGTTCGACCGGCAAATTTTCAAACGTCCTGATCTCCGACTCCCCGGGTGCGATCGATGGGATCAGCTGACTCGCGGGATTGATCAGGTCGGCAGACCCGACCCGCTGGAGAGTAACCAACACCGTGATGTTCTCTGCGACTGTGTTCCCGGTATTGCTGACCGTTGCCTGGAACGACAGGCTCTCAGAAGCCGGGATCGACCAGATGCCGCTACCACTCTCACTGACCGGTTCGGGGATCGTGATGGCCACCAGCTTGATGTCGACCAACTCGGCCAGGGTGCCTTCCTGGCGTAGTCGCTCCGCCACCACCCCGGCGTTGTACAGCGGGGCGTACAGACCAGTGGTGTAGGAGACCTCCGGGAATGTGGTGGGCACCATCTCCGGGTCGACCTCACCGAGCCCGCTCACCGCCCGGGCATATGCCGCATCGCCAACCCGCATCAGGTCGAAGGCTGCGCGCAGGGAGACATCAGCCGACACGTCGTCCTCTTCGGCATCGAGAATCGCGATTATTGCATTGCTCAGCGTGTCGATCCCTTCCGCCCACGAGTCGGTGGCGACACCCATGAGACCAGACACCTCGGCAATCGGGCGCGGCACCACCTGGTCGTCGAGAGTGGCGGCGAGGTCACCGGCTCTCGTCGCCAGGGTCTCCAGCCGCTGTTCCATGGCGGGACGCTCCTCGTCGCCGAGCCCCTGGAGGAGGGTCCCGAGCTGTTCCGACATCTCGGAGTGCTCCCGGCCGATCCCGTCGGCGACCGTGAGGTAGTCGATTGCCTCCCGACGCTCAGTCCGGTAACGCACGGCAAGTGCAACGACACCCACAATCGCCAGGAGGAGGATGAGGATGATGACATTGCGTCGCCGCCGCGATCTGCGGGGAGGCCCAAAGTCGGAATATGCCATGTACCAGGTCCCGGATGGACGATGCGACCGATCTGTCGCCGCAAGGTAGAGCTCGTCGTGGGCGAGGAGGGACTTGAACCCTCACGAGTGTTACCTCACAGGAACCTGAATCCTGCGCGTCTGCCAATTCCGCCACTCGCCCGCGGGGGCTGGATGCTATCACCTCTACAAGGTTGATGATCAAGGGTGGGCACCGTTCCCCGCTCGCCCGACAACTGTGCGCAACTCCCGCCCGGCGGGGGTATTCACAGGGCTAGCCTTCCTTACTCTATGACCACTGTTGCTCCGCTCCGGATTCGGCGTTTTCGCACGCTCTGGGTGGCTTCGATCTTCTCCAACGTCGGGTCGTTTCTCCAGGCGGTGGCGGCGTCGTGGCTGATGTTGAAGCTCACGGATTCGGCAATGTGGGTCGGTTTGATGGCAGCGTCGTCGACCTTGCCACTGCTGTTCCTCTCGCTGGCCGCTGGGGCGGTCGCGGACATGTTCGACCGCCGCTGGGTGCTGGTGATCGCCCAGATGATCATGGGAGCCTCGGCAGCGCTGATGGCGGTGCTGACATACCTCGACCGGATCACCCCGGCAACGCTGCTCGCTCTCGGCCTGCTGCTCGGCATCGGGCTGGCGTTCAACCTCCCGGCGTGGCAGGCAACGGTCCCCGACCTGGTGCCGCGCGGCATGATTGCCAGCGCGGTCGCCCTGAACTCAGTTGCGTTCAATGTCGCCAGAGCCGTCGGCCCGGCGATTGGTGGGGCCATAATCGTGGTGGCCGGTCCGGAGCTGGCTTTCGGGTTGAACGCGCTCTCATTCCTAGGGGTGATCGTCGTCTTGGTGGCTCTTGCCCGGGTGATGCCCACACCGGACCGCGACGAGACATCGATGGTCAACGCCATCGCCCTCGGCGTCAGGTTTGCGCGGTTCACTCCGGCATTCCGAAGGTTGCTGGCCCTGGCGGCGATGTTCGCCATGACATCGGCTGTGGTTCAGTCCATACTGCCAAACCTCACCGACGAGCTAGGCGGCAACGCCGGAGCATACGGTTTGCTGCTCGGGGCGATGGGTCTCGGAGCCCTCGGCGGCGGGTTTAGCCGTCACCGTATCTCGGAGCGGCTCGGAGGAACGACGATTCCCGCCGCAGTGGTGTTGTTCAGCGTGACGACGATCGGCACGGGGCTTGCAGCCAACGTCCAGATCGCTCTCGTAACGATGCTGCTCACCGGTGTCACCTGGGTGTGGGTACTGGCAAACCTCAACGCGACCGCGCAACTCATGTCGCCGGAGTGGGTCAGGGGAAGGGCGATGAGCCTGTACACCCTCTCATTCGTCGGCGTTCTCCCGCTCGGGTCGATTCTGGCGGGTTGGGTCGCCGACCAGATCGGCGCTGCAAGCACTTACGTCGCGCTCGGCACCGTCGGGCTCTTCGTCGGTCTCGTTGTCGCACCCGGGCTGCGCATTCCCGCCCTCGGCGAGGTCGAGACACCCGAGTTTGAAGAGGACCGAGATCTACCCGCTCATGTCGAGACGGTCGGCGGCCCCGTGCTCATCACCACTAGCTGGGACGTCGACCGCCGACGGCTCGACGAGTTCATGGCGATCATGCAGGAGGTGCGGCTGGTACGGCTAAGAACCGGCGCCTACCGCTGGCGTCTCTACCGGGATGCCGCAAACCCGCACCGTCTCCACGAGCTGTTTCTCACGGTCTCATGGGAGGAGCACCTTGCCCAGCACCGGCGCATCGACGACGCCAGTGCCGCCATCCTGCGTCGGGCTCGCGAGCTCGACGGCACCGGTCGCCCTACCACAACCCACATGGTCGCGGTCGACGTCGAGAACCCCGCCAACTGGGCTGCGCTCATCGATGCTCACGCCGACTACCACAAGCGAGACGGATCGATCCCCCTGGACGCGGATGCCGACCAGGCGCGACCTTAACCCGGGCAGCTCCGTACAATCCTCGCTGTGGGCATTGCACGAAACCTGGAAAGACGTCTAGAACGGCTCGCCGACGGATTGTCCGCGGCAATCTTCCGCGGCCGGATGCAGCCGGTGGACCTCGCCAACCGGCTGGTCCGGCAGGCTGATCTGATGGTCATAGACACCGCCGCCGGCCCGAGAATCCCCAACCACTTCAACGTTGCTGTTAGCATCGCCGATCTTGTTGCCGACATTGACACTGCCGCCCTCACCACCGAGCTGAGCCATGCGCTTGGCGCAACCGCGGAGGAACGAGGTTGGCGCACCGGTGGGCCAATCTCGGTGAGTCTGCGCACCGATGCAGCGGTGGGGCGCGGATCGATCAGGTGCGACGCCAGCTACCTGCCCGCAGAGCTTCCTGCGTGGGGACGGCTCGCCGAGCACCGTGGCGAGCGCCAATTCGCCCTCCGTGACAACAGGGTTTCGGTAGGGCGGTCTCACGAGGCGGATGTCACGATCGACCAACCTGAGGTCTCGCGTCTGCATGCGGTGCTGTTCCGGCAGGGAGGGCGTGTCTGGATCACCGACCCGGGATCGGCCAACGGCACCTCGGTCAACGGGAGCCGGGTTGCCGGTGACCCGGTAGAGGTCGGATCGGGCGATATGCTGTCGTTTGGCCCGACAACCTTTGCGTTGGGAGTCCACTAGGAGCGCCGTGCCCGCACTATTCCTCAACCTGCTGAAGCTGATCTTCATCGCATTGATCTACCTGTTCCTGTGGCAGATCGGCAGGTCGATCGGCGCCCACATCGGTCCGTCGCAGTCGGTGCGCCGGTCCAAGAAGGGCGGTGAGTTGGTCGTTGTACGGTCGGAATCCATCGCCGGCCAGCGGTTCCCGATTGGGGCACCAGCCGTGCTCGGGCGCAGCGAGGACGCCGACATCCTGATCGACGATGCTTACGCGTCCGAATTCCACGTGCGTATCGGGGTACAAGACGACTCCGTTGTACTCAACGATCTCGGCTCCACCAACGGCACATACGTAAACGGACGCCGGGTCACAGTCCCCACGTCCCTCCAGAAGGGGGATGCCGTGCAGATCGGCAAGACGATTCTCGAGGTCAGGTAGCGCGTCGCTCGAACCTGCTCGACCCGGGGCGGTAGCGGGGCAAGGTCAGGCGGAACCTGGTGAGACCGCCGACTCGATCGTATTCGAGGCTCCCCTGCATCGCCTCAGCCAGATAGCGGGACACGGTGAGCCCAAGCCCGATCGAACCGGGTTTGCCTTCCGAGCGGTGAGAACGACCGTACGCTTGGAATACGACGTCGTGGTCTGTTGCAGGGATTCCGGGACCGTCGTCGGTGACGGCGATGACAACTTCATTGCGGTTGCCCTGGACGTTGACTCGTACCTCGTCGCCCCCGTACCGCTGCGCATTCGACAGTAGGTTGCGGACGATCTGACGCACCCGGAGCGGGTCGGCCCAGGCTATGACCTCCGAGAGAGCCAGTGTTATTCGCTGGTCCGGGCGGTCATCGGGCAGCGCATCCCTGATAGAGGAAAGCTCCGAGGAGACATTCACCGGACCGGGGTTGACTGCTAGGTGCCCGGCCTCCGCACGTGTTATCACCAGGAGATCCTCGACGATGCCGGCCACCTCGTTGCTTTGCGCGCTGATGACACCGGCGAACTGGCGCAGTTCCTCGTTCGAGAAGGAGTCGATCCTGTCTTGCATCTCGGAGGCGAACCCGACAACCGCCGTCAGCGGTGTCCTCAGCTCGTGGCTGATCGAAGCGATGAACTCGAGCCGTGACTGCTCCAATTCCTGAAGCCGCCGGTTGCGTTCCTTGAGCTGCTCGTGGAGACGGCTCTGTTCGATGACGGATGCCAGATGGCCGGCGATCAGCTGGATGAGGTCCGCATGATGTCTCGTGTAGCCGTCGTGACACATGCGGTTGAAGAAGAGGAAGCCCTTGTTCTCGTCGTCGACTATCAGCGGGCAACTCAGCGAAGACTTGATGCCCTCCCTGACGAGGAGACACACCGGGTGATCGGGCGGCCGATCCAACGCATAGGTCGGCATGTCATTATCAATCGTCGTCAACCGGTACTTCGGCTCGCTGGAGACCTGTCTGGCACGACGGTAGGTGTGCCCTACGGGGATCAGCTGAGAGTCGTACGTGGCGCGGAACCACCCCGTCGTCAGCACATAGCCCGTCTCATCTATCGTGGCGTATTCCAGCCGATCGAAGGGGATCAGGGCTTGGATCTCTTCGTACAGGGAATCCAGGATCTCGGCCACACTCGAGCCTGAGGAACACGCGTCGGTAACCCGCAGCAACGTCGAGAGCTCGTCGTGGTGGGTCCGGTTGGCGGGGCGCGCCGACCAGCCGGAGCGACCACCGCCCGCTGTGTCGTCCCACAATTCTGGTTCGCAGGTCATGGGTGATTGATCTCCTGTTGACAGCACCCTCTATGAGTGTCGACGTTTTCTCACGATTCTTGAGGCCGCGAATCGTGTCGGAGCCTTTGCGTATCCTTGTCGGTGTCGGCACAATTCCGGTTTGCCGATAATTTGATCCCGCACAGAGGGCCGACACGCTGGACTAATGAGATACACCTGGGCGAGCGCAACACACATCGGGCTGGTTCGTACCGGCAATGAGGACTCGGTTCGGCCGACAAGCGACGGGTCCACCGACGGGCCGGTAGTCATCGCCGTGGCCGACGGCATGGGTGGAGCAGTAGCCGGAGAGGTGGCGTCCCGCATCGCGATAGATGCGGCAGTTGCTCCCGACACCGAATCCGATGTGACCCCCGGTGATCGGGTGCGGATGGGGAATGAGGCCGTCGTCGGGGCAGTGGTGGAGGACTACACGTTGTCGGGTATGGGCACAACACTCACTCTGGGTCACTTCCTGCCCACCGGAACCGCCCGGATCGCCCACATAGGGGACAGCCGTCTCTACCTGTACCGGGACAGCGGGCTGCAGCAGGTCACCCGGGACCACACCCTGGTAGCCGATTTGGTCGCCATGGGAAGGATCACCGAAGACGAAGCGGTGAGCCACCCGCGACGCAACCTGGTGACGAGGGTGATCGGCACCCCCGACGTGGATGTGGACGAGTTCGACCTCGCATTGAATGACGGAGACCGGGTGGTCATCTGCTCCGACGGCCTCAATTCGATGCTTCGCGACAGCGACATCGCCCAGATCTTGGCTCAGTCGTCATCACCATCGGAAGCGGCGTGGTCACTCGTCGAAGCGGCGAACGCCGCAGGGGGAACCGACAATACAACCGTCGCCGTCGTCGACGTCTCCTCGTGACAAGGAATGCCGAAGCGGCCCTGCTGGGCGCGGCTGCAGTGGTTGCGTCGATGGGCGTTGCCTTGGTGAACTTCGCGTACGGGCAGGGGTTCGATGCCCAGGTCGCGCTCACCTTCCTCGTGTTTGCGTTCAGCTTTGGTGCAATTCACATGGCCCTTCGCAGGTGGGCGCCCGAGGGTAACCCTTACCTATTCCCAATCGCTGCGTTTCTCACCGCTATCGGATTCACCGAGATCTACCGTCTCGACCCGGAGCTTGCCTCCATCCAGCGATGGTCGATGTTGCTCGCCGGTGCCGTGACGGTAACCGTCCTCGTCCTGCTCCGGGACGAGGGTGTCATCATGCTGCGCCGGTACCGCTATATATTCCTCGCCTGCGCCGTCCTCTTCCTCTTGCTGCCCCTGCTGCCCGAAAGCTGGCCGCTGCACGGTGCCGAGGTGAACGGGTCCCGTCTGTGGGTTCGCCTCAACCTACCGGTCGGTAGCCGCTCGCTGAGCTTCCAGCCCGGCGAGATCGCCAAGGTACTGCTTGTGATCTTCCTGGCTTCGTACCTGGCCGACCGTCATCTCGCCATGTCTTCAACTGGTCGCCGACTCGGGCCCATACGCTTCCCCGAGCCAAGACAACTCGGCCCCATCATCATCGCAGCCGCGGTCAGCTTTGCGGTGCTCGTTTACCAGCGCGACCTTGGGGCGTCGCTGTTGCTGTTCGTGTTGTTCATATCGATGGTCTACGTCGCCACCGGCCGGGTGCTCTACCTGTTCACCGGTCTGTTGATTGCGGGCGGGGCGGGTGTCTACGCCTACCAGCAGTTTGATCACGTCCAGCGTCGGGTATTTGCGTGGCTACATCCATTCGACGACTTCGCCGACGCGGGCTACCAAGTGATTCAGGGTTTGTTCGCCATGGGAAGCGGATCACTGACCGGCAGCGGGCTCGGCCTCGGGCGTCCCGACCTCATCCCGGCTGCGTCCACCGACTTCATCTTCGCCTCGGTGGCCGAGGAAATGGGATTCGCCGGGTCGATCGCGGTACTGGCGGCGTTCGCTCTCATGGCGGCGGCCGGGTTTGGTATCGCCATCCGCTCTCGCGACGTGTTCCGCAAGTTCCTCGCGTTTGGCTTGACCATCGTCGTCGCATTCCAGGCAAGCCTCATCCTGGCCGGCGTGTTGCGGCTGTTCCCCGTGACCGGGATCACCCTTCCGTTCATGTCGTATGGAGGATCGTCGCTTCTAGCCAATATGGTGCTGGTGGCGTTGCTGGTACGCGCCTCGCATGGGGAGCGGACGTGAACCGTCCGATCCGGATCCTGGCGGGTGCATCGTTCTCCCTGTTTGCGGTGCTGGTGGCTGCTGTTACGTACCACCAGGTCATCGTCGGGCCTGAGTACCGAGACGATCCTCGCAACGTAAGGGTTGCCACCAGCCAGACCGGTCGGGAGCGTGGAGTCATTATCACAGCCGACGGTGTTGTGGTTGCCGAGTCGGTGGCCGATCCCGCCGATCCGCTCGTGTTCAGCCGCACCTACCCGGAAGGTGCGCTGTACGGCCACACCGTCGGCTATACAACTCTCCTCTTTGGCAGCCAGGGGATCGAGTCAACCCACAGCGGCGACCTCATCTCAAACCGGGATGCAACGATCTCCGGGCTACTAAGCGCAATCTTCGGCGGGGATGTGCGTCCCCGAGGATTGCGGCTCACCATCGAGCACGAGCTCCAAACCGTTGCCAGGGAGACGCTTGGCGACCAGCGTGGAGCGATCGTCGCTCTCGACCCTTCAACCGGGGCAATCCTTGCCATGGTGTCAACACCCGGCTTCGACCCCAACACCCTCACCGGGACCGACGCCGGACCGGCAGGGACCACACTCGAAGAAGACAGCTCTGAGCCTTTGCTCAACAGGGCGACCGCACAGGCCTACCCTCCGGGCTCTACTTTCAAGGTGATTACCACAGCCGCAGCGCTGGAGACCGGTGTCGCCTCGGCGGGCACACCGTTTCCGAACCCGGTGGAGCTCGAGCTGCCGGGGTCGACGGCCACGATCAGCAACTTCGACGGGAGGGCATGCGGGTCCGGATCGGAGGTTCCCCTGTCGCAAGCATTCACCAGCTCGTGCAACACAATCTTCGGCATGATCGGAATGTCGCTCGGAGCGGACCAACTAGTCGGCGCCGCGGAGTCGTTTGGCTTCAACACGGAATTGCCCATCGAGGCCCGCTCGATCGAGTCGGTCATGCCCGATGCAGCTACGTTCGAGTTCGACGTGCCCGGCCTGGCACAGTCGGCGATCGGGCAGAGGGATGTTCGTGCGACACCGCTCCAGATGGCGCTCACCGCCGCCGCGGTCGCTAACAACGGCGAGATCATGGTCCCGTACCTCGTCCAGGAGGTATTCAACTCGGAGGGTGTCGTGGAGAAATCGACCGAGCCGGCAGTGTGGCTGCGGGCGATCAGTCCGGCCACATCAACCACGCTCACCGGTCTGATGGAGGGGGTAGTGACGGCGGGCACCGGCAGGCGAGCTTCGGTACCGGGCATACGCATCGCGGGAAAGACCGGGACGGCAGAGGTACCCGACGGGGCGCCACATGCTTGGTTCATCGGGTTTGGACCGGTAGAGCCCGACCCCGGTGACCCTCAGATCGCGATTGCGGTTCTGATCGAGTCCGGTGGGGACGCCGGAGAGGCCGCTACAGGTGGCACCGTAGCCGCACCGATAGCCCAGCAGATCCTTGCAGAGTTCTTCGGAATTGGACAGGAAGAGTAGTGAACAGCATCAGTAGCCCTCAGCATCGTTACCATTCCCCATCGTGACTACCGAAGAGCGTGTGCTCCAAGGCCGCTACCGCATCACCGGGCACCTCGCCCGTGGCGGGATGGGAGACGTCTTCTCCGCCGAGGACGTCTCTCTAGGTCGGCGCGTCGCCATCAAGATCCTGCATCCACAGTTCGCAAGAGACGAGGCGTTCGTCTCTCGCTTCCGGCGGGAAGCGCAGAACGCGGCCGGGTTGAACCACCCCAACATCGTCAGCATCTACGACTTCGGCAGCCACGAAGACACTTACTTCATGGTGATGGAGCTGATCCATGGACGCACCCTCCGCGACGTCCGTCGTTCCGAGGGAATGCTGCTGCCCCGGCGTGCCGCAGAGATCGCCGCTGAAACCGCAGCTGCATTGACCGTCGCGCATCAAGCCGGTGTGTATCACCGTGACATCAAGCCCGGCAACATCATGCTGACTCCCGACGGCACTGTGAAGGTTACCGACTTTGGCATTGCCCGTGCCCTCGATGACTCCGAGGAATTGACGCGGACCGGGGCCGTCATCGGGACCGCTACGTACTTCAGCCCCGAGCAAGCACAGGGGCTGCCGGCCGATGCCCGTTCCGACATCTACTCCCTGGGTGTGGTGTTGTATGAGCTGCTCTGTGGCCAGGCTCCTTTCACCGGGGAGAGCCCGGTGGCGGTGGCCTACCAGCATGTTGCCGAGTACGCGGTGCCGCCGAGCGGGATCAACGCCGATGTCCCGGCCGGGCTCGAGGCCGTGGTCGAGAGAGCAATGGAGAAGGACCCCGAGGCGCGCTACCAGAGCGCCGACGAGTTGCGGTCCGATCTGCTCCGCTACTTGCGCGGAGAGATGACGGTCGCCCATCAGATGACCATCGAGCAAGAGGCCGTCGCCGCGGCAGCGCCACCACCTGCAACCCCGCCGCCACAGCCGCCCACTGCCCAGACCAGGCTGATGACATCCCCCGCACCACCCCCGACGGCGACACCCGATCAGACGGCGCGGCATGTTGCCCAGTACCCCGACAAAGAACGCAGCCAGACGAGCTACATCCTCGCCATCGTCGGGCTGATCGGTTTGCTGCTTATCGGCTCGTTCCTGCTGTGGCAACTCCTGTCCGGGCCGGATGCACCCGAAGCACCCGAGTTGGTGACGGTGCCCAACGTCGTTGGTCTCGACCGTAACGAGGCTTCCGACCTTCTTCAGGAGAGCAATCTGGGGATAGCATTCCGTGAGGAGCCGAGCACCGAAGTGGCCGAGGGGCTTGTCATCCGCTCAGATCCCACCGCCGACAGTGAGGTTGATCCTGGGACGCGGGTTACCTTGTTCATCTCCGCGGGGCCTGAAGAGTTCCCAATCCCGAATGTGACCAACCTGGGCATCGAGGAGGCGCGAAGGGTTCTCTCAGATTCCAACTTCAACGTTGGTCAGGAGATCCTCCAAGACAGCCAGGACTTCGAGGAAGGCATCGTCATCAGCCAGTCGCTGCCGGCAGGTACCGAGGCAGCACCCGGTACGTCGGTTGATCTCGTGGTCTCGAGCGGGCCGCGCTTTTTGACCATGCCTGATCTTGAAGGGGTTCCTGCCACAACGGCTCAAGAGGAACTGACCCGGCTGGGCTTCACCGACATCGTCGTCGAGGAGGACTTCGACAACGAAATGCTCGAAGGATTTGTCATTCGTTCCGAACCGGGAGCGTCACAGCTTGCCGAACGCGATGCAACAGTGACCATCTACGTATCGCAGGGCCCGGAACCGTTCCCGCTCCCCGACCTGACCGGGCGCTCGGTCCCCGAAGCACAGGCCCTCACCTCCGAGCGCGGTCTCATGCTCATCGTCGACCAGGAAACGGTCGAGGTGACCCGGGACAGCGGTCTAGTCGGGATGATCGCGGGTCAGGAACCCGTCGCAGGGACCGAAGTGGTGTTTGGTGCTGAGGTCCATGTGAAGCTGGGCGAGTTGCGGCGGGTGGAGGTTCCAGATCTCACCGGAATGACCGAAGACGACGCACGGGATGCGCTCGCCGAGCTTGGGCTCACCCTGAATGTCGCAGGAACCGTCGAGGTGCCGCCCGACTCCGGGCTGGAGGGCTTGATCGCCGCCCAGAGCCCAGATGCCGGCTCGGTGGTGGACGACGGAACCGAGATCACGGTCGACATCGGCGTGGTCACACCAGAAGAGGAGCCGCCACCCGACGACGCATAAAGCCCGCACGCAAACATCGAGGCGACATCGCCTCGCAAGCCCCGGCTTCAGGTCTGCCCCCGGCCATCTACAGGCCGACATCGTCCAGAAGTCGCTCCACCTCGTAGTCGAAGAATATCCCTATGTCGTTGCCATACATCCAGTCGAGCTGGCCGAGCACCTCGAGTGATACCAGACCGTGGAATTGTGCCCAGGTCCCGAGCATGACCCCAATCAGCGTCGGCGGTAAACCCGTGTCGATGACCCCTGCGAACCCGGCCTCCCCACCAATTGGCCGACGGGACGTGCGCCGGAGGCGCAATCGCCCGCCCCGCCATGCCTCGACCGCGACGTTGAAGAAAGCCTCTCCCATCCTCCGGTTGGCGGCAACCGTTGGCCCGTCCTCAGGTGCTTGATAGCCGGGGATCGGTGTGCCAAATATCAGCAGGAACTGGTTCGGGTTGTCCACGCTCCATCGTCTGTAGGCACCGATCCCGGCTTTGAACCGCGCCCGGGGCGTCTCGCCGGCGGTGGCGATTGCAGCTTCGACCTCAGCCGCCAACTCGTTGTAGGCGTCGGTGATCAGATCGGTGAGCAGATCGTCGCGACCGTCGTAGTAGCGGTACAGACCGGCCGGGCTCATCCCGATGGCTCGCGCCACACCGCGCAACGAGAGCGACGGTGCCCCGGCGGCTGCGATCTGGTCCAGAGCGGCGTGTTTGATATCGGAAATGGTTGCAGCCCGGAGACGCTCCCGACGTGTTGTCATGCTTTCAGTGTGCCTCACCACCCCCGAAAGTGCAAACACTCTTGACATTGCGAACGGTGTTCGCATATAGTGATCTGCAAGCAGTGAACAGTGTTCGCACTAGGAGAAGGCTATGAACGATCTGCATGTCGTACTCGGCGGAGGAGGAGGTGCCGGCAATGCCATTGTCCGCGCTCTGGCGGCTACCGACCACCAGGTTCGGGCGGTCAACCGTGGCGGGAACGCCCTCGTTCCCGACGGGGTCGAGCGTCTTGCCGCCGACATCTCCACCCCTGACGGAGCGGCCGCTGCTGTCTCAGGAGCAGAGGTTGTGTACATGGCTGCCCAGCCTCCCTACCACCGCTGGCCGCAGGAGTTCCCCGCCATGTTGGCCACGGTGCTCGATGCCACCGCGGTGGTGGCGGCCAAGCTCGTAATGGTGGACAACCTCTACATGTACGGACCCGGCGCCACCACGATGACCGAGCGCCTCCCCGAACCGGGCGGCACCAGGAAGGGCAACGTGCGGGCGGCGATGGCGACAACGCTGCGACAGGCACACCAAGCCGGACGGGTGCGTGTTGTCATCGGCCGGGCGTCCGACTATTTCGGGCCGGCTGCCGACAACAGTGGGATAACCGCCGTCGCCATCGCACCTGCCGCTACCGGCAAAACCACAAGGTGGCTGGGACGGCTCGATCGCAGACACTCGGTCGCGTACCTGCCGGACATCGCCCGGGCCTTCGTCACTCTCGGCGACGAGTCCAAAGCAGACGGCGAGACCTGGATCCTGCCTCACATCGCGGCACCAACAGGCGCCGAGTTTCTCCAGGCCGTCAACACGGCGCTGCCCGTTCAGGTCAAGGCAGGTGTGATCGGCAGGAGCATGCTCACGGTGGCAGCTCCGTTCCACCGCATCTCACGGGAGACTCTGGAGATCGGCTACCAGTGGTTGGACGACTTCATCGCCGACGACGGCAAGTTCCGCCGTATCTTCGGCGCACTTGCGAGCACCTCTCTGGAGGACGCGGTCCGCACATCTGTCGATTGGTACCGCGGGCGATAGCGACGGCTAATCGATGCCGCCGGAGCCGGAGCCTGGAACGAGATGAGGGCCGACCAACTCGACCAACGCGTCGTGGACTCGACCGTTGGAGAAGATGGCGCCTCTGATCCTCCGGTCGTAGCGCTGGTGTTTGCCGGCGGCGTCGGTGACGGTGCCGCCGGCTTCAGTTACCAGCAGCGCACCGGCGGCCGCGTCCCAGGGGTTCGACTTGGCGAAGATCGCACCGTCGAACATGCCCGAAGCCACCAGGGCCTCCTCGTAGACCATAGAGTGATGGTGAAGCTGGGTGACCCCGGCTGCTTCGAGCGCCCGGTATATGCCCGCCCCGTCAGCCGGGTCGTCCTCGCTGCGGCCGGAGACGTTCATGGTGGAACCCGCCAGCCTCGTGGTATCCGACACCGACATCTTGCGGTCGTTACACAAGGCACCGCCGCCCCGGACGGCGAGATAGGTTCGCGACAGGTAGGGATCGGCAACGACGGCGACGATCGGGTCACCGTTCTCGCACAACGCCAGGGCGAAGACGTTCGTAGGGATGCCGAGCATGTAGGGCAATGTCCCGTCGATCGGATCGCACACCCACTGCATCGGCGAGTGGGGCCGGCTGCGCGACGCTTCCTCGCCGATGACACCGTGACCCGGGTATTCGGCGGCGATACGGTCGATGACCATCTGGTTGATTGCCTCGTCGGCAACGGTGACCGGAGAGTCATCCGCCTTCCAGTCGGCAGCGACACCGATATCGAAATGGCGCAGCATTATCTCGCCTGCGGACGCGGCGATCTCGACGGCGGTGTCCCGGTATCTCTGCACAGAAGCCCTCGATCAGTCGCTAAGGAAGTTGGCCAGCAGATCCTTGCCGACCGTGGTCATGATGCTCTCGGGATGGAACTGAACCCCGGTGATCGGGAGCTCGCGGTGACGGATGCCTTGAACGACACCCTCCTCGCTGCGAGCGACTATCTCCAGCTCATCCGGCAACTCGATCGTCGCCAGCGAGTGATAGCGGGTGGCGTCGAAAGGATTGGGCAGGTTGGCGAACAGCCCTAGCCCGTCGTGGGTGATCGGCGACACCTTGCCGTGTCGTGGTTCCGGAGCAAGGTCGACCGTCCCTCCAAAGGCAACGGCGATCACCTGGTGCCCAAGACACACACCCAGCGTCGGAATCTCGACGCCGAGGGTCTTGACAAACTCGATCGAGTTGCCGGCGTCCTCGGGGCGACCCGGGCCTGGAGAGATCACGAGACGATCGAAGCTCTGGACGGCCGCATCAACGGGCTCGAGGGCATCGTTGCGGACGACGACCGGCTCTGCACCGAGCTCCCCGAGATACTGGACGAGGTTGAAGGTGAATGAGTCGTAATTGTCGATAACGAGCACCTTCATCCGACGGTGCCTCCCTGGTCCAGAATCCATGTGCCGAGCCAATCGTAGAAGAAGTGAAGAGCCACCAGGAAAACCCCGGCGAGCACGACCGCCTCGACGATGCGGACACTGAGCGGCCCCGGCAACACTCGCCAGATCCTCCTGATCATGTCATCGCCCCTATCACGTCTGCGTTCGGGCCGGAGACAAGCTCGGCTACAACTACAAGCCGTTGTCGCGCTGAGAACTTTGGGTGACAGGTGGTCAACGTCAACCAACCACCCTCCCGAGGATCGGTCACCCACACGTCCTTTGGGCCGACCACGAGGGTTTCCCGCACCTCATAAACGTGAGTGCCGAGCGCGGTGTCCACCTCGATCCGGTCGCCGGGCCCGAGCAGATCCAGCTCGTGGAACGGCTGGCCGTAGGTAGTTCGATGACCACTGATCACCGTGTTACCGGGCTGGCCCGGGAGCGCAGTCCCCGGCATATGACCCGCCCCGTTGCGGAGGTCGACGGTGCGCACACCCTCGACGACATTCCAACCCTCGGCGAGACGTTCCAGCTTCGGGATCCGGATCAGCGCAAACGCGCTGCCGGGCTCCGGGTCCGACTCGACCTTGAGGATGAGGGGACTGGAGCCGCCACCACCCGGTGCCGGGTTGTCCGTCCCGGGCTCCGGGTCATCCGTCGCCGGCTCCGCGGGGGGAAGCACCACCACATCGGTGATATCGGTATCCTCCCACTGAGAGATCCGCTCGACGGCCAGGTCGGACTGCGCTTGTTGGGCAAACCAGGTGGTGACAAAGAGCTGGTCAACCACAAACCCGAGAGTGAACACGCCGAGGTAGATGAACGTCCAACCGATCGTATGGATCACACGAATGCTGCGTCCTCCGGCAGGCGGGACGGCGGTAGTGGGTTCCCGAGAGTCGATGTCGATCATACGATCCTGCTGTTCTGTCACTTTCAGAGTATCGGGTAGAGGAGGCTACCCTTGACCGCTATGCCTGTCTCGAAGAAGCGCAAGAGCGTAGCGAATCGACGCCCGACCCCGCCGAAGAAGGTGAACCCGACCGCCGAGAAGGGCCCATCGCCCACGTGGTATGTGGCTCTGATGTTCACCCTGATGGGGCTTGGTGTCGTCATCATCCTCGCCAACTACATCAACCTCTTACCGGGAAGCCCCGACAACACCTGGCTGATGATCGGTCTGGCCGGCATTGCCGGCGGGTTTGCCATGACCCTCAACTATCGCTGAACTCCCTCTCGAATTACAGACGTGTAGTTATCCACCCGGTTCTCCACAGCTGGGGACAACTCGCGAAATTCGCTCGTCAAATTCACTCGTCTATGCGGAACACCGGATGCTGTGACGCCTCAACGGCGAAGGCCTCGACAGGATCATCCTTGTCGGCATCGAAATACGGACGCACGACACTTATGGCTTTCACGTACTGTTTGAGCACCGGTGCTGCGGAGTCTGCGTCCGCCTCGGTTACGGTGATCTCGTCTATCTTGCCACCGCGCTCTAGCCTGGCCGACCCGCTCTCACGCACGTTGTAGACCCACCCCACTGTTCCATACGGCGAGACGATGTAGCGATGCCCATCACGAACGACGAGGGTCACCGGTGTGGTTCGCTCTTGACCACTCTTACGCCCGACGGTGGTCAGCAAGACCATATTGTCATCCATCTTCCCGCGGCTGATCGCCCAGGAGATCAGCCGGTTGACAATCCGCCTGATGTACCCCAGGCGATAGTGCTTTGACATGACATCTCCAATCCCCTGACACAAGACTACCGACTGCGAGTCATGGGACCTCCACCATGTCCTCGCGGCAATGTCGTGGTGCGTCGGTCTCGCTGTCCTGGGCGTGGGTGACGGTCAAACGCATTCCACAGATGACACAGCGGTAGTCGACGGCGACCTCCCTGACTGCGTCCGGATCGGGATCATCGGGTTGGGGAGTTAGCAGCAGCCGGATCACCCACAGGGTGAACGCGATGATTGCAACCCCGATCGCGATCGCGATCACATACTGCATCGGTTGGTTCCTAGGTTTCGACGAGTTCCAGGATCGTGCCGTTGGCAAGTCCCCCACCCTCGCACATCGTCTGCAAACCGTAGCGGGCGCCACGACGGTGCATCTCGTGGACGAGCGTGGTCATGAGCTTGGCCCCCGAAGCACCGAGGGGATGGCCGAGGGCGATAGCACCGCCGTTGACGTTTGTCTTCTCCCAGTCGGCGCCGGTCTCGCGAAGCCAGGCAGCGATGACCGTAGCAAATGCCTCGTTCACCTCGAACAGATCGATGTCGTCGACCGTGAGACCGGCTTTCTCGAGAGCCTTCACCGTGGCCGGGATCGGACCGGTCAGCATTGTGATCGGGTCGACACCCACCACCGAGAAAGCCTTGAACCGGGCCTTGGGAGCCAGACCAAGTTCCTCGGCCCTATCCTCGCTCATGATGAGGACGGCCGCGGCACCGTCTGTGATCTGCGATGAGTTACCTGCGGTGACTACACCATCCTCCTTGAACACCGTTCTCAAGCCGGCGAGCGCTTCGCTGGTCGTGTCGGGGCGGATTCCCTCGTCGGCGGTCATCGTCTCGGTGAGACCGTTGTCGAGCTTCACCTCGATGGGCAGGATCTCCTGCTTGAACCTGCCTTCGGTGGTCGCACGATCGGCGCGGCGGTGCGAATCGAGGGCCAGGCGGTCGATCTCGTCGCGGGTAATGCCCCATTGCTCCGCGATCAACTCTGCCGAGATACCCTGTGGTACGAGCCCGTTCTCGTAGCGTTTGTTCATCCTCGGGCCAAAGGGGACGCCGGGCCCCTGTTGCATGGTGATGCCCATTGGCACTCGGGTCATCGACTCGACACCGGCAGCGATGACGATGTCGTACACACCTGCCATGACGCCTTGTGCCGCGAAGTGGACGGCCTGCTGGGACGAGCCACACTGCCGGTCGATCGTCACCCCCGGGACATGTTCGGGGAAGCCGGCGGCAAGAAGAGCGTTGCGGCCAACGTTGATGCTTTGCTCGCCGGTCTGGGACACACACCCCATGATGACGTCATCGACTGAACCGGGGTCAACGTTGTTGCGAGCGACGATCTCTTTGAGCACCTCAGCCGCCAGGTCGACCGGGTGCCAGTCCTTCAGCTTGCCACCCCGCTTCCCACCGGGGGTACGGAGCGCATCGACGATTACTGCAGTTCCCATTCCTCTCCTCCTAAAGGTCCCCCCAAGATACACGCCGCCGTGGCTCAGCCCCCCGGTCTGCCGGAGACAGTCGCACAACCAGCCATCCCCCCATCTCGGTGGGTCCGCGCAATCCGTTGCCCGAGGCGGGTGGGGAGGCTGATTCCTCAGCGTTTGTGACTCATAGCGGCTGCACCTTTTCTGCGAAGCGTGGGCAAGCAGCCTTACCAACCCAGGAGCACACAAGACAAGGGTGCCTCAAAGAGAATTCCTCTCCCTCTGGGAGAGGTCCCGAGCGAAGCGAAGGGGGATGACCTCAGCTCGGATCTACATGTGGAGACGATCGGATTCGAACCGACGACCCCCTGGTTGCAAACCAGGTGCTCTGCCAGACTGAGCTACGTCCCCGAGGGCACAGCATTGTATCCGGCCGCACCCGTTGTCGGTACTCGACGCCTATGCGAGAGCCGTCGTGACCGCCTCGGCAACCGTGGTCGGGCCCCGCCCGATCAACCTTGCCAGATCTCCGCTGTCGGTGAACCGCTCCAGCCTGACCGACCTCGGTGCCGAGGTTGCGACTCGGCTGCGCGGCTTGATCGAACTGGTGGAAGGATCGGTAGACACCGTGCTCGAGGCACGCCGCGACCACGACTCAACGGGCGCCTAAGCGGCCACGCGGTAGGGTCGCGCGGCACCAGGCGGCCTGGATCGAAAAACCCCCAAGGTGGTAAACTCGCCAGCCGCGCGGGCCCATAGCTCAGCTCGGTTAGAGCGCATCCCTGATAAGGATGAGGTCGCTGGTTCAAATCCAGCTGGGCCCACCAATCAAACCCTTGTCCCGCAAGGGGTTTTGGTTATCTGCCCCCAAACTCGATCACCTCCCGATCCGGCCGACGTCCATATTGCGTCCACAGCAGCGGAGTGCCACACCGTGTCGAGATGGTCGGCGGCAGCCTCATCGAGACCTTCAAAGAGGTGCCCGTAGGTGTCAAGCGTGGTCTTGATCGACGCGTGACCGAGCCGTCCCTGGATGACTTTCGGATGTTCACCCACTGCGATGAGAAGCGCGGCATGTGTATGTCGGAGATCGTGAAAGGTGCACGGCTCCCCGACCGACGCTTGGACTGCCGGAAGCCATATCCGTCGCCGGAAGCTCGTACGTCGGATCGGGCTACCCGACCGGTGCCGTAAAGAGGAAGCCCGGACCGTCGGCATGTTCAGCGAGGCGCTGCGCCGACTCGTCGACAACGAACGACGGCACCGAGACCGTCCGGCGAGAGGCGTCCGACTTCGGCGGTTTGACCATGAACTGCCCTCGGATCTCAGCGAGACTCTCCTCAACTCGGATTGTCCTCCGCAGGGCGTCGAATCGCTCTATCCGAAGGGCAGCAAGTTCGCCAAAACGTAGCCCCGTGTATGCCGCGGCCAGGATCATCGCTCGGTAGCGCTCGTCGACGGCCCCGCCGAGAGCCTTGGATCTCCGCCGGCTCGAGAACCCTCATCGCCGAGGAGGTGAGCTTGGGGAGCTACACATTCCAACACGGCGACAATCGGATGAGCCCATTGTCCACTGCATCAGACAGCGCGGCGGAGAGCTTGTCGGACTCCAGGCCAACTAGGTATTGGCTGGCGTCTACTTTGCGGTCGAAGTTCTTGGAACGGTCCTTCCCGACGGATCCCGCCACCGTGCTTGCCAGCTCTCCTTGCCGGATCGATGCTTCGCCTTCCGTACCGAACCCACGTCGTCGGGGAACATCCTTCAAACCGGCGAGCGGCTGGGTCGCCGCCTCCGCAAGGACGGCGTGGCGGCGCGGGATGTGACCTTCTCCGCGGACAAGTCGGTGTCGCTGCTGTGGGCGCTGGGTAACGAACTGACCCGCAAAGAAGTCCGCAAGGCTCAGGCTCGAGCGGCGAGGTCGAGGATGGAGCGCATGGCGCGGATCGCCCTTTTCGCCTCCGGGACCGTGGGATCGACTTCTTCGTATTGGGCCTTGTGTTTGATCGACAACAGGGTCTCGAGACGGCGCCTCGCTTCCCGGCCTACGTCTCCTGCCTCCTCGACAAGCGCGATTGCCCGCTGGTGGTCGTCCCCGGCGGCATGGAGGCCGAGACGTCGGCAGCAAATCGAATCGGCGGCTGCGATCCCCGCCAGAACGGCGTTGCTGACCGCTGCCGACCGTGTCGGTCCGTCGTCGGACTCGGGATCCAGTTCGGCGAGATCGGCGAAGGCCTTGGCTTGGTCGTATCGCTGGGCCGCGTCCTGAGGATCGCAGGGCCGAGTTCGTGACGACTTCCTGGCCATCAGCGAGCCAGAGCTCCTATCAGATCGATTCCCTCGGATTCGAGAGCGGCGTAGAACTCTGGGGCTCTCTCAGGGAGGCTGTCGAATTCCTCGCCGGTGTAGTGCAGGAGGTTGCATGGGTTCCCGGTCAGCTGGTCGACGCGGACAGCGATGTTCTCCTCGGTGCTCTCTTGTGATTCCTCGTCCGGCCATATCAAAACGACATCGATGTCGCTTTCCTCGTCGGCGCTACCACGTGCCAGAGAGCCGAACAGGATCGCTCGCCCCACTTCAGGAGCTTCCTCGGAAACAATGGTCGCGATTCGGTCGATCAGTTCGTTCCGTAGATTGACGATGCCGATGATGTGGGGAGCCAGGATGTGGTCCCGATTGAGGGTGTTGAGGATCGACCCCCCGGCGGAGACCCGCTCTACGAGCCCGTGAGCCGCCAATTCGTCGAGGGCGTTCTGGACGCCTTGCTGGCTGGCATCTCGCCGCAACAGCCGCATAACGTGCCGGCCCGACAGTGGATAGGAGGTGTTGACCAACACCTCGAGGACCTGGCCCGATAGGGTGGTTACCACGGATGAGAGGGGATGCCCGAGATTCATAGTGCCTAGTATAGTGGACAGTTACCAACTTAACTAGTCATCTGCCAAGAATAGTAGGCAGACGACTGAGAGCGTTCTGCCGATACCTCGATCGCGATCTCGCCCGTGTCTGCCATCGCGGATCAAGAGGCTGCTGCGACAGCCCGAAGGCGGGTCCTTTCACCCCGCCAGGTAGCAAAGCACCTCGTGGCGCAATCGGAGATCTTGAAAGGTGCACGGCTCTCCGATCGCCGCCGGGCTCCCCGAGGTGGCACCCGAGCCGAGATCGAAACGCTCGTCCAATCGTTCCTCACCCGCAGCGACATCGTCCAGCTCGTCGATGAAGAACGGTGACTGCGATGCGAACCCGAGACAGCGAACCCTTCCCCGCACCGACCCTGCCCAGCTACACCACGGCAGAGCTCCTCGCTGCCGAGCAGCGGATCATCAAAGAGGCTCCGGCACCTGCCCCAGCATCTTCTTGCTGAGTCTCTTCGCCGTTGTTCCGAAAAGGCCTGTGATCTCGGCCACCGGGATCCGGGTGCCGGCTGTCATGTCCTCCGCCTTCCTTTGATGGCTCGAGCATGAAGACATCGGCCAGAGCCCGGATGTGACATCCGGACCGCACCGCGGCGGGTCACATCTCCCGGGACTGATCGGCCGAACTTCGGAAACTAGCGGTAGCTATCACGTCGATGACCGAGCAAGGCGCCGCGTCGAGGATCACCGTTGAGTATGTTCGTACTCGTGGACCTGATTGAACGCGACCAGGTGCTGGATGACCTGCAGCGCGGACTTGCCGCGGCGAGGACTACAGCCGGGCGAATGGTCTTCCTGGCCGGACCTGCCGGGATGGGCAAGACTTCGGTGGTGCGCGCTCTCGCCGAGCGGGTCAAGGGCACAGCGCGGATCCTTTCCGGGGCATGTGATGCGTTCTCCACGCCGCGGGCCCTCGGACCTCTGCTCGACATCGCGGCTACCGCGCCACAGATCAACGACCTAATGCTCGATCCCGCCCGACACGCTCTGTTCGCCGGTCTCCTCGCCGACCTCACTCAGCACCCGTCTCTCATGACTATCGAGGACATCCATTGGGCAGATGAGGCAACCCTCGACCTCCTTCGCTATCTGGGCCGTCGGATTCACCAAACCCGCAGCCTGCTGGTGGCGACGTATCGCGATGACGAGGTCCACCCCGATCATCCGCTCCGCCCGGTCATCGGCGACCTCGCCACCACCCCGGGCCATCACAGGATGACGGTGGCGCCACTCACGTTGGCCGGCGTCGCCTCCCTGGCTGCCCACGATGCCGTGGACGTCGACCACCTCGCCCGAATTACAGGGGGCAACCCGTTCTACGTGACCGAAGTGCTGGCTGCCCCTGGCTGGACGGTCCCACCCACCGTCACCGACGCCGTCATTGCGCGGGCCAGCCGTGTCCCCGGCGAGGTGAGGGCCGTGTTCGATACGCTTGCGGTGGGGCCTCACCCAACAGAGCTCTGGTTACTCACCGGGCTCGGCCACAATGTGACGACAGTCGAAGGATGCGTCCAATCGGGGATGGTCCTGGCGACCGGCGACGCAGTCATGTTTCGGCACGAACTCGCCCGGCTCGCCCTCCTGGAAACCCTCAGTCAAACTCGACGGCGCGACCTGCACCGCCGCATCCTCGGCCTGCTGTCGGCGCACCCCATAATCGACGCAGCACGCCTCTCGCATCACGCAGTCGGCGCCGACGACGATACCGCGATCCTTCGCTGGGCCACAGCCGCCGGAGAGCAGGCAAGTGCCACGGGCGCCCATCGGCAGGCCGCCGCCCAATACCAGGCGGCAGTGGAAGCGGCAACCCGGCAGCACAAAAAGGGTCAACTCGAACCAGCACGTTTCGCCGACCTGCTCCAGGCCTATGCCGTCGAACTCTCCATGGTCGATCAACGTCAAGAGGCGCTCGCCGTTCGCGAGCGAATCGTTGCACTCGCGGCTGCAACCGGCGACGCGGCGCGTTCGATCATCGCCCGGGTCGATGCCGCCTATGCGCGCTGGACCGCAGGCCAGGGCGACGCCGCCCGCCGCCTCATGGCGGAGGTGGTGGCAGATGCAGGCGCCCACGACGCCCGTACCGCCAGCCACGCCTACGCCGGGGCTGGCTACCTGGCGATGCTATCGCGCTCCGGGCGCGAGGCGGTCGAGCTCTGCTCTCGCGCTGTGGCCGTTGCGGAGAACGGAGGCCTCGACGAGGTACTGGTGCGTGCCCTCAATGCTCTGGGATCTGCGCGCATCGGCTGTTTTCTCGACATCGCCGGGATCGCGGATCTGGAACGATCCGCCCGGCTTGCCGCCGCCAACGGGTGGGATGACCGCTATGCCGACGCCCTGGAGAACCTTGGCAGCGGGTTGGGTGAGATCCGGGTCTACCAGCAGGCCGGCCGCTACCTGAAGGACACGATCGCCTTCGCCGCCGAGCGGGACCTCGACAGCCAGCGCCACTACGGCACGGCGTGGCTCGCCAGAGTCCGATTCGAGCAGGGTCACTGGAGCGAGGCCGCAGACCTTGCGCGGGAGACTCCGGCAACCAGCGGCGTCTCCCCGATCAGCCCGATCGTCGGTCTGACCGTGCTAGGCCGTATCCGGGCACGGCGCGGCGATCCGGGCGTCGCCGAGCCGCTCGAGGAAGCGTGGCGGCTCGCCGAGGAGACCGGGGACCTCCAGCGACTCTGGCCGGTTGCGGCTGCGCGGGCCGAAGCCGCCTGGCTCAGCGGCGATCCGGTTGGTGCGGTCACCGCAGACGTCAGCCGCATCCTATCGATGGCTGCGGACCTCGATTCGGCCTGGGCGCTCGGCGAAATGGCCTTCTGGGCATGGAAGCTCGGTGCGATCCGCGACGCCCCTTCACCTGCGGCGGAGCCTTACCGGCTTCATATTGACGGTGATTGCCACCATGCCGCGGATGCCTGGGAGAGGATCGGATGTCCCTATGAGCAGGCCTGGGCACTGCTCGACACCGGCGATGAGGCATCCCTTCGCAGCGGGCTCGACATTCTCCATGGGCTCGGCGCCGGGCCTCTGGCGGCCCGAGCGCGTAATGCGTTGCGTCAACTCGATGCCACCGGAATCCCCGCCGGTCCCCGCCCGGCCACCGCCCACCATCCCGCCGGTCTGACCCCCCGCCAGGCCGAGGTACTCGGGCTGCTCTGTGCGGGCCTCACCGACAACCAGATTGCAGAGCGACTGTACATCTCGCCCAAGACGGTGGGCCACCACGTGGCCGCCGTTCTGCGCAAGCTGGACGTGTCCAATCGTGCCCGGGCGGCTGCTCGCGCCCGCACGCTGGGTTTGCTGGAGACCGAAGATAGGGAAGCGGGACCGGCAACATAGGGATTCCTCCCGACGACGCCCTACCTCCTGCTCGATACGTTACGCGAGCAAGGGGCACCGACCAAGGAGGAACCAATGCCCAGATACATAGTCGAACGCAACTTCCCCGACCGCCTCAGCATCCCCACTAACGAACAGGGCTCGAGTGCGATGCGCAAGGTGGTGGACGTCAATGCCACTCACGGGGTGACCTGGGTCCACTCGTACGTCACCGAAGAGAAGACCAAGACCTTCTGTGTGTACGACGGTCCGGATCCGGAGGCGATCCGTACGGTGGCCGAGGCCAATGGGCTACCGGTAGACCGGATCACCCAGGTCAGAGTGCTCGATCCGTACTTCTACACGTGAGGATGATGATGATGACCCGACTGAAACGAATTATCACGACAGGAATCGTGGTGGCCGTCCTCGCGGCCATCCCCGCTGCGGGGCTTGCTCAGCTCTCCTTCTCGGACGTACCCGACGGGGACACCTATGCCACCGACATCGGCTGGCTTGCCGCCAGCGGCGTCACGAAAGGCTGCAACCCGCCGGCCAACACCGAGTTCTGCCCCCAGGACCCGGTAACCCGGGCGCAACTGGCAGCCTTTCTGCACCGACTGGCCACTAACGGTGCGGTCGACGCCGGCACACTCGGAGGGGAGACGATCGATGATCTGCTCGACTCCTCCATCACCGGCCGCACCGGACCGATCGGCAGGCTCCTGGTCGAGGCCAACCTGGCAACGGCGGCATTCCAAGACGTCGCCGAGGCTGAAGCCGCAGGCTATGCCAGCACACTCGACTCACTCGGATGTTTCGAGAACCCTGATGCGGGGGGAATGGGGCTCCACTACCTCAACGAGGGCCTCCTGGACGCCACGGTAGACGCATCTGCACCGGAGGCACTCGTCTACGAGTTGGACCACGAAGGCAACATCACCGGGCTGGTGGCTCACGAGTACATCGTGCCGGTGGAGGCGTGGACGGATACCAAACCGCCGAGTCTATTCGGCAGGACGTTCCACCAGCACTCGGAGCTGCCGTTGTGGATACTCCATGCCTGGATTTGGAAGGACAATCCGGCTGGAACTTTCCAGGACTTCAACCCCAAGGTGAGGCTGTGCCCGGACGGGGTACCGGTCTTCGGGGAGGACCTGCCGTAGGGAGCTGCTGAAGAGGCACCCTAGATCATCCGCAGCCCGGCCCGCCGCAAGAGCGGGGGCCGGGCTCGCCGGTGCCACCGCCCAGCCACCTAGGAGTTGACGGCCTCGCGGAGCAGGTATTCGCTGAAGATTTGGCTCGGTCGAGTCGACCCTGGAGGCCCGGCGGGGTCATCGGGTCACCGTTTTCAAGAGAGCCAAGGCGCTCGACGCCGCGTATACAACCATCGCAGGGGCCTACGCCGTCGTCGAAACCGTTGAACCGGAGTGCCCACCCCCCGGTTCTTTGGGCAGGAGCCGGTTTCGGGTACGCCACTACGAATCCCAATGCCGGTTGTCTGAATCGTTGCATCACAGGTGACGGGATCTGAGCCGACCTTCAGTCGAGAATCCCGAGCAGATCGGGACTCGTCGGCGATGCCCTCCGGCCATACAGTGGAGCGAGACGGAGGAACCGCGGTCGCTCCTCCGAGCGTCAAAAGGGCGCAAGAGTCGTACACCTGGGTAGCGGGTAAGTGATCAGACCCGGGGGACGAAGAAGGCCTCCACCGTCTCCCCTCCCCCCGGATACCGAGCCCGGCAACCCAAGACGAAACGAGGAGGACAACAATGAAGCGTGCTGTGGCAACGGCACTCGCCGTCGTCCTGATGATCTCAGGATGTGGCGACGACGATGACGACGAGCAGACCGGAATTCCCAACCCGGCCTCAGTCTATTGCGAAGAGCAAGGTGGGACGGTAGATATCCGCACCGATGAGGAGGGCGGCCAGGTCGGCTACTGCGTCTTCGCAGACGGCACGGAGGTCGAGGAATGGGCCTACTACCGGGGCGAAGCACAACCGGCGAACCCCACCGGGTGACGTGGAATCGATCGCTCGTCAAGACCCAGCGGCACCACACAATCTGGTGCCGCTGTCGGTTCGACTGCGGGATGTCGACGGAAGCGAGGTTGATCCGCAAGGCGACGGCAACCGAGCCCGGGTATCCCGGCTCAGGGAGCGGTTTCGAGTACCTCGCTGCAGAACTCGACGGTCAGTTGGGCAAATCGCCGCGTCACCGGGGACGGCTCCGGACCGATCATCAGCTGCAACTCCCGGGCGGGAATTGCAGGTTCGAGCGAGCAGACCCTGATGTCGGGGTCATTGGTGTCGACTGCAAGGTACGGCATGATCGCCACGCCCATCCCGGCACGAACCATCGCCTGCGCCGCAGCGTTGTCCGGAGTCTGGAATACATAGTCGGGCCGGACGCCGGCGTTGGTGAGACCGGCGTCGATCTTGCGCTGACACGAGTCGTCGCCGGGTTGCCCGATCATCGGGCTGCCTTGCACCGCAGCAAGGGTTAGGACGTCACCGCTCGAGTGATCCCTCGGCACGATCGCCACAAACGGGTCCCTGCCGAGGTCGATAGCCTCCACACCGTCCAACGGGCTGGCGGCCACCGTGAAGGTGAGGTCTAGTTCATGGCCGGCCACCATCGCCACCAGCTTGGCGTCGTCGCGTGACTCGAATGGCCGCACGTCCACGCCGGGTGAGGTCTCACGAAGACGCCCAACCACGGTTGGCACCACCTTCACCGCGACCGATTGGAACACGCCCACGTCGATCCGCCCGGTGGTTCCCGTCTTGTACCCCTCGAGATCCCTGGCCAGGAGCGAAACACGGTCGAGCACCTCTTCGGCGTGGCGTAGCAGCATCTGGCCGGCTGCGGTCAGCTGCACCGGCTTGGGACCACCCGGTCGATCAAAGACTCTCTCACCGACGATCCGCTCGAGGGCAGCGATCTGCTGGGAGATCGCCGACTGGGTATAGCCGAGCTGTGTGGCGGCACGACCAAACGTACCGAGACCTGCAACCGCCCGCAGCGCCTCGAGATGACGCAACTCCAAGTCGTGAACGGTGATGTCGGGTGCCGAAACCATGTCACGACGATCATAAGTGCAACTGATCATTAAGACAAGAGATCATCGCTTTTCATCATGCTTTGGTCGGGATACCTTGACGGGAGAAAGGAGCCACCATGAACCCATACTCAGAGATGCTCGATAGGCTGGAGCGGCGAATCTCGATCCACGGAATCGACAACAACGACCCTGCGCTCGAAACCATCGCCGATCTCCTGGTGCGGACGGGCACCTTGCCTGCGATAGCCGGTATTCTCGCCGACGCCGACCAGCCCGAGTCCCTTCGCATGAGAGCTCTCGCCCGGGCGATGCGGGCGCTCCGGTCGGTGCGCATCGCTGCCTGATACGGTTCCGACGAATGCGGCACCACGCCGACACTCGCCTACAGTCCGCCTCATGCGGATCATGGCACAGGCAATCCTCTTCGACAGCGACGGGGTGCTGATCGACAGCCATAGTCACGTGCGTGCCGCCTGGCACCAGCTGGCCGAAGAATTCGGGCTCGACGAAGCGGAACTGACCGAGAACATGGTTGGCGTCCGCGCGATCGACACGATCAGTCGTTTCCTCCCGGGCCCTCGAAGGTTGGCGGCAGTCCGGCGACTCGAAGACATCGAAGTCGACCTTGCGAAGGGCAGTATCCCGATGCCCGGAGCCGTTGAGATGCTCGATCAGCTCCCTGCCGGGTCGTGGACGATTGTCACCTCGGGCAGCCTGCGTCTCGCGGAGACTCGGTGGCTGGCCGCCGGAATCCCCGTCCCCCCGAAAGTGATCACTGCCGAGGATGTGCGGGCGGGTAAACCCGATCCCGAACCGTACCTCACCGCGGCAGCCGCACTCGGTGTCGACCCCCGTCGCACCGTTGTGTTCGAAGACGCGTCACCGGGCGGCGAGGCGGGACGTGATGCGGGGGCGGCCGTGGTCGCGGTCGGGCACCAGCCGTGGTCGACAACACCGGTGGCACGGATCGACGATCTGTCCCAGGTAACCGTCGACGCGGGCCTTTCCGGCATCACGCTGGATGTCGAGACTTAGCTCGGCAGGAACACCTTGGTCGCGGTCTCGACCCTGTTGACCGTGCCGGTGTCGACGTTGATGGCGACCACCGCTGCCTGCGCAGGATCGCCCGAGGCGAGCTCCGCGGCGTCGCTGCTCGCCTCCCAGGCAACCACCCAGTCGCCGGAGAACTGGAGCCCGAGCACAGGACCGTCGAGCACCCACCGGTTGATCTCGATGCCGGTTGCAGCATCCTTGACCACCACTACCGGGCTCCAGAAGTGCGAGTAGGCGTCCGGGTCACGATGGTCGACATAGGCAACTCTGCTGCCGTCTACCGACAGAGCTAGAACCCCGATGTAATCATCTCCGGTGAGGTCGACCCCGTCTGCCTCGAGCCTGGTCAGGTTGCCCTCCGCATCGCCTACGTTGGTCAGGGTCGTGTCTCCACGTTCCATGAACCCGACCGACTCCCCGTCTTCGAGCGCTTGGTCCTCAATGGGGGTGTCGACCGGCGTACCCGTCCTGACGTCGATGTACACCCAGCCGTCCTCGCCGCATCGGTCAAACACCAGAACCGTGTCGCCTCTCGTCATCAGCTCGGCGCATATCACATCGACCACCAGAGCCGGGTCGTGCAACCCGATGACACCGGTGGTCCACCCCGCCGCGTAGTCGCCCTCGATCGAGCGGATCTCCTCAGCCCACCAGTTCGTCACCCACTCCACAACGTCGTCATCCCAGATCTCGAAAGCGTCGAAGCGTTCGATGACCACCCGGTCCGGGATGTCGTCACCGAACAACTCCTCGACCAGGGAGGTGCCGCCGGCTGACGGGACCAGTGGAGGAACTCCCAGCACCATTCGCTGGCCCTCGAACGTCGCAACCGTAAAGACGCTGGTGTCACCCGAACCGGTGTGGGTAACGGTTACGGTCGACGAGGCCTGGCTTGACTCGTTGATCAGCCCGGGCCCGTCGGCGGCGACCTCGTAGGGGCCAAGACACGCGCCGCCCGCGCACACCCGGGACAGGTAGGAGGCCGGTGTCTCCTGTGCTGACTGACCTTCGAACGCGACACCGTTGTTCTCGAGCGGCCAGGCTGCCTGCGCGTACGCACCGGCGGCCAGTGCCGCCAGATAGTTCTCTACGTCGCGCTCGGCGTCGGCCTCCGTCCAGGCAACCTCGGGCTCGCCGGGCGGCTGCGACGTGGTCGTCGCAGGGGCGGCTGTAGTCGTCGTTGATACCTCCGAGGCAACGCTTGTCGTGGTGGTGGTGGCGACCACGCTCGGCGTTGTCGTCGGCGTGATCGTCGTTACGGGACCGATTAGGTCGTCGGAGCCGCGGTTCGCCAAACCAACCACCGCAACGACCGCGACCAACCCCGCGGCCGCCGCGATGCCGATGAGCGTGCGCATCCAACGCACCCGTCCAACGATCACGTCGGCACGCATCGGGGTGACCTCGACACCGGCGGCCGCCGCCTTCAGGTGCTTTCTGAGGAGTGCCTCAGCGTTCATCGCCTCACCTCCAGCCGTCGCTCCACCGCATCGAGCCCGCGTTTTTGTCGACTCTTGACGGTGCCGATCGGTATCCGCAACGTGTCTACCACCCGCTCGATGTCCCAATCGAGGTAGAAGCGCAGCACCAGCACCGCACGCTGCTCAACTGGGATCTCCGCCAGAGCCGCCTCGATCTCGGGGATGAAGTCGGTGTCCTCTACGCTCCGGTCCGGAACCTCGCTCGGGACTTCCCGCTTGGCCTTGCGCTTGCGAGAGATGGCCCAGTTGAGACCTACCCGGTACGTCCAGCCGACGGGATTGGAATACTCACTAACCGTCCGCCAGCGCTGGTACGCCCTGGTCATTGCCTCGTCGGCGGCCTCAGCACCAAGCTCGTCGCTACGCAGTGTCATTGCCAGAGCCCGCGCCAGATGGTCGCGCTTGGTGCGGTAGAAGTCTTCGAACTTCCTCGGGACGGCCTCGGCGCTAGACAGCGTCATCGTTGTCGTTCGGATAGCCACGTCCCATAGACGTGCGAGCGATTCTCCACGTTCCGTCTTTCTCTCGGAGTTCGCCGTCGTCGCCGCCGACACGCCTCGGTCCCCGTACACTCGACGCCATGCGAATCGCAGTCTTCAGCGCAAAACCTTACGACAGGATATTCCTAACCGAGGCAGCTGAGGGATCCGGTCACGAGATCGTGTTCTTCGATGCCCGTCTGGATCGTTCGACGGCGACCCTTGCCGACGGCTACGGAGTGGTGTGCGCCTTCGTCAACGACGATCTCGGCGCCGCCACGCTGCTACGTCTGGCCAAACCCGAACCCAAGTTGATCGCACTTCGCAGCGCCGGGTTCAACAACGTCGACCTCGAAGCTGCCAAGAGCCTCGGGCTTACGGTCGTCCGTGTCCCGGCATATTCGCCACGCTCGGTGGCCGAGCACACTGTCGCTCTGATGCTGGCACTCGACCGCAAGATCCATCGGGCACATGCTCGGGTACGCGAGGGCAACTTCGCCCTCGACGGCCTGCTCGGCTTTGACCTCGGTAGCCGGACCATCGGGCTGCTTGGCACCGGCAAGATCGGTGTAGCCGTCGCTGGTCTTCTAAAAGGCTTCGGATGCAACCTGATCGGCCACGACGTGTACCAGAACCCCGAGGCCATCGAGCTAGGTCTCGAGTACGTCGAGCTGCGACAGCTCTGGGAGCGCTCCGACGTCATCTCGCTTCATGCGCCGCTGACGCCGGAGACACACCACATCGTTGATTCGTACGCCATCGCCAACATGAAACCGGGGGTGATGCTGATCAACACCTCCCGCGGGGCATTGATCGACACCGCCGCAGCCATCGACGGGCTCAAGACCGGCAAGATCGGCTACCTGGGTCTCGACGTCTACGAAGAAGAGGGCGACCTGTTCTTCGAGGACCTGTCCGACAAGGTCATTCAGGACGACGTCTTCTCCAGACTGCTGACGTTCCCCAACGTGCTCATCACCGGCCACCAGGCGTTCTTCACCACGGAGGCGCTGGAGGCCATCGCCCGCATCACCATCGCCAACATCACCGCATTCGCCGAAGGACACGAGTCCGGCAACGAGCTCTGAAACCATCAACGACTGGTGCCCACCGCGGTGAACGTGCGGTAGGTGTCGTCGCCCACGTACGACCCGCTGACAAGGATGACGTCGCCGTTCAGGGCAACGGAGTCGATATACGTGGCCTCGCCGTTGCCGTCGATCCCGCCCAGTGCGAGCTCGGACCAGTTTGTGAGGTCCGTCGACATATACAGGAGAGTTCGCGGCTCTCCTGCGGTCACCGGTTCGGCGAAGAGCGATAGCACCACCCCGTCGGGTCCGACAGCGGTGCCCGAGGCCCAGACAAACTCGCCCTCCGGCCCCGTGACATCAAATACGTCGCGGAGATTGTCGCTCTGCCATGACACCCCTCCGTCGCCTGAGGTAAACACCGTCAGCTCACGGGCATCACCCGCGTGACCTAGCACGACAAGCTCGCCGTCGAACACCCCGATGTCGGTGAAGGAGGTCAACTGGCCAGGCACTGCCATCTGCTGCCAGATCCGTCCGTCGGCGGAGCTCCAGAACAGGAACCGGGCCGGGCCCGTCTCCCCGGCATACTCCGCATACTCGACAGCGATGAAGCCGTCGGTAGTGGCGACCAGCTCGATGAGCTCGGCCCCCGCGAAGGGAGACTCGAATGCCTCGAAGTCGATCCCGTTGTCGGAGAAGAACAGCTCGGAGTACCGGTTGCGTGGGGCTTCCACTCCAAGGTCGTCCCATGTGGCGGTGAAGACCGTTGCGCCCGCCGGAAAAGCCGCGCCGCCGAGAGCCTCACACTCAGCCGGCTCGTCGCCTTCTGCGTCCGTCTCGGCCACTGCCTGTTCACAGGCCATCGCCATCCGGTCGTATTCGACCCAATCCACCACGCTGAAACCATCATCGGTCTGCATCGTGCTGAAGCTTTCGCCTCGGTATTCCTCCGGTACGAACGGCGAAAGGTCCAGCCCGTACCGACTCTGGACCACACCCACTACGCCTTGCGGCCCTGCCGCGACCTGCGTCCTCACCGATCGGAACGACACCTCTCCATACCCCTCGGGTGCGGCGGCCGCGACCTGCAGATTCGCTACGGTCCACGACTCGCCTCCATCGGTGGACACGCCGGCTTTCGCCTCAGGCCGGCTCGTCCAGTCGTCGTTTGTGCCGGGTGCGGTGCCGATGGCGTACAGCGATCCGGCGTATGCATCCATGTCGGACATCCACATATCGTCGCGGACCGTGCTCGAAGACCAGGAGACCCCGTCCTCCGAGGCGTAGATGGTCGGCGCCGGGTTCGCCTTGCCTGGGGCGGTGGACAACACATAGAAGGCGCCATCCGATACGAGGATGCTTGCGGGCCAGCTGAGAGTGGTGTCGGCAAGCTGCCAGTCCACGTCGACACTGGAGAGGTCACCGCCGGCTGCGATGGCCCCCTCCGGGATCACGTCCGCTGCTGAGTTGGCAAGATCCGACTCCGCCGGGTCGACTGCGCGGAAGGTGAAGCCGGCAACACCAACCAAGGCAACGGCCACGATCATCCCGATGCCGTAACCTACCTGCCGCCTGTGTCGACGCCGGCTGCCCGACCTCATGGCGACCTCGGATCCGCGGCCGACGACAATCATCGACTCGCTGTGACGGCTCAGGTGTTCTCGCAATCTGTCTGTGGTAGCCATAGCGTCACCTTTCATTCTTGTAGTGGTAGAGCTTGTTCTCCAGCGATTCGAGTGCCCGGGCGGTGCGGCTCTTCACCGTTCCCGGGCGGATATCGAGTGCCTCGGCCGTTTGTTTCACCGACCAATCGAGCAGAAAGCGGCAGACGACTACGCCACGCAGCGCGACGTCCAAATCCATCAGTGCTCGGTGAATCTCAGGGTCGGCGACGGTCGGTTCGACCTCGGCCTCGGACCGATGCCCGGTTGGGCGTCGTGCCAGCCGACGACGCAGGGACCTAGCCCAGTTCAACCCCACTCGAAACACCCAGCCCGCCGGGTTCTCATACTGCTGGACTTTCGACCAGTGCGAATAGCAGCGGGCCATTGCCTCGTCGGCCGCTTCGGTTCCCAGGTCGGGGTCACCCAACGTAACGCTCAGCGCCCGTGCCACGGCGGGGTACGAATCGACATAGAACGACGCAAACTCACGTCGCATCCGCCCCGGGATGGCCCGCGGCTGACTCATCGCTTCCCACTCTTCGGCTATTGCCACTCTTGAATCCACACTTGATACACGCCGAACCCGGCAGTTCGGTTCACGGTTTCTGACCCTCGACCGTCTCGACCAGGAGCTCGAGATCCTCGAGCCCCGGCAGATCCGGGTCGACCGCTCGAGCCCTCTCCAGGGCGGCTCGGGCTTGGTCCGGAAGGTCGGCCGCTGCATAGAGACGGGTCAGGTTCACAGCCGGCGCTGCACTGTCGGGTGCGAGGTACTCGGCTACGAGCCATGCCTGCTCTGCCCCGGCGGCATCGTGCGACATCGCCAGGACAACACCGAGTTGGAGTTGTACCTCGCCGTTGTTCGGGTCACGATCCTCGACCTCCCGCCATGCGGCGAGGGCGGCGTCGACGTCTGCTTCCCTACCTGCGACTCTGGCAAGCTCCAGTAGGTACTCGGCCCGGCGAATCAGCAGGATCGGATCACCGGGCGAGATCTCGAGCGCCGACTCGATTCGGTCGACCGCCATCTCGAAACCCTGCGCTGTTCCGGTCCCAGCCACGACAGCGCCCGCGACAACCGGATAGCGAATGGAATCCGGTCGGAGGCCTGAGGCCTTGTCGGCGGCATCGATTGCCTCTTCGGCCCTGCCGGCGGCAGATGATGCGAGCGCCTGCTCCGCAAGACGATCGGCCCTGACATCCTGGAACCCGCCCACGAGACCGAACACGGCAATGATTGATGCAACGACGACCATCGTTGTGGACCGCGCTATCGCAATCTGCTCATCCCTGGTGCGGGCGCCGGCGACGAGGAGGCCCGCCATCACCCAGAAGGCGGGGTCGACCTCGGCAAGTGGGAACAGGAGCTGCTGTTGCGCTATGTAACCGACGACACCCGCCGCGATTGCGATCAGAAGGGGATTCCGGCTGCGTAGCGTGGCGGCGGCTGTCTTCAACAACCATCCAAGGCCAACGAGGTAGAGGAGCATGCCGGGGACGCCGGTCGTCACGCCGACGTCGAGTAGCCCGCTGTGTGCCCGATCCGGGGTGACCTGCCGCCCGTAGGTGCGTTCGTAGGCCTCATCGACCGCAGCGGGGAACACGATGCGGTATCCCTCAAACCCAGCTCCGAGGATCGGGCGTTCGACTAGCAACTCGGCCGCAATCCGCCATTCGTCGAGCCTGCCCCTCGCTGCGGTGTCGTCGGGGTCGAATACCGATCGGATGCGGGAGCCGGCCGGCGACGCCACAAGCACGAGGATCACCAATGCGGTGGCAACAGCCGGCAACCAGCGCATCCGACGCAACCAGGGTATGACGGACGGAAACACGAAGAGGGCTGCGACGGACACACCTATCCAGCCTGCCCGGGTCTGGGATCCGATCAGCGCCAGCGACCCCGTGACAACTGCACCAACGGACAATGCTCGCCAGATCCGCGACCCCAGCCCGTCGACAACTGCACCGAGGGCAAGCGGCAACATGAGCGAGCACGCAGCACCCAGATACGCCGGGGAACCGAATGGCCCGCCCAACCGCCCCGAGGACGAGGAAAGCTCAACGGGCGCAAAGTCGCCCAGCTCCAGCGTCGCGTAGAGGCCGATGCCCAGCAGAGCCACGACTACAGAGCGCAACACGAACCTCAGAGCCTGTTCCCCATCGATAGCCTGCGCCACAACGAACAACAGAAAGAACACGACCCAGGCGAGCAGACCGAGCCGGCGGTCCGGCGTACCGATCCACGTGTACAGCGGATCCACCGCACCAAGAGACGCCACGACTCCCCAACCGAGGAACGCCAACCAGAGCAACGTGCTCGCCCGGTTGATCCGGCGTTGGTGACAGAACGCGACCGCTACCGCGACAAAGGTCACGGTGGTCACCACCATCCATTTGACTGGTCCGAACACCGCCCAGCCGGCGGGGTCGAACAACGCCACACTGCCGACGATCAGCACACCCAATGACCAGTGCAACCACACAAGGGAAGGGGGATTGTCGATCACGGTTTCGGTTGGCGGCATCGAGGCATTCTCGTCGCATGCCCGGGGTATGCCCATCCTCGACCGGCCTATGGTGCGCACTATGACTGTGACGGTGATGGTCCGTGTCCGCCAAGCGACCCCGGACCGTGCGCGATGCCCGGAGACGCTCACTCGGGCAGAACTTCCTTGCTGACCCGCAAGCAATAGCGAGGCTGGTTGCCGCCGTCTCGATCCTGCCAGGTGAGCTCGTTGTCGAACCAGGCGCAGGCACCGGAGCAATCACGCTTCCGGTTGCTACCGCGGGAGCGCGAGTGATCGCATACGAAGCGGACCCGGTCTGGGCCCGGCGACTCATCGAGGCCTCGAGAGTGCATGACCTCCAAGACCGCGTGCAAGTGGTGACCGGGGATTTCCTGAGAGCTCGCTTGCCCGACGAGCCGTTCCGGGTGATAGGTAATCCCCCGTTCCGGCTGACCACCGCTCTTCTTGCCCACCTGCTCGACTTGCCCGAGCGTGGACCATGGCGAGCCGACCTAGTGGTTCAACGTGAAGTCGCCGCAAAGAGAACCACAATCCCTCCGACCAGCCTCCGCAGCGCGGCCTGGGCGCCTTGGTGGGAGTTCGGTTTGGGGATGGCCATCCCCAGACGGGCGTTCCGTCCCGTCCCCGGAGTCGATGCGGCGATGCTCACAATACGTCGCCGCGACCCGCCCATCCTCCCCCACCGGCTCGCTCCGGAGATGCGCGATCTATTGAGACGGGGGTGGCAATCGCCGCCGGCGGCGACGTAGATCAGGCGAAGGGATTGGAGATCCCCACCCCAGCGATCTCTTGGCCGTGATTGAGATCCTCGGTGAGCACCTTCTCACAGCCGGTGCGAATCGCTGCCTGCACTATCTGGGCGTCCCACAGCGAGAGTTGGTGCTCGCGCGCAACCTCGGTTGCATCTGCAACAAGCCGGTCGTCCAGGGCTACTACCGGGAGCCGGCAGAGATGGTCGAGGGCCGCCCGGGCATTGTCGTGACTGAGTGGCGGATCGAGCTTTGTAGTCGTGACAACGTAGAACTCACTCAGCACTTGCGCGCTGATCACAAAGTCGGCACTGGGATCGTCGAGGAGCCTCACGGCGATCTCGCGCTTGTAGGGCTCGGAACGGTCAAGTGCATAGACGATAACGTTGGTGTCGAGGAAGACCGGCACTATCGGTGGTTCTCGTAGAGGCCGGCTCTGTCCCATCTGCGCCCCGACCCGGCAGAACCCGTGACTGCTTCGTTGGCGAGGTCGACGAAGCCGCCGAGTACGCCGCGGCCAAGTTCGATGCCTGCGTAGATCTCGAGGTACTCACGGACAACCGCATTGACCGAGGTGCCCTGTTCCAATGCCCGGATCCGGGCTCGCTTCAGCACCTCGTCATCGATGGCAAGAGTCAGATTCGACACAGGATCAGTGTAGCACGGGATACGTGGTCCACCCATTCTGCAAAAGTACCCCCGACAGCGGTCGGTGTCTACACACCCGAGTCAACGACGGCGCCGTGAATTCTGATTGGCTGGAACCGATTGGCGGGAATCGTGTTGATACGTTCAGTTCGGTGTCGCCTCGATCGTGATCTGGAGCGGCGGGAAGCCTCCGTCGTCGCCGTAGATCGTGATCGTTCGGTCAGTGTCGCTGAGGACGTAGCCGGCGAGCATCGTGCCGCTCTCGGTGAATCCGGCTTGGTTGAGCGCCTCCACGTACTCGGCGACGGTATGTCCTTCCCCGATCACAACGACCGCTGTGAACGCGCCGCCGGGGTCGTCGGTGGCGGTCACCAGATCGCCACCCGGAACCGCGGGCAGCCAGTCGGGGAACTCCCGAGTCACCACCGCAACCGGGCTGGACGCGGTCGCCTGCGCAACCGAGATGACAAGCCGACCACCGGGATAGGTGCGCATGCACACCTCATTGGTAGTGTCACCGACAGTGACGCTGATGATCTCGTCGTTCTGGTCGAATGAGCGCTGGGTGACCGTGAAATCGGCGGCCTCGAGCTCAGCGACGTACTCCTCGATATCGGCGTCTGTTTCGTATGCCACCTCCACGATCGTGTCACCAAAAAGCGTGACCTCGTTGACGGCCAGCAATGACGGTGCCGGAATGCCCGCCCATTCCGCCGGCCATGATGTGTCAACGCCAGAGCCTTCCATCTGGATGCCGCCTATATCGAGGGTCCCGGTGCCTCTCCCGAACTCCAGGCCGAGCCGGCAGTCGCCCTTGGTGGCACGGACGGCATCCCACTCACCGGCTTCGGCACGTTCCTGGGCCCGTTCCCCGCTCGCCGGTGTCTCGTAGACAACGTATTCGAGGTCGTACCCCTGTGCCGCGAGTACGTCCAGGTAGTCGTTTACGGCTGACTCCGACACGCCCGCATAGAACAGACGAACGCCGGCATCGGTGGGCATCACCATCGTGATCTCCCCGACAAGTACCGGGATGTCATCGGGAATTGCCTCCGGCCAAGCCACGTCCCCGATGACGAGACCGGGCAAGTCGGCGGTCTCGACAATGCCGGAGCGGTCTCCGTCTGTGACGCTGATTGGCGCCGTGTCGTCACCACCACAACCGGCGATCGATGCCACCGCCAGTGCCACCCCCCACAGAAACCCCCGGATCCGCGGCATACCTATCTCCAGCTCGTGGGACCGCTGCCAGCGTATCCCAGATGGTGCTCGTCCACCATCTGAGGGATGCGCTCTCTCGAATGAGGTTCGGGGACTGGGTTCGAACCCTTCGAACGCCACCTATCACCGGCTGTCTGGATTGAGGTCTTCGGTGAGAGGCAGGGGGTTGTCTGGTGCGAAAACTAGTCATTTAGCTCCCGCGTCTCGTTAGCCTCGCGCGGGTACGAGCAAAGGGTGATTGATGCTGCGACGCAGCTTGCTTGCCGTGGTTGCGGCGGGGTTCGTGGCCCTGCCGGCTGGCGCAGCCCTGGCAGGGGGGTCCTGGTTGGAGCCCTCTTGGGTACGCGTCGAACCAGGCGATGAGATGACACTCACCGCCACGGTTTCGCGCGGCCAACTCGGCTGGGTCGACGATCGGCCCTTCTACGCATACCTCCAGGGGGACGAGTACGGAGTCGTTACGGCGAGTGGATTCGGAGGGACCGCCACCGACGTGATGCTCGGCCTTCTCGAGATCACCACGGGGTCACCGAATCTCGCGGTGAGTGTCGACGTCGTGGTCCCGGCCAATACGCCTCGGGGGGAGTACCAGGTCACCGTGTGCAACGATCCGTGCACGACCGGCCTGGGCGACCTCATCGGTGCGGTCCTGTTCGTCGGCATCGACCCTCCGCCGCCGGAAGACTCAACGTTTGCCGGCACCACCACCGTGGCGGCAATCGCCGTTGTGGAAACGAGCACGACGGTCGCACCGGATCCGCCTCGTACATACGTGGCACTCGCACCGATCAATGATCGGTCGACGACGATCTCGCCGTTGTGGGTCGGGTTCTCGGCAGCCCTCGGTGGAGCCGTGTTGCTCACCGCCCTGATCACCCGAAACCGCGCATAGCAACCTCTTTCTGGCGTCAAATCTGGCTAGATGTGGCCAGATTTGACGCCGGAACGGAGTCGAAAGCGGCTTTGCGTGCGGTTCGCTTTAGGGCAAGCAGGACGCCACGACCGACCAGGGTTATCGCTACGACGTTCGTAACGGCGCGCCCGACGTCCCAGCCAAGCGAGGTGGCGGTGTGGTAGGCGAGGTAGCGGCGCAGGTTGTCCCAGACCGCGGCGCCCGCTTGCAGCGAGATGTCGGTTCCGGCGCCGACCGTGAACGGCCAGAAGTACATGTTCATCACTAGACCAAAACCCAACGCGGAGACTGCTCCGTAGACGGCAAGGACCGTGATCTCGCCACGACCGGTCGGCCGCTTGGGCAGCATGCCGGCGCCCATGCCAACCCAGGCGGCGGCCAGCATCTGGAACGGCAACCACGGGCCTACTCCCGCCGTCAGCAGGGCCGAGACGAACAACGTCACGGACCCCAGCACAAAACCAAACGAGGGCCCAAACGCCCGACCCCCCAGAATGATGGGGAGAAACACCAATTCGATGCCCCCGGTTCCGGCACCGAGTGGGCGCAGCACCGCACCGAGGGCAGCCAGCACGCCGAGCATGGCAACTCGCTTGGCGTCCATCACCCCATCCGACAGCTCGGCAAGCACGACGGCCAGCAGCAGCGGCAACATGATTGCGATCAGCCAGGGGGCGTCCTCGTTGTGGGCGAGGGTGCTGTCCGCTTGCACGATCAGCGGCCAGAGGAACCCGATCACGCCAATCACGGAAACCAACCCAACGACGACCAGCCCCCGCCCTTTCATGCGATCGCCTCCATCACCTGCGGAACCGTGAGAAACGGCAGCGGGGCCATGACCTTGGCTACCTGCGGTGCAAACAACGTGGTAGCGGTGAGCACCTCGGCTGCGGGGCCATCGGCAACGATCTCGCCCTCGGCCATGACCGTCACCCGGTCGGCGGCGAGCGCGGCGAACTCGACATCGTGCGTCGAGAGGACAACCGCCCTGTTCTCGCCGGCAAGACGCTTCAGCACTGCGACCAGGTTTCTCTTGGCGGCGTAGTCGAGACCACGTGTTGGCTCGTCGAGGAGCACCACGTCGGGCTGGGTAACCAGCTGCGTGGCCAATACCAGAGCGAGCCGCTGACCCTCGGAGAGATCACGGGGATGTGACTCTCCCCCGATTCCCGGCACCACCTCGTCGAGAATCGACCGGCAGGTGCCCCGTTCGAGACCTGCGTCAAGATCGGCTTGCCCGCACTCGTCGGCGACGGTGGGGAGAAACAGCAAATCGCCGGGGGTCTGCGGCACCAGTCCTACCGGCCCGGCCCGGTGGACTGAACCGCGATCGGGAGCCAGCGCACCGTGAAGCGCCCAGAACAGCGATGACTTGCCCGAACCGTTGCGACCCATGACAACACAGATCTCTCCGCGGTTCAGGTCGATGCTCAGGTCACGCACCGCCACCACCGGACCATAGGTAACCGACAATCGCTTTGCAGTCACCGCCGACGGCCCGGGAACCAGCGACACTGCTGTGGGCTCGGTGAGCTGCTCCCGAAGCTTGGCCGCCTGTATACGACCTTCGCGCACGGACAAAGGCACCGTGTCCCAGCCGACGGCGCGGCCGAGCTCGACAACTGGGGGAACCATCGCGCTCTCGCCTATCGCCAGACGCGGCTCACCTGATGCGACCGTCCCATCACCGCTGACGACCACGACCATGTCGGCGTATTGGATGATCCGTTCCAAACGGTGCTCGGCGACGACGACGGTGAGCCCTAGATCGTGAACCAGACGCGTGATCGCGGCAAGCACCTCCTCGGCAGCACCCGGGTCGAGAGCCGAGGTGGGCTCGTCCAGCACCAGGATTTGCGGATGGGCGGTCAGCACCGAACCGATGGCAACCCGCTGCTGTTCGCCACCTGAGAGATCGGCCGCCGGCATCTGACGGAGATGGGCAATGCCGAGCAGGTCGAGCGTCTCCTCGACACGTGCACGCATCGCGGCCGGGGCGACACCAGCCTGCTCCATGCCATACGCCAGTTCATACTCAACGACCTCGGTGACGAACCCGCGGGCCGGATCCTGACCGACATAGCCGACCAGATCAGCCATCTCCGAAGGGTGGGTCTCTCGAGTATTGCGGCCTCCGACGACCACACTTCCCGAGACGTGGCCGCCGGTGAAGTGCGGGACAAGACCGTTGATAGCGCCAAGAAGCGAAGTCTTGCCTGCACCGGTGGCGCCGGTTACCAGACAGAGAAGTCCCTGGCCGATCGTCAGGTTCACGTCGCGCAGCGTCGGCGAGTGTGCCTCCGGGTACGTCAGCGAGAAGTCGGTGAACCGAATCATGATGGGCGCAACCTCGCCGGTCGCAGCCCTCGCGCGGTCTCGTTGGGGGCGAGCCAGGCGGGCAGTGCCGCCGCCAGCACCGCGAAGGTTGCATAAAGCGGTGGCGCCGGCACACCGACCGGATGCAATGCCGTTGGGTTGGAGCGGCCGATGACGATGACAACGACGAGAACGAGTAGACCCATCGCAGCCACCACCCATTCGGACGCTCGCCATAGCTCGGGCCGGTAGACGGTGACCAAACGGCGCCGCCCGGCAAGGCGCAGCCCGAACAGGGTCGCCGCCAGGCCGCCGGCCACCAGAGCGAAACCCAGACCGGTGGTCCCGTCGAGGACGAGATAGAGACCGATTGCGACTGCTCCGAGACCGGTGGTCGTGAAGGCAAATACCGTTCGTGAGCCCGCCCCGAGTGGCTTGCCGAAACCACGCACCTCCATTGCGACCGCCAGCGCAAGGGTTCGATCCAAAGCGTCGTCGACAACCGGTCCGACCGTTCTGCGCATCCGGAGCCTGCGGCTCTTGACGGTGCGAAGCGCCGTGGCGCGGCGTACCCGGATGACGCTCGTGATCAGTTGAGGCACCAACCCGATGGCGACGACGACCGCTGTTCCAACGGAATGAAGAGCCAGGGGCAACGAGCGCAGGAGACGGCGCGGATCGGCAAGCGAGTTGGCCGCTCCAACACAGATGATGAGGGTCGCCAATCGTGCCCCGTCTGCAAGACCGGCGGTGATCTCGTCGACGGTGACTTCACCACCTATGCGGATGCCAACAGCCCACGACGGAAGCGCGACTTCGGGCAGGGTGAATAGCACGTCACCGGCCGCTCCACCGCCGAGCACCACACGGAACCCCACCCGCAGCACGAGAACGAACAGCCCAACGAGCAGATAGATGCGGAAGATCCGTCCGCTCCCCTCGCTCCCGCGAACGATCACCATGAACCAGGCGACGGCAACCAGCAATGCCAGCAAGAGAAGGTCGGTCGTTCGGGAAGCCGCCGCCGCTAGGAACAGCGCCCATAGCCACCAGGCGCCCGGATGGAGACGGCGGAGCGGGCGGCTCATGACCTCGCCCCTCGCTTTCTCCTCGCGGCTGCGGCGCCGGCGATACCCAACGCCGCGAGAGCCGCAAGCGCAACTACGGTCGAACCCGAGCCTCCGTCGTCGGCGACATCTGCGGTAGCCGCGATCACCGTTGTCGTTACGTCCTCTGGTGTCGACGCCGTCGCAGCCTGCGGAGGGGTCGGTGCGGTTGTGGTGCTGATCGCTTCCGTTGCCCCAGAACCGCCGGGCGATGTGGTCGTCCTTACAACGGGCGACGTCGTGGCTGACGCATCCGGCGCCGATGGCGCCGGTGCGGTAGTCGTTGTCGCCGTCGTCGTTGTTGGCGGTTCCGTCGTTGTCGTTGCAGTTGGCCGTTCCGTCGTTGTTGTGGAGGTAGTCGTGGACGTTGGTGTCGTGGTGGTGGTTGTCGTGGTCGTTGTGGTCGTTGTGGTCGTTGTGGTGGTGGTGGTTGTGGTCGGTGGCGGTTCTCCCGGAGGGCTCATTCCCGGTGCCGATCCCGCACCAAACGACCAGCCGTCCACGCCCCCGGGGGCCGGAACCCGAGTAGCGCCTCCGACGATGCTGTACGACCAGGATCCGCCGCGAGGGGCCGACCAGTAAGACCAGAAGGCGTCGGCGGGTGGCGTGTCGGCACAGTCCTCCTCGGCCGGGAGACCGTTGACCTTGCACAGGAACCCGGACATGCTCTTCACCTCGGTGATGCTGAACCCGGCCGCCTGCAGTGCTGCAAACCCCGTTGCGGGCGAACCGGGCGCACAGCCGACCTCAATACCGCCACCTGCTCCGGTGAAGTCGACAACCACACTCACCCCCGCGTCTGCATCAGGGCATGCTGCTGCCGACATCGCCGGTGCCGGTGCGAGCAGCAAAGCCACGACCATCACCGTGAGGGTGAGCGAACGAGGCCGGGCCGGGAGACGACGTGTCATCGTCAACCGTGGGTTGCCCGGTAGATGAATGCAGCCATCTGCTCCCTCGTCACCGGGTCGTCCGGGCAGAACATGTCGTTGAGCGGGGGGTTGCAGCCCCTCGTTATCCCAGCCGCCGCTATCGCCTCAATGTCAGCCGAAAACACACTCCCGCCAACATCGGTGAACCCCGACCCGGAACCGGCCGGAAGCCCAAAGGCGCGGCTCGAGAACGCCGCCATCTGCCCACGCGTCACCACCTGGTCCGGGCAGAACATGTCGTTGTCGGGAGGGTTGCAGCCCCTCGTTATCCCAACCGCCGCTATCGCCTCAATGTCAGCCGAAAACACACTCCCGCCAATATCGGTGAACCCCGAGCCGGAACCGGTGGGAAGTTCGAGAGCACGGTTCAAGAACGCCGCCATCTGCCCTCGGGTAACCGGATCGGTGGGACAGAACATGTCGTTGTCGGGAGGGTTGCACCCCATGGTGATCCCGGAGGCGGCAATCCACTCGACGTCCCGTAGAAAGACAGACCCGGTGGTATCGGAGAACGCGAAGGTGGGAGCCACCAGGTCGTAGAGCGCGGGGACGCCCATACCCCACACACCTTGGACCGTAGCGAACGTGTTCGCCGTGGTGTCGGTCGCAAGCCACTTGAGTCCTCCGGCGTCCGCCTGAGGTGCGTCGTCGGGGAACTGCATACCGGCAAGAAAACCTGCCGCCGCCTCGGCGGCGGCCTGCTCCCCTGCCGCCTGGAATGCTTGTGCCGCGGCTGCGGTGGAGTTGGTATTGGGGGTCCCATATCCGGGGATCGAGCCGTCGCCGAGCTGGATCGACAGCAGCCACGAGACTGCGTCGGCCGAGACGGTCACGTCGCCACCGGCAACAAGCGCCAACGCTGCGATCCCGGTGGTATCGGCATCGCCGGGGCCCGGGCAGGCTCCGTCAAAGGTGAACTCGCCGTTGTCGCACTGCTGGGTAGCCAGGTAGGCAACTGCCTCCGGCGGGACGCCGTCGTCGGTCAGCGCCAGCCCCAGAATCGCCGTCGCCTGCTCGAACACCAACGCTTCCCCAAAACGTCCGGCTTCGTCGCCGCTCAGCTGCATACTTGCCCGCAACTCTGCCTCCACATCAGAGCCAACGAAGCCGGCTACGTCCTCCCCATATACCTCGAGCACGTGGATGGTCTTCCCAGCCGAACCGGGGTTGAACGTGGCACCAGCACCGACGTAGTCCGGAGCCGCGCTCCTCAAGTCTTCGAGCATGTCGAGGGCGACACCGGACTCGGTGCCGGTGGCCGCGAGTGAGACCATCGCGTCAATCAGCGTCCCGGTGCCGAAGAGGGCGATTTCCGAGTCGGGAGCTTGGTATTCGCGAGCGATCCAATCGGCGGCCCGTCCCGGAGGGGAACCCTCGTCGACCGCAGCCGATGCGGTTACCGGAGTGAGCACGATCGCCATAGCTGCGATCAGAGAAACCGACACTAGCCACCGTCGTGGATGGCCATTGCTTGACAGCCTTGCCATAAAAACATCCTCCCGTTCAGGAGGATGAAGGGAGGAGCCCGAGGTTTTTGGCGCCGGGGGTCAACCTTCATCCGAGGTCTATAACCGGTTCCGTCGACCAGGCGATCTGGCTCATCCTCCTTACGGAGGCTTCACAGCTGCGGGACAGCGCCGGGTTTACACCGGACTTCGCTGAACGCCGGAACCCCTTCTATCGAAGGGCAAGACAAGGATACCGCCTCATCACCGCGAGTGAAACCCACCGTTCCATCCCTGTCCAATGAATAGAAAACCCTCTACCTTGTTATACGTATTGGAACTATCCTGAATACTCGTGAACGTACGGCGACCGCTCCCGCGGCGCCAAGCAAAAGGAGTACCCCATGCGGCGACGCATGATGAAATCGAAGATCCACAGGGCAACCGTCACGGATGCCGATCTCAACTACGTTGGATCGATAACTCTCGATGTCGACTTGATGAAGCTGGCCGACATACGCGAGATGGAGCAAGTCCACGTTCTCGACATCGACAACGGCAACCGGCTGATCACCTATGCCATCCCCGGCGGACCCGGCGATGTGTGTCTCAACGGCGCTGCTGCCAGGCTCGTGTCACCCGGTGACAAGGTAATAGTCCTCACCTACGCCGACTACGAAGACGACGAGCTCAACGACTACTCACCACAGGTGGTACACGTCGACAACACCAACCGGCCTGTGCCCACCGATGTCGCTCAACAGATGATCAACGCCGAACGAGGGCCGGTCTTGTACGAGGATGTCTTGTACGAGGATGTCTTATACGAGGATTACGACGCCGGAACGTCGTAGCACGTCCTCGGGCAATCGGTACAACACAAGCGCCCGACCTCGCGGTTCGGGCGCTTGAATCAGTCCGGGATTGTGCGGGGGCGGCTACACGTCCAGAAGAACGTCTTCGGCGGAAGATTCGTCGGCTTCGTCGTCGTCGCCGTCGCCGTCGCCGTCGAAGAACCCGAATCCCTCACCGTGGTGACGCCCGAGACCAGGGCCGTCGGAGCCGTCAAACTCGAAGCGGAAGCCGGGACCAAAGTGGAGTCCCTCGCCGAGCTCAAACCCCTCGACCATCTCTCTGAGCTCTGCTGCGCGCTCGTCGGTGATGACACCGTCGGCAAGCAGCTCGTCGATCTTGTCGAGCGCACCCTGGGTGACCTCTTCGAGCAACGAGTCGATGTCGACACCGAACTCGCCGAGTGCTTCCTCGAGCGTCAGGCCTGATTCGATCTTCTCTCTCAAATCATCCAGGTCGATGTCGATATCGAGGTCATCCAGCCAGCCGTCGTGACGACCCAGGAAGGGCAGCCTGTCACCAAAGCCTCCCCGGAAACGGAAACCCTCGACAAAGGCATCCGGATCTAGTCCGGCATCCTCGAGAAGATCCCGAAGCGGGGTCCCTTCATCGAGTTGCTGTCTGAGCTCGTCGAGGTCGATGCCGAGCTCTTCGGCGATCTCCTCCAGGTTGCCGCAGCGTTCCCCGCGACGCACCTCATCGTCGCCATTCTCGGGCGAATTCTCGGGCGAATTGTCAGTCGAGTCGTCGGTCGAGTCGTCGGCCGTCGTTGATGGCTGATCGCTTGGTGTCGGCTGGTCGCCGGTCTGCGCCATTGCGATCGATGCCCCGAGCAACAACCCGCCAACAAGGACGGCACCGCCCATCGCCGCAGCGACACCGGTGCGCAAGCTCTTCATATTCATGCAGTCATTCCTTTCCCACGTGGCGACCCATTTCCCACGTGGCGTCCCCTTCCCAACGTCTCGTTCCTGAGAGCAGTTACAACTGACTATCGGACATCGTATTAAGCCGTGGCTTCCCGGCAGCTAAGAATCAACTGAGAATGTCCGACACCCGCAAGACGACACCCGCAATACACTGCGGTCCGCTATTGACAACTGAGGCGACGATTGCGCCCTGCCGTCGATTGCATCGAGCGGTTCACGCTCAGTTAACCTCTGACGAGACATGGCAACTTCGAAAGAGCCGACCACAACCGCGCTCGTTTACGAGCCTCATGTGGGGACGAGTCGCCAGTACTGGCGGGACATCATCCTCGGGGTGAACGACGGGCTGGTGTCGATGATTCTGCTGGTCGCGGTCGTAGTCGGTGGTGGGCTCACGACGAGTCAGGTGCTACTCACCGCAGTCGGTGGGGCCATCGCCGGCGCTATTTCGATGGCGGCAGGCGAATTCCTCGCAACGAAGTCGCAAGCCGAGGTGCTCGCCCGGGAGTTGAAGATCGAAAACGATCACATCCGATACTTCCGCGAGATGGAGGTCGACCAGCTTCGTGACATGCTCTCGGAGATGGCCATCGAGGGGGAAGACCTCGAGAAGGCCGTTGAGATCTTCTCCAAGGATGATCAACGGCTGCTGGCATCGATGAAGGTGATGGAGTTCGGTGTTGTCGACTCGGAGGAGCGCTCTCCGTCGGCGGCAATGGTTGTCTCCGGCCTCACGTTTCTCGGCGGTTCGCTGTCATCGGTCATTCCGTTTGCCATCGTGGATCAACCCAGAACCGGGCTTGCCATCGCCGCCGTACTCACCGCGGCCGCTCTCTTTGCCGTCGGTGCGACCAAGAGTGTCGTCACCAAGACGGCCACCGTGAAAGCAGGGCTGGAAAACCTAATCATTGCCGGGATTGGCGGCCTCCTTGCCTTCTGGGTGGGGTTGCTGTTCGACAAGGCGGTCGGCTGAGACGTTACCCTGGGCAGTGATGAAACGCCTTATCGCCATCGCCGTCGTGGCCGCAGTCGTGGCTGCGTACGTGAAGAGGCCGGTGAAACAGCCTGTGCCGACCGGTGTGTGGGGCCCCGCCGACCAGCAACGGACACCGCGGTAGCCGTGCGTCTCGCACTCCGTGCCACCAGCGAGGTTGCTACGCGTACCGGGCGGATCCTGCTCGCCGAACGAACGCTGACCGCGCTCGGGCTCGTCGACCAGCACCCCACAGAAAGCGACCCCCGGCTCGAGTATGTCGAAGTGCTAGCCACCTACGACGCTCTGATCACCGACTCCGTGCATCCCAACGACGACATCGAGATGGCGCTCAACGCAGGTATCAGCTGTGTCATTTGGGCCGATGCCGAAGAGGCGCACGCCGAGTACCACGACGATTATGCGAACGCCGGGCTGCGTCTCGTCACCGGCTGCAATCTGGCGACCGGGATAGCGCCGGCACTGGTGACACACGAGGTTGCCGCCACCGACAATGTGTTGGAGACGTCGATCGCATGGACCGAACCCGGGACCCCGCGCCGGCGCGGGAGGGCTATACCCTTCCCCGACCCCGTCGGTTCACGGTGGGCCGACGAGTGCCCGACAACGCTTGCGGACCGTTGCTACGTCGCCCGTGTCAACGGGGAGTGGGCCGCCGCCATGGCGCAGGTCACCGGAGCGTCCGACGCGGGGGTGTTGACACGGATCGTGGGCGTGTCGGACCTGGCAGTGCATCTCGAAGCACTTGCCCTTGCGGGTGGGGCGATCGTCGTCGGCGACTTTCCCACCGGCAGTAGCCATCCCGCCGACCAGGCCGAGGCGTACCTGTCCCGGCTGCTCGACGCCGGTCTCGACGTAGCCGCCCACACCCTCCGCGGGAATTGAACGGCGATCCGTGCTGTTCGTATGATCATGCGTCTGTTTGTAGTCGCCCTCGTCGTGTTGACCACCGCGTGCTCTCCGTCGGAAGAGGTCGAGGACACCAGGCCGGTTGACACGGAATCGACATCTGCCACGACCGTCACCGGGCCTGCGCTCATCACCACGACGGGAGCGGACGCCACCTACGCCGGCACCGTTGCCGCCCCAGAGTTCCCCGACGGGCTCGATTGGATCAACACCGACGCACCGTTACGCATCGCCGACCTCACCGGCAAGATCGTGGTGCTCGACTTCTGGACCTACGGCTGTATCAACTGCATCCATGTGATCCCGGATCTGAAACGTCTCGAGGAGGAGTACGCCTCCGAGCTGGTGGTCGTCGGCGTCCACTCGGCCAAGTTCACCACCGAGGGCGAGACCGACAACATCCGGGAGGTCGTCAAGCGCTACGGGGTCGACCATCCTGTAGTGAACGATCGAGACTTCGAGGTATGGCGATCGTGGGGTGCGCAGGCGTGGCCGACCACCGCCCTCATCGACCCCGCCGGCAATGTGGTGGGTACCCACGCCGGTGAGGGTGTATACGACGTAATTCAGCCCGTTGTAGAAGCACTCAGAAGCGAGTTCGCCGACGAGCTCGACCGGACTCCGTTCCAGCTCACACCGGACCGGGCGGGGTCCGCCAACACGGTGCTCTCCTATCCGGGCAAGGTGGTGATCGGCGGCGACCTTCTTTACGTCAGCGACACCGGCCACCACCGCGTGATCGCCGCCGACCCGGACACAGGCGAAGTCGTTGCGGTCTACGGGGATGGGAAACGCGGGTTTGAGAACGGGCAGGCGCCCGAGGCCCGGTTCGACTCACCACAGGGTCTGGCGTTTGACGCCACCACCGGCACCCTCTTTGTCGCCGACACCAACAACCACGCCATCCGCTCGATCGACGTCGACACGGGGACCGTGGAGACCGTGGCCGGAACCGGGCAGCTCGGCTGGCCCCCTGCGTCCTCGTTGTTTGAGGATGCCACGCTCAATTCACCATGGGGTCTGACCCTGCGTGGGGACGATCTGTGGATCGCCATGGCCGGGACACATCAGATCTGGCTGGCCGACCTCAGCGGTGGCGTGATCGGGCCTGCGGTAGGCAGCAGCATCGAAGGTGTCGCCAACGGTCCGCTGAGCGGTGCGGAGCTGGCACAGCCCAGCGGTCTTGCCTTCGACGACACCGGGCGGCTGTTCTTCGCAGACGCTGAATCCAGCTCCATCCGCTGGGCCGACGTGGAGGCTGCCTCCGGCGAGACCGGGATCCTCTCGGGCTCCGATGTCAACCTGTTCGACTTTGGGGATCGGGACGGGACGGGTACCGATGCCCGTCTCCAGCACCCGCTCGGTGTTGTGTGGGACCCGACGAGCGGTGATCTCATCATCGCCGACACCTACAACTCCAAGCTGAAGCGGATCGACCCGGCGACCGGTGAGACGGTTACGTACTTGGGTGGGGAACAGGGGTGGGCAGACGGCGCGGAGCCCATGTTCTATGAGCCGGGAGGGTTGGCAATTGACGGGCGGCTTGTCTACGTCGCCGACACCAACAACCAAGTGATTCGCGTAGTCGACCTCGAGACCGACACCGTCACGACCCTTGTGCTGCATGGGATCGAGAACTTCACTCCCCCACCCGACGACTCGGAGTATCCCGGCACCGTCGTCGACCTCGATCCGGTAGACGTTGCCGCCGGAGCGAGTGCGTTGGTGCTCGCCATCGACCTGCCTGAGGGTTACAAGGTGAACGAGGAAGCCCCGTCGTCGGTCGAGTTCGCCGTCACCGGCGGCGTCGCCGAGATCGAAGCCGGACGGCAGCTCACCGGTGTCGTCTTCCCGGTCACCATCCCGATTGAGTTCACCCAGGGATCAGGCAGTGTCACCGCGGACGTGACCTTGCTCTACTGCAGGGACGACTCTGAGGGTCTCTGCATCATCGAACAAGTGCGGTTCAGCCAGCCGCTGACGGTCGCAAACGACGGCGTGGCGGAAATCTCGCTGCCCCACGAGGTGCTGCTACCGGACTTCTAGGAAGTTGAGCCGTAGCGGCTGGCGACGATCCGGCGCTTACGGACGCCCTGGGAAGCCCGAACAGACGATTCACACCAGTCACCGAGCGCCCCGCTACCGTGCGACCCGTTCCCTCTCCGGCTCGGGTTGCGTCCTGGCGACGTTTGGTTGTGGGAACGGCCGCCAGACCGAACGTCTTGGTTGCGAGGCCGGCTGGCCCGGGCCAACGTTGTAGCTCTCCTCGAGAACCGTAATCTCGACCCCGCCGACGAGATCGGAGATGAGGTTGTAGATGACCGCTCCGAGCGTCATAAACGCTGTCATCCCAATAACCCCGATGATCGCCAAGATGACGGTGATCCGGAAGTACAGCGGCCCATCGATGGTGAGCGTGACGGTCACCGCCTCGAACAGGTCGATGATCTTGTCGGGAATGCCTTTTTGCAGCACCAGCGACCACATGACCCACATACCGAGCACGAAGACGAGACCCATGATCAGGTTGAAGACGAACGCTGCCTTGAGCACCGTCCACGGATCCAATTTTCTGATGATTCGACGAACACGCCGAACTGCCATACCGGGCTCCTTGGGGATAGCACGAGTGTAACGCCGTCATCGAGATACCAAGTGCCATCACCCCGCGGTTACCGCTCACCCGCAGGGACAGAGCACGGGGACCTGTCCCCTCTCAAGACTCCGGAGTGTCCCCCAGATCAATCAGGAGCTTCCGCAGCGACCTGGCCAGCGCCTGCCGCTCTGCGGCGTCGAGAGATGAGAGCAGGCCGTGCTCGGTGGTGAGATGCGTCTCAGCAGCCTCGTCGACGAGATGGAGGCCCGCCGCCGTCAGCCCGACCGTGACCATCCGCCGGTCGACCTGGCTGTGGGTGCGTTCAACCAGGCCCCGCTCCTCGAGCCGATCGATTCGGTTTGTGATCGCGCCGGTTGTCACCATTGTCTGGCCTACCAGGTCGCCGGGCGAGAGCTCGTAGGGTGGGCCGTTGCGGCGCAGCGTCGCCAGCACGTCATACATCCAGTTCTCGATTCCGTGGCGAGCGAAGTTGTCCTTTAGGCGCCGGTCGATCAACCGCGAGAGCCTCGAAACGCGGCCGATCACCTCGACGGCGGAGATGTCGAGGTCAGGCCGGACGTCGGCCCATTGGGCGATGATCCGGTCTACGGCGTCGCCGACGTTCTTCATCTAGACGCACTCTATCACGGCCCGTTCGACGTTCAGTATTTTACTGTTAAGATACTTAATGTGAAGTCACATAGATATGTACTCGTCTTGTTGACGATGCTCGCACCCGTCTCTTGGGGAACGACCTACTTGACGGTCACGGAATTGCTGCCGGCGGACCACCCTTTGATGGTGGCGGCCCTTCGAGTCCTCCCGGCGGGAGTCGCTCTTTCCCTTTTCGGCCGGATCACCTCCCGGTGGCGACCTATCGGGCGGCAATGGAGCGATCTCACTTTGCTCGCCCTCTTCAACTTCGCCATCTTCTTCCCCCTCCTGATCACGGCCGTATACCGGCTGCCGGGTGGGGTTGCCGCATCGATGGGTGGCCTTCAGCCGCTCTTGGTTGCCACCGTGTCACGGCTCGTACTCCGGCAACGCCTACGGCGCCTAGACGCGGTGGTCGGCGTTGCGGCCGTCATTGGTGTCTCCCTCGTCGTTCTCCGACCCGGGGCAGCCTTCGACCCGATCGGTCTGCTGGCTGCCGTCGGCGCAAACGTATCCTTCTCCATCGGGGTGGTCCTCACCAAGGCGCTCCCCCCTCCGGGGAACCGGCTCGCGTCAACCGGGTGGCAACTGCTCCTGTCGGCGCTCGTCCTGGTCCCGCTTGCGCTGGTCGTCGAAGGCATACCGCCGATCCCCTCTGCTCGCAATGTGGCCGGATTCGCCTATCTCAGCCTCGCCGCCACCGGCGGGGCGTTCGCACTGTGGTTCAACGGCATCCGTCGCTTACCGATCCAGGCACCCCCGCTGCTGGGTCTGGCAGCGCCCATCACCGGCGCCGCGCTGGGTTGGATCGTCCTCAACGAGGCGCTGTCGACGAGTCAACTCGCAGGGTTTGTCATCACCATCTCGGCGATTTCGTACGGCGCCACAGTCGGGTCGCGGGGTGTTCGAAGCGAACCTCCGCGCGTTACCGGTCGCTACGTGGCTGGTGTGAAAGCAGCCCGTGGCGGCTCGCCCCTCCAATAAACCCGGCGTTTCCGGCGGCGCCGCGAGCCAGAACAGGCGATTCACGTCGGCCTCCTAGATGTCGTCAACATCCCTTGGCACCATCGCCGCCGCGGCGAGTGAGGTGCCCGCTGCAAGGCTCATCACCTTGACTCCGGTGCTTGCCCGCTTCTGCCGGCTGATCTCAGCGACGGCTTGACGGATCACGATCCCGTCGGTCGACAGGGCAAACACCTGGTCGTCCCGTACCACCGCCATGGCCGCCACAAGATCACCCCGTACTCTGGTGAGCTTCATCGCCTTGACACCGATTCCTCCCCGATTCTGCATGGGGAACTCGTTCATCGGTGTGCGCTTGCCATAGCCTCCGGTGGTGAGGAAGAGGATCTCTTCGCCTTCGGTGACGAATGCCGCGGCAACGACCTCGTCACCCTCGCGGAGCCTTATGCCGCGCACTCCTCTGGTGTCCCGACCCATGGGGCGAACATCCTCCTCGGAAAAGCGGATCGCCATGGCGTTGCGGGTGACCATGACCAGGTCGGATTCTCCTGAGGTCGCCCGGACGGCGACTACCTCGTCGTCGTCGGTGAGACTGATGGCAACGAGGACCTGATTGCGCGAGTCGTAGTCGCTGAACTTGGTCTTCTTGACCTGTCCGTTCTTGGTGAAGCAGACAAGGTACTTGTGCGACTCGTAGTCGCGGGTGTCGATGATCGCCTCGATCCTCTCGTCCGGATCGAGTGGCAGAACCGACTGCACCAGCACACCCTTGGCGGTTCGCTCCTTGCGCGGGATCTCGTGGGCGCGGATCCGGTAGACCTTGCCGCGGTTCGTAAAGAATAGGAGATAGGCATGCGCAGACGTGTGTAGGACGTGGTGGATCACATCCTCTTCACGCAGGTCGGCGCCTTTCACGCCACGGCCGCCCCTACCTTGTCGCCGGTAGGTGTGGGCAAGAACCGTCTTGACGTAACCGGCTTCTGATGCGGTGACGACGAGCTCCTCATCGGCAATCAAGTCCTCGAGCGACATCTCGCCCTCGTCGGCGATGATCCGGCTTCGCCGCTTGTCGCCGTACTTCTCCCTGATCTCCCGCAGTTCCTCAGAGAGAATCGACCGGCGCCGCTCGTCGGAGGCCAGTACGTCATTCAGGTCCGCGATGAGCTTCTGGAGGTCCTCGTATTCCTGCCGCAGCTTGCCGGTTTCGAGAGCGGTGAGCCTGCGCAGCGGCATGTCGAGGATGTGATTCGCCTGGATCTCGGATAGGTCGAAGCGGTCGATCAACGTGCGGCGTGCGGTGTCGACGTCGGCGGACCCGCGGATGATTTGCACCACCTCGTCGATGTTGTCGAGCGCAACGAGCAAGCCTTCGACGATGTGGGCGCGCGCCTCGGCTTTCTTCAGCCGGAAGACGGAACGCCGTTCGATGACTTCGAGCTGGTGGTCTACGTAGTAACCGACCATCTCGGCGATGTTCAACGTTCGGGGAACGCCATCGACAAGCGCCACGGCATTGACCCCAAACGAGTCCTCGAGCTGGGTGTGCTTGTACAGGAGGTTGAGCACGACCTGTGGGTTGGCATCCTTCTTCAGCTCGATGACCATCCGGATGCCATCCTTGTTCGACTCGTTGCGCAAGTCGGCGATCCCCTGGATGGTCTTGTCTTTGACCAGGTCCGCGATCTTGGTCATCACCCGGTCGATGGAAACCTGATACGGGATCTCGCTGACGATGATCGCCATACGGTTTCGCTTGTTCTCGACGACGTCGGTGACGGCCCGCATCTTTACCGAGCCTCGCCCGGTGAGCAACGCCTCACGGATGCCCGGGGTGCGAACGATGTAAGCACCGGTCGGGAAGTCCGGCCCCGTCACATACTGGAGGAGGTCATCTGCCCCGGCCTCGGGTGTGTCGATCTTGTGCAAAGCCGCATCGATGATCTCGGTGAGGTTATGCGGCGGGATGTTGGTCGCCATCCCGACGGCAATACCGGTCGACCCGTTGACAAGGAGGTTTGGGAACCGAGCGGGCAGCACTGTCGGTTCGGCCCGCTCCCCCGAGTAGTTGTCGACAAAGTCAACGGTTTCCTCGTCGATGCTTTCGAGGAGGTGCATGGCGATCGGGGCCATGCGGGTCTCCGTGTAGCGCATCTGGGCGGGGGGGTCATCAACCGACCCGAAGTTGCCCTGCGGCTGGACGAGGGGGTACCGCTGGGAGAAGTCTTGGCCCAGACGAACCAGCGCGTCGTATATGGCGTCGTTGGAATGGGGGTGAAACCAACCCATCACGTCACCGACCACACGGGCGCACTTGCGGAACGGTGTTCCCGGGCGAATACCCGAGTCGTACATCGAATAGAGGATGCGGCGATGAACCGGTTTGAGCCCGTCACGAACGTCGGGCAGCGCCCGCGAGACGATGACCGACATGGCGTACTCGAGGAACGAGTCCTCCATCTCCCGCTCGATCTCGATCGGTCGGATCCGCGCTGTTTCGTGGTCGTTCGTCATGTGTCGGTCCCTATGTCTCAGATGGATGTCTCAGATGGATGTCTCAGATGGATGTCTCAGGTGAATGTCTCAGATGTCGAGGAAGCGAACATCCTTGGCGTTTTGCTGGATAAAGGTCCGCCGAGCGCTCACGTCGGTACCCATCAGCGTCGCAAAGGTCTCCTCAGCACGGAACTGATCCTCGAGCTGCACCTGGAGAAGCTGTCGGTTGCTCGGGTCCATGGTGGTGTCCCAGAGTTGATCGGCGTTCATCTCGCCAAGACCCTTGAATCGCTGGATGTTCAGCTTGCGCCCGTCGAGTTCTTGCCTCACGTCGCTCAAGTGCTCGTCGTTATACACCCACAACAGCTTGGTACCGGCCTTCACCGAGTAGAGCGGCGGTTGTGCGATGTACATGTAGCCCGCCTCGATCAGCTCGGGCATGTGTCTGAAGAAGAACGTCAACAGCAGGGTCCTGATGTGTGCGCCATCGACGTCCGCATCCGTCAGGATGACAACCTTGTGGTACCGCGCCTTTGTGATGTCCATCTCGTCGCCGATCCCGGTGCCGACACCGGTGATCAGCGACTGGATCTCGGTGTTCTGGAGCACACGAGTGAGCCGGTTTTTCTCAACGTTGATGATCTTCCCTCGGATAGGAAGGATCGCCTGGTAGTCCGAGTTCCGTGCCTGCTTTGCCGAGCCGCCCGCCGAGTTGCCCTCGACGATGAACAGCTCGCTGACAACCGGGTCGCGCGATGAGCAGTCTGCGAGCTTTCCGGGTAGGCCGGACGACTCCAGCAGACTCTTGCGGCGTGTCAAGTCACGAGCCTGGCGTGCCGCCATCCTGGCCTTTGCGGCTGTGGAGGCCTTGTCGACGATCCGTCTCGCGTCTCCAGGGTGACGCTCCAACCACTCGGGGAACAACTGGTTGAGCGCTCGTTCCACGAACGACCGGATTTCCGTGTTGCCGAGCTTTGTCTTGGTCTGGCCCTCGAACTGCGGCTGCCTGACCTTTGCAGAGATGACCGCCGTCATCCCCTCCCTGACGTCCTCGCCGGTGAGGTTGGCATCCTTCTCCTTGAGCACGTTACGGGTCCTGGCGAATTCGTTTATCGCCCTCGTGAGTGCCTTGCGGAAACCCTCTTCGTGTGTGCCCCCCTCGTGTGTGTTGATGTTGTTGGCAAAGCTCAGGACTGTCTCGTTATACCCGCTCGTCCATTGCATCGCCACTTCAACCTCGGCGTCATCGGTCACCTGCTCGAAGAACGCAACCTGGCTGTGGATGGGCTCCCGCTTCTTGTTCATGTGCTTGACGAAGTCGATGATCCCGCCGCTGTATTTGAAGGTGGCCTCGAAAGGCTCCTCCTCCCGCAGGTCGTGGATACGAAACTCGACACCTTTGTTGAGGAAGGCCATCTCACGCACCCTGCTCTGAACAACCTTGATGTCGTAGAGCGTGGTCTCTTCAAAGATCTCCGGATCCGCCCAGAACCGGATTGTGCTTCCAGTCCGTTTCGCCGGCTTTCCTTTCCTCAGCTTCCCCTTCGGGGTTCCGTACTCGAAGGATTGGCTCCACTGAAACCCTTCCCGCGTGACGTCTACATCGACCCGGGTCGAGAGGGCGTTGACCACCGACAAACCAACGCCGTGGAGACCACCAGAGACGGTGTACGCACCCTGCTCGAACTTCCCGCCGGCGTGAAGGACCGTGAGAACGGTGGTCAGCGCGGGAAGCTTGGTTTTGGCATGCTTGTCAACCGGGATGCCCCGCCCGTTGTCTTTGACCTCGACGGAGCCGTCCTCATAGAGGGTGAGATCGATCTTGTTGCAGAATCCGGCCATCGCTTCGTCGACAGCGTTGTCGAGAACCTCCCAGATGAGGTGATGGAGGCCCTTCGGGCCCGTAGACCCGATGTACATCGCGGGGCGTTTGCGGACTGCTTCCAGACCCTCCAGAACGGTGATGTCCTTTGCGCCGTAGGACGCGTTGGACGACAATCTTGGCTTGCTCAACGGGACTCCTAGAGGCCGTATCGGCCGTGGTTTCGAGTGTCAACTAACAAGGGTGTCATTATAGGCGAAAACCCAACGTACTCGGGCGTTTTCGGCTCAGTCAACTGTGCTCGGTCCACGCTGTCGCCCTGGTCACCCTCAGCTTGATCTGAGCCACCTCGCCGGGTCCGAGCTGCTTGTTGAGCGTGTCGCGGATTCTGTTCTGTTGGAGCCGCAAAAGTGAGGCCACTCCCCCATCGGACACATCGACGGTGAGCACCCCTTTGTCCAACCGGGACGGGCGTGACCTCAATCTCGCGGTGGCCGGCACAACCTCGTCCCAGAGACTCTTTATGACCTCGAAGGTGGCCAGGCGGCCATCCGTCACACGTTCGAGCACGTCCTCCAAGGCCGTGTTGACGAGCAAGAGCCCTCGATCGCGGTCCTCTCCTGTCCATGGATTGATCATCGGATTGACCACCCGATTGAGCGTCGGTTCAGCCATCGTCCCGCCTTCACGTCACGACCCCCTCAGCGACACGCCACCGCTTTCCTATCGTAGGTACTTCATCATCGCGCGCACTGGTGACAAAAACCTGCCCCCTGGGAAGCAAACCGGTCACCCCCTCGGCCCGGCCGGGGTCGAGCTCCGAGAAAACGTCGTCGAGCAGGAGGATGGGAGGACGGCCGTGTCTGTCCTCTAGGAGCTGGTACGCGGCGATCCGGAGGCCGAGCGCCACCGAGCGTTGCTCCCCCTGGCTCGCCTGGACCCTCACATCCCTACCGTCCAGCACGAAGCCGGGATCGTCGCGATGTGGCCCCGCACTCGTGGTCCGTGTCTCCAGATCCCGTGCCCTCCGCTGCTCGAGCGCTCGGAGAAGCTTCGACGACAGTTCCTCGTGATCCCGGTCCACGAGCCGAGCATCACCCGGTGTAAACCACGAAGAGGAATACCGCGGCACAAGCGACTTCTCGGCGCCACCGCCAACGGTGCGGTAGGCGTCTCCGAGCAGGGACTCGAGACGGGACAGCAACGTCAACCGGTTGGCGGCGACCCTACCCCCGTAGTCGGCGAGGCGCACATCCCAGACGTCGAGAGTCATCGGGTCCACATTGCGGCCCTCATGCCGTAGGAGACTGTTGCGCTGGCGGAGCGTCTTTTCGAACTCCGTCTGATCGGCACCTACGGTGGGTATGAGCTGTGCTCCCAGATCGTCGAGGTACTCACGGCGGAGCGACGGGCCACGCTTGACCAGGTCGAGATCGTCGGGGAGGAATGCAACCATCGGGACCGTGTTGGCGACATCGCTGATACGTTTTGGCCGCTTGCCATTGACCAAGACATGTCGCCTTCCCTGCTCCGGGATCTCAACGGCCACCTCGATCGGCCCCGTGGAGTCGCCAAACTCTCCGCGGATTACCGCTGCCTCCTCCCCCGTCCGAATGAGGGCGACGTCAGGCGTCCGACGTAGGGACTTTTGCATGGAGAGATACCCGATGGCTTCGAGAATGTTGGTCTTGCCTGCACCGTTTTGTCCGATGAGGACGTTGACGCCCGGGTCGGGCTCCATCCGGAGTGTCTGATAGCTACGGAAGTTGGTTAGCTCGAGCCGGGCCAGGTGCACAGGGTGGGTCGGTGCTTCTAGAGACGCACCGGCATCAACAGGTACCGGAACGCATCGTCGCCGGCAGCTGTCAGCAGACCCGGCTTGAGCGGGTTGATGGTCTCGAGCACCAGGGTCTCCGCCTTCATCGCCGCTACCCCGTCGGTCAGGTATCTGGTGTTGAAAGCGATCACCATGTCCTCACCGTCGTAGTTGGCCTCGATGTACTCCGTCTCCCCGCCAACGTCTTGACGGCTCACATTGAGCTCCACTCCCCCGGAACCGAGACTGAGACGCACCGGGATGTGATCCTCGGCAACCAGTGATGCGCGACCCACGGCTTCCAGCAACGCTTCCCGGCTGATGGTGAGGCGGTTCGGGTACTCACTGGGAAGCAGCTGTCTGTAGTTGGGGAACGAACTCTCGATCACACGTGCGGTCAGCCGCCCCCTGGAGGAGGAAAACGTCCCTTCCCGCTCTGCAATCGCCATGCTCACCTTGTCCGCACCGATCGTTCTGCCTATCTCCTTGAGCGCCCGATAAGGGATCAACGTTGTGTCGACACCGGCAACCCCGGGAACATCCCGCACAGCCAACCGGTACGAGTCCGTGGTTACGAGCCTGAGATGATCGCTCTCGGTTTCAAATAACACACCGGTGAGCGTCGGCCGGCCGTCGTCGTTGGATGCTGCAACTCCAACCTGGCTCAAAGCTGCGGTGAGCGCCTCCCCATCCAACTCGACACCTGTGTCTGTTACCTCGCGAGCGACATCCGGAAAGTCGTTTGCGTCGAACTCCCGAAGATTGAAACGAGGCCCGTTGCCGGTGATCTCTACCTCACCCTCGGTGACGGCAAAGGCAACAGCACCCGCCGGCAGCCGGCGGACCGCATCGGCGACCAGTTTTGCCGGGACAACCGTGCGGCCCTCTTCGAGTACCTCGACCTCGAGGGACGTTTGGATGGTGATCTCCGTATCGGTGCCCGTCACGTTCAGCTTGCCGCCTGCCACTTCACAAAGCAAACCCTGGAGGATCGGTAAGGCGGACCTGGTCCCGACAGCCCTCCCTGCCCTGGAAAGCACATCGGCCAAGTCGTCTCGTTCAGCTCGGATACGCACAGTTGTTGTCCCTCTTCTTCTCTCTTTATAGATACAAAAGAGTAGTCGTAGTAGTAGTACCTGTGGATTGTGTATAGGTGTCGTGGAGGCCCGAGGTGGTTGAAGAATCGCCTCCACAGGCCGTGTGGACAAACAACCGGCTGTCCACACCAGTCCATTCGCGGGCCACCACGGGTGTGGAGAAGATCAACTTGTCCTCAGATTATGTGACAGGGATGTGACATCTTTGTACACGTCGGCATCGCTACGCATGAGGGTGCGGATCTTGTCGACGGCATGGATCACCGTGGTGTGGTCACGACCGCCAAACGCCCGACCGATCTTGGGCAAGGACAGGTCGGTGTACTCACGGCATAGGTACATGGCGACCTGGCGGTGACGGGCCAGTGGTTGGCGACGGCTGGGGCCGACGAGTTCGTCACGGCTCGCACCCGAGTAGCTGGCTACCTGGTTGATGATGTCGTCCGCGGTCAACGGTGTTGTCTCCGCGGTCGGCACGAGGTCACGCAGCACCTCTTGAGCCATCTGAAGTGTGATGCGCTCGTGGGTGAGAGCTGCGTAGGCCGTAACTCGGGTAAGCGCCCCCTCGAGCTCGCGCACGTTGGTGGATACGCTCTCCGCGATGAACTGGAGCACCTGCTGGGGAACAGGCGTTGGTGCGTACTCGGCGTTGCTGCGAAGGATCGCCAGTCGTGTCTCCACGTCGGGTGTCTGGATGTCGGTCAGAAGACCCCACTCAAAGCGGCTCCTGAGACGGGCCTCGAGCGTGCTGAGGTGCTTGGGATGCCGGTCGGAGGTGATGACGAGCTGTTTGCCCGCCTCGTAGAGGCTGTTGAAGGTGTGGAAGAACTCTTCGAGGATCTGCTCCTTGCCGTCAAAGAATTGGACATCATCGAGGAGCAGGAGATCGATCGTGCGATACCGCGCCTTGAACTCGTCCATCCGTTTGCGGCGGATGCCGTTGATGAATTCGTTGAAAAACGTCTCGGACGTCACATAGCGGACGACTGAGCCCGGGGCGATTTCACTTCGCTGATGACCTACAGCATGTAAGAGGTGCGTCTTGCCGAGGCCGGCGTCTGCGTAAATGAACAGCGGGTTGTATTGGCTGCCCGGCTGCTCGGCAACCGCCATTGCTGCGGCATGTGCAAAGCGGTTCGAGGAGCCGACGACAAAGTTGTCGAAGGTGTACTTTTCAACGAGCCGAGTCTGAGCGTTGACGGGGAGACGTGGCTGCCGGGGTGCGTCATTGATCTGTAGGCCCGTGGCGGTTGTGCCGGCTTGGGAGCCGTTGTCGTTCGACGGTCGGTTATGGGGCGACTTGTCGTTTGGTGAGATCGTGAGATGTATCTCGACCTCGGGTCCGTAGACAGTCGTGGTCGCCCGGCGTAACGCCGAGAAATAGCGGTCCCGAACCCAGGAGTGATGAAACTCGCTCGGAGCCTCCAAGGTGAGAGCAGCCTCCGTCTGCTCGACTCGCAACGGTGCGATCCATGTTTTCCACGCTCCGGTCGGAACGTCCTTTTGCACTGCCTGCTTGAAGCTGTCCCACTGTGTAGGCAGCGACTGATGCTGTCCAACTGTCATAGTCAGGTGATGCCGTCCTCTGCTTACCCGGCGCCATCCACATATCTATCCACAGGGTGTGGAAAATCGATGCAAAGCGCGCAACCGTCCTAAAAGTCCCAGGGAAGTCGCCGGTCGGTGAGCCAACCCGCCGAGCGAGTATATGGGATCGCCGCGATCGTGTTCAAGAACAGCAAATCCTACGCTACGGGTCGCGGGCGAGCGGCTCATGTAGTGCCAGAATTGGCTGCGACACAGGCGATATGGTGGATGAAGGGCGGCGGTTGAGCGGCGTGTGAATGCGGTCCTTTACCCACATCAGGCCGTTTTCTTTCTTTCGCGGACATAGGGTTCTTTTCGCGACGCGGGGGGTTGGCCGGTCGGGAGATGCGAGCTCGGCTTTGACAAGCCTATGAAGGTGTTCGTAACCTGGGTCGCTACTTCGAACCTCTTCCGAACGGGAACCCTCTCTCATGAAACGCACGTACCAGCCAAACGTTCGACGTCGTAAGCGCAAGCACGGCTTCCGTGCCCGCATGCGTACCCGTGCCGGCCGTGCTGTGATCAAGCGGCGCCGGGTCAAGGGTCGGCACCGCGTCTCGGCTTGACCGGAGGCACGTCTGGCGCGGTCCTACCGGTCGTTGAGGAAGAGCAGCGACTTTGCAGAGGTGTACCGGAGCGGCCGGAGCCGTCGATGTGGTGCGGTGACGGTGATGGCGATGAAGGGGGCGCCCGGCGTCGCCGCCCTCGGTGTCGTAGCCGGGCGGAAGGTCGGCTCGGCGGTGCGCCGCAACCGGGCCAAGCGCAGGTTGAGAGAGGCTGCGGCGAAGAGTCACCTGAAGAGAGATACCGTGTATGTCCTCATTGCTGATCGTGGCGTATTGGATGCGCCGTTCGATCGGCTGATTGGTTGGATCGATGGCTGTGCGGAGGCATTGTCGACGGCGTCCGGAGATGAGCGATGAACCCAAGGCCATATCACCCCATATACTGGGTGATGAAGGCGATTCGGCTGTATCGGAGACTCATTTCGCCGTTGCTTGGCAAGAACTGCCGCTACGAGCCGACCTGCTCGGCGTACGCCGAGGAAGCGCTGAGGGTACACGGGCTCTCGAGTGGCGGCTGGATGGCTATCCGGCGGATCGGCCGATGTCATCCATGGCGCGACGGCGGCTACGATCCGGTACCACCGCGCCAACTCGGCGAATCGCCAGAAGAAACCTCGACCGCATAAGGCATCTCAAGTGAATCCCTTCACCATCCTCGCTCCCCCGCTCGGCCGGCTGCTCACGATCCTCTACGACATATGGCCGCACAACTACGGTGTCGCCATCATCCTCCTCACGCTGTTTGTGAGCCTGCTGCTCTTTCCGTTGACGCTCAAGCAGACCAGGTCGATGAAGGCGATGCAAGAGGTCCAGCCGGAGATAAAGCGACTTCAGAAGGAGTACAAGGACAACCGGGAAGAGCTCAACAAGCAGATGATGGCGCTGTACCAGGAGCGTGGCATCAACCCGGCGGCAGGATGTCTTCCGTTGCTGCTCCAGATGCCGATTTGGTTTGCTCTCTACCGGGTGTTCCGGGTGGCCCCCAGCACAGAGGACCCCACGGTGCTCAACCCAGGCGACATCATCCCGGCGGATTCCAATCTCGCAGAGGCGCTGCTCAGACACCCCGAGCCAAGCACATCGTTTCTGTCACTCGACATGCTCGAGTCTCCGTCGCAGGCGGTTTCTCAGGGTGTGGCTGCTGCGATCCCGGCGCTGGTGCTGGTGCTCGTCGTGATTGCCTCCAGCTATTACCAGGTATTACAGACGAGTCGTCGTAGCAAGAACGGTCCTCAAGCAGAGAACAAACAGGCACAGCAAATGCAGATGATCTCCCGGATAATGCCACTGTTTATGGGCTTTATCTCATGGGGATTTCCGATGGGTCTTGTCCTGTACTTTGCGGTTTCGAACCTCTTTCGTGTAGGCCAACAGGCGGTCATCTTCCGGTTGGATGGCGGTGGCGACGACGACTCGGGTAAGACCGCCAAGGGTAATGGTGGCCCCACTCCCCCAGAGGACGGCAAAGAAAGTGGGCCATCACCGCACGCCAGCAAGAAGCGCAATAGGCGCAGGAGGAAGTAGGTTATGGAGTGGGTCGAGGCAGTCGGCAAGACTGTCGATGAAGCGGTCGACGCGGCACTAAGTGCACTCGGCCAGACTTCGAAGGATAGCGTGGACATCGAAGTCATCGACGAGGGTAAGAAGGGTATTCTGGGTCTTGGAGGTCGTGACGCCAAGGTCAAGGTTTCCATAAAGCCAAACACAACAAGATCCAGGAAGAAGCGGCGCAACAGGGGCAAGGGACGTAGCTCGACGACAAACGAGGATGACACCCGTCAGCCACGGAAGTCGGGCGGTCGCGAATCACGTGGCGAATCAGGTGGCGAATCAGGTGGCGAATCAAGGGATGGCAAGCGACGCCCGGCCGGAGAAAAGGCCCAAGGCAAGGGTAGGACGGGCCAGAATCGAGACCAAGCGAAGAAGGTTGTCGTGGACAAAAAGCCGGAGGACAAGCCCAGCATCGAGGAACAGGCGGATGTCGCACGCGACTTTGCCGAGGGACTGTTGAAGGCGTTTGGTCTCGAGGGCGACGTGACCACACGGATCGAGGACGACATCCTCTTTATCGATATCGCCGGAGAACAGACGGAAGCGCTGGTTGGACGTAAGGGCGCTGTGGTACAGGCGGTCCACGAGCTCACACGGACCGTGATCCAGAGAAAGACCTACGGCGCACCCCGAATGCGTCTTGATATCGCGGGCTACGCCGCACGACGACGCGAAGCCCTTGGGATCTATGCCACCCGGCTTGCGGAGACGGTAAAGGAAGACGGTCGTGAGGCAATGCTCGAGCCGATGAACGCGGCCGACCGAAAGGTTGTCCATGACGCCATCGCCGAGATAGATGGTGTCCGGTCATACTCGGAGGGTGAGGATCCCAACAGATCCGTGATCGTTGCCCCCGACGATTGAAGCCCTCCCGTTTTCCGATAGATCAGCCCCCGGGTTTCACGTGAAACATGGGGGCTGACCACATGGAGACCGATTCGCCGGTTGCCGCCGTCCTGGCCGCTCGTTACATCGGTATGGGGCTAGACGACCACCAGACGACACAGCTTGCTCGTTTCCACGACTTCCTTGCGGGCGAGGCCATAAAGACGGGAGGAATCGGCCCAAACGAAGGTGGCCGTCTGTGGAACCGACACATCGCCGATTCGGTGGTGTTTGGCGCCGGTCTTGGCAGAGCCGAGGATTGTCTTGATGTTGGGACGGGTGTTGGTCTACCGGGTATTCCCCTGGCGATCCTCTTTCCCGACGTGCACTTCACACTGGTCGATCGGGCCGGACGACGGGTCACGCTCGCCCGTAGAGCGTGTGCAACGTTGGGATTGGCCAACTGTGATGTGGTGCAGAGCGACGTGAAGAACATCGACGAACGCTACGACTTTATCGTATCTCGGGCCTCGCTACCCCCGAGCGACTTGATGATTCACGTGAAACGTCTGCTCAGAGTGCCTGGTGTGGCTATGATCGCGCTGTCCAGAGTTGCATCTCACTACCTCGAACCGGTGGAACAGATCTCCGGATTGCGTGCGAGTGTGGTTCAGGTACCGGACGGGGTCCTTGACACCACCGTATCTCTTCTTAGGATTGAGACTACAACCTAGCCAGACGACCTAGCCGGCGACACTACCGAGGGAGAACCTGAAATGGCGGACGCAACGATCGTTGCGATTGCGAACCAGAAGGGTGGTGTTGGCAAGTCGACCACCGCCATCAACCTTGGGGCAGGATTGGCCATGCAGGGGGAGCGGATCCTACTGGTCGATCTCGACCCACAGGGGAATACATCCTCGGGGCTTGGGATCGATAGAGCTGGTCTCGAGTACTCGACGTATGAGGTGTTGATCAACGACGTTCCGTTGGAAGACGTTGTGGAGCCCACGTCGGTTCGTGATCTCTATGTTGTTCCGGCAACTATCGAGCTTGCCGGGGCCGAGATCGAGCTTGTGTCGATGTTCTCACGTGAGAAGCGTCTCGAACAGGCGTTGAAGTCCGTTGTAGGGGAGTACGACTTTATCTTGATCGACTGTCCTCCATCGCTTGGGCTATTGACCATCAACGGTCTTGCCGCGGCGGATGAGGTACTGATTCCGATCCAGTGTGAGTACTACGCCCTCGAAGGGGTTAGCCAACTGAAGCGAAATGTCAACCTTGTCCAACAAAGTCTCAACCCTCAACTCGAGATTGAAGGTGTGCTGCTTACGATGTATGACGGCCGAACCACGCTATCGGCCGACGTCGTGGAACAGGTTAGAGATCACTTTGGCGAGACAACCTATCGAACCGTGATCCCACGCACCGTACGTCTCTCCGAAGCGCCGTCATTTGGCGAACCGATCGAAGCCTTCGATCCCATGTCTCGGGGGGCGATTGCCTATCGAGAGTTGGCCCGAGAGTTCAGGAGACGTCATGGCCACACGTAAGGGCGGGTTGGGTCGGGGTCTTGACTCGCTGATCCCGGTCGAGAAGCCGAGTGGCGGTTTGGCCACGATCCCCATCGGTCGGCTGCGACCAAACCCCCAGCAGCCCCGCCGCCACTTTGACCCCGAATCGCTCCAGGCTCTCGCCGACTCGATCCGCGAGGTCGGCCTGCTCCAGCCTGTCGTGGTTCGTGCGATCGAGGAAGGTTATGAGTTGATCGCGGGAGAGCGTCGCTGTCGGGCTGCGGAGCTTGCCGGTCTCGAGGAGATACCTGCGCTGATTCGCGACGACAGCATCGACGCTGCAACCAGCCTGGCGGAGGCGTTGGTTGAGAACATTCAGCGTGAGGACCTCTCCGCTCTCGAGGAAGCCGCGGCGTACCAACAACTCATGGGAGATTTTGGCTACACACACGAGAACGTTGCCACCAAGGTCGGCAAGAGCAGGAGTGCCGTCACCAACACGCTGCGGCTTCTCCAGCTCCCGGCGTCAATCCAGGGAATGATTGGGCGTGGGGAGCTGGCAGCCGGGCACGCCCGCGCCCTTCTCGGTCTCGAGGACACCGCATATGCGGTACATATCGCCGAGCGGGTGGTGAGGGAGGGTTGGTCGGTGAGACAAGTCGAGGCTGCCGTCAAGACCCGTGCCGCCCAGGACACGCCACTACGAGCCTCCACTCCAAAACCCCGGCCGGCGGCGATCATAGAACTGGAGGACCGGCTCGGCATGCGGCTCGGTACCGCGGTGAACATCAACCACGGAAAGCGGGGAGGCAAGGTCTCGATCAGGTATTCGTCGCTCGAGGACCTCGAACGTATCTATCGACTTCTCAACTGATACGTCTGTACCTATCCGTCTGTACCTATCCGTCTGTGACCTATCCGTCTGTGACCTATCCGCCTGTACCTATCTGTATCAACCGGTCAACGTTGCGACCGGTCCTCGGAGTAGAGGTCGAGGAGGCCCTGTGCGATCGCCGTCGTCGTCTGGGTAGTGAAATTCGCTAGAGCAGCAACAATGGCGGGGGAGCGGGTGTTCTTCAAGATAGGAATGGCCCGGCCGCTTGTTGTCAGCCCGAGTCTGCCGGCGATCCGCTCGGCAAGGGCCTCACCCGAACTCGACTTGCTCTTTTCGGATGCAAAGAAGTGAACGACCCCCGGTCCATTCCCGACGGTGCAGATGGACAGCACGACATCGGCACTGAGCCGGTTGGCTCGTAGCGCTCTGACTCTCTCGGCGGGCGTAGTGTCGACACTCCGTGACAAGAACACCGTTGCACCATGGGACTGGATGATCGAGGAGAGTAATACGCCGGGACCCCAGGTCGCCTCCGCCTCCGCTTCGTCACGGCAGAAGGGGTCGATGTAGACACGCTGACCGGCGATCGAGATGGGAAGATTCTCCAGCCATTGATGTCCGCGCACAACCTCCCGACCATGCTTCTCGGTCGCCCGAGACATCAACCGCAGCTCGTCGATGACCTCGGTACCGGTGAGACCGTCTTCGGCGAGCCCGCGATTAGCCTGAAACTCGAGCAAGCCTCGGAGAGTGTCTGGGCCAAAAATCCCGTCCACGAGGCCGCAGTCGAACCCGAGCGAGTTGAGGCTGCGCTGCAACTCGGCGACGTCGTCACCGACCATCATGGGGATGCGGTGATACAGGATGCGGCTACCGAGCGAGTATCCGGCGCTGACGAGCGCTCTCCAGGTGTCGGGTCCGACGATGCCATCCACCCACAAGCCACGCTTCGACTGGAAAGCGGCAACCGCCGCATACGTGCCACCCCCAAAGCCGCCAACCGGGTCGTCCCCAGATCCAAACCCGAGCGCGGCGAGGCGGTCCTGGATATCCCGGACCGCCTCGCCGTCGTCACCTTGTCGATAGAGCCTCACGGCCCCATCGTCTCACAAACCGAATTCAAGTGACCGAATTCAAGTGACCGAATTCAAGGGACCGAGTTCAACCTACGTAGTCGGCAAGCTCCGCTTCGAGCTGGCCCTTGGAACGAGCTCCAATGAACCGCTTCTTCTCTTCGCCGTTCTGGAACAGAATCATGGTTGGGATCGACATGACCTCGTAGGTCATCGCGGTGCTCGGATTGTCGTCGACGTTCAGCTTGGCAACGGTGAGCTTGCCGGCTTTCTCCCCGGCGAGTTCTACGAGAGGGCCTTCCATCATCTTGCACGGACCACACCACTCCGCCCAGAAGTCCACGAGGGTCGGGGTTTCACTGCCGATCAAGTCGGAGAAACCGGTGTCATCTGTCGTAACTGTCGTTGTATCTGCCATTCGACTTCAACCTTCCTGTTCGTCCAGCCACCGCTCGGCATCCAGGGCCGCCTGGCAACCCATCCCCGCCGCCGTTACTGCCTGACGGTACACATGGTCGGTGACATCTCCCGCCGCAAACACACCCGGGACCGAGGTCATTGTGTTCTCACCGGGGAGGACAATGTAGCCCTTCTCGTCGAGATCGATCTGGCCTTCGAACACCTTCGTGTTCGGCGTATGACCGATGGCAAGAAACATTCCCTCCACCGGCAGTTCGGAGACGTCCCCGGTCTGGACGTCGCGGAGCTTTAGGCCGGTGACGACACCGTCACCGAGCACCTCGTCGACAACGGTGTTCCATACCATTTCGATCTTCTCGTGTTCGAGCACCCGGTTGGCCATGATCTTCGAGGCGCGAAGCTCGTCTCGGCGGTGGATGACGTAGATCTTGGAAGCGAACTTGGTGAGAAACAGCGCCTCTTCTGCGGCGCTGTCACCGCCGCCAACAACGGCGATCTCCTTGTCCCGGAAAAAGAACCCGTCACAGGTGGCGCAGGCCGAGACACCGTGACCGCGCAGCTTGGACTCGCTTTCGAGCCCGAGCCAGCGTGCAGAGGCCCCGGTCGAGATGATCACAGACTCTGCTTCGTAGAGATCCTCGTCGACCCAGATCGAGAATGGACGCGCCGAGAAGTCGACCCTGGTGACATCCGAGGTCATGATCCTCGTTCCGAAGCGCTCTGCTTGTTTGCGGAAGCTCTCCATCAGCTCGGGGCCCATGATCCCGTCGGGGAACCCGGGGTAGTTCTCAACGTCGGTGGTGAGCATGAGCTGCCCGCCACGCTCCATACCTTCGATCATCAACGGATCCAGGTCGGCGCGTGCGTTGTATACGGCAGCGGTGAGGCCGGCGGGGCCGGAGCCGATGATCACGACCTTCTCAGTCATCATTGTGTCCTTTGTGATCCGGTGGTTCGTAATCCGGTGGTTTGTAATCCTGTGGTCGTAAGCGTGTGGTTGTGACCCAGGGATTCAATCCTGTGATGCGTTGCGTGGTACACGCAGCATCCATAAGAACAACGCGACCGCCACAAATAATCCACCGATGATGGTGTAGGACCATTGCATCCCGACCAGCCCGGCGAGCAGACGCACGAGGCCGACGACCAGGAAGATCACAAGCACCAGCCCGAGCAGGGCCGCAACGATGCCGACGCCGGTCCATCGCGCCCAGCCGGCAACACGATCGACCGTCATCGAACGTACTTTGGCGGCGGAGGACTCGAGAAAGTCGGCGATCTGGGTTGGGAAATCGTTCATCGGTCCTGAGACTAGTCAACCCGCGCCGACGATCGGTCAGCCTGTTCGAAAGAGGGTCTCTACGATGTCACAGCTGAACCCGCGCTGGGTGACGAACACGGTTTCCGCGACGTCGGCCGGGACGTAGGCAACGAGCAGAAGCTCCTCGCCGGTTTGCTCGTCGGAGACCACACCGAGGAGGATCGGCTCGCTTCCTTCGGGCAGCCCGAGCCGTGATGCGATCTCGGGCGCCGAGTTGGTCTCGAGACAGCTGTCGACGAAGCCATCGGCCTCCCTAGCCTGCGCTGATAGTGCTTTCACCTCGGCGCCCTCGTCGGCTAGTTGCTCGAGCAGTGAAGGACGGTCGAGATCCTCGATGGCACCCAGGAAGGGGAGCACACCGTAAGCGGTGAATTGTGAACTGTCGGTCGTGGGCGTCGAGTCGGCGGCGGTGGTCTCCGCCATAGCTTCGGTCGTTTCCGTGGCCGCCTCTCCGGACTCTTCGGCACCGTCAAGCGCCATCGCGTCATCGTCGGCCGCGCCGCCGACGGCTTGGCGGGGAGCGGAGGCGGCTGCGGTTGTCTCTTCAGAGGCGGCTGCGGTTGTGGTGAGATCCATTGCGGCCGTGTCGCCAGCGTCTCCTCCTCCGAACATGTTGGGCAGCGAGATGATGGCGACGAGGAACACGGCGGCGATACCGGCAGCCGGCAGCCAGCGGCCCCAGGCGAACCGACGGGCGGCGGGTACCGGTGCCGGACCTTGGAGTTTCAGTTCACGTTTCAGGTTGCTGTGCAGATCAGACGACTCCGCTGCCGTTAGGTAGACGTCGGGCAGGTCATCGAGGACCGACAGGGCGATCTGCTGAAGCTCCAGGTCGCGGCTGCACTCGGCACATGCACCGATCTCGGTGCGAGCCGCGCCGGCAGCGCTCTCGTCGAGGCTTCCCTCGGCGAGGGCCATGATTAGATCCTTGTCGTGTTCGTGCATGTTCATTCGTCTCTTGGATGCCCCGAACCCTCTCTGAGGTTCCCGAGGCTCGACGCCAGCTGCTTTCTCCCTCGAAACACTCGCGACTTGATCGTCCCGATGGGCACGTCGAGCGTCTCGGACGCCTGCTCGAGCGACAAGCCCTGCAAGTCCACCAACACAACAGCGGAGCGGAACTCGACCGGGATCGAAAGTAGCGCCCGTTCGATGTCGGGGCGGAGCTCCGCCGCGGCAAGTTCATCATCGGTATGCGGGTCGGGGGGGTCGGTTGTCTCAGGCAGAGGTTCTGTGCGTCTTCGTTTCGCTTTGCGGAGCAAGTCGTAGCAGGTGTTTATCGTCACTCGATACAGCCAGGTGCTGAACGCGGCCTTGGCCTGAAACCGATCCGCCTTGCGGAAGACGGTGAGAAACGTCTCCTGGACCGCGTCGAGCGCGGCGTCACGATCGTTCATCATCCGTAGGCAGATACCGAACACACGGTCCTCGTGGGCTCGCACGAGCTCATCGAACGCGGACACGTCGCCACCGAGGTAACGGTCGATGAGCACGATGTCGTCTGCGGCTCTGCCGGTCATTCCCGAATTCTGGCGCATCTGTCGTGGCGTGTCATTTCAGGGACCGAACACGACTTCAGAGATCTCGGAGAAATACTCGTCGGCCGCCTGTTCCGGTATCTCCGTGAGCCAGAGCAACCAGACCCCGCCGTCACGACCTGGAAGCTGCATCGTCGCCGGGGCATCAAAGACTGTCCCCGAGCCAATCTGCTCCCAACCATCGAATGATGCGGGAACGGTCTCGGCCCACAGGATCGAATACGAGGTATTGGGGCTGGCGCGAAGCTCAACGGACCCGGGAGCCCCGCTTACGCGGAAAGTGACGCCGACACCGTTCTTGATCAGCGGCAAAGGGTCGAAGTACCGCTCGGTTCGCCAGGTTGTCGCAAAGTCGCCGTCGACGAGGTTTGCCAGGTCTCGCTCGCGTTCGCTCTCGTCCCCGAAGGGATCGTATACGGCGGGTTCGGCGGCAATGGCGCGAGGCGTCGCCGTGTCCGGGAGGGTCGTTGTGGTGGGGACTGTCGTCGTCGGGTTGACGGCACGATTGATCGGGGGAGTGGCTGGGAAGAGAAACGGGGAGTCGGGGTCGACGTCTATCGCCAGCCCGATCCCGGCAACAACCACGGCGCTCACCATGAGCATGCCGGCGGGAACGAGCCACCTCCATGACCAGCCGGGCCGCTTCGAAGGGGGGAGTGCGGATGGGATCGCACGTAAAGCGGCGCCAAGCGCCCGGGCATCGTACTCGCCGGCCTCAGCTCGCTTTATCGCGTCGTCGACCGTTGCCGGTAGCCCTTCGACGAGATGCGATGGGCGAATCTCAGGGCTGGCCGAGCCGGTCACTGCGATCCGCAAGGCCCTGGCCAGAGCCGCGGTGTCGTTACCGGGCCGTGTCGAGACGCGTCGCCGACCGTAGGAGCTGAGCTTTGCCGGATGTGCGGCTGAGAAGACGATCGCGGCGGGGTCGATTGCCCCGTGCACGATGCCGTTGCTGTGAAGCTGCGCCAGACCCTCGGCAAGGCCGGCCGCGTTCGGCAGGAACTCGGAAACGGGAAGGGTTTCCCCCGCGGCGAGCCGATCCGCGATGGAGACTCCGCCGTTCCATTCGATGGCAGCATGGGCACCGCCGGACGGGGACTCGGCAACCTCGTAGACCCCGGCGAGATGGACGTGCTCGACAGTGGCAGCAGCACGGGTGGCGGTGACGAACTCGTTGACTCTGGCTTGGCTGGCATCTGCATCGAGAACCCGGATGAGAACCGGGCGGTCGAGGGTCGTGTCGGTGGCAAGCCATTCGTCGATGTCCCCGTCGCGGCCCAGCCTCACCTGTGTCTGGTACCGGTCCGGTAGTTGAGGCGCCATAGTCTCCCGCCGGTTACGCGGGGACTCGCAGCAAGGAAAGGGGCTCGGGCAATCTGACGAACCCTTCGTCCTCGTAAAGCCTGATGGCGGAAGTGTTGTCGAGCTGGGTGTTCAACAAGAGCACCTTCGCTCCCGACGTGCGCGCTTTGCGAGCAACTACACGAACGAGGGACCGACCCATGCCTTCTCCTTGCCATTTTGGCTGGACCGCGACACGTTGCAGATATGCAATAGCGCTTCCGAATCCGACGACCGCATACGCTATAGGAACCCCGTTACTTCCGAGGATGGTGAGGATGGTCGAGCGTGATGTCGCTCCGATGGCCTCCTCGAGGGCCCCGCGGCTGAACCTCCAAAACGGTGAGAATGCGTCGGCGTCGATCGCCAGCAACTCGCCGAGCTCGGCGCCGGGCTTCTCGACGACGAGATGGTTTGGCGACCCGATGGCCTCGTCCAGCGACTTTCGCATCAGCGACAACTCGACAAACGGCTCGAAGCCGGCCTGGAGCCACGGTCGTTGTGAGGAGAGGGGCAGCGGTGGTGAGATGACGCCTGACAGATCCAGGTCGAGCAGTCGGGTGGAACAAGCCTCGAGGAACGACGAACCACCTCTCACGAGACGCAGCGACGCCTGAGGCTCCTCGTCGTTCCACGGCCTTGCCTCGGCACGCGCCCACCCACGACGAAGCGTTATTCGGCCGGGCCACGTCCCCCGCTGGGTAACGGCGGCCGGCTGATCGGTTAGAGCCATGGCTGTCGATCCTTCGCGACCGGTGTCTGCGGCGCCCCTCCTCCGGGCCTGTCGCACATCACGTTAACCGAGCTGGGGGACATGTCGATCGTGACGGCACAGAGAGGTCAACGATCGGTCAAACGATCAGTCAAACGACCCGTCAAACGACCCGTCAGACGACTCGTCAGACGATCGGTCAAACGATTGGTCAAGCGCGTGTGCCGGGCGACCGATACGGTCGAGAGAGACTACGGAGCGTGGCTGACGGTGCCACCGAAAGTTACCGAGGATTCAATGGAACGTATACCGGCCCTTGACGCCCTGCTGGGCAAGCTCGCCGAGATCGGTGCCTCCGATCTGCATTTGAAGGTTGGCTCGCCTCCCGCCTACCGCATCGATGGGCGTCTGCATTTCTCGGAGCTGCCGAAGATCAACCCGGCCGACACCGAAGAGTGGGCGCAGGCATTGATGGATGGCAAGGCGCAGGACATGTTTGCCGCCGAAGGCGAGGTGGACTTCGGTTACGGCACCGCCAGTCTGGGACGGTTCAGGGTCAACGTCTACCGCCAGCGTGGCTCGATCGCGCTTGTGGTGAGGTCCGTCGTCGCAGGTAGCAAGGGCTTCATCGAGCTTGGTCTTCCCGAGGCCGTCGGCCGCATGTGCAAGCAGGACCGTGGCCTCGTGGTGGTCACCGGGTCGTCGGGCTCCGGAAAGACGACGAGCCTCAACGCGATGGTCGACGAGATCAACTCGACCCGCCGGGTCAGCATCGTCACTCTCGAAGACCCCATTGAGATGCTCCACCGTGACAAGATGGCCATCGTCAGCCAGCGCGAGGTCGGAGTTGACGCCATCAACTTCCCAGACGGTCTGCGCCGGGTGCTACGACAGGACCCGAACGTGATCATGGTCAGCGAGTTGAGAGACGCCGAGACAATCGAGTCCGCCCTTTACGCTGCCGAAACGGGCCACCTCGTGCTTGCGGCGATGTACACCAACGACGCCACCGAGACGGTGACGAGACTCATCGAGGTCTTCGAGCCGCATCGACATCATCAGATGCGGCTGCGTTTTGGCCGCAACCTGAAGGCCGTCATCAGCCAGCGGTTGGTAGCGTCGGCCGACGACTCGGGACGGGTGCCGGCGGTGGAGGTGCTCATGCACACGGATCGCACGTTCGATTACATCATGGACCCTGAACGAACGCCACGGCTCGAGGAAGTCATGTCGGAAGGCGCCTACTACGGCATGAAGTCCTTCGATCAGTGTCTGCTCGGCATGTTCCGCGACGGGACGATCACCTTTGAGGAGGCGCTCAACAACGCGTCACATCCCACAGATTTCAGGATGGCCGCCCAGAAAACAGGGTTGCGCACAGCCTGAAGCACGGCCAGGGTCTAGGACTCGCAGGAAGCAACAAGCAGGGTTTTCCAGAGTCCTAGATCCCGGCCCATATCCTCACCGGGATACGAGCGACCATGGCTTGGCCGTGTCGTGTTCGCAGAGCACCCCCTCCGACCCATTACGCTTCACGTATGCCCGAGTTCACTTGCCGCGAGTGCGGCGCTACGTTCTCACTGCCGCGCCGTGTTGTCGAGCAGTATCCCGGATGGGTGCCGCGACAGTGCTCAGCCTGTCGGCGTGCGACGAATCCGGGGGCGCAACGTGTGAGGTCGAAGAAGGAGGGCTCGATGCGGATCGATGATCCGAGCACCGGGGTGTTCACCGACGGTAGCGCAGTGCCCAACCCGGGGCCGGGTGGCTGGGGCGTCGTCTACGTCGTCGACGACGAGATCGTCGCCGAGCAGTCCGGATATGATCCCGACACCACCAACAACCGGATGGAGCTGACCGCGCTGGCTGAAGCGCTTTCGGTGATTCCGGACGGCACGCCGATTACGGTCTTTTCGGACTCCAACCTGGCTGTTCGCACTATCACCGAATGGGCAGCGCAATGGGAGAGGCGCGGGTGGAAGCGCAAGTCGGGACCGGTAGAGAACCTCGATCTGGTGAAGAAGGTGTTCATGGGTTACCGGCGCCGTCCCGAGATCGAACTCAGGTGGATCAAGGCCCACGTCGGTTTCAAGTGGAACGAGTACGCCGACCGGTTGGCGTCGAGGTGGCGTGAGTCATGATCCCCGCCCGTCTCGAACCGCTGCTTGCCGCCGGTTCTCCGGTTCGGAACCTCGGTGAGCGATTCAGTGCGGCCGGCAGACAGCTCTATCTGGTGGGAGGCAGTGTGCGGGACGCCTTCCTTGGCGCCTCGACCAAGGATCTGGATTTTGCGACCGATGCACCACCGGCCGACATTGCCGAGTTGCTGGGCGGATGGGCCGACAGTGTGTTCCGGGTGGGGGAGGCGTTTGGGACGATCGGAGCGACCCGACGAGGGGATATCTACGAGGTCACCACTTTCCGCAGCGACGTCTACAGGGACGAGAGTCGTAAGCCAAGGGTGGAGTTCTCCGACAACATCGAGACCGATCTTTCGCGGCGGGACTTCACGGTCAACGCCATGGCGATACGGTTGACCGGTGATGGCTCACCCGAGATGGTCGACCCGTACGGAGGGCTCGCCGACCTGGCCGAGCGGTTGCTGCGGACGCCGGTAGATCCGGGAGTGTCCTTTGGGGACGATCCGCTGCGGATGCTCCGGCTCTATCGGTTCGTCTCGACTCTCGGCTTCAGCCCGGACGAGGACGCCACCGCCGCGGTGGCCAGAATGCGGGGACGGCTGTCAATAGTGTCTGCGGAGCGAGTCCGCGACGAGCTGGGCAAGCTGATGACCGGTGACCACGTCGCCGACGGTCTGTGGGGTCTCGTGTCGTCCCGGCTCGCCGAGGAGTTTCTTCCGGAATTCACTGCGCTGGGGCTGGAGCAGGACCCGCTTCACCATCACAAGGACGTGCTGGCGCATACCATCGCCGTTGTCGCCAAGACGTCTCCAGATCTGACCCTACGTCTGGCGGCGCTCTTCCATGACATCGGCAAGCCCGCTACCCGCGAGTTTGGTGCAGACGGGGTCACGTTTCACCATCACGAGGTGGTGGGTGCCCGGATGACACGGCACCGGATGCGGGAGCTCCGCTACCCGAACGAGCTCATCAAGGACGTCTCCCAGCTCGTCTACCTACATATGCGTCCCCACACATACAAGATGGGATGGACCGACTCGGCGGTACGCCGCTACGTTCGCGACGCAGGTCCGCTACTTCCGAGGCTCAACGAGCTGGTCCGGTGTGACGTCACCACCCGTAACAAGAAGCGGGCAAACCAGATCGCCCGCCGGATAGATGAGATGGTGCAGCGGATCGACGAGCTGCGCCAGCAGGAGGAGCTCGATGGGCTCCGGCCTCCGATCGACGGCAACGACGTTATGCGCCACCTCGGACTCGAGCCAGGGCCTGCCGTGGGGAAGGCGATGAGGATGCTGCTCGAGCATCGAATCGAGCACGGTCCATACGAACCGGAAGAGGCCTACCGTCTGCTGGACGCATGGAGCACCGAGAACCCTGCCGGCTAGCCGCCGGTGCAAAAGAGGGTGTGACATGGCCCAGTCGATCGGTGCTCGCTCCGTCACCAAAGGAGCCCCCCGGATAGGATGCCAACTGAAGTCATGAACGGCTCGTTGGTGACCGTGTGTCCAAACAGACAACACGGATGTGGCGAGGCGACGGTGGCTGCAAACGCGCCGGGATGGGTGATTTGTGAAGGCCATGGTGTATGAGCGGTACGGGCCACCCGACGTTCTCGAGATGCGCGAGGTAGCAACACCGGTCCCCGGCGACCACGATGTTGTCATCAGGGTGCAAGCTGCGTCGGTCAATCGCTCCGACTGGGAGTGTCTGATCGGTAAGCCTCTCTATGCCAGGTCGGACGGGTTGCGCCGACCGCGCCGACCGATCCTGGGTACCGATGTCGCCGGCCGGGTGGAAGCCGTCGGGAGCGCTGTCGAGCTGTTTCGCCCCGGCGACGATGTACTCGCCGACACGATGTTCCGAGGGGGAAGGACCTTTGCCGAGTACGTCCGCATGCCGGAGACGGCGACGATCGTCCACAAACCGGAGGCGCTCACCTACGCCGAGGCATCGACCCTGCCCCAAGCCGGGCTCATCGCCCTGCAAGGCACATCGGGGAGGATCGAGCCCGGCGACAAGGTGCTCGTCAACGGTGGGGGCGGTGGAGTAGGAGTCTTTGCCATACAGCTGGCGAAAGCAGCTGGAGCCGAGGTGACCGGCGTCGACAACGGCTTCAAGCTGGATCTGATGCGATCGGTCGGCGCCGACCACGTGATCGATTACAGCAACACCGACTACACGAAGACCCGAACCCGCTACGACCTCATCCTCGATGTTGTCTGTGAGCGGTCCGTGTTCGCCATCCGCCGGGCGGTCGCACCCGGCGGGCGGTACTCGGTGGTCGGAGGGCGAGCGCGCAACCTCCTGTCGATCGCCACCATTGGGCGACTTCTTTCGAGGAACGGTCGGCGTATCGGTGTCCTCATGCTGCGTTCCAACAAGGACGAACTGCGGCGGGTCGTCGATCTGGTCGCCTCCGGCGAGCTCCGCCCCTCCATCGAGCGAACCTACCCGCTGGAGCGGCTACCGGATGCCCTTGGCCACCTCGGCGCCGGGCGCGCCCTGGGAAAGCTCGTCATTGAGGTTCGATGACGGCAATCGCAGGTTCGCCCGTTCCAGGGCTCCCTGGTTCTATGGCAACCTAGGCTACGGTATCCATCACGCTGGCTGTGGCTGGGCGGGATCGCTGTTATCTCCAATTGACTACATCGCCAACGCTCTCGGTGTCTATCTCGCCACCTGTAACTAGGTGAATCGACCACGGGAACAACCGTGACCGCCGACCGAGACGCCGATGCCTGGTGGGGAGTGTTGATTGAGCACCACAATCCCGATACGTTGCGCTGTTACTGACACGATGCAGGAGCGTCCGGTCACGTATCCCATTCCTGCTCTCCTGGTTGTGGTTTCTGATGGAGGAGAGACCCGGGTGGAGTCATCCCACCCGGGTCTCGGTCGTCGGCTAAATCGGCCGGTCTACCACTCAGGTGCAACTGACGGGTCGTCAGCGTTTTCGGCGGTGACCTTGACACTCGGCATGAACGCCACGAGGCGCTCGGAAGGCGCGTTGGTCAGGATCTCATGGGCGACGGTGGCCGCATTCTCACCGTCCCAGGAGGACGACTGGAAGACAGTGCCATCGAGCTCTCCGGACAGAACCAGCGGGTTTCCGAGGAATGTATTTCCGATGGAGGTGATGATGAGACTGGCGGGATCGATATCCCGAGCCTTCAACGCATCTATCACACCGGCGACCATCGTGTCATCAGCGGCGTAGACACCACCGATGTTCTCGACGCCCACCGCGGTGATCATCTCAGATGCCGCGAGTTGCGACTCGTCCTTGTTCCAGTTGCCTGGCTGCCTGGCCAGGATGGTCACATTCGGGCACTGTGCGTTGACCGTCTCCTCGAAGCCGGCCTCACGATCAATGGCCGTGGAGTTGCCGGTCAGACCGTTGACCATGATGATGCCGACGTCTTCTCCACCGGCTAGCTCACAGAAGATCTCAGCCGACGCAACGCCCTGTCCGTACGTGTCCGGACCCGAGTAGGCCGCGCTGAGCTCCTGATCCTCGGGATTCAGATCCGAGTTGGTGACAGTCACTGGGATGCCAGCCTCCTGGGCCGCTTCCAAACACGGACGAACGGTGTCGCCAACGGCAGGCCAGAGAATGATCAGGTCCGGCTGGGCGGCAACGGCCACCTCACACTCGCTCGCCTGTTTGTCGGCGTCGTACTGCGAGTTGGTGATGGTGACGTTGAGACCCAGCTCAGCCGCCTTCGCCTCAAACGGAGGCAGGTATGTCGTGCCGTAGGGCTGGTCGTTGCCTTGCGGCAGAAGGGCAAAGACCTCAAAGGGCGTGTCCTCAGATCCAGCCACCGTGGTCTCGGTCCTGGCCGCAGTGGTCGCGGTGTCGCCATCGTCCGCCGAATCGTCGTCGCCACCGCAAGCAGCGAGGATCAACGCACCGACCACAACCAGGCCGAGCCAGATCAGTTTCAGTCGTTTTGATTCATAGTCTCGTTTCCCTCTCCCTCACGGGCTTTCCTCTTCCTTGGTTAGGAACCCACCGGACTTCGGTGGATTACGTTCTCAACCCCCCGGCTGGGGACTCGATCGACCCTGGAAGAACGACCGAGCGTTCCCCAGAACCGTTTTGAGAGTGGTCGGGTCCGTGATCAATGCGAGCAGCAGCACCAGCCCGATAATGATGTTCTGCACATCCACCTGCACGCCCGACAGTGTGAGCGCAACCTGCAGGATGCCGAGCGATGTCGCTCCGAGCAGCGTTCCAAAAACCGACCCGCGCCCACCGTTGAGCAGCACGCCGCCGATGATTGCGGCGGCAAAGCTGGCCAGCAGGACAGTTGAGCCGGCGGTCGGGTCGGCGGCGGTGCGTTCCAAGGTGTTGATAACCCCGGCAAGCGCAGCCACAAAGCCGGAGATCATGAACCCCGTGAAGATGCGGCGCTTCACCGGGATCCCGGCGTCGTATGCAGCTTCACGGTTGCCACCTACGGCGTAGAACTCTCGCCCGACACGCACCCGAGTGACAAATATGTGTATCGCAACGAAGGCCAGAATGAACAGCAGGATCCGTGGGGTGAAATCGCCAATCAGCGGCTTGCCGAATGAGATCCCGGCATCGATGTTCGTTAGCCGTACCGGCTCCTCGCCGGAGAGGACGAAAGCCGCCCCCCGCAGAAAGAAAAGCATGCCGAGAGTCGCGATGAACGAATTGATTCCGAACACGACGACAAAGAACGCGTTCACCGCACCGATTACCAGCCCAACCGCGAGCGCAACGACAATGCCTAGCGCCAGGTTATCGATGCTTGCCATGACCACGCCGGCTACTGCGAGCGTGCTTGCCACCGCCAAGTCCAGTTCGCCCATGAGAATGACAACGGTGAGACCGAGAGCAACGAGACCGATCAGGGCGATACGGCCGAGTGTTACCGGATAAGACGTGAAGACCACCGGCTCCAAGATCCAGGTCCCAATGCCGACCACGAGCAGCAACGCGACTGCGCGTCCTTCCGTACGCCGGGCGAGTGTGGTTCGAACCCGCCTGATGAAATTCCCGCCTTCTTCGCCGAGTTGGATTCCCTGTCGCTGGTTCATGTCACGGCCGCCTTCCTAGCCAGCGCGTCTATTGAAACCGCCGCAACGATCAGCGCACCGATCGCCATTTGCTGATACCCAAACCCGAGGCCGGAGAGAACCATGATGTTCGTGAGAACGCTGACGAACACAACGCCGAGCAGGGTGCGCATGACACTGCCCCTCCCGCCGAAGACGCTGGTGCCGCCAACGATGATGGCGGCCAACGCCCGGAAGTCGAAGCCGGTCGACATTGCAGACACTGCGGGGCTCTCGACCGCGGCCCGTACACCTATAAGGCAGGGACGTGCTGGTAATTCGTCTAAACCTCTCGGTGTTCTGATGCGTTCCTAGGGTGTGCTGCAGTCGAGTGCGAGTGAGGTGGAATGGCGGAATCGCAAGGGTTCGCTGACGTTCAGGTGCCGGACTCGTTTGAGATCTTCTATCGCCAGGAGTTCACTTCAGTCGTCGCCCTCGCGTACGGGCTATGTGGGAGCCGTCATGCCGCCGAGGACCTAGCGCAAGATGCCTTCCTGCGAGTCCACCGCGATTGGAGCCGTGTCCAAAACATGGCGTCACCGGGAGGCTGGGTGCGCCGGATCGTGATCAACCTCGCCCGCTCCCGGTTTCGGCGACTCCGGTCGGAGGCGACGGCTCGTCTTCGTCTCGGTCGTCCCCCGATCACCATGATGCAGCCCTCGTCGGAGTCCGATGAGTTTTGGCGCGAGGTACGCAAGCTTCCGTCGCGGCAAGCAGAGGTGATCGCCCTTCACTACGTCGACGACCTATCCATTGCAGCGATTGCTGATCTTCTCGGAATAGCGCAGGGCTCAGTCAAGGCGTCCCTCCACCAGGGTAGGGAACGCCTGAAACGACTCCTTCAGGCGAAAGGGCTCTTGAATGAGACTTGACGACTTAGCTCGCCACGCGGCCCAGGACCTAGTCAAGGCAGCTGCTACGGCAAATCGACCCGGGATCCAAGAGTTAGAACGCGTAAGACGTGGCCGAGCCTTCATACTCGGGGTGTCGAGTCTCATGGCACTCGTGGGGATGACAATTGTTGCAGTTTCGGTGTGGCCCGAGTCACCACCCGTCGCATCCGAGTCGACAACGAGGACGCCACAGGTCATGCCCATCGCCATTGGTCCGCTCGAACCACGTGGTGGGCACTCGGTCATCTGGACAGGCGAGGAGGTCATCGTTTGGGGGGGTGAGGGGAACGAAACCGGGAGCGTGCAGTTCGGAAACGGAGCTGCCTACAACCCCGCAAGCGACAGCTGGCGAGCAATAGAAGACGCACCGATAACACCGAGGCGTTATCACGTGGCGGCGTGGACCGGCGTTGAGATGCTCGTCGTCGGTGGAGTCGACGAGCGGGACGGCGCCAAGTACTTTCCGGCGACCGACTCGTGGGAATTGGTGTCCGAATCACCGATCCCTATCGGACCGCCCGCCGGCTTGCCGATCGAAGGTGCCATCGGCTCGGCTTGGACTGGAGATCAGCTCGTCGTATGGCATGTCGCCACCGACCAACTGGCCGCATATGACCCCGAATCCGACCAGTGGACACTGCTGCCTCCAACAGGACTCAAAGTCGACAACGGAGCACTTCGTTGGAACGGTGTCGATGTCTACGCCTTCGGAGACCATATGTCTTCATACCCACAGGACAGGGAGCTTCTCGTACTCCGACTCAGAGATGGTCAATGGCAACAACTCCCATCGGCGGAGTTCTCGACAACTGAGGACATCGTCGCGGCCGGGGCGACCCTAACTCAGTGGGCAGGCGACCGCTTCATATCGTGGAGCATGTCAGGTCAGGACGGTCTCACCCGCGGTCTGGTTCCCGACGATGATGCATGGGCAGAATTGGCGCGCAATCCACACCCACCCTGCGACGGCCAGGGCGAACCAATCCAGGCGGACGACGCAATCATCTCGTTCGGCTGGTGTGGGTCCAACGCTGCCATCTACGAACCGTCAAACGGAAGCTGGACCACGTTCGAAGTAACCGGCTCTCCAACTGCCCGATACACCGTATGGACGGGCGTCGAGATAATCAATTGGGGTGATACATGCTGTTATGGAACTGGAGGCCAGGCCTTCACGGTTGACGCATGGCGCAAGGAGCCACCAGGATGAACCGCGGTCCAGCCCTTCAATCGGCCTGAGATCGCCAACCGCTGCAGGGTACGAAGCCATCGAGCATTGCACCACCTCCGGGTCGCACCGCATCAACACGATGTACCCCTCACTGCCATCATTCCGACCCCGCGGAGCTCGACGGGTTGAGGAGAACAGTAGACGATCGGTGTTCCGACGGGTCACGCTCGAGGCACACGGATGACGCACGCTGTTATGTGCTGACCGGTGATCGAGATGATGGTGCGCCGTCACAATCGAGGCCGAGCGGCCGAGGACGGCCCCCCGGGCCGTCAGCAGGCGCCTCTCTTGATTCTGTAGAGAAAGTCCTCACAGGCCCACCCGCGCTTGGACGACGTTCGCCCTACGGTGGAGGCATGGAGCTTCGCGTCTGGGCCGAAGATCATGCAGGGCAACTGCTCAGTTCGTTGAGACGACGGTGGAGCCATGCCAGGGCTGTCGGAACCGCTGCGAGAGAAGTTGGGCGGCACCTGAAGGCCCGGGATGCCGAGGTGTTGTTGGCGGCTGCCTACCTCCACGACATCGGCTATGCCCCGGATCTTGTCGAGACAGGATTCCACCAGCTCGATGGGGCTCGTCACCTGTCGACCCTCGGGCATGGTCGGCTTGCCGGGTTGGTAGCCCATCACACTCGAGCCGTTCACGAGGCCCGCCTACGAGGTCTGGGCCAAGCTCTGTCGGAGTTCGACGACGAGGACAGCATCGTGTCAGCCGCGCTCGCGTACTGCGATCTGACCGCTGGACCGCAAGGCGAGGAAATGACACCAGAGCAGAGACCGGCCGACGTAGGGGCTCGGTACGGCGAGGACGACCCTGTCACCATAGGACTGCGGACCGCTTGGCCCGAACTGATAGAAGATGTAGCCGAGGTGAACGCGCTGCTGGAGCAACGGCGAGTTGTCGCTCAGCCGAAGTAGGGCTCGGACCGCTGCTCCAAGAAGTGCCCGATGCGGAGGCGGATCGATGGGTGTATCTCCATGTTCTCGAGTTCGTCGGGACTGAAGTAACCCACCTCGCTTGTCTCGTCACTCGCTGCAATCTCGCCGCCGACGCGCCGGCAGGCGAAACAGACGGAGAACTGCTGACGCACCTCGCCGTCTGAGTACTCCACGACATGGTTCGGGTTCGAGTAGATCCCGATCAACGACACCACCTCGACGTCGATGCCGGTCTCTTCCTTGACTTCCCGAACCGCCGTCTCCGCGATCGTCTCTCCGGGTTTCATCGTGCCTCCGGGGATCGTCCATAACGTGTTGTCGGTGCGCTTGCCGAGTAGCACGCGACCCTCCTCATCGGTGATGACTGCAGATGCCGCTGGGACGACGCGGGTAGCCCGGGGAGCGTCGGAGTCGTTGAGATGGTCGATGCGAGTCATGGTCCTGGGATCGGTTCTGAGACGGACCAGATTCTCTCGAAGTGGGCCACGAAGCCGTCGAACATCCCGTCGTCGGTGGCACGACGGACGTGGATCAGCGGTGCCCTGTAGCCCTTCAGCGCATACAGGTGGGGTGTTACGAACATCTCGTCGTCTCCTCGGAAGATCGAGTTGTACATCCTCGTCTGATGAAATCGCAGGTCGATGCCTTCCGCCCCGAACAGCGGCTTGAAGTGGTCGACGGTGGTGCAGATCCGGTCCGGGAATGTGCCGCCGAGGCTCTCCTCGTCATCACGGTCGGCGACGTAGGGCGACTCGGGATCGGCGAGGGCGATCCGCACGTGGCAGCCGGCCGATGCCTTGTCGACGAGGAGGCGGTCGAGTCGCGAGTGGTCCTCGGGTAGGAACTGCATGGCGTAGCCGAGCAGATCGATGCTGGTGTCGGCTCCCGCAAGGATCGCCCACCACCGGGCCTTGGGAGCGTCAGCGCGATGAGCCCAGACGGTGACGACCTCCTCGGTCACCTCACGATCTTCTCGAATCGAGCTACCTCGTGGCGGAGCTGGCCAGACATCGGACTCGACGACACCGAGAATGTCGGCGACCCTCGCCTTGAGGCCCACGCGCCGCGGAATCACCCCCTTGTTGGTCCATCGCCACACCGACTTCGGGTCGACGCCTACAGCCTCACCGGTCATGGCAGGGCAGAGCGCCCGTCGAAGCTACACGCTCGCCACGCCAGGCTCCCCGTCGGAAGCGCCGCGGTCTACTGCCGGTTCCTGCTCGACACTCTGGAAGATCCGGGTGCTCCGTGGCGAACCCGTTGACCCAATCGACGACCCGCGAATACGAGGTGTGCCCGCGGCGATAGTCAAGATACGATCCACCGCAGCAATCCCCCCGTGGTTTGGGCAGCATCAAGAGGAGATTGGCTCCCGAGAATGGCTCCCAAAGGTCATCTGAGCCCATCGTCAGCAAAACCTGGAAAGCAGAAACCCCCGTATTTACGGGGGTTTCGGTAGCACGCCCGGAGGAACTCGAATCCCCAACCTTCTGATCCGTAGTCAGCGCGGGTGGGTTGTGTGACCTCGGGGTCCATGTCAGAGTCGTGCGTTGACCTGGGGTTTTGCCACCGGTTGGTTTGCATCGTTACCGATCGTCCCGCGGCCCAGCCGCGGCCCAAGTGTCTACCTCTCAGGACTCAGCCTTGTCTCGAACTCGGCCGGCGAAATCACCGGCGGATCCTGCTCACCCCATTCGAGAAGGTCGGCGTCGCC
>Ga0214472_10000170_pt1 | contig 88193 bp, 73 predicted proteins | sample RVTome_6_FD_207662 | JGI IMG/M metagenome (GOLD analysis project Ga0214472, IMG submission 207662) | Soil microbial communities from uranium-contaminated site in the Upper Colorado River Basin, Wyoming, United States - RVT140D175 | ecosystem: Environmental > Terrestrial > Soil > Contaminated >... | reverse complement strand
GGGGCTTGGTTTCGTGGTCGGACCATCACCACGGGCTCACGCCCGTGGCTACTGTCGTGCCGCCCCGGTCGGGGCTGTTTCCCCGACAAGATCGCAATGGTCGAGCCGAGAACCGGTCAGTTTGAGTAATAGGCAACAGGCAAGAGGCAACAGGCAACAGGCAACAGGCAACAGGCAATGGGCAACGGGCAATAGGCAACGGGTAATAGCTCAGACTGACCGATCCTTCCGGATGACATGCCCTCGTGTCTTCTTTCGCCCCTGCGGGGCTCGGTTTCGTGGTCGGACCATCACCACGGGCTCACGCCCGTGGCTACTGTCGTGCCGCCCCGGTCGGGGCTGTTTCCCCGACAAAACCGCAATGGTCGAGCCGAGAACCGGTCAGTTTGAGTATTGTCTCGAAGCCTTTCAGGCTCGAATGCGGGGCGGGAGCTGGAAACTGGAAACCGGATACTAGAAACCAGAGGCGGCGCCGGCGGCCCACCTGGGGCGGGCGGGAACCCCGTTGAAACGGGGTGATGGAGAGAATGGGGGACGGGGGCGTGACGACCAGCCCTGAAGGACTGGCCTGGAGCCGCCTGCGGCGGGGGAGGCCCGTTAATACTACTACGCTACTTTGCTTGAAATGCTCCGGCGGTAAAGCCCGTTGAAACGGGCTGAGAAAAGGGGGTATGGGGCGGCACGTAAACCGGCCCTGCAAGGGCCGGCCTGAAACCCGCCTACGGCGGGGAAGGCCGCTGAAAGCGGCCTGAAACCGGGACGCCACGGCCAAGCAGCCCCGATCTTAGCGTAGTAGTATCAACGGGCCTGAGAGTCGGAAGCAAGTGACTGAGGGGGGAGCACAATCACCGGGGATTGAAATCCCTGGCCACGTTCGTGCGTCCTGCGGGCGGTGGTGGGCGTGCTCCGTCGCGCCGGCCATTCGTCCACGCGCCGCCGCCCATGGCGGGCGGCGCTACAGGGCTAGCTCGGGGGCGATGGCAGACATTTGCGCCGCCACCAATAAGAGGCGGGGCTACAGCGCGCGGCGGGGGGCGGTGCGTAACGACGATGCGATCGCCTCCGCAGGTCCTGCAACCTGGGCCACCCGGCGGTCGGCCCAAGGCGGGCCGTGACCCCCTGTGGTCCGCCTTCGCAGGGGGGAGGGCCCGGGTGGGGCGCGGATTTCGTAAGCTCTTGCCGCGGCGGGGTTTATGCGAACTTTGTGAAAAAATTCGCTTGCCTATCGACACGGCGTTCAAACAATGTCTAATGGAGCGGGCCGGAGCGGTTGATGATGACGAGGAGCGGTGCCCTCCCGCCGGACGGCGGGGAGGGCGCGGCGTCTCCGTCGGACGCGGACCACGCCGGCCGGCGACGGTCGACGCGGGGCTTCGCGTTGCGGAGCCGGGCGCGGTTGGCGTGTACGGCTCCGCGAGGATCAGCAGCCCGTTGAGGAACGGAGCTTTGCCGTGTGGCACGGCCCGGACGGGAGTTGAACGACCCGGGCGGTACGCTTGGCACACGGATTGCGGCAGGCTCAAAGAGGAGGCGGTGCAGCGTTGTCGTCCTCGCGCTTTGAAGTGACCTACCTTGCGATCGGGTTCACGATCGCGTTGGTGGCGTCGGTGACGGGCGCGATGCTGGTGCTGGCGCATCTGGTTGGCCCGAAGCATCGCCACGGCCCGGTGAAGGACAGCCCGTACGAGTCGGGCATGCCCGTGGCCGCGGGCGCCGACCACCGCATGTACATCCGCTTCTATTTCTTCGCGGTGCTTTTCCTCTTGTTCGACGTTGAGGTGGTGCTGCTGTGGCCGTGGGTGCCACTGTTCTACGAGAGCGCGATGCACGGCACGACGGTTCCGCTGGAGAGCGGCGAGTTGGCGGGCAAGGGCTTTCTGCTGCTCGGCATGCTGCTGTTCCTGGCCCTGCTGCTGTTCGGATTGATCTATGAATGGATGAAAGGGGCGCTGAGATGGGAGTGATGATGCCGACGCCGCCCCATCAGGCGGGTAAGGAAGATTACCTCGCAACGCGGCTGGATCACGTGATGGACCTGATCCGCAAGCACGGGGTCAACTGGGCGCGGAAGAACTCGCTGTGGCCGCTGCCGTTCGCGACGGCGTGCTGCGGGATCGAGCTGATGGCGACGGCGGCGAGCCGGTACGACATCGCGCGGTTCGGGGCGGAGGCGATGCGTTTCAGTCCGCGGCAGTGCGACCTTCTGATCGTGGCGGGGCGGGTGGCGATCAAGATGATGCCGGTGCTTCAGCGGATCTACATGCAGATGGCGGAGCCGAAGTGGGTTATCAGCATGGGGGCGTGCGCGAGCACGGGGGGCGTGTTCGATACCTATGCGGTGGTGCAGGGGATCGATCAGTTTCTGCCGGTGGACGTATATGTGCCGGGCTGTCCGCCGCGGCCCGAGACGCTGTTGGAAGGCGTGATGGCGATTCAGCGGATCGTCGAGGCGGAGGGCGTGAAGTCCGGCAGGGAGCGTGAGAGGGGCCTGGGGCTGACGGTCGAGCCGGCCGTTTTGATCCAGGTGGAGAAGGAGGCGGCCCATTAACGTGCCTGCGGAACAGCCTGCGGCGGTCGCGGCGCTGGCGGGTCAGTTTCCTGGGATCGACTTTGCGCCGGGTCCGCTGAACCCGGAGGTGCCCAGGTTGCCGCAGATTTGTGTGCGGGTTCCGGCCGAGCGGCTGCTGGAGGTGATGCGGTTTCTGCATGACCATTCGCGCTGCCGGTTCCAGCAGCTTTGCGACCTGACGTGCGTGGACTACCTGAACTTTCCGAAGGCCCGGGACCGGTACGGGGTGACGTATTCGCTGCTGTCGGTGTCGCTGGGTCATCGGCTGTGGGCGAAGTGTTTCGTGAACGACCCGGACCCGGTGGTGCCGTCGGTCGTGTCGATCTGGAAGGGAGCGGACTGGCTGGAGCGCGAAGTGTGGGACATGTTCGGCGTGCGGTTCGCGGGCCACCCGGACCTGCGTCGGATCCTGACCTGGGAGGGGTTCAAGGCGCATCCGCTGCGGAAGGACTACCCGCTGCGCGGCCGCGGGGAGCGTGAGGACTATGAAGTGATCACGCCAGAGAGCGCGTGATTCTGCCGTGGGTCTACTGCTTTGATGATGACAACAGCGACTGACGAGCGGCCGGCCGGCCCGGCGACGTACACGCGCGAAGAGACGGGCGGCGACGTGTGGGTTTTGAACCTCGGGCCGCAGCACCCGGCCACGCACACCACGCTGCGCCACGTCCTGGAGCTCGACGGCGAGCGGGTCCTGGGCTGCACGGTACACATCGGGTACCTGCACAGCGGGTTCGAGAAGCTCGGCGAGCACCTGAACTACAACCAGTACGTGGTCGTCACCGACCGGATGAACTACGTGTCGCCGATGGCGAACAACATCGCCTGGCATCACGCGTGCGAGCGGCTGTTCGGGATCGAGATCACCGCACGGTGCAAGGCGATCCGCACGATCATCGCCGAGCTGGCGCGGGTCCAGGATCACCTGCTGGCGCTGGGGGCGGCCGGGCTGGACTTGGGGGCGTTGACCGCGTTCTTCTATCCGTTCAACGCCCGCGAAGAGATCTACGACATCTTCGAGGAGATCTGCGGGGCGCGGTTCACGACCAGCTATACGCGGGTCGGGGGGCTGATGCAGGACATGCCGCCGGGGTGGCCCGCGAAGGTGAAGCACTTCTGCACGAAGACGTTCCCGCCCGCGGTTTCCGATTTCGAGAAGCTGCTGACCCGCAACCGGATCTTTCTCGAGCGCACGAGGGGGATCGGCTACATCAGCCACGACGACGCGATCAACTGGGGCCTGACCGGCCCGCTGGCGCGGGCGAGCGGCGTGCGGCGTGATCTGCGCAAGGACGAGCCGTACCTGTGCTACGCTGACAACTGGGACGGCAAACGCAGCTCCGGGGCGGCGTTCAAGGTGCCGATCAGCCGCGGGGGGGACGTGTTCGCGCGGTATTTGGTGCGGCTGGCGGAGATGCGGGAGGCGGTCAAGATCATCATGCAGCTTGTAGACGACATTCCCGAGGGGCCGGTGGACATTCTGCCCAACGACAAGATCACGCTGCCGAGGAAGAACGAGATCTACTTCAGCATCGAGGGTCTGATCCACCACTTCGAGCAGATCATGACGAACCGCGGGCACAAGCCGCCGATCGGCGAGGCGTACGGGGCGAACGAGACGGCGAACGGCGAACTCGGCTTCTACCTGGTGAGCGACGGCAACAACACGGCGTACCGGGCCCGTTGCCGCCCGCCGAGCTTCATCAACTACCAGTGTTTTCCGCACCTGGTGGTGGGTCACCAGATTTCGGACGTGGTGGCCGTATTGGGGAGTCTGAACATTATTGCGGCGGAATTGGATCGGTAAGGTGATGGGTGAGCCCAAGCGGTCGTCAGGCGGCCCGCTCGCCGCAGAGCGTACGAAGCCCCGTTGGCAGTCGGCCGTGCCGGATTTTGAGGCCGCATTCATGGCGATTGAACGGGTCGAGCAACTTCTGCGATCCTTCACTGGAGCGATTGACGCGGCGGGGGTTCCATACGCCGTGATCGGCGGGAACGCAGTTGCCGCATGGGTCTCGACAGTCGATCCCGATGCGACGCGCACAACGAAGGACGTCGATGTGCTGCTGCGGCGCTGCGACCTCGAGCGCGCGGCACGCGCGGCGCACGCCATCGACATGGCCCTGGAAGAAGTTCCTGGCGTTCCTGTGTTCGTGGACCGGGAGAATCCTTCTCCGAAACGTGGCGTGCATGTCATCCTGGCCGACGAGCCGGTGCGGGCGGGTTGCCTCGCCGCCCCCAGCGTGACTTCCGCGCGCCGCAGCCCGCAGGGCTTCATGGTCATCGAGCTACCGGAGCTCGTTCGGATGAAATTGGAGGCGAACCGGCGCCATGACCAAGTGCACATTGAAGATCTTCTTCGCGTCGGACTGATCGACGCGGAGCTGGCGGCGGGGTTACCGGAGGACTTGCTGGAGCGATTGCGGTACATTCGCGACACGATGGAGTGGTTCACCAAACCACCCGAGTTTTGAAACAGAATCCGCCCACAGCGACAGCGCAGGTAACTGTCGAACACGGAAAAGTCCGGACAAAATACGGCCTACTTCACGGAGGCGAAGCCCATGAAGCTCAAGGTAGTGATCCATGAAGCTGAGGAAGGCGGCTACTGGGCCGAGGTGCCGGCCATTCCCGGCTGCGCGACCCAGGGAGACACCTTCGAGGAACTGTTGGCAAATATCTATGAGGCTGTCGAGGCGTGCCTTTCCGTTGATCTAAAAGTGCCCAGGCGCACCGCGAAGCGCCGGGTTTTGGAAATCGTCGTGTGAAACAGATCACCGGCAAGGCGCTGGGCAAGCTGCTGGAGCGGCATGGCTGGAAGCTCCTCCGTGTTCACGGGAGCCATCATGTATATGGCAAGAAAGGGAGCGAGGCGCGGCTGTCCGTGCCCATGCATGGCAACAAACCACTCAAGAAGGGACTGGCAAGGTACCTGCTCAGGCAGGCGGGACTTTCGGAGAATGATCGTTGACATGAATGTCATTCGCGGATGGCGGTAAAACATGGTACCGGGTCAATTAACGGGCGAATCGGCGCCGTTGTCAATTTCGCAGATCGGTCCTGGCTTTGGCGGATTCCTGGGAATCATTCTCGCTCTTCGGCACGAACCAAGCGCGGATTGGTCGATATCTGAGATTTATGGCGTGCTCTTTGTCCTGGCCCACTCGTTCTTCGTTGCCGCCGCTGGCATGCTCCCCGTCCTGCTGTTCGTCTCATGGGGCGACGAAGGGAAGGTGTGGTTGGTATGCCAGTCGATCGTCTTGGGGTTCTTTATCGCGATGGTCGCGATCCAAACGCGGAGGGTGAAGCGACTGTGCGGTTCGTGGCTGAACTGCAACGGGCCCCGGCTGTTCAAATACTACGTGATTCCGACAACGGCGATAACCGTGTTGATTGCTTTTTCGCTGGTTGTGGGGTACGGAGGCTTCGGAGTATTTGTGAGTGCGTTGGGGTATGCTCTTTTCGCGGCAGGTGTGCAGTTTTGTCTCGTGCTGAGGCATTTTGTAAGAGAGGCCGATCAGCGAGCGAGCCGTTGATCGGTTCTGGACCATGGCCTGGAAAGCGATCAATCGGATAACGCCGGCGGTTCCAAAGGACGCCCCGCCGATGCTGAGCGAGGCGGTTCGGGAGAAGATCCGCTCGTTCCTGCCTCGGTACGACCAGCCGCGGGCGGCCCTGCTTCCGGCGCTGCACGTGACGCAGGACGCCCTGGGGCACATTCCCTGGAAGGCGATGGTCGAGATTGCCGAGCTGCTCGGGATCCATCCGTCGGACGTGATGGACACGATCTCGTTCTACACGCACTTCTGGACCCACCCGAAGGGGGACAAGGTGCTCACCGTGTGCCGCAGCATCACCTGCGAGCTGATGGGCGGGGCGGCGGTGATCGAGCGGATCAAGGAGCATCTGGGGATCGACGAGCACGGAACGACGGCGGACGGACAGTACAGCCTGCAAACGGAAGAATGTCTCGCGGGGTGCGATCACGCCCCCTGCATGTTGATCAACGAGCGATTGCACAAGCGGATCAGGCCCGAGGACGTGGCGAAGATACTGGCGGACCCGGGCAACGACCGCATCGACGTGCGGCGCAGTGACCTGTTCGACGCACCGCCGGCCGACGCGCAGTCCGCGAGTGCGTCGGCGACGCACGAGCGAGTAGAGACCGGCGAGGTGCTGGAAAGCACGTCGGACGTGCGCGAGATGCGGGAGTCGAATGGTTAGCAGGGTGTGATGAGCGTCCGGCGCAGGTTTCCAACCTGTGTCGCACCGGTTGAAAACCGGCGCCACAGGGGCTCGCGGCGCCTTTCGCCACGGGCTGTCGGGAGGGGTACAAGGGAAATCGGTTGGGCGGCGATGCGTGGCGAGGCAGTCCGGTGGATCGATCGACTGGGGCGTCGGCGCTGCCCGCGGTTGATGGCAGTGCTGGTTCGACCGGTCGAGGCGAGGGCGTGCCATACTGGCTCGGCGCGGGGCTGGTTCTCGCGGCGTTCGTCATCGTGGTGCCGGCCGGGGTATTCCGGCCCGGCGTGACGTTCGGACTGGCCGAGAACGTCCAGATTGCCGAGGCGCAGGCGTGGTGGAACGGCCGGCTGGACATTCCGGAGCGGAAATGGGACACCGCCGAGATAGATGGAAGGGTCTACAGCTACTTCCCGCCGATGTTCACGATCCTGTCGGCGGCGGTGGTGCCGTTTTTCGACGGCGTGCCACACTGGTTCGTCGCAGCGGTCGTGGCGGCCGTCCCGTTGTTGGCGTATGCCCTGTTCCAGGAGCTGACGGGTTCGCTGACGTGGGCCGTGGTGCTGTCGCTGGGGTTGGTATTGGGCACCAGCGCGTTGCCGGTGCTGGCGATTACGCTGAGCGGGGCGAGGCCGTATCACGCCAATCAGGCGCTCGCGCTGATCGGGCTGCTGCTGATCCTCATCGATCTATTCGGCGCCCGCCGCATCTGGCCGGCGTGCATCGGGCTGTTCGTGGCGTCGTTATCACGGCAGATGACGGTGTTCTTCGCTCTCCCGGTCCTGGTCACTGCGGTCTGGGAGACGCCGCGGGCGATGCGCCGAGGCCGGATCGCCGCGGTGTTCACGACGCTGGGAATCATCGGTCTGGTCTACTGCGGGTTGAACGCGGCCAAGTTCGGCCATCCCTTACGCACCGGCTACATGCTGATTCACGAGGGTCGCGAGGACGCGATCGCCCGCGACGCCCGCGCGCACGCTTTGTTTTCGCCGCATTGGGTCCCGCGCAACCTGTATTACGCCAACGTCGGGCCGCCCGATCTTCACAAGGTGACGGTCGTGGGGAAGCCGCGCTGGTACCTGCGGCCCAATACGATGGGAAGCGGCATCTGGTGGACGACACCCGTGTTGCTTTGGTTGTTTCTGGACTGGCGTCGATGTTCCGGGGGGCGGAAACGCACGGCGCTCGTGTTGTCGGCCGCGGTGATTTACGCTCTACTGCTATTGTGGTACACGACAGGCGCCGTCCAGCGGGGGTTCAACCGGTTCTCGTTGGACTACCTCCCGGTGCTTTTGGCGCTCGTCGTGCCGGCGTGTTTGGTGGGGAGGCGGCGGTGGTTCACGCTGGGCATGATTGTGTGGAGCGTGCTTTATTTCCGGCTCTTTATTTATCTACCGCACGTGCGGGTGTGGTAAACCGGGCGGGGACGATCGACGCTCCGGTGGCTTCGCGCGGGCTGAAGCCCGCGGCTCAGGATAAGAAGGCGGAGATGCGACGCTGATGGCGCCGATTGAGCCGGCATTGTTGAGGAATCGCGGCGTGGAGAACGCCCGCTCGCTCAAGGTGTACGAGTCGCGCGGCGGCTACGGGGCTGCGCGAAAGGCGCTGAAGATGACTCCGGAGGAGGTCGTCGAGGAGGTCAAGAAGGCGAACCTCCGCGGGCGCGGCGGGGCCGGCTTCCCGGCCGGCGTGAAATGGGGCTTTCTGCCCAAGGACCGCAAGCGGACCCTGCTCTGCGTCAACGGCGACGAATCCGAGCCGCCCACGTTCTCCAACCGCGTGTTGATGGAGACCGATCCGCACCAGCTCATCGAGGGCACGGTCATCACCGGCTTCGCGACCCGGTCCCAGGTCGCCTACATTTACCTGCGGGTCGAGTTTCACGAGCAGTTTCACATCCTCCAGAAGGCGCTCGACGAGGCCTATGCCGCGGGGTACCTCGGCAAGAGAATCTTCGGCAGCGACTATTCGCTGGAGTGTTACATCCACCGCGGGGCCGGGGCGTACGTCTGCGGCGAGGAGACCGGGCTGATCGAGTCGCTCGAGGGCAAGCGCGGCTGGCCGCGGATCAAGCCGCCGTTTCCCGCGGTCGAGGGGCTGTTCCACCAGCCGACGGTGGTCAACAACGTCGAGACGCTCTGCAACGTGCCGCACATCATCGAGCGCGGCGCGGAGTGGTTCACAAGCATCGGGCCGCCGCACAGCACCGGCCCGAAGCTGTTCTGCATCAGCGGCCCGGTCAACCGGCCCGGCTGCTACGAGGAGGCGATGACGATCACCGTGCGCGACCTGATCGAGCGCGACGACCTCGGTGGCGGCATGCTCCCCGGCAAGCGTGTGCAGGCGGTCATTCCCGGCGGCTCGTCGATGGGCGTGCTCAGCGCCGACGAGCTGGACATGAAGCTCGACTTCGAGGACCCGCGGAACTACGGCCTGCTCGGGCTCGGCACGGCGGCGGCGGTGGTGATCGATCAGGACGCGGACATTCGGATCGTGCTGCGCAACTTGGCGCGGTTTTTCGGGACCGAATCCTGCGGGCAGTGCACGCAGTGCCGCGAGGGTACGGCGTGGATGTACAAGATCGCGACGCGCATCGCCGACGGGGCGGGGCGGCTCGAGGACCTGGACATCCTGGCGCAGACGGCGCGGAACATGGGGATGATGCCGGGGCTGAGCATCTGCGGTCTGCCCGACGGGGCGACGTACCCGATCGAGACGATCGTGAAGAAGTTCCGCGTCGAGCTGGAGGACGCGATCCGCCGCCAGCCGCCGGACGCGGTAGCGAGGGTGTTGAGCTCGCTGAATTGAGCCGCGACGATAGTCCGGTGGCTCGCCCGTCGAGCCGGAAGGATTTGCGAAATGGGCGCAACGGTTGTTGAGGTCCTGGTCAAGAAAACGCATGACTCGAAGCCTTCTCGGAGCGTCGAGTTCCTCGTTGACTCCGGGGCTGTGTATTCCGTGGTCTCGTCGACCACGCTGAGAGCGTTGGGCTGCAAGCCCTACCGTGAGAAGGCGTTCTTCCTGGCTGACGGAAGCAAGGTGACGCGCAAGGTCGGCGATGCCTATTTCGAGTACAAGGGTGTCGGTGGCCCGGCGCCGGTGATCTTTGGTGAGAAGGGCGACCGGAATCTCCTGGGAGTCACGACACTCGAGGCGCTCGAACTCGTGCTTGATCCGTTTCGTGGCGACCTGCGCCCGATGACGATGAACCTGATGGGCGCCGCGCCGGATTACTCAATGCGGAAACGCACGCAACCATAATGCGACTATTGCGCACACCGGAGGCGAATCATGGGCTTGAGCGAGAACGATGTTCGGCGTGTGATGGATCCGTCTCCCAAGGAGCTGCTGAGTGTGCAAGGCATCGCTCAGATATTCGTCGGCGATGCGGATGCGCGGGTCCCGAAGGACCGTCGGGCGTTGTTCCTGGCGCGGCTGACGGTGGAACAGATCAAGGCCGTTCATCGTGCGAACGTGCTGCTTACCGTCTATACGATCTTTACGGCCGTGATCGCGGTAGCGACTGCGGTCACTGTGATCTTCTGACCAGGGGAGCAGGCGATTGGCGACCATGAGCGGCCGAACCACGTTCTGAAATCTAATGCCCAAGCTCACCATCGACAACCAGGAAGTCCAGTGCCGCGAGGGAATTCCCGTCCTTCAGGCGGCCCTCGAGGCCGGGTGGGAGGTCCCCCATTACTGCTACCACCCGGGCCTGAGTGTCGTGGCGTCGTGCCGGTTGTGTCTGATGGAAATGCAGACCCCCCATCCCAAAACCAAGGAAATGGTCTGGGGGCCGAAGCTGGTGCCGTCCTGTCAGACGCCGGTGCGCGACGGGCTGGTCGTGCGCTTCGACTCCGACGCGGTGCGCGACAACCAGCGCGACTGCATGGAGTTCTACCTCCTCAACCACCCGCTCGACTGCCCGATCTGCGACCAGGCCGGCGAGTGCTGGCTCCAGGACTACAGCTACCAGTTCGGCCACGCCGAGTCGCGGATGGTGGATCAGAAGCTGAGGAACCCCAAGAAGGACATCGGGCCGCGCACGCTGCTCTACCAGGACCGCTGCGTGATGTGCTCGCGGTGCGTGCGGTTCACCGACGAGGTGTCCGGAACGCAGGAGCTGTGCATCGTCAACCGCGGCTCGCGCTGCGAGATCGACGTATTCCCGGGCATGCCGCTTGACAACGCGCTTCAGGGCAACGTCGTCGACATCTGCCCGGTCGGCTGCCTGCTCGACAAGGACTTCCTGTTCAAGCGCCGTGTATGGGAGTTGCGAAACACGCCGTCGGTCTGCGCGGGCTGCGCCACGGGCTGCTCGGTCTGGATCGACCACGCCGACGACCGCGTGTACCGGCTCCGTCCGCGTTATAATCCCAACGTCAACACGTGGTGGATGTGCGACGAGGGGCGCTTCGGGTTCCGTTACATCAAGGACGATAGGCGCCTGAGCGAGCCGCGTGTGCGGCGAGGGGCGGAGCAGCGAACCCCGGCGTGGGAAGATCTGCCCGAGATTCTCCGCTTCCGCTTCGCGGAGCGGGTCAGGGAAGACGGGGCCAGGAAGGTCGGCCTGGTGTTGTCGCCGTTCATGGCCAATGAAGAGGCGTGGTTGCTGGCCGGGTTCATCCGCGAGGTGGCCCCCGAAGCGACGTTGGTCATGGGCCCGGTACCACTCGAAGGCGATGACCGGAACTTCCCGGTCGGCGCCGAGGGTGATGCCATTCGGTTCACGATCCTGAAGGAAAAGTGCCCGAATCGCCGCGGGATCGAAATGCTGCTCGAGGCGACCGGGGGCGCGACGCTGACCTTTGAACAGTTCCTGGAGCGGTCCGGGAAGGGGGAGTTCACGGCGGTCTGGATCGTCGGTGGTTATCCCAGCCCCTGGGTCGGCAAGGAGCTGGCCGGGGCGGCGGCGAAGTTCAAGCTGCTGGTGGTACAGGACTTGCTGAGAAATGAACTGACGGACGCGGCTGCCGTGGTGCTGCCGGCGTGCGCCTGGGCGGAGCGGGCGGGGAGCTTCGTCAACGCGGCGGGCGTAGTGCAGCCGTTCGATTGGTCGGTCGAGCCGCCGGAAGGAGCGAGGCGCGACGGGCAGTACCTTTACGACATCGCGGGGTACGCCGGGCTCTACACTGCCGAGCGGGTGCGCGAGTTGATGGCCAAGGGCGTACCCGCACTTGCGGAGGTTTACGAGGCGCCGGCGAAACCGGTGCATGCCCACTGACGCGACGAGTTTGATGAGTTGACCCGGTGATCGAGTTTCTAACCAGCCAGTTGGGCGTAAGCATGATCCTGGCGTGCGTCGTGCTCGGCGTGATGCTGCTGGCCGTGGCCTACTGCATCTACTACGAGCGGAAGATATCGGCGTGGATTCAGGACCGGTGCGGCCCGAACCGAGTCGGGCCATGGGGGCTGCTCCAGCCGATCGCCGACGGGCTCAAGTTCCTGCTCAAGGAAGACGTAGTCCCGGGGCACGTGGACAAGCCGCTGTTCATCCTGGCCCCGGGCATTATCTTCCTGGTCGCTTTCGTGGGCTTCGCGGTCATTCCCTGGGGCGGGCAGTTGCGCCTCGGCGACCACATGGTCAACATTCAGGTCGCCGACCCGGACATCGGCCTGTTGTATATTCTGGGCGTTGCGTCGATGGGCGTTTACGGCGTAGTGCTCGGCGGCTGGGCGAGCCGGAACAGATACTCGATCTACGGCGGCATCCGGGCCGCGGCGCAGATGCTCAGCTACGAGATTCCGATGGGGCTGGCGGTCCTGGTCATCGCGTTGACCATGGGCACGCTCCGGCTGGAGGAGGTGACGCTGGCTCAGGCCGACACCTGGGGCGGGATGATTCCCAAGTGGAACGTGTTCCTTCATCCACTGGCCTTCGTGATCCTGTTCATCACCATGCTGGCGGAGGCGAACCGGGCCCCGTTCGATCTGGCGGAGGCGGAGCAGGAGTTGGTCGGTGGGTATCACACGGAATACAGCGCACTGAAGTTCGGTATGTTCTTCCTGGCCGAGTACGCGCACATGATCACGGGCAGTGCGTTCATCTCCGTGCTGTTTCTCGGCGGCTGGCATCTGCCGTGGTTTCCGTGGACCCAGGCGGAGGCGACGGGTTTCGGCGGCGTGATCGCCAAGGTGCTGGTCATCAGCGCCAAGATTGCGCTGTTCATCTTCACGATGATGTGGATCCGCTGGTCGCTGCCGCGGTTCAGGTTTGATCAGTTGATGCATTACGCGTGGCAGGGGCTCCTTCCGATGTCGCTGGGGCTGCTGGGGTGGACGGTGGTGCTCGTCTATATGGCAAGGCCCACCTCAGCGGTCTGGACGCTGACCGGCAATGCGGTCATCCTGGGCGTGGGGCTGCTCGCCGCAGGGTGGTCGGCCCGGCCCATCACCGGGCGGCAGGCGAACCTTCCGTCGGTGATCGGCGGCGAATCGCCGCCGCGCGATGTGAGGGCCTAGCCCGCCGAGTCGGCGGGCCTCAAAAGTGGCTTTATGATTCGCGACGAGGACATTCTCGAACTCGGCGACCCGAAGCTGACCGCCGCTGAGCGGCTGTACCTGCCGCAGATTATCGACGGTCTGTTCACGACCCTGCGGCACATGTTCCGGGCCCTTGGCGGCCGACGATTGACCGTGCAGTATCCGGAGCAGCGCCGGCATCAGCGGATCGAGAACTACCGCGGCGTGCACCGGCTCAACCGAGACCCGGACGACCGGGTCGCGTGCGTGGCCTGCTTCATGTGCTCGACGGCGTGTCCGGCCCACTGCATCCACATCGAGGCCGGGGAGGCTCCTTGGGATGACCGCGAGAAGTACCCGGTCAAGTTCGACATCGACGAGCTGCGCTGCATCTACTGCGGCATGTGCGAGGAGGCCTGCCCGGTCGACGCCATCGAGTTGACGCCCGAGTACAACCTGGTCGGACGGACGCGCGGCGAGATGATCCTCGACAAGGAGGAGCTGCTGGCGGTCTTCGACGAGACCGTGCAACAAAAGCCGCGGAAGAACCCGCGGATCACGGGATACTCCAACACCGGCGACCGGGCCGGGAAATCCGGCGATTCGGAGGCAAAGACCGAGCCGTGACCCCGACCAGCGCCTTCATCCTCTACGCCATCTTCGCGTTCGGCGCCGCGGGGCTGTACCTGCTGTTGCCGCAGCCGGGACGTTCGCGGACGCTGATCGGCGGACTGCTCGGGCTCGGCGCTCTGGTCTGCTTCTTCCTTCTGCTCGGTGCTCGGGTGATCCGTGCGGATTCCTCGGCGGTGTTCTTCTACGCGTTTGCCGCCGTCGCCGTGGCGGCCGCGGCGCGGGTCATCACCCACCCCAAGCCGGTCTACAGCGCGGTGTACTTCGTGTTGGTTGTGCTGGCCGTGGCCGCGCTGCTGCTCGTGCAGGAGGCGGAGTTCCTCGCCGTCGCACTGGTGATCATCTACGCCGGCGCGATCATGGTGACCTACCTGTTCGTCATCATGCTCGCCCAGCAGGCGGGCTCGCCGGTCTACGATCGCCACGCCCGCGAGCCGTTTGTCGCCGTGTTCGCCGGGTTCCTGCTGATGTCGGCGATCGCGGGACGGGCCGGTGATTATCCGGTGCCTGAGCGGCTCGAAAGTATCCCGGTCAGCGCCTCGGCGCCCGACGCGCCCGTTCTGCCTCCCGAGGCTGGAAACACCATGCAGATCGGGGCTGTGCTGATGGCACGGTACGTCGTCGTTGTCGAACTCGGCGGCGTGCTGCTCCTCGTGGCGATGATCGGCGCGGTGGCCATGCTGCGTAAGCGGGTCGCGGCCGAGGGCTTCCGGGCCTCGCCGCGACCCGTCGGGCAGGTCGGCAGGGAAGTGAGGCCGTTTTGATGCCCGGTATCACCGAATACGTGATTCTCGGCGCGGTGCTGTTCGCCCTTGGGGTGATCGGCTTCCTGTCGCGTCGCAATCTGATCGTGATTTTTCTGTCCACCGAGGTCATGTTTCAAGGCGTGGTCGTGACTGCGGTGGCGTTCGCGAGGCTCCATCACCAGCTCGAGGGTCAGGCGTACGGCCTCTTTCTGCTGGTGATCGCTGCGGTCGAGGCGGGCCTCTTCCTGGGAATGGTCATGCTGCTCTACCGCCGCCGCGACACGCTGGATGCGCAGGTGTGGTCGGTGATGCACGGCTAGACGCAGTTACGAGTTACGACTTACAGCCTACGCGTTGCGGAAAAAGCCTGATGGCCGTTGGTGCGTTGAAAGTGCTTGGGATTCTCGTTCTGCTGGGGCCGCTGGCCGGGGCGCTCGTTGCCGGTGGGCTGGGGCCGAAGCGGCTGCGTGGAAACTCCCACTGGCCCGCGATCGGCGGCGTCGCGCTCGCGTTTTTTGGCGCTCTCGTGGTCCTCGGGACCGTCTCCGGCGCGCCGGAGGGCGCGTATTCGGCGGTTGTTCCCGTCTACAACTGGATCGCCGACGGTACCGGTTCCTACTTCCGCTTCGAGTTTTTCGTCGATCCGCTTACAGCGATCATGCTGGTCACGGTTACCGGCATCTCGCTCCTGGTGGTGATCTACTCCCGCGATTACATGCGCGAGCACGGTCATCCGGAGCGAGGGTATGAGCGTTACTTCGCCTATCTCGCGCTCTTTGTGTTCTCCATGTGCACGCTCGTTCTGGGCGGGAATTTCCTGCTGCTCTACGTGGGGTGGGAGGCCGTCGGGCTGTGCAGCTATCTACTGATCGGCTTCCACTATCCGCGGCCCGCGGCTGCCGCAGCGGCGAAGAAGGCCTTTCTCGTCAACCGCGTGGGCGACTTCGGGTTCGGCCTCGGGATCCTGCTGATCTATCTGACGTTCGGCACATTGCAGTACGAGCCGGTGTTCGAGCTGGTGAGCCGCGGGCTGACCGCGGCAGGCGATCCCCTTCCCACGGAGCGCGTAACGGCCATCGCCGTGCTTCTGTTCTGCGGCGCGTGCGGCAAGAGCGCCCAGCTTCCGCTTCACGTGTGGTTGCCCGACGCGATGGAGGGCCCGTCGCCGGTGTCAGCGCTGATTCACGCCGCGACCATGGTCACCGCGGGCGTGTACATGGTGGCCCGTTGCGGGGCGATCTTCACCGCCTCGGCGACCGCGATGACCGTCGTGGCGGTTGTCGGCGCGATCACCGCCTTGTTCGCCGCAACGATCGCGCTGACGCAGACGGACATGAAGCGCATCCTCGCCTACTCGACCATCAGCCAGTTGGGCTACATGATGCTCGGCGTGGGTGTGTACGCGGCGGCGTCGGGGATCTTCCATCTGTTCACCCACGCCTTTTTCAAAGCGCTTCTGTTCCTCGGCGCGGGAAGCGTCATGCACGCCATGGGCGGCGTCATAGACGTGCGTCGCTTCAGCGGCCTCCGCAGCGTGCTGCCGTGGACGTTCCGCACGTTCGTCGTCGGATCCCTGGCCCTGGCCGGCTTCCCGCTGCTCAGCGGCTTTTTCAGCAAGGACGAGATTATCCATCACGCACTGGCCGTTCACCCGATCCTCGGCGTGATCGGGCTGATCACCGCGGCGCTGACCGCGTTCTACACTTTCCGGATGGTGTTCCTGGCGTTCTACGGCCCGAAGCGGATACCGGAAGGCGCCCACGCCCACGAATCGGGCTCGTGGATGCTCGGGCCGCTGGTGGTGCTCAGCGTCGGCGCGGTGTTCGCCGGCTACGTCGGCGAGGCAGGTCTGGGGAGCTTTCACCGTTTTCTCGAACCGGTGTTCGCCGGGACGTTCGCCGCCCACAACGCGGCCCACGCGGCGGAGCATCCGGGCTTCTGGGCCGAGTACGGCCTGATGCTGGTCTCGGCGCTGATCTCCATGGCCGGGATCGGCATGGCGTACCTCTTTTACGTGCGCGAGCCGTGGATTCCCGGGCTTGTCAAGGCGTCAGTCGGCGGCGCGTATCGCACCTTGTGGAACAAGTATTACGTCGACGAGCTGTACGATCAGGGAATCGTCCGCCCCGCGCGCCAGGGCGGCCGGGTTTGTGTCGGGCTGGATGATTACGTGGTGGATGGCCTGGTCTGGCTGGCGACGGCGCTTCCGCGGGCGGTCGCGTACCTGCTGCGTGTGTTCCAGTCGGGACTCTTGCAGGGGTACGCGACCAGCATGGTAGTGGGTTTGGCCGTGATTGTGTGGCTGGTGCTGAGGGCGTAGCCGGCGCATCCAAGCCGGATAAGAGGATAGGTGTTTTGGGAGCCTGGATTCTGACCGTTGTGATCTTCGCGCCGCTGGTCGGCGCGGCGCTGCTCCTGCTCCCGCCGTATGGCAACGCCGCGGCGGTGCGGCGCAACGCCTTCTTTTATTCGCTGGTTACACTCGCGCTGGCCATCGTCGCGGTCGTTCGTTTTTACCATCACGCCCCGGAATCCAGCCTTCAGGATCCCCGGTTCGTGCTGGGTCACCGGGTTGAATGGATCGCGACCGGATCCGTCACCACCCCCGACGGCGAATTGCACCCCGCCTTCGACGTAGCCTACCACGTGGGCGTCGACGGCATCAGCATCTGGCTGGTGGTGCTCACGGCCCTGCTCGTGCCGTTGGCGATCTGGGCCAGCTTCACCGGCATTCAGACGCGTGTACGGGAGTATTACTGCCTGATGCTGCTGCTCGAGGCGGGGCTGCTGGGGGTGTTCTGCGCGCTGGACCTTCTGTTGTTCTACGTCTTTTTCGAGTTCACCCTGGTGCCGCTCTTTTTCATCATCGGCATCTGGGGCGGCTCCGAGCGCCGCCGCGCGGCCAACAAGTTCTTCATCTACACGCTCGCCGGCAGCGTGCTGACCTTCGCGGGCGTCGTCTACCTGGCATACTACTCGTTCACCTCGATGGGTCGCATAACGCTGAGCATCGAGGCTTTGACACAGTTGGGGCAGGAGGGCTGGCTGCCGCGCGATTTGCAATGGTGGCTCTTCGTCGCCTTCGCGGCCGGGTTCGCCATCAAGGTGCCGCTGTTCCCGGTGCACACCTGGCTGCCGCTGGCCCACACCGAAGCGCCGACCGCGGGCAGTGTGATCCTTGCCGGCGTGCTGCTCAAGTTGGGCACCTACGGCTTCTGCCGCCTGAGCATCCCGATGTTCCCCGATGCCGCGATGGCCCTCGGGCCGTTCGTGGCCGTGCTCGCCGTCATCGGCATCATTTACGCCGCCCTGGCCGCGTGGGTCCAGCCCGACATCAAGAAGCTCGTCGCCTACTCGTCCGTTTCGCACCTCGGCTTCTGCATGCTGGGACTCTTCAGTCTGAAGGTGGCGGGCGTAAGCGGCGGCGTGCTCTACATGATCAACCACGGGCTCTCGACCGGAGCGCTCTTCCTCATCGTCGGCTTCCTTTACGAGCGGTACCACACCCGGCAGATCGACCAGCTCGGCGGCCTAGCCCGGCCCATGCCCTGGATGGCGTTTTTCCTGGTCTTCTTCACCCTGTCGAGCATTGGGCTGCCCGGGCTCAACGGCTTCGTCGGCGAGTTTCTCGTTCTGCTCGGCGCGGCGACCTCGGGCACGACGCGCGACGGCGTCGCTCCGGGGCCGCTCGGTTACGGCTACGTGATCCCGGCCGCTCTGGGCATCATCCTCGGCGCCGTCTACATGCTCTGGATGTGTCAGCGCGTCCTGTTCGGGCCGGTCAAGGAGCCGCCGGGTACGCCGGACACGTCGCGCGGTCTGTCCAAGGACCTGAACTATCGCGAGATCGGCATCCTCGCGCCGATCGCGCTGTGCTGCGTCTTCATCGGCGTCTACCCGCGTCCGCTGCTCGACACGTTCGAGGTCGCCGCCAAACAGCACGTGCTCCGCAAACCCGTCTGGTGGATGCAGACCCGAGCCGGCGATGGGGAACCGGTTCTGAATATGGGACCCACGGCGCATCTGCGACCGACGAAGTATGTGGGACCGACGAAGTATGTGGGACCGACCAAGTATGTGGGACCGACTTTCCAATCGGTCACGATCAGCGGGAAGGTACGGTCCACCGATCCTCTGAACATTCCCCTGGCTCTCTGTGATGGGGCTACCACCGAATTGTCCGCTCCTGACAGGAGGAACCCATGACCTTCGGTGAGGCCCTCAGACCGGTCGCGCCCGAGTTCATCATGCTCATCGGCGCCTGCCTCGTGCTGCCCGTCGGGCTGATGCGGAAACTGAAGGGGCATGACTGGACCTCGGGCCTGGCCCTGACCACGGTCATCCTCGCCCTGGCCGCGGCGCTTGCCGTCCAAGTGCCCGAAGAAACGATCGTCCCCGGCCTGTGGATCACCACGCTCACCTACTACGCCCGCGTCATCGCCCTCGCGCTTGGTGCCCTTATCGTTCTGGTCAACTGGCACCAGCCCGCCGAGAACGAGCGGGGCGAGTACATGTCGCTGGTTCTGTTCTCATTGCTCGGTGTTCTGGTGACGGCCGCTGCCAACGATCTGATCGTCCTGTTCTTCGCGGTGGAGCTGGTGAGCGTACCGACCTACGTCCTCATCGCCCTCAGCCGCGAGGACGTCCGGGCCTCGGAGTCCGCGGTCAAGTACTTCTTCCTGGGCGCCCTTTCCGCCGCCATCCTCGCCTACGGCATCAGCTTCCTGTACGGCGCCGCGGGCACGACGGCCATCCACGTTTTGGCGGACGGCCAGGCCGTATCCAGCTTCGCCCCGTTCGACGCGATGGGCTCGACGGGACTCATCGGGCTGCTGCTGGTCTTTGCCGGTCTGGCGTTCAAGATAGCCGCGGTTCCGTTCCACGTTTATGCTCCGGATGTGTACGAAGGCGCGGCCGCGCCGGTCACCGGGCTGCTCGGCTTCGTGCCCAAGTTCGCCGGTTTCCTGGCCCTGGTTCACGTGCTGGCGGGCTGCAACTGGGAACTTCCCACGTCGGTGATGTGGCTGATCTGGATCGTCGCCGCCCTGACCATGACCGCCGGCAACGTCCTCGCGCTGCTGCAACAGAACGTCAAGCGGCTGCTGGCCTACTCGAGCATCGCCCACACGGGCTACATGCTCATCGCGCTTCTGGTCGGCCCCGCGGCCGGGCTCGGGCCCATGCAGGACGGCGTCGCCGCGCTCCTGTTCTACATCGCGGTGTACGGGGCGATGAACCTCGGCGCGTTCGCGGTGCTCGCCGCGTTCTCCAAGGGCGATCGCGAGATCGAGACGATGCGCGACATCGGCGGGCTGAGCGTGCGGACGCCGGTCGCGGGCCTGGCCCTGGCCGTCTTCATGCTGAGCCTTATGGGCCTTCCACCGACGGCCGGCTTCCTCGGCAAGCTCTACATCTTCGGCAGCGCGTTTTCCCTCGGCGACGGCCATCCGTTCCAGAAGCCGCTGATCGTTCTGGCCTTGATCGGCGTGATCAACGCGGCCATCGGCGCTGCCTACTACCTGCGGGTGGTGATGTCGGCATACATGGGCGAGGACACGGCCCCGCGCCGTCCGGCCGCCGGGATGCCGTTGCGGATCGGCGTCGCGGTGTGCAGCATAGCCCTGCTCTTCGTCTTCGTCTGGCCGACGAGGCTGGTTACCGAGGCCCAAACGGCCACCACCGCCCTACGCGACTCGATCCGGCAGACCCGCGGCCGGATGACCGAAGCGAGCCCTGGACTCCAGTCCGCGCGGACCGCCACCAGCGGTTTAACGTCGGTTCACCCTGAGTTCCCGATGAGTCGGCTGTCCAAGCGGACCGAGGTTCCTCGTGGAGCGTTCGGGACAACGGCGTCCAACACGAATCTCCCGCCTGGACCACAGCGGCCCCGACCGTGATGGCGTTGACATGACCCTCACGCTCACACGCGACCAGGTCCGTTCGGTCGACAAGCTCGCCGTCGAGCGTTACCACATCCCGGGCCTGATCCTGATGGAGAACGCCGGCCGCGGGGCCGCCCGGATCATCCTGCGGACCTTCGGGCCGACCGGGTCGGCCGTCGTCTTCTGCGGCACCGGTAACAACGGCGGCGACGGCTGCGTGATCGCCCGCCACCTGCACAACATGGGTTGGTGCGTGGGGGTGATCCTCGTCGGCCGGCGCGAGAGGCTCAGCGATGACGCCGAGGTCAACTTCCGTATCGTCGAGGCGATGGACGTCGACACGACCGTCACCTCCGACTCGAATGCCATCCAGGGAATCCTGGACGGCCTGCGCGGTGACGAAGTGCTGATCGACGCCCTGCTCGGCACCGGCTTTTCCGGCGACGTGCGCAGCCCGACCTGCGAGGTCATTACCGCCATCAACACCGCCCGGCCACGGGCGGTCGTCGCCGTCGACGTCCCCTCGGGCCTGGATTGCGAGACGGGCCGGCCCGCCAACGCGACGATCCGCGCCGATCTGACGGTGACGTTCGTGGCCCGCAAGACCGGCTTCGATTCCCCCGGCGCCGCCGAGTTTCTCGGCCGGGTCGAGGTCACCGACATCGGCGCACCCCGCGAGCTCATCACCGAAGTCGCCGTCGGCGGCGACTAGCCGCGGTGGGTCTCGCCGGCGCCGGTCACGTCGGCTGCTCGAGACGGATCATGTAGAACGCGATCAGGAGGATCAGGGTGGCCGTCGCGACCGCGCCTCCGAGGAAGAACCCGATCCACGAGCTGCCCGACCGCTCGTTGCGCGGGCGCACCAGGCTGCTCCACCCGAGCGCGAACGCGGAGGCGGCGAGCCCCAGCGCCGCCAGCGACCCGCCCGCAAACAGCGGCAGGAATCGGCCGTCGCTGCCGTAGATGATCTGACCCAGCACCGGATCGTAGTTGCGCCACGCGAGCATGGCGGCGCTGAGGCACGGAACCGCCGACAGGACGGAGAGCACGAGGGCGTATCGGGCCTGGACTTCGCTACGTCGCAAGTTGGTGAACATGCGTTCCGTTCCCTTTCTGCACGGCGGCGTCACGCGTCGCCGGCACGTGCGCGGCGGAAGCAGGTCAGGGCGCCACCTTCGGTGTCATTCGCCTTTCCAGAACCTCGGCGTAAACAGCACCAGGATCGTAAACACCTCGAGCCTGCCCAGCACCATGAGGATGCAGATGACGACCTTGCTCGGGGCGCTGAACCAAGCGTAATTCTCGACGGCACCTACGCGGGCGAGACCCGGCCCGACGTTGTTCATGGTGGCCGCTGTTGCGGACGCGGCCGTCGTGATATCGATCCCGGCCGGGCGCTCGAGAATCATCAAGAGGGCGGTACCGGCGCCGAACAGCACGGCGACGGCCAGTACGTGGACCAGGGTGTTGAGTCGGAGGGCGGGATCGATCGCCGCCGTTCCCACGCGGACGGGCCGGACGACCTTCGGGCGGTAGAAGCGTTCCAACTCGGTGAGGAGGACCTTGGCGACGATCAGGATGCGAATGACCTTGAGGCCGCCGCTGGTGGACCCGGCACAGCCCGCGATGAACATCAGGCAAAGGAGGATCCCCTTGGAGAGAAAGCCCCATTGGTTGAAATCGGCGGTGACGTATCCGGTCGTGGTCTGGACGGAGACGACCTGAAAGAGGGCGTCGCGGGCGAGGATGGCCGGACCGGTAGTGTCGCCGTCGCTTCCCGGCCGCGGCGTGATATAGGCCAGATCCAGGAAGACGAGGAGGAAGGCGGTTAGGAGGATGGCGACATAGGCCCGCAACTGCGGATCGGTCAGGACCTCGCGCCATTGGTGGTGGAGGAGCCGATAGTAGAGGGCGAAATCCACGGCACCGAGGAACATGATCGCGATGATAACGAGGTGGATCGCGGTGGCGGGGAATGCGGTGATGCTGGCGTCGTGCGTGCTGAAGCCGCCGCCGGACAAACCGGCGAAGGTATGGCAGACGGCATTGAACCAGCTCATCCCGGCGAGGCGGAGCGCGAGCACACCGGCCACCGTCAGGCCGGCGTAGATCAGCCAAAGGACGCGCGCGGTATCGCGGACTCGGGGGACGACGCCGGCAGTGGCGGGTCCGGGCGACTCGATCCTGAACGCCCTGCGACTGCCGATTCCAAGCGTGGGGAGGACCGCGACGAAGAGCACGACGATGCCGAGCCCGCCGATCCAATGGGTCAACGCCCGCCAGAGCAGCAAACTCGGCGGCACCGTTCCGATGGCGGGAAGGATGGTCGACCCAGTGGTTGTCAGCCCGCTCATGGCCTCGAAATAGCAGTTGACGAAGCTCTCGAAGCTGTGCGTCGGCGTGTCGGGCCCGGCCCGCAGCGTCGCCCACAGCCAGAAGGGCAGGGCGGAGATGGCGGCCCCGATGAGCCAGCTCAGTGCGACCAGGAGCAGGGCCTCGCGCTGGGCGATCAGCGGCCCGCTTCTGCGGCTGGGAAGCAGGAGGAGGATACCGAGCAACGTTCCCCCGAATGCGGCGACGAGCATGCCGACGGGCTCGACGAGCTCGGTGGGCTCGCCGGTGAGATGGTCGACCCATGCGAACACCGCCACCGCGGCGATCAGCGCGCTCAGGATGAGCATGAGCAGGGCGAGGTGGCGCAGGACGACACGAAGATCGAGCGTCATTTGGTCACGAAGAGTCTGGTCAGATCGTCGTCGATTCCCCTCGGGCCGATGACGAGCACCGCGTCGCCCGCGAGGATCTGGTCATCAGCGCCCGGAACGTAGACCTGGTCGCCGCGGCGCAATGCGGCGAGCATGGACTGCGGAGGCAGCCGGATGTTCCGGAGTTCCTTGCCGAGGACTTTGGCGCGTTTGGAGGGGGTGATCTGGAAGACCTCGGCGACGTCGTTGGCGAACGTGGCGAGGGAACGAACCGGGCCGGTGTCGATCAGGCGATGGATGGCCTTGACGGCGTCGTCGCGGGGGCTGTAGGCCTCGTCGACGCCGACGTGCTCGAGCAGCGGCAAGTACTTCGGTTTCTGGATGACAACGATGGCCTTGCCGACACCCATTCTCTTGGCCTGCCCACAGGCGAGGATGTTCCGCTCGTCCTCGTCGGTGGCCGCGATGAAGGTGTCCACAAGTTCCATGTGCTCATCGGCGAAGGTCGTGGCGTCGGTGGGGTCGCCCTCGAGGACGGTGACGTGGGGGAGCTTGTCGGAGAGTTCCTCGGCCCGGGCGTGGCTCTCCACGAAGATGCGGACGGAGAAGATCCGATGCTTGAAGGCCCGGCAGAGCCAGACCGACGTGGCCGACTCGCCCATGATGGCGATGTGGATGCGCTTTTCCTTGTCCCGGTTGAAGAGCTTGCGGGCGGTGTCGAAGGTGTCGGTCCGCCCGACCAGGGTCACGAAGTCGCCGGGCTCGACGCGGGTGTCGGCGTCGGCGATCAGCGGCCCGCTGTCGCGCTCGACGATGGCCAGACGGGTTCCGGTGGGAAGGACGAGTTCGGAGAGCTTCTTTCCAACGGCCGCGGCGGTCTCGCTGACATCGACGCGCTGCATCATCAGCCGGCCGCGGGCGAACTCCTCCAGGGCGATCGACCCGGGGTTGCGCACGGAGCGGGCGATGGCGAGGGAGGTGAGGTGCTCCGGGCACACGAGCTCGTCGATGCCGAGGCGCTCGGCGTACGTGGTGCCTGCGAGCGAGAAGTTGGCGGTATGGTGGACGCGGACGATGGTGCTCTTGGTTCCGGCCGCCTTGGCCAGCGACGCGGTGAGCATGTTGACTTCGTCGATCGCCGTGGCCGCGATGAGGAGGTCACATCGCTCGACGCCGGCCTCGTGGAGCACGTCGAAATGGCCGCAGTGGCCCGTCATCGTCCGAAGGTCGAGCGTTTCGGACAGCGCGCGGAGCCGATCCGCGGCGACGTCGATGACGGTGACGTTGTGGCCGTCTGCGGAGAGGACCTCTGCGGCGTGCCCGCCGACCTCGCCCGCGCCAGCGATGATCACGTTCATGAGCTTGGGTTCCGCGCCTCGATCAGTCGGGATGATACCGGAAACCCGGCTGACGTCACACTATCTACCGGCGCGGCGCGGGTCGAGCTTGAGTTGAACGGTGGATTCCAGCCAGCGAAGCTGCGAGGCGTCGTCGAGCGGCCCGAGATGGGATTCGAACGCTGTGACTTCCTCGTCGTCGGAGACGGGGGCGCCGGGCTCGCGCCGGGCGAGTGCCCGCAGGTATCCGGTGAAGCCCTCGCGGTGATGCGCTTGCAGGAAGTAGACGAGCGACCAGGCCTGCGCGTACCGAACGGTCAGTTCCGTGCCCGCGGAGCTGAAGAGGCCGTCGTGGCCGATCAGATCGCGCAGGGGCAGCATCCGGCCGGCGGTGAACGCCGCCTCGTATTGGGTCTCGGTGAGCGTTCGGACGTTATCGTCGAGCCCGAGTGCGTCGCGCAGGTCGAACAGCCGCACGTGATTGACTTGCAACTTCCCACGTTCCAGCCGGGGCTGGGGCACTTCAAACTGGCACGCGAGCCCCTCGACCAGCCATCGGGGCGCCCGGGCCCCGCGCGGATGAACGCCGATGTTGAACAGGATCTGATGCGCTGCCTCGTGCTGGATGACGAGGCGGTTGAACCGCTCGACGATCGCGTCGCGCTGCACCTGGAACGCCTGGAGTTGTCGGCGGACCTGGCCGCGCCGACCGGCCTGGGCCTTGTGGAACTGTTCCTGGAGCTGTTCGATCCGCTGGTTCACGGGCTGCATGGCGGGGTTGGCCCGCGTGCTGCAAAACGCCGCGAGGTTGGAGCGCGGTTCGTACAACCCGGCGATTCCCTGCGCGTTGACACCCACATCCTTCATGAAGCCGTCGAACGCTTCAGCGCGGTCGTGGAAGATGACGCCGAGGGGTTGTTCGAGCGGTTGCACGTCGAGTTGCAGTGCGTCGCAGAACTTCATGACGACCTTGTAGGTGCCCTCGAGGCGGCCGATGAGGGCCTGAAGTTCCGGGTAGGGCGTATCGAACGCGATGACGAAGTGGTCCGTCTCGCGGATGCGAAACATGGCCCCGGACCGGGCCAGGAGCTCGGCATGAAGCGCCGAGTTACCTGGGTCATCGACTCGGGCCGGTTCCGCGTGGGCCCATCCGACGACCGCCGCCGAAGCAATGGCCAGGAGTCCAGTTCGTCTGCCTCGTCGGCGGCACATCATTGCGGCGCAAAGCGTCGTCAGAAGCGGCGAAGGGTCGAGCGGCCCAACCGCAGTATCGGCCAGGCGCCGGCGAACAGCGCCAGACCCCCGAAGCCAAATGCGCCACACGGGAGTGCGAACGGGTCGCGCACCTGTCCCGTCTCGTCCGGCGTGCCACTTGGCAGCCCCGTCTCCATGGCCTTGTTCAAGGCCTGTTGCAGGGCCGGGCCGTCGACCCCGGGCAGCCCCCGCTCGACGAAATCGACCACGTTCGTGAAGGGCCGGCCCCAGGTCGCGGCAACTCCGGTTCCGGCCGGCACGTTTTTCACCGTCGCTTCCAGTCTCGCCATGAGGTCGAGGGGCTCGTTCGCGGTCACCGTGTATTCGTACGCATGCGACTGCTGGGGAATGACGAAGACGGCGAGGCTCCCGGAATCGGCGACGGACTTGAGCACGTTCAGGGAAGCGTCGTCGAGGCCGAGTTCGGCAAGGTCAGCGAGGTTGACGCGTTCGACAACGATCGGGCCGGTAGTCTCCGGGTCGCCGATCGTGCTTCCGCTTCCGAAGACCGTTGTGTTAGCGCTGAACAGCACGTCACCGGTGTCGCCGCGGGAGATGCCGACTGTCAGCGCTGCGACGAGGTCATCGGTCGGTGTGTCGGGGTCCTTGGACCAGAGGAGCATGGCGCCGCTGAGGAAGACGCGGCTTTCCACGTCGGCGGTCAGTCCGGGGCCGAACTCGATCTCCGGAGGCGCGGCGGGGTTGCCCGCGGTGGTGAACAGGACCGTGCGGGTCTCCTCGGCGTCCGAGGTGATGACGTATGAGATCGACTCGGCATCGGAATAGCAGCAGGATTCGAGGCCGAACTCCCTGGGGTTCGGATCGTCGAGCCGCGTCGGGTCGTCCAGGCGACTTAGGCCCTCGGCAAGCGAGACGATGGCGCCTTCGAGGTCCGTGGAATCCAGTGCCGCCGAGGCGTTGAGCGGGAACTCCGCTCCGGCCTCACCGAGCGACTCCTGATCGCTGGTCACCGAGCCGGGTTCGCCGTTCTGTTGTTCCTGCACGCGTGTCGTCACGACACCGTTTGCGCCGACGACGGCGCCGTACGCGGCCCCACTCAGCACCCACGCCAGCCCCGCTACAGGGAGCACCAGACGACGTATTCGTTTCCGATCCGTCATTTCAGGCCCACGTGATCGAGCAGGTGACTTCGTTCCACTACCTAAGCCTACAAATTGCAGGGCCCAGCCAGGTCGCAGAAACCGCATAGACGGATGGGCCCGGTCCGCCCGGAGCCCAACGCGCCCGCCCGCCGCGTCTCCACCTGCATTATATCGGAGCTTCGACCCTTCTCGACCGGATCGCCACGAACTTTTTGAGCGGCTCGTGGGATGCTGGATGGGGTGCAACGGGCCGGGCCCGAGCGGTTGGCGCGGTCGGGTCCGGAAACCGGAGCAAGAAGCGTTCGCGGGGGATGGGGTTGGAAGAGCAATACGCGGAGGTCCGGGGCGGATGCAGGCTGGTGAGGCGCGATGGGTCCGGCGTGTCATGGGGCTGGCCCGCCCTCTGCGTGGCGGCCGTGCTCTACGGGTCGCTTCTTCCGCTGGACGTTACGTGGTCGGGGCTTCGACCTTCCACGGCGTTCGGCTTGGCGATGGTCGGCTGGCACGGCGCAACGGTCGAGGACGTGGTCGTCAACGTGCTCGTGTACGTGCCGATCGGTGCGAGCCTGATGTTGACCCGGCTGGGGCTCGGGCTTGGCGCGTTCGGACTCATTGCTGTCCTGCTCGTCGGGGGCGGGGTGAGCGTTCTTGCGGAGACGATGCAGACCGGCGCTGCGGAGCGGGTGGCGTCCTGGGCGGACGTGACGCTCAACACGTTCGGTGTATTCGTCGGCGCGACGGGCGCAGCGGTGGGCTATGCGATGTGGCCCGGATTCGCGACCTCCATCCGACGCCGTTGGACCGAGCGGCCGTTCGAGCTCTGCGGGTTGGCGTTGACGTTGGGGGTCCTGGTTTACGGCCTCGTTCCGTTCGACTTTGTCACGACGACGCCGGCGCTGCACGCGGCGTTCCGGCGTGCGCAATGCGGGATCGCGAGCGGACTGCTTAAGGAAATCGTCGGCGGACCGATCGAGCAGAGCGTTTCCACCCTGTGCGGCGCGGCCTGGTTCGCGCTGTTGGGGTATGTGGGGGTTCTGGCCGCGGGGCATGCGGGCACGAGGGTGGACGCGGCATTGGGTGAGGCGGTGCAGCATGCCGTCCTGCTGGCCGTGCTGCTCGAGGTGCTCCAGACGTTCACCACGTCCCACGTGTTTCAGGCGAGCACGCTGGTGTTTCATTCCGTCGGGGCGGCCGCGGGCGCGTGGTATGCGTCGTTCCTGGCGGATGGGCCGCCGGTGAGGACCGGCGCGCTTCAATGGGGGCGGGCGTTCCCACGCCGGCTGGTCGCGTGGGCATTGCTGTTTCAGCTTCTGATGATCGGCCTGCTCTATATCGGTCGTGCCGATGGTGCCGTGCCGGTCGGCGGGCCGGGCCTTCTGCCGTTCGAGGCGATGTGGCGGTTGCGGCCGGGCTCTGCCTTCAGCGAGCTTGTCGGCGGGGTGCTGACGTTTGGCGCGTTGGCCGCGACGATGGGCGGGCTGTTGGCATCCGGCGGATGGCGCAGGCCCTGGGCGGGCGCTGTCTTGGGAGTTCTGGTCACAGTGGCCGCATGGGAGTTGCTCGGGCGTGTCCTGTCTGGAAACCCGGTTCATACCACGTCGTTGGTGCTCGCAGTGATGTCTGCGGTGCTCGTCGCCCGGGTCGGGCGTTACGTGGGAGCGTTGGAAACGGCAAGAGCCGCTTTGCCGGTGTGGGAATCGAAGACCGTTGAGAAGCGCGGGTGACCGGGCTCGCGCCCGGCGCTCGGATCGACACCCCAATCCGCCCGGAACCGAGCCGCGCCGACAACGTAGCAGCACGCTTCATGGGTGGCGCCGGACCGAGCCGCCCGCGGCGGCGGCGATCGAACGGCTGCCGGGGCGGGGCTCGTCCGACGATCCAGTGCGATCATGGTTCGGGCTCCATCGCCCGGGAGTTCGCGGCCACCCTGGCCGAATCCGGCGTCGGGCACACCCTGATCCGTCCGCACACGCGCACGGACAACGCGATCATCGAGCGCTGCGATCGAACGATCGGCGAGAAGGTCGATGAGCACGATCGGGAGCGCTTCGCCCACGCTCAGGAGGTGATCGCCGGCATCATGGGGGACCACGACCGTCGCCGGCTGCACTCGTCGCTGTCGTACCTGACGCCGGCGGACTACTATCACGGAAACCCGGAGGCGCTTTTCGCCGCGCGTCTCCGTAAACTGAAGGAGGCCAGACACCTGCGGAAGCAGGAAAACCTGAAGTCGCGCCAGCGCCTGATTCCCTGGCCGGAGGATGGAACCATCCCTTATCCAAAACGCGAAGCTGTCCCGCTTTGATTGAAACGAATCATCACCCGCACGGAGAGGAGCGCACCGTGACCACGAGCAGCCCCGGAATCTGGGTAACCGACCCTGACGCCTACCGCAAGCGCCTGATGGCCCTGGTCGGCAATCGCGACCCCATCGACGTCCTGTCCACGACCGCCGCCGCCCTCGAAGGTGTGGCTGCGGAAAACCCGCCGAACGTCATGCGGGCCCGCCCATTCGAGGGAAAGTGGACCCCCAACGAAGTCATCGGCCATCTGATCGACGCCGAGTGGGTCTACGGCTACCGCATGCGCCAGATACTCTGCGAGGATAGCCCCGAGATCCTGGGCATGGACCAGGATCGGTGGGTGGCCGGGCAGCGGTACAATGAGCGCCAGCCGACGGAACTCGTGCAGACGTTCCGGGCCATGCGCGGGTTCAACCTGGCCCTGTGGAAGCAAATCTCGCCCGAAGATCTCGAGCGAACGGGCCGGCACAACGAGCGCGGCCCGGAGTCGCTCGCGATCATGCTGCCCATGCTGGCCGGCCACGACCTGTGGCACCTCGATCAGATCAACCGGTACCTCACCGCGATCCGGGAACGGTAGGAGGACTTGCAGCGAGTTCGATCGGGCCGGGTCAGGGCGCACGGCCCGCCCGAGGCTCTAGAGAGGCAGAGGCCCCGCGGTCGGGGCGTCAGTCTCCGACAGCGGCGGCCTTCTTGCCGATCGCGACGACGTGGCCCTGGGTCCGGAAGAACAACTGGCCCTCGGAGAACGCCGGCGTGGCCATGCAGACCTCCCCCAGCGGGTTGACTGAAAGCACCTCGTATTCCGTGCCGACCTTGACCACGTGTACGTCGCCCTCCTCGCTCGTGAAGTACACCTTCCCGTTGGCCGCGATCGGCGAGGCGGTAAAACCGGTGCGACCTTCGCCGAGGCGCCGGCCGTAGTGAATCTCGCCGGTCTTGGCGTCGGCACAGGAGAAGATGCCGTTATCGCGGCAGTAGTACAGGAAGTCGTCGTAAACGAGCATGGTCTGCATATAGGGCGCCCCGCGGGGATTGCTCCACGCGATGTGCTCGTTATGCCGGGTCCGCTCCGGCAACGTGATGTCGCCGGTGGCGCCGGTGCGGACGGCGTAGATCGGGGCTGCGGCCCCATGGGCGTTCCCGATGAAAACCAGATCGTGCGCGACGATCGGTGTGGGCACGGGGATGTCGCCGCCGCCGCGCAACTTCCACACTTCGTTGCCGGTCGCCAGATCGTACCCGCCTATGTGCTTGTAGCCGTTGACGGCGATGCGCGGCGCGCCGTGGTAGAGGTAGATCGTCGGCGTGCTCCAGGTCGGCACCTCGTCGCGCGGCGTGCGCCACCGCTCGCTCCCGGTCTCGACGTCCAGGGCGGCGATGAACGAGTTGCCGAGCACGTCGCATTGCACGATCACCTGGCCGTCATGGATGACCGGCGAACTACCGAACCCCCATTGCGCATCCGGGACAACATAATAGCCCGAGTTGAGGACCCCAAAGTCCCTCTTCCACTGGAGCTTGCCGTCCATGTCGTAGCAGTAGAGCCCCTCCGAGCCGAAAAAGGCGACGACGTGTTGACCGTCCGTCGCGGGCGTGCTGTTCGCATGCGTGGCTTTGGTGTGCCGTTTGATTCTCGGCACGGCCTCGACCGCCGTTTGCTCCCACAGGATCTTGCCGGTGCCCTTGTCGAGACAATATACGCGGAAACTGTGTTTCGTGTCATCCTGGACCGGCGCGATATCGCCGTAGAGCCCGACCCGAAGGTCAGCGTCGGTCCGGCCGCTGATCGCGGTGGTGACGAACACCCGGCCGCCCCAGACGATGGCTGAAGAGTGTCCCAGGCCCGCAATGGCAGTCTTCCAGAGCACGTTCTCGCCCTTGGGCACGTCCCAGGCCGTCGGCGGGTCGTAACCCTCGCCCACGCCCGAGGCGTTGGGCCCCCGGAACTGCGGCCAGTTCACGGTGCCGTCGCCGGCCCGGCCTGCGCTGACGGCGAGGGTGAGGCCAAGGCCGGTTACGATCGCGGCGTTCGTGTTTGGCAGGATCGGCATGCTTCCACTCCCACGGGGGACCCTCCGAGTTCTCCATTGGCGCCGGGCGGCACGCGGAAGTGTAGCCCGGTTTCGGGGCCAGGGAAACGCTACAGCGTAAGAAGGTGTGTAGCGGTTTGGCTCGGTACGGCCCGCTCCAATCTGGACGGGTCGTGGCGAGGCACGGGCCCGGATCCCGCAGCCGCGTGCACCCTCGCGCGGGCGACCGGACGGGCGCTTACAGCCGGCGGATGACGCCGATGACGACGCCCTGTACGTCCACGTTGCGGGCGTAGATCGGCCGATACTCGGAGTTGGCCGGCTGGAGGCGGATTCGCTTTTTTTCTTTGAAGAATCGTTTGAGCGTCGCCTCGCCGTCGACGAGCGCCACGACCGTATCGCCGTTGCGGGCGTTCGATCGCTGCTCGAAGACCACGACGTCACCCTCGGCAATGTGTTCGTCGATCATGCTCTCGCCGACGACGGTCAGGGCGGCGATGGGGTGGCGGCTGGTGAACCAATCCTCCAGATCGACGACATCCGGCGTCTCGATCGCCTCGAGCGGGTAGCCGGCGGCGATGCGCCCGACGAGACGAAGCTGCGTCGGGCGTTCATCGGGCAAGCGTGCGAGACCCGTCACCTCCAAAGAGCGTGCCCTGTTGGAACGTCTGGTGACCAGGCCCTTTCGAATGAGGGTTTCGACGTGCTCGAACACGGTGATTTTGCTTATGCCGAGCTCGTCGGCGAGTTCCTGCAACGTCGGGGAATAGCCGTGGCTGCGCCGCGTGTCTCGGATCAACGTGAGGATCTCGAGCTGCCTCGGCGTCATCACATGCGTTTCTTCCGTGATACTCCGTTTCTTCCGCGCCATTTGATCTCTCCGCGTCGTTCGTCCTCAGGTACGCACTCACCCCCGCCGCGCCAACCACAACGGCCGGCAGAGCATCATCGTCCAGCAGTCCGCGCAGCCGGTCGACCAGATCGGCGGCGCGGCGCTCGGCACGAGCGCCCTCCGCCAGACGCCGCCACCACGACGACAGCCCGCGAGCCGCCGCGTACCACCCGGCGGGCCGGGCCGGCAGCGCCAGCGCCCGCAGCCCGAGTCCCCCCGATGCGGCGTCCGCATCGGGCAATAGGGCGGTTCGATATTCGCCGCCCGGACCGAAAATGCAAAGCGGCGCGTCATCGCCGAATCGGCGGGCGCTGGAGGCACTTCCTCGGGTCGTCCCTGACACGTGTTCGACTCCTGTTTGGATATAGCATATCCTAACTTTTGCCAAACGGCAAGGCTCTCGTCCCAAAAAAGAGGACCTGTGGCCGTCCGAGGTCTGACCACCGCGACAGCCGCTTGGGTGCCCTTGGGACGCCAAACAACAACATATGGGGTTATCGGGTCGTTCGACACACAATTCACAGGCGGAAAACGGCGACGGCGGCGCAGATTCTGCGCGGTTTTCTTTGGACCGCTGGTTTCAGGCCCGTCAGCCGCGGAAGACCCACCGGATCATTTGGCCGACGGTGGCGCCCTTGCCTTGAATCAGAATCCCGACGCGGAAGATCCGGCCGGCGGCAACGACGCAAACGAGCATCGAGAGCAGCACCAACGCTACGCCCAGCAGCGGTTGCCACAGCGGTACGCCGGGCGGGACGGCCTGCCGGACGATCATCAGCATGGGGGTGGCGGGCGGAAACAGCGATAGGGCCAGCGACAGCGGGGCCAGCGGCTCCTTGAGCACCTGGAACCACACCAGCATCGGCGACACGACGATGATCATGACCGGCGTGAGCATGTTCTGCGCCTCCTTCATGTCGCTGCACGCGGCGCCAATGGCGATGAAGATGGATCCGTAAAGAAGTACGGCCATGCCCTGAAAGAGGACGAACCACCAGACGACGTGCCCGGGGAAGTACTGGGCGAAGCCCGCATTGTGAATCGCGATATAGCCGCCGACCAGATAGATCGTTGCCATCGTGAGAGACACGCCGACGATGCCGAGCAGCTTGCCCATCATCAACTCGAACGGCGACACGGAGCCCAGCAACACCTCGGCGATCCGTTGCATTTTCTCCTCCACCACGCTCTGCATCAGTGGGGAGGCACTGATGAAAACGACCATCCACATCAGCATCATCAAGGCAATGGGCACGAGGATGTTCGCGACCCTGTTCGACGCCTCGGGCGGCTTCAGGTTTCCGTGCTCGTCAAGCTCGACGAGGCCCAGACTCACGACGGGAACGTGGCCCGTCGCGTGGGTCACGACGTCCGGACTGACCCCGGCCTCCCGGAAGCGGATCGTCCGGACCTGCTCGTTGACGACGGCGCGCAGCCAGTTCTCGATGTCGTCGTAGGTCGGTGTGTTGGAGTAGTAGGCCAGCGTCGTGCCGGCCGAGGGCTCGCTTGGCGGATCAACGACATCCGGTCCGATGATCACGAACGCGAACAGGTCCTTGCTGCGAACCCGCTCGGACAGATCGAAGGCGATCCGGCCGGGATCCGCCGCGGCCGGCTCCGCCTTTTCGAATACGAACCGTGGCCGGACCTTTCTCCGGTCCGCTCCCTCGCCCGTATAGACCGCCTCCTGGTCGCGCGTGGCTGACGCAGCCGCGATATCGTCGAAGAGCACGCCGGTCTGATCGACGACGGCCACCTTGCGGTCGGTGGTGTCCACGCGATCGCGCATGAAATACTGTGCGACGATGCTCCCGCCCATGAGGATGGGCATGAAGATGATGCTGATGATAAAAGCCTTGGTCTTGACGGCCGCCTGGTACTCGCGGACGGCAACGACGATCGTCTTTCTCATGGCATGACCCTCACCAAGGTGTGTCCACCATTATGCCGCGGGAACCGTCGAACCTGGTTCGGCGGCCAACGGCATCGGACCACGCGCCCCGGCGTCCTCGGGCGCGGGGCGGGCGATGCGGACGAAGATGTCGTGCAGCGACGGCCGGGTGAGCTCGAAGTGTGTCACCGGACCGAGCCGCATCAGTTCGGTAAGGACCTCCTGCGTGTTCGTGCCCTCGCCGATGCGAAGCTCCTGCCATCTGCCGAAGTCCGTGACCTTCTCGACGCCCCGGATCGCGCCGAGGTCGTAACCGTTGCTCTCGACGCGGACGCGGACGGTGTCCTGGCCGTAACGGGCCTGGATCGAGTCGAGGGTGCCGTCGAGCACCTTTCGGCCCTTGTAGATCATGAAGATGAAGTCGCACATGCGCTCCGCCATGGACATGTCGTGGGTCGAAAAGATGACCGTGGAGCCGTTCTTGCGCAGCTCGAGGACCGACTCGCGGAGGATCTCGAGATTGACCGGATCGAGCCCGCTGAACGGTTCGTCGAGGATAACGAGCTCGGGTTCATGGATAACGGAGGCGATGAACTGGACCTTCTGGGCCATGCCCTTGGAAAGCGTGTCGACCTTCTTGTCGGCCCATTCTGCGAGGTCGACGCGCTGAAGCCATGCGGGTACGAGCTGATTGAAGTCCCTGCGGCCCTTCAACTCGGCATAGAAACGGAGAACCTCGCGGACCTTCATCTTCTTGTAGAGCCCGCGCTCCTCGGGCAAGTACCCGATCCGGTCGTTGGCAGCGTGGAAATCCTCCTCGCCCAGCACCCGGATGCGGCCGCTGTTGGGAAAGTAGATGCGCATAATCATGCGCAAGGTCGTCGTCTTCCCCGAGCCGTTGGGGCCGATGAAGCCGTAGATCGCCCCGGGAGGGACGGACAACGACAGGTCATCGACGGCCACGTGGTCGCCGAAAGTCTTGGTGACGTTCTCGATCTCGACAATTCCCATAGGAAAGCTCGCCCAAGCTCAACGATCCGCGGCCGCAGGACGCCGACGCGACACACATCTCAGACCCGCCGGAGCGAATTGTAAATCCCCGGCAAGTCGGATACGTTCAAGAATTGTAGCATGTTGTCGCTGCCGGCGGAATCGGGACCCCGGGCCCCGAATTCCTTTGTACTCAAGGAGCACGGTCATGTCCCCTGGAACGGTCGCGGTCAAGCGGCTCGCGTGCATCGGCCTGGTGCTGGTGCTCCTGGTGGGCGCCTGCCGGCGCCTGGGAGGCGGCGTCGCAGGCAGCGGTGTGGTCAAATCGGAGCTGCGCAGCGTCGAGCCGTTCAGCGAGGTGGTGTTCGAGGGTGGTGGTCACCTGACCCTGACCATCGGGCCGGCCCAGTCGCTTTCAGTGACCGCCGATGACAACATCCTGCCGCTGATGGAGACCACGGTCGTCAACCGCCGGCTTCACGTTCGACCCGCGGCGCCGATCAGGCCCGACGTCGTCCCGTCCGTCTCGGCGGTGCTCCCGGACCTCACCTACGTGTTGTTGGACGGCGCCGCCGACGCGACCGTGGATGGCCTCGCCAACGAGTCCTTGACGGTCGAGGTCGACGGGGCAGGACAGGTAGACCTCAGCGGCCGCACGGGCAGCTTCACGGTCGACTCCAAGGGAACGGGCCTCATCGACGCTCGCGGTCTCGAGGCGCGGGCTGTGGTCGTCCGGTTGACGGGGGCCGGGGTGGCGCACGTTCATGCGACGGAGCGGCTTGACGTGACCATCAATGGCATCGGGGCCGTGACCTATCAGGGGGCGCCGACGGTGACAAAGCAGATTCTGGGTGCAGGATCGGTGTCGCAACGATAGTCCCACTGAACGACAACGCGCCGCGTCGCAGTTCGCGCGGGCGCGCCCGGTGTTTATAAGAGCACTCTTCTGGACGCGGCTCGGTCGGTCTGATAAGTTCGCGTGTCCTATGTCGCTGCGCAATCCAAAGATGGAACTCGTGTTCGGCCTTGCTGCGGGGGCGCTGTGCGTCATACCGGCAGGTGGGGCTGCGGGCGGGCTCGAAACGCCGGATCTGACGTTCATCGTCGAGCCGGGCGGCGGCGGGCCGCCCGATTGCTTCGAGTTGGGAGAATTGGTCCGTGTACGCGTTCACGTCGGCCCGACGGCGGCATTGATCAGCGGGGCACAGTTTCTGGTCGAGTACGACCCGAAGTGCCTGAGCTTCGTGAGCATCTCACCGGCTGAAGCACCGTTCGTCCAGCCGTTGGCGGCGATCGCCGACGACGTGAAGGGCCGGGTCTTCTACGCGATCGGCATCCTGTTCGGCGATGCCGGCATCCCCGGCGACGCGGACCTGGCCGTGCTGGAGTTCGAAGAGTCGGCGTCGTGCCCACCGTGCACGCTGTGCTTCGGCGACGAGAACCCGTTTCACACGTATTTGAGCGACGACGAGGGCCAGGCGGTACCGGTGGTGCCCCATTGCAGCGACCCGATCCGGGCCGGCCCCGGGCTTCTGCTCGAGGTGCCGGAGTCAGTGAACGGGGAGGTCGGGTGTTACGAGACGCGGCTCGACGTGCCGTGGGGGCCGCCGATCGCGTCTGCCTCCTGCGGCAATGCTACGCTCGACTGCCGGGGCGAACACGAGAGCGGTTACGTCTTCGACGACGAAAGCGTACGGCTCGGCGGCGAGATGCCGCGCGGCCTCTCGACGTTCTGCTGCACGGCCGACGGAGACTGTGAGGCGAGAAGCGAGGCGTGCTGGACGGTGAACGTACGCGATCCGAGCTCGTTCCTTCATCTTCGGGCCGAACCGGGCGGTGTCGACAAGAACCGTTTCATCTCCGTGTACGTGGACACGGAAGGGCGATCGGCCGCGATCCGCGTAACGCTCCGCCGTGTGTACGACGAGGACGGTTGTCCGCCGCGCGGGCCCGAGCTGCCGGACCTGGGTCAGTTCGAGGGTACCACGCGCTGGGTCGGGCCGCCGTTCGAGGTGTCTGAGTCGGAGGGTGACGAACCGCCGATGTTCCTGGCGGCGCGGTTGCAGTGCTGCCCCTACTTCGCCGACTGGACGGCGCTCCTGGACGGGCGGCTTTTGAACGTGTTCGGTCCGGAAGTCGTGCCCTGTTCCGAATACGAAGTCGAACTCGTGCCCGGGTGCTGTGCCGACGCGCCCGATGACCCACAGTGCGGCGCGGCGGGACTACTGCTGGCCACGGCCCGGTGGGGTGACGTGACCGACCCCATGGGCGACGAGCAGCCGCCGAACTACCAGGACATCACTGCGGGCGTGGAGAAGTTCAAGCGGATTCCGTTCGACCCCGGCCCGCCGCCGACCGGGGCGCTGAGCAAGACCCGCACGATGCTCCGTGGCAACGACCTGGACGTTCACAGTCTGGTGAACTTCCTCGACATCGGCTACGTGGTGCGCGCCTACAAGGGGCTCCCGTACGGCGAAGCCGGCCCGGTCGAATGCACGGAACCCTGCCCGTAGGGCGGTGGACCGCATCACCTCGGACGCGAGCGAACCTGCCGTTGTCTGGGCCTCGGCAGCACGGGATGCGTCCAGGGTCCGATTACGTTCGCGCAGTATCACGGCGTGGCACAATGCGCCACACGTTGACGCCAGCGTCTGGGGCTATCGTTTACATCGGGCAGCCGCTCGGGCCGTCGTACGGATACAGGTAGCCGTGGTAGGCGTCGACGGTCTTGCCGATGTCGATGAAGTTCACGAGGCGGTTCGGCACGTCCGGGTCGAGATCGGCGCGGGCCTTGATCGGCGCATTGGTGAGGTTCTGGTACTTCGCCACCACGGCGTCGATGTCGTCCTGATCCACGACTCCGTCCGGGGCAGTCCACGACGATCCGTCCCAGCCACCGGTCACGTCGCCCCAAAGCGCCATCGTGAATCTGGCATTGGGAGGATCTATCGTCGGGCAGCCGTCGTGAATGGGCGCGATGGCGTACATCGCGCTCTCCTGCGCACCAGCGGCCGCGCTGGCGACGATCTCGTCGTCGTAGACGTAGATGGGCCCGACCGTACTCCAATCCCGGTACACCGCCTCGCACGTCAGTCGTGACGCCCTGGACGTACCCGACGGGGTGCAGGGTGGGGTAGTCTGGGCGCTGCTCTCGCACACTTCCACAGGCTCGTCAACCCACATCAGAGTGCCCGCAAATCCCTCGAAACCGTAGCTCTCCGGGAGCCAATCGATCAGGACGTGCAGTGCCGTGCGGCACCCGGGGTTGGCGGGAACGATGCCCACATATCGGTTCATTCCGACGCCGCCGGGTACGGCCGTGGGAGGCGAAAGCGTGATCTCGTTGCACTGGCACGCGTCGGGGACGCAGTCGGCGTTGCAATCGTTACGTGCTCCGCAGCCGGGGACGTTGCAGGTGCCGTTCATCGCCGTGCAGTCGAAGTCGCAATGGTCGATGATCCCGTTGTCGTCGCAGTCCTCGCACTCATCCGGGACCGCGTTGGCGTTGCAATCCTCGCTGGTGCCCGTGGCCAGGTCGCAGGTGTCGCGCAGGCCGTTTCCGTTGCAGTCCGCCTCGCAGTCGTCGGGGATGGCGTTGGCGTCGCAGTCGAAGCTCTGCCCGCAGCCGGTCACGTCGCAGGCCCCGCCGAGCGGGCCGCAATCGATGTCGCACTCGTCGTCGATCCCGTTGTCGTTGCAGTCGATCAGGGCCGCGTAGGCATCCACGATCCCGTCGGTCATCGTCTTGCCCGGCGGATGCGCCGCCGGCTGCACCCGCTCGAGAATCCGGTCGCGAATCTGCGTGTAGGTCCAATCCGGATATCGGCTCATCATCAGCGCGACCACGCCCGCCACGTGCGGCGCGGCGAACGATGTGCCGCCGCTGTATCCGTATGCGTCACCTCCAATCGTGCTGTAGATGTCCTTCCCCGGCGCGGACAAATGAACCGTTTCGTCACCATAGTTGCTGCGAAAATACGGCTCCGGATGACAGTCGTGTTCGTAGCACCCGGAACCGTCGCAGGTCCGCAGATCGCAGTCGCCGTTCTCCACGATATGATCGCACTCGCACTCCTGGCGCGTTGTGTACCACAGGTCGTTGTCCGTGTCCGTGGCGGCCACCGTGATGATGTTCGCGACTTCGCAGGCGGCAGGATACTCCGGGTCTACGTCAAGGTTCCTGCCCTCATTCCCCGCCGCGACGACGAGGATCAAGCCGACGTCCTCGCCGGCCTGGGCAATCGCGTCGCACTCCTCGGCGGAGAACGCGCCACTGCTCACACTCAGGTTGGCGACCTTGATGTCGTTCGCGATGCAGTAGTCGAGCGCGGCCAGGATCCGCGAGACCTCGGTCGTATATGGGCCGACTGGTGGGTCCGTGCCGGGGCCTGCCACCCTCAGGGCCACGACACTGGAATGCCAATTGACGCCCACGACGCCGGTTGCATTATTCCCGACCGCTGCGATTGTGCCGGCTATGTGCGTTCCGTGCCAATCCAGGCTGGCATCGGGATCGCGCGGGTAACCATCATCCGTCCAGAAATCGTAGCCGTGTACATCGTCCACGTAGCCATTCTCGTCGTCGTCGATGTCGTTGCCGGGAATCTCACCTGCGTTGGTCCAGACGTTAGCTGCCAAGTCAACATGCGGCACCCCGTCAAAGTGGAAGTACAGTCCGCCGTCGATCACAGCTACACGAACATCGGCGCTTCCCGTCTCGACGCACCACGCCTCCGGCCCCCGAATGCGATCGATGCCCCACAACTTCCCTACATCAAAATCGTCCGGTGGGCATTCCGGCGCGCTCGCGAAGTACCGCAGATAGTCGCGCTCGACGCGTGCCACTTCACGTCGTGCACTATAGTCGGTCAGAGCCCCGTCGAGGCGGCTCGGGTCCACGCGAACGACCACGAGGTCCTCGAAGTGACGGTACGCTCGCAAACGCTGCGCCCCCAGGGCGGCGTGGACCGCATCCCGCGCGCTCTGGTCGACCTCTGGCTTGAATCGGACGATCAAGTGCTCCGGGTGGTACGCGAGTTCCTCGGTCTGGGCCGACACCGCGCAAGGCAGACAGAGAACCAGCACGCACGAGGCGCGCAGCGCGCAGCGCCGCCGCAGAAGGAGCGCCCCCCCGGCGAGCAAACCGAGCGCCAGGAGCGCCAGTCCCCAGACGGAGGCGGCGGGGATGCACACGGGAGCGAAGTATGTGTATGCGGCGCTGTCGCCGTTGACGAGGGCGTAAGGACTTTCCAAAGCCATAGCGGTAGCAAAAGTGCCTACTACCTCGGACGGGCGCGGTAGCGTGCCGATTGCCGTCCATACGCCTGCTTGCAACTGAAAGACGTAGACTACCCCAATGCTAGTGGCAACGAGAATGTCGGTTCCGTCGATTGCTACGGCACTGCCGAACTCCTGCTGAAAACCTGGCTGCGGTCCCACAAGCTTGGCATCCTGAACCCACGAACCACCGTCATGACGAAAGATATAGGCAGAGCCTGAATTCGTGCCGAACTCGTCGCTGCCCCGCGCGCCGACAACGATGCGGTCACCGCTCATCGACACGCCAGAGCCCAGCGTATCCTCCCCGAAGGGATCAGTGGTGAATAGCTCATCCTCGAGGTTCCATGCTCCGCTCGTGTACACATACACGCGCAATCGGTACCGTTGCCCGTCCCAGTACGATCCCACAACCAGACGGCTACCGTCGAGTGCGACCGTCGCCCCGAAGGAACGCGGTCCCGGCGCCGTGAAGGCCGCCTCCTCGACCCATTGCGTGCCGTTCCATCGGAACACGTAGGCTGTCGGAGTTACGGTGTCCGCGTAGCTCGGCGCTCCCACGGCGATCACGTTCCCGCTGACTGCGACGTCGAAGCCGAACCAGTCCCAGTCGGCCGAGACGGCAGGCAGCAGAATCTGCTCCTGGACCCAGATCGAGCCCTGGCGGCGAAACACGAAGGCTTGGCCTTCCCGGCTGTCCAGGGGATCGACCTGCGGCGCGCCGACGACGAGTACGTCCCCGTCGACGTCCACCGCAAAACCGAAACGATCGTGGAACCCGACGCCCGAGCCGACCAGCTTGGGAGACTGGCGAACCCAGGTGAAGTCCTCCCGGCGGAACGCCGTCACCGACCCGCTGGAATCGCCCACCGAATCGTCGCACGAATCGCCCACGAACGCCCATCGGTCGTTGATGGCGACGCTGGCCCCGAAGCAGCCCCCGGTGCTCTCCGGCGTCAGCTTGTCGAGCTGGCAGGGGCCCGAAGCACGCGCCAGGTCGGGACAGAGGAAAACAACGCACAACAAGGACAACACGCTCAGAGTTGACACCGACCGGACCATCGCACGTCTCCTTTGGCTGGTCCTTCCACCCCACCCTCTCCCCGGAGATGCAGGCCCCACGGTATCCTTCCGGGCGGGGCGCGTCAAGCCATGACCGCTCCGCTTCGGATCACCCGCTCCCGGCATAGCGCCGGCACGGTGCACGGCGGCTTCCGAGACTTGTCGTCAGAACATGTCCAGCATCCACGGGGCCGGGGCGGCGAACGTATGGGCTGCGGCTGATAGTACAGTATCCTCACCGTTCAGCAGGCCGGCGAGTTGAAGAGCGGCGGGCGTCAGGTGGCCGGTATACATAGCGGCAAGGCCGCGGACGTTAGTGCGAATGTCTCCTCGTCCTCCGCGGCTCACCCGGCCCGTTCCGTCGGCGACGCTCAAAACGAAGCAGCCGTTATTGTGCTCGATCACGTCGTCAGTGACTTCCATGTGCAGCTCTTGCGTCAGCCCCGGCGGATAGCCGCGGGCTTCCAGCGCGGTCCGTACGTCGACGATGCGGAGCATCCAGTCGATGCGCTCGGTGACTGCGGCGCGTTGTTCGCCGAGTTGGATCAGGGCCGGATCCGCGGGCGGGCCGCATAGGTTGATCCACTCGACCATCGAGCGGTGGTCGGCGAGGAAGCTGAGCAGGCGGCGCTGGGCCCGCGGCGTGCTCGCGGACCAGTCGATGACGTCGATCTCGTGGCGGTGCGGCGTGGGGGTCGGCCGGTGGGCATAGCTGATGTAGCCCTCCGGGCCCGACTCACCGTCGACGACGTACATGTAGTGAGCCTGCCCGTGGGGCAGCGGATCGTGGATGCGTTGCCAATACCATTCGTTGCGGTCGAGGTTGCCGTTCGTGTACCGGGCGCGGTGCGTGTATATGTCGCGGATGAATTCGACATCGTCGTCGCGTTTGACGCGTATTGCCGTTTCGCGGTCGTGCACGTCGATCGCCGCGGCCGGGAGCCGGTAGCGCAAACGCAGCCCGGCCCGCTCGTACCCGGCCCGGCGATAGACCGGCTGGGTGGCTGGAAAGAGCGTGGAAATCGCCACCCCCGCGTCCTTCATCTCGACCAGCGCGGCCCGCATGAGGTGCGAGGCAACGCCGCTTGCCCGATGTTCCGGCCCCACGCCGACGCAACGCACGGCGGACATGGGCACGCTCCGCCCACCGAACCATTGGCCCATGCGCTGGAGAATCAACCCGCCCGCGATACTCCCATCGACGCGGGCCACACGGATGTTCTCGCGGCCCTCTCGCGCGAGCCACACGTCCTGGTCCATCGTGGGAAAGAACAGCGCCTGGCTGACGACGCGGAGGAACCGCTGGACTTCGTCCTCGTCCCTCGCCGGGCCGACCTCGATTCTCGATAGCGAAGGCATGAGCCTGGCTCTCTACATCTCGGGCACGGGCCGGCCGAGCGCGCTGCGCACGCTCTTGAGCCATTCGATGCACTGGTCGCGGCGCTGCTCGTCGCGCAGCTTGTCCATGGACTGACTCAGGTGCTTCTCGGCGGTCTCGAGCTGCCGCAGGTCTCGGGCATAGATGATTCCCAGGAGTAGTTGCACGTTGGCCATCTCGGGCGAGTTGGGGTAGCACTCGACGAAGCGCTCGAAGGCCACGGCGGCCGGCTCGAAACGATTCGTGCGGTAGAACTCGCGGGCGATCTCGAGCTGGTACCGCTCGGAGAGGCATTGCTGCGGGTCCTTGGCCCGAAGCTCGTTGTAAAGTTCGGCCGCGGCGGAGGCGTTCTGCTGATCGAGCGACTCCGAAATGCGGCTCTTGAGGTCGCTGATTTCGTCGAGCCGCCGCTCATGCGCCTCGCGCAGCTTGGGATCGAGCGCGGCGGTGTTGGCGACGGTGCCGAACTGGGCGCGGGCGCGGGCCGCGGGGTCGGCCATGGCTGCGGCGAACTCACGCCGCTGGTACCAGCGCTTCCACAGGGCGAGTATGTCGAACTGATCGCGGGGCAGGGCCCGGATCAGCAGCATGAGCAAAGCGGCCGTGAAGCCGAAGAAGTAGCCCGCCAGGTGGGCGCTGTAGGCGATGCCGTCGGACGGCCCGATCTGCGGGCTGAGGATGTTGTCCCAGACGATGATCTTCAGGCCGATCAGGATCATCGCGGGCCATTCGAAAAAGTGAATGAAGAGAAACAGCCAGACGAGCACCAGCACCTGGCTGCGTGGAAACAATACGAGATACGCCGTCGTGACTGCGGCGATGGCGCCGCTGGCCCCGAGCAGCATCTGCGGATGCAGCGCGGCATGGGTCCAGCCGGCGAAGACGCCGCCGCCGAGGTAGAACAGCAGGTAGGCCAGGTCGCCCATCTTAGCGTTCACCCCGTTCCCGAAGAGCCAGAGGAAGAGCATGTTGCCCACCAGATGCCACATGTCGGCGTGCAGGAACTGGTAGGTGAAGAACTGATAGAACGCGGGCTGGCGGGCGTCGAGGTAGAGGTAGTTGTGCTTGAAGGCCAGGACGCCCGGCGGGGCGAAGGTTTCGCTCAAGAGCAGGAAGATGCCGACGTTGGCGCCGAGCAGGATGTAGTTGACCAGGGGTGTCCGGCGGGTGATCGACTCGGTGCGAATGGGCAGGACGATGAATGCCATAGGGTCGACACCCGTGAGACGGCTGTGCGACGTTTCTGGCGCCGCGGCGCCGTCGCACCTCGTTGTCTACGTCTGCTCCGGCTCCGGCGGCTTGGCGGGTGCGGCACCGGCCGACTGCACGAACTGCATCCGCAGCTCGTAGAGCACGCTGCTGAGGAGCCGCTGTTCCTGCTCGGTCAGGTTGCCCGCTGTCTTCCTCTCCAGCACCTCGAGCAGGTCGATGTGGTGCCTGGCGGCGGCTGGATTGGGCGGAATGCGTTCCCCGCCGGGGCTCTGGAAGCCGCCGAGCGCGACGGCCGCCTGTAGCGCCAGCACGTTGACGAGTTCGGCGAAACTCGAGGACACGTCGGCGCCGCCCGGCGTTTGCGCCCTGGATTCCTTCCGCTCCTGCTCGGCGAGCCGCTGTTTCTCCCGCGCGGCCTCGGTCTTCCAGTCGGCATCGATATGCAGACCACTCTTGGGGCTCTCGTCAGTCATCGCTCATCTCCTCAATCGATGCGGCTTGTGACATGGCGACTATACACGAAAGTCGCGATCCGCGGGAAGTGCCTCGAGCAGTTCCTGGAGACGATCGCGGCCGTACAGGGCGAAAAAATACTCGCGGCTGCGGGCGAGCCGGTTCCGTCGAAGCTCGTCCAGCCCCGTCTCCAGCCGCCGCCGCCATTCGCTCAACGCTTCCGGCCGGACAGCGAGCATCGCCGAGTTGGCTCGGCGAATCGTCTCAAACGCCCGCCGCCGCGCCGCATGATCGCCCGGATCGGCTTCGCGCAGTCGGCGTGAACGCTCCACGGCCGCTGCTCGCTGGGCCAGCAGCGGCTCGATGTCCGGCGCCGGCGACAGCCGCCGCTGCGGATTGAACATCATCTCGCGCAGGCCGCGGCGAAGCGCGCCGATCGTCCGATCCGTGACGTCGGTGCGGGGAAGGTCGAGCCAGAGCGTGGCGGTGACGCATGCGTATGCCGGCGGCTCCACGCCGTAGTAATCGGCGATGATCCCGTCGCTGATGCGGTCGTACCTCGCCCCGCCGAGGCCGTGAATGAACAGGTCGGCCAGAAACAGCCGGGCCCAGATCGTCAGGGCGAGCGCCCTAGGCCGAATCTGCCAGCCGTCGCACAGACAAATCGCCTCGCCGACGCGCCCCTCCTCGAGCGAACCCCTCGGCACGCTGCCAACCCTGTTGCCTTCCGCGTACAAGTGGATGGCGTCCGCATTCGCTTCGACCAGAAGCCGGCGGCGCGGCTGGTCACCGCGGAGGATCCAGAACGGCGTCTCGCACCGGACTGGATCGACTTCGAGATCGGGGATTGGCTGGTTCGCGCCGCGAACGCCGAACTCCGAGCGATACGACGCCAGAGCACGGTTGTAGCTGCCCGCAAAGCGGGCCGCGTTGAGCAGGATATCCGCGACGAAGGGGTCCATCCACAAGCCGCTCACTCGGCGGTCACCGACGCGCACGGAAAGGTCCGCCTCGGCGCGACGTCGAGCGAACAGCATCTGCTCGACCCAGTCGCTCTGACCCGTAGCCTCATCCAGGCCATCGAGAAAGGCCGGCATGAGCGATGCCTCGAAACGGTTGCCCATTGCGTGCTGCACCGCGGACCGGAACGGCCCCAGGCCATCGCGGCCCTGCGCGGGAATCTGCTCGTAGGCCAAGCCGTTGCCCGACGGCAGAAAGCGGACGTTCTCGATTCGGACGCCGTCACGTCGGACGGACGGCACGGGAAGGACGGTGCGGTGGACGGCATCGTTGTCGACGACGAGGTTCACGGCCCGCCCGTCCAGGATCCGCGCCAAGCGTACGGCCGCAATGTGCTTGGCCCAGACCCCGGGATGGAAGAACTCGGGCTGGTGGCCGACGGCGATGACCATTGCCTCGTCCGTTCCGACCACCCGCCGCCGCGTTTGCTCGCGCCACTGAGCGAGGCGGGCGCCGGCCAGCGGCCGACCGAGCCGCCGGAGCTGCTTTGCGTTGGCTCGTGCGGCCGCGGCACACTCCGCGGGCCCGGGCGCGACGAGCACCTGACCGTGCTCGGGCGGTGCTTTCAGCTTCGCGAGGTCGAGCATGTCAGGGCAGGTCACCGGCACGGAAGGCAGCCCGAATCACGATGGGGCCTGTCCGCGGCGGGCTCGCGGAGTTCGGCCTCGAACACGCCCAGGTAATGACGGTAGCGCACGTCCGGATCGTCCAGATGGCCGCCGAAGTGCCGCGTCGGATCGTTGTAAATGAGCCGCACGGGCAGCTCCCGCACGCGAAGCCCGGCCCGGGCGACCTGAACCCAGAACTGCATCGGCATAGCATAACCCGGTACGGTGATGCTGAGGTTCTTCAGCGCCGCAACCCGGTAGGCCTTGAAGCCGCAGAAGGCGTCCGTGATCCGAAGCCCGAGGCGCCGGTTCAGCAAAGCCGTGATGGCGCGGTTGATTTCGCGCCGGTCGGGCGGCGCGGACGAGTCGCCGTCGTGCCCCGGGGGGTAGCGCGTTCCGCTGATGACATCGGCATCGCCCTCGGCGGCGGCGGCCAGGAAACACGGGATGCAGGACGGCTCGTGTTGCTCGTCGCAGTCCATGGTGATCAGCCACTCGTATGCGCCGCGGCGGGCGAAGCAGAATGCGTCGGCAAGGCTCATGCCGTACCCGCGGTTCTCGGGATGGGTGATGACGTGCACGCCGGAATGGCGGGCCAGCAGGCGCGGCGTTGCGTCGGTCGATCCGTCGTCGACGACGAGGATGTCGGAGCTGAAGCGCTTGACCTCGCTCAGGACTCCGTCGAGGAATCGTTCCTCGTTGAACACCGGGATCGCGACCAGATTGTGGGTCGGCATGTCGATTTCGCCTGTGCTGTCGGAGTACACGCTGGCCGCTGGCAGACGCCCCTGCGGTCGCAAGCGGCGGCAACGGGCGCCCCCAGAGGTCGCTCCCGGGGGCCGCCGAATGCGACGCCGCACCTGTACTTATTTATGCCGCACGTGTAAAAAATCAAACGGAATGGACGAATCGACGAAAACGGACAGGGCAAGGAGGGACCGACCCGTGGTTCGCACGCGGCACTTGGCCCGACCGGGGCACCGTGCCGGGCTGTGGCTCGACTGGAGCCGTTCTTGCGCGATGCCACCGAAGGATCGTCGGTGGGCGACGATTCCCTCCGAGTACTTGCGTTGGCTTCTCGTCTCCGTCGCGGCCGGTCTTGTCGCGTGCGGCGGCCACGGGTGCGTCACGGTGCGCGAGTTCTTCGCCGATCAACACGTGGCCCGCGGCGAACGGCTCATGGAGCGACAGGACCTGGAGGCCGCCCTGGCCGAGTTCGAGGAAGCGACTCGCTTGGCGCCCCAGTTGGCGGTGGCCCATTCCAAGATGGGGACCATCTACCGGCGGCTGGGCGAATTCGAAGCGGCGATCGCGTGCTTCGTCGAGGCCGTCCGGCGTGATCCCTTCTCGTTCGATGACACGTTCAACCTCGCCCAGCTCTACCATTTCACGCAGCGGCTCAAGGACGCCATTCAGGCCTACCTGCACGCCGTCGAACTTCGCCCGGAGAGTTTCGACGCCCAGCTCAACCTGGGCGTGTGTTACCAGCAGGCCGGACAGCTCGATCAGGCGATCGAGCGCTACGAGAAAGCGATCGAGGTCGATCCCGTTCGCCCACACGCCTACGTGAACCTCGGGGTCGCTCTGGATACGCAAGGGAAACTCTACGAGGCCGTCCGTGCGTACAAGGAGGCGCTGGAACGCGACAGTGGGCAACCGGTCGTGCTGGTGAATCTGGCCCAGGCCTATATGAAGCAGGACCGCCTCAAGATCGCCCGCCAGGCTCTGGAGGAGGCGATCGCACTGGACCCGCACCTCGCCGCCGCTCACGAAGCGATGGGCTACTGCCTGTTTCGCCTGCGGGAGTTCGATGCGGCGGAGCAGGCGTATCAAAGGGCTCTGGCCTGTGACTGGCACCTCGCCCGGGCCCACGCGGGGCTGGGATCCATCAACATGCTTCGTTACCTCGAAGACCCGGCCCGGCGGGAGGGCCGCGACCGCGCCATCGAACACTGGCACCGCTCGCTGGAGCTCGACCCGGATCAGCCGCGCATTCGCAAGCTCATCGCGGAGTACAAACCCGAGGCGGTCGATCCTGAGGACGCGCTTCTCGAGGAACTGCGCACCCCCTGATCGCCGACGGCACCTTCGCCGATGGACCCGGTGCTTATCGGGACCGCCGGTCGTCGGGATCGTCGCAGGCCGGGGCGACGCAGAATTCGAGCAACGCCCCGCAACGGTACACGTGGGTCAGCACGAGTCGTTTGAACGCGTCGAGGAAGACCGGCGGACGAGCCGTTTCCTCGGCGAGACTGCGGTCGGCCCAGGCGCCTCGCGCCGCACTGTCGCCCCGATGGCAAACCACGGCCGCGAACCTCCGCCGGCAGACCAGTTCGTCGTGGACGGCAATCCAGTCGTCACCGAACTTGATCTGCCGCTGAAACCGGCTGGCCCTCTCCTGCCATTTGTGAGCGAGATCAGGCAGCGCCCGCGCGGAGGAGTGCGATCGCGGCGTCTTCTCGACTCGCCGGCGGCCGAGCAGGCGCCGCAGCCGATTCAAGAAGCGGCGCCGAACCCTGACCGTCGGCCGCAGAGCGCCACGGCAGGTCATGGAAGCGGTTGAGATCGCGACCTGCGTCCGCGGGTCGAACCGGCCGGCAGTTCGCGTACGGTGCCCGACCACGACGGTCGGGCCTTCGTCCTCGAGCTCCTGCTCGCCGCTTCGCCAATGAACATGCACCGCGCCGCCCCTGCGACCGGAGACCACGGCGTGATACGCGCCCGTCGCGAAGACACCGATGCCGGCATTGGGAAAGCAGACCTCACCCCGCCACGCGGTGAGGTCCTCGGTGCCCTCGGGGAGCGACGCGATCGCCATCCGCGCGGCCGACGCCAGACGCGCCCCCAGAAGAGCACAAAGCGCATCGGACCAGCTCTCGAGTCGCGACGCCTCGAGCCGGCTGAACCGCCCTCGGCACACACGCGCCAGACTCGCAGCGTCAGGGTGGTCAGGGGCCAAACGCTCGATCCCATCCGGGCTCAAAAACCCCGTCCCACACGTTCCCACCGACGCACCCAGACCCCCGTCGGGCCGGACGAGCCGGGTCAGGAAGCCCAGTGCGCGCGGGATGGCCTCGTGGATCTGCGGACATTCGGCGTGGTCACGGACCCGCGCCAGCACGTCCAGCATCAGGCCGAGCCGGCCCGGATCCGCGCCACCCTGCTCCGGGAACCAACCTTCCGGGTCCTGGTGGGCCAGCAGGCGGTTGAGGCGCGGGCGCCCCCTTCGTAGAAGCGAGTCGTCCTCCACGATCGCCGCTCCCTCGATCAAGGCGCCGGCGCAGCACGCTTCGATCCACGCTGACGACTGGTGCCGCGTCGACAGCCAGTGGAGGTATCGGGCCAGGTCCTGCTGCACGGCGGGCGATTGATGTTCGGGCAGTTCGTGAAGAAGCTGAGTCAAGCACGCCGCAATCGGCGCGTGCCACGGGCTGTTTCGCCCACGCCCATCGCGCGGCCTGCCGTCGTTGCGCAGGCTCATCTGCCAACGGATCAGTGAGCAACGCACGTATTCGGAGAGAAACGTCGCACGCGACGTAGTGTCATCGTCGATTGCCAACAGCCCCAGCCCGAGGGCGGCCGATAGACGCCGAAGCTGCGCGATCGGGGCCTGTTCCCGGCGCCGGCCGCGCGGGATTGACTCGGCGATCCACGGCGCCGGCCCCACAATCCGCAGCCAACGCGGCAAGCAGGCCCGTGCCGCGTCTCGGTACGGCGGGCGCGGTGGCTGTACACCGGAAGACGAATCCGGACGCTGGTCGGGGACGCGGTGCTTTTCCGGACCAGGCCTGTCGGGCGCAAGGGTTTGAACCGGGGCCGTCACACCTGCTTATCGAGCACGCTCAGGCTCGATCTGAGCAGTGTGGATGGGCCGGGAATGCCGCGCGCCTCGCGGCAACAGGCGGGACGGGATCGTATCCGCTGGGTCCGAAAGGACGGCAGCGAAGCAACCGCCGTATGGTGAGAAGCGCGCCTCGGCCGGTCCCGTGAATCCTCATCGCCTCGACGGCGTACTCGCTACACGTCGGGAAGAACCGGCACGAACCCCCCAGAAGGGGCCGCGCGCATGTCTGGTACAACCGGATCACCCCGACAACCATGCACGCGAGGAACCGATCGGCCGCCCGCCGGAACGTCCGAGCGCAATCTGAAGAAGCTGGTCGCATTCGGTCAGCCTGCTGCCACACGCGCACGAGAAGCACGACCCGGGGATTCTAGAACAGGCTGACGATGTAGACAATCACGGACGTTGCAAGCGTTGCCACCGCGGCCCAGCCGAGGACGCGGCGTACGCCACGGCTCAGCCTCTGCACCGGCCGGTCCATGAGCTCGAGCACCTGCACGCCATATCGGCTCAGCGCCATGGCGGGCGGCCCGCAGGGTCCACGGAGCGACTTCGGGATGTGCGGGAGCCGGCCCCGTAACGCTGACGACGCGTGGCTCAGCTTTCGGTGGAGGCGACGCAGCGGCGCCAGCAGGCTCGTCCGCCGGGCCCGCCTTGGCGGTGTCGTCGTCGCTGGGACCTTCGTCTCCTGCACGACGCCGAGCATTCCGGTGCCCACGACGCCGGGCTTCGTGCCGCGCGGCAACGGGCGCGGCGCTTTCGGCGGCGACTTCGCCACGGCCTCCTCGAGCGTGATCGTGTCGACCGGTTGCATGCCGGGCGTTGCGGGCGGGGGAGGTGTCGGTTCGTCCTCCGCCGGATCAGCAGCCAGGAACTCCTTCATGAAGTCCGGCACGGCATCGACTCGCGCCGGCTCCAGCGGCGGCGCTGGATCGACGGAATGGGAAGCGCCTGGGCCGCTGGCTTCGTCCGAAGTCCCGAGTTGCATTGAGGTCTCGGCGAGGAGCGTATTGAGACGGTCGAATTCTCGCTCGACCGTCTCTCCTACGCCGGCTCGTTCGTCCCGGTGTCCGCCCGCGGCCCGGACGTCTGGTGACGCAGGTCCCTCGCTGCTCACGTCCGATGGCGCGTCCTCGGCCAGTTCTTCGGCAAGCGACGCGGCGCGGGCGAGCATGTCATCAAGGTCGCGTTCCCTGCGCACCGCATCCGGTCCGTGATCGCTCCGGGGCGAGGTCGCTTCGTGAGGTCCGTCTGGTTCGGCCATGAGGCACGTCCGGGCGGGATCGGTGAGCACCGGTCCCTACCTTGTCCCGCCCACACATCCTATCGGCGTGGCCCCAGCGCGAGGTGAGCTTGCCGCACCACCACGACCACGGATAATCCCGCATATGCCGCCGCGTCGTTTCTTCCACCCGCATCTGTCAGCCGGGACCATCGGGCTTTCAGCGGACGAATCGCATCACGCGGCGACGGCACTCCGCGCCCGCGAAGGCGACGAGGTCGTTCTGTTCGACGGTGCGGGCCGAGAAGCCGCGGGGCGGATCACCCGAATCACCAGGCACACGGTGCATGTCGAGGTCGGTGAGATCGAGAGCTTCCCCTTCGAGCTCAGCCGGAGGATCACGCTCGCTGTCGCCCCGCCCAAGACCCAGCGACAACACTACATGATCGAGAAATGCACGGAGCTGGGTGTGGCCGCCATCTGGCCCGTGCTTACGGAACGCGGCGTCACGCGGCCGACGGCGGCCGCGCTCGACAAGTGGCGACGCCGTGCGATCGAGGCCGCCAAACAGGCCCAACGACACTGGCTGCCCGCAATCGAAGGACCGCAGGCGATCGACGCCTGTCTCGGGCGCTGCGGCGATTTCGATGCTGTGGCGATCACGGACATCGGCGTGGCGAACCGCTCGTTCCACGCGATGCTGGCCGAGACTCCGCCCGGAGGGTCGATGCTGGTGCTAATCGGCCCGGAAGGCGGCTGGACCGGTCCGGAACGCGACATTGCCCGCGCCGCCGGGGCCCGCCCCGTGTCCGTGTCACCTACCGTCCTGCGCGTCGAAACGGCTGCCGTCGCGGTCTGCGCCGCCGTGGCGCTTCATTCGACGGCATGACCCTTGCGGGCGCGGCGGGGAAGCGGTGCCTGCGTCGGTCCATTCCGCTACAATTCCCTCGCCACGATGAAACTCCTCCGTGAAGTTCGTTGTCACCCGGCTTCCAGCGGCCAGAGCGGTCCCGATTGGGGCGATCACGGCGCCGCGTCCTGGACGTGCCGCGCGACCGTCAACGGTCCGATTGACCGCCGTACCGGCTACGTGTTCGACATCAAGCGAATCGACGCGTTGGTGCACGAGTCGGTGTTGCCGGCCATGCAGGAGGTCAGAGCGCGAGGTCTCGGCGTCGCGGCCGCCGTACAATGTGCGTTCAGCCGGGCCGCGGGACGACTCGAGGAGCCCGTCGGCCTCGACGCCCTCGAACTGTCGGTTACGCAGTTTCTGAGTTTCACCGTCGCAAGGGGAAGTCCGGACATGGTTCGTGTCACGCGCCGTTTCGAGTTCTGCGCCGCCCACCGTTTATACTGCCGCGAGTTTTCCGACGACGAAAACCGCCGGACGTTCGGGGCGTGCAGCAACCCGAACTGGCACGGGCACAACTATGTGCTGGATGTGATCGTCGGCGGCGAGCCTGACCCGGGGACGGGACTCGTGATCGAAGGCGCGGTGTTCGAGCGGGCGGTCAAGGAGCGGGCGATCGATCCCTTCGACCATAGGAACCTAAACCTCGAGTGTGACGACTTCAAGGGGCTCAACCCCAGCGTCGAGAATATTGCCCGGGTCATCTGGCGTCGGCTCGACGGCGCACTCGGGACCGCCAAACTGCACTGCGTCCGCGTATGGGAAACCTCCAAGACCTCCGCCGAGTACACCGGCCCGTAACCCTGCCTGACCGCCACCAGCGTCCGCTAACCCCACCGGCAAGGACCGGCACATTGCCGCTGGTCGGTGTACGCACGCGAGTGCATCATACGGAGGCGGTTCACGCCGGGGCAGGGCCGTTCCGTCGGTATCGTACGCTTTCAAAGGAGAGTGGAAACAGGTCGATCCGAAGCGCTGGGGTGGGCCGGCGTACGGAACGTGAGCCGGGGGATCGGGTTGGAGAGCGCTTCTGGCAAACCGATGGGGCCCGCCTTCGCGGTAAGGCTGCGGCGCACGCTGGCCTGCGTCACGCTTGTCGCGGCCGCCCTGTTCGCGTTCGGTACCCGAGAGCTGCTCGAGGTCCAGGCTCGGCACAGCGCCGCAGCACAAGCAAGGCTCGCGGCGGCGGCCCTCGTCCCGGCTACGAACGGTGATCTTTCCGAGTCCGTAGCACGGGTGAGGGAGCACTTCCCGGGTCTGATTGCCGCCGCCACGCTCACCGTCTCCGGCAGTCTCGACACCGTATATCCCGGCGGGCTCGCTCACCGCGAGCTGATCCGGCGGGCGATGGCAGACCGACAAGCCGACCCACAGCAGTCCACAACCACGACGGTCGGGCCGGCGTTGACGTTGCCATCGCCGCAGGACGGGCGCTGGCTCGAGGCGCTCGCCGTGTCCGTTCCCATCAACGGGAGTTCCTCCCCTGCCGCTCAGCGGGTCCTGTTCCTATTGGAGTATGCGCCGTATCCATTGGGATGGGTCGAGGCGACGACCGCCTTTGTGCTTCTGGCCGTGACGCTCGCGTTCATGAGCCACTTGTCGCTGTACCGGTGGTTCGAGCGGGCGGTGGCGGGCCCCTTGGAGGCCATGGCAGGGGTCTTCGCCCACCCTGACGCAGCCGTCGATCGCATTCCATTGCGGAGCATTGCCGGGTGGCGCGAGACGGCTCTGATTGCCAAGCGCTTCGACGAGCTCGTTTGGTCAGCGGCGCAGAGCGTGGCACAGGCCGAGCAGGTCAAAAAGGAGGCCCGGCAGCGGCTCCGCGAGCGCGAGCAGGGCTTCGACCGGATGCTCCGGCGGGCCCATGATAAGGCGTCGATCGATCCGCTCACCGGCCTGCGCAACCGCACGTTTCTGGAAGAGCGCCTCGAGATGCTGTTCGAGCAGCTTCGCAAACGGGGCAACGAGTTTTCATTCGTCATGCTCGACGTCGACAACTTCAAACACTACAACGACACGCACGGACACCAGGTCGGTGACGCCCTCCTGCGGTTTGTGGGGGCGCTGCTCAAGGGCACGCTTCGGGGAACCGATCACGCCGTCCGCTACGGCGGCGACGAGTTCCTGTTGATCCTCGCGGAGACGAACAGCCACGCGGCGGCCGTGACCGCCGACCGGATTGTGCGGCTCTTTTCACAGTACGTCAGCCGCCTGGGACAGGCACGCGGGCTGTCCATGAGCGCCGGCGTGGCTGCCCAGATCGCCCACCAGTGCCCGTCGGGCCATGCCTTGGTCAATGCCGCCGACCGCGCCCTCTACGCCGCCAAGCGCGCCGGCAAGAACCGCGTCAGCGTCCAAGCCATTCCCGCCAAGGCCGACGCGCCTCCTGCCGATAAGCCTGTCGTCGAGCCGGCACCACGATCCGTGGTCGCCGGCTGAGTATCATGGTCGCCGCAACTCGGTTAGGTCCGGTCGCCACACGATCGCTCACGGCCCAGCCTTCATCGACGCAGGCTCCAGGACCTTAGCGGCGCCCAGTTCTTCGAGCCGCGAGAGGTCCGTCCAGAACGTGCCCGGACCGGCGAAGAAGAGGCGGATCGAATCGGGCTGGAAGTTGGACGCGAAGGTGTACAGGTTGTACGCGTACCCCGATCCGAACGCCTTGACGAGCAGCTCGTAGCCCTGGGCCTCGGCTTCCTTCTTCATCTTTTCGACGGCGGCGTTGGCCCGGCCGAGGATCTCGATGCGCTGAGCGGCGAGCTTGGCGACCTCCTGTTCGATGGTGGCGACGTCCACCTGGGCCTGGGCTTCGATTTCGGCGGCCTTCTTGTCACCCTCGGCGAGGACGTTGGCGACCACCACGCGGGTATCGGCGCGGATGGTCTCGCGGGCGATCTCGATCTTTTTTTTCTCCTCTTCGAGCTTGGCCTTGACCGCCGCGGCCTCGCGCTGCTTTTGCTTGGTGATCTGGCTTTCGATCGCGATGTAGCTCTGCTGAATCGTCCGCTTGAGGTCCTCCGTCACCGGGGCCGAACCGGCGTCGCTGGCCGTCGGGGCGTGCACCTCGATCTCCCGCACCAGGGCGATGAGCACCTCGATGTGTTTGTCGCGGCAGACGCGCTGGAGCTCGGCGGTCATGTCGCGCTGGAACAGCTCGCGCTTCTCACCCTGGATGAAGTCCCGCGCCGCGTAGGTGGAGCCGATGTTCCGGCCGATGGAACGGAGCTGCGGGGCGATGACCTTGTCGAGCACCAGGTCGATGTTCCCGAACTCGTTGATGACCTCCGCCGCGTGCCAGGGATGAACGCCCCAGATGACCGTCACGCCGACGCGAATGAGGTAGCCGGTATCCGACGGGAAGGAAATCCTGAAGTTCTCGGCCTCGCTGAGCTTGACCTGCGAGTATTCATGGAACCCGATCTCGACCAAAGTCACCTTCTGGAGCTTCGGATTGATGAAGTACAGGCCCGGCTGGAGCACGTCGCGAAGCGTCCCCCGCTGTGCCGGTTCGGCCAGCGGGCGGACCTTGCTGACCAACTCGGGGCGGTCGCCGCCGACCTCTCCCGACGGACTCTCGCGTGGCGGGGCGTGTTCACGTAGCGCTTCCTCGGTTTCCTGGAACATCATCGCGGGCCGGTCGCCAAAGAGGTTGGTAACGACGCCGACATAGCCCGCAGGAATCACCACGGCCGGGTGCAGTTCGATGGCATAGACATAGGTGTTAATCTTGTACGTCCCGGGCGTGAGCACCTCCTCCAGGATGCCCCGGACGCCGCTACCCCGCGACACGATGACCTGCCCGGGCGCTGGTTCCTTGCCGACCTTGCGGACCAGGACGCCCACCTGAGGGAACTCGCCCATGAACCTGTAGGTGCCGCCGCGCAGCGCCGCCCGCTGTGAAGAGCCGGCGGATTGCGTCCAGTCCCAGGTCTTCGGGTCGCCGGACGGCACCACCGTCAGCGGCTTGAGCTCGTAGTCGTAGACGACCGGGTTGTAGAAATGGCGCCCGGGTCCCAGGACTTCCTCCTGGATCCCACGCTGCCCCGGCTCGGTCGCAACGAGCTGGTCCGGCGGAAGTAGATCCCCCATCTTGCGGATCAGTACCGCGCATTGGTCTTCGGGCACGTACACGCGGAACGAAAACCAGACGACGGCCCCGAAGGTCGCGATCGCAATGAATAACAGACCCACGGCTCGGATGATGATCCCACGCATCACGGGCCACCTCCTTCCAGGGCGCCGCGCGGCTGAGTCCGCGGTCCGAAGGACTGCAACTCCTTGAAGATCTCCGCAAAGGGTCCGTCAGTGTTGGTGAGGATGCTGTCGATCGACGGCGCGACCTTTTGCAGGAAGAACTGCTGGGCGTAGGTTTGGCCGTCGCCGAAGGCCTGGACCGCCCGGGCGAGCGGCTCCGCCCGGGCTTGGTAGTCGAAGAGAACGACCTTGGCGTCCGCCTCTCCGCGGGCTTCGATGGCGGCCGCCTGCTTGGTCGCCGCCTCCAGTTCCAGCTTCCCGACCTCCAGCTCGCGCCGGGCCCGGGTGACGGCGACGACCTTGTTCTGCTCCGCTTCCTTGGTCACGGTGACGACCTCACGACGGGCGTCGCCCACGGCCTTGTTCTGTTCCTGAAGTTCGCGCTGCTCGACGAGCTGGGCCTCGGCCTTGGCCTCCTCCATCTCGTTGGTGTGGCGGTCGATCTCCTGATCAGCCTGCTCCCGCTGGCTGATGAGCGAGGCGATCTCGGCCGGCGGTAGAATATCGCGAACCAGTGCGGCCTTGATGTCGATGCCCTGCTGCCAGCATTCCTGTTTCAGCTCCTGGAGGAGCTTGTCCTGGAACGCGGTCCGGGTCCTGCCGCTGATGAACTCGCGGGCCTCGAGCTTGGAGCCCTGAATTCGGGCGATGCCGCGCACGTTGGGAAGGATGATCCTGTCCAGGATGTCCCGTTCGTCGCCGTACGCGACCGTGATCTCGGCGACGTGATCGGGGCGGATGGCCCACTCGATCGTCCCCTCGATCGTGATCGTGAAACTGTCGTTGGAGGGGAACTGGATCGCATCGTCGTCGAGCATGTCGTACTTGTGGCTTCGCACGTCGACGATTTCAATTCGTTCGAGGTACGGGTTGTAGTACTCCAGCCCGGGCGGCAGTGTTTCGCGCTGAACGCCCTTCTCGCCGGGGGCGACAGTGTAGGCGTTCCGCTCCGACGCCTCGCGCCCGCTGAGCAAAGTCACCACCCCGGCGTGTCCCTCGGCGATCTGGATCGCTGGGAAACGTTGCACGTCGTACGCCAGGAGGTTGATGTTGTAGCGGCCAGGCAGGAGCTGCTCGGCCACCGGGCCCCGCTCGTCCGGCTCCGTGGCGACCGTCTTGGGAAACGGCAGCGGCTTGCCGTATTTGCGGATTTTCACGCCCGTTTCGTTCTGGGTGATGATCGTGGCGGCCATCTTGACCCACTTGTAGAGGTACGGGTTGGGGAAGTAGCGACCCTCGGTGAGGACGTCGTAGCGGATGCCCTTGTAGCCGTTTCGCACCTCGACCTCGGTCCAACCGGTCTGATTCGCGATAGCGCTCACCAATGCCGGGTAGAGCACGACCTGGTCGCCGAACTCGTCCCGCAACTCGGCAGGAAGGTCGCGCCCCGTCTTGTTGATGTAGACGAGGATCTCGTCCGCATTGACCTCGACCCGGATCACGAACCACAGCAACGCACCGGTCAAGACGGCAAGCGTAAGGAGCAGCCCCACCAGGCCGGCCCACAGCGGGCGGCGCGGTACGGGACCGCTCACGGTTCTGAACGGGGAGCTCGAGTCAGTCATGTGTTTCGTCCTTTCGTTCCGAGCGGCCGCACATCGCGGTCGGAAGCACGCGGCCGGCGATCAGTCCAGCTTCTGGCCGCACCCGGCACAATAGCGCGCCCGCCGCGGGTTCGCGTTCTGACAGTGTGGACAGCGCCTCGGTTCCGTCGCCGAGTCCGCCGCGCAGCCGCGCCTCAGGATCAGGATACCGGCCACCAGGAAAACGCCAGTCACGACGGCGACAATCAGTGTCATCGGGCCGAAGATCATGGATTCGCGCAATGCCTCCGCTCGGTCCAAGCTAAGTATACCACGGACCGCTAACCTGTGCAGTTATAAACCGAGGGGGGCTTTGGAACGCCTGCGGGCGGGATGGCCGGGCCGGCGGTACGGGGAGGAGCACCCGTGCGCCGCGTGCGATGGTTGTCGGAAGATGTTAAGCCGCCGAATCAGCGCGTACGAGCCTGGCACCGTCGGCGAGGACGCATCCGCGGGGCCGTACCGCAACCATGTTGCGGCGCACCACGCTATCCGGCCGATCCGTGGCTAGGCGCCACCGCTGCGGCTGGGCCCGCGCAGGCCGTTCGCCTGGATGACAGAGGAAAGGTGCGCCGTCGAGACCAGCACGATCTCGCCGATGAAGCCGACGGCAAGGAAGATCGGCGCCGCGCCGCGCGCCGCGCCGGCGCACACCGCAAGCAACACGACGATCATGGCCAGGTAGATCAGCGTCCGCGACACAACCAGACTCGTGCCCTTCGTTGCCATTCAAGACCCCTTGGAACTGATCGGTCAGTCAGCGTGTCGAACGCCCCAAAGCGACGAACGCCGTTGCTCGCCGCCCGCGCGCCGCCACACGGGTGCCGCCGGCCCGACGTTCGGGCGCGATGGCCATCCGCCGACTGCAACGTTCCCCTCTTGACCACCGCACGGTGAGCCGCGGCACCCGGCCCTCGGCCTAGAACGCCGTCGCCAGGTCGAAGTTCGCCGCCAAACGCCGCGCGTCATCGATCGTGAGATACGGGTTGTCGCTGATCTTCGTGACGAACAGGCCATCGGGTCCGACCAGGTCCACGTGCGGGATTCGACCCGGGTGGATGCCGTCGTCCGCAACGCGAAGCAGATGCCCGCTCCACTTGCAGATGTAGCAGCCCGGCGAGTCGATCGCCGCGAACGGGATCGTGGTTCCCGGGGTCGATGCGTGAGTCGGCCGTGACGTCTTACCGGTCCTTGGGACGCTCATGAGCTTTGGCCTCCGTGAGTCAGTCGAATGCAGCCGATGCCGCGGGCACATTTGAAGCCCGTACGATATTCTATCGACTATCCTCATCGACAGGTTTCGCAAGGACTGAAGCTCCATTGTCAGACCCCGCACCGGCCGTTCCGGTACGCTTTTTGCTACGTCGCGTTGCCCGGCTCCCCGATAAGAGCAGAGTCCAGCCCTGGTCAGATCGGCCCACAGGGGGGTACGGATTTGGATGCGCAACCGCGATTGGAGCCCGAGGCAGCCACGTGCGACGGGCCCACGGTCTGTATCGAAAGCCCGCTCGGCGACCCCGACGTCGTCCTGTACTTCAAGAGCGATGATCGAGCCGAGGCGGCCTGCAACGCCATCCGCAACTACCTCGAAATCGTCGACGTGGACTCGGCCCACGAGTCGGTGATGCGCATGCTCTCCGTGGTCTTTGGCACACCCGGAAGCGAGTCGGGCTAGCGCGGGCCGGATGGGACCGACCCGGTCGGTCGCCTCTCTACAAGAGCTCGTGCCCGGCCATCGCTTTGAGCCGCGCCCAGCGCCGATCGACCTCCTCCTGGACGTCCGCGGCCACCGCCGCGAAGTCGGGCCGGGTCAAGTGCCGGAATAGACCGCCCATCCGCGCAAAGGCCTCGGTTACGGGGATTCTCTTCCTGGTCCGTTCCGGATCGACGTTCAGGGTCGTCACGCCGCGCTCGATCTCGTAGAGCGGATGCATGCACGCGTTCACGATCGCTTCCACCGCCGACGGCCCGACGTGCTCGTCCATACCCCAGTTCAGCGGGCAGACCGAGATCGACTTGACGAACGCGAAGCCGCCCGCGCGGGTCACCGCCTGAGCCTTGCGTGCCTTGCGGATCATGTCCGTCGCGTGGGACTCTGAGACCGTGGCCAGGTACGGCGCGAGCGTTCCGCGCAGGATCTCCATGATGTCTTTGTGGTGTGTCGTCTTGCCCTGCTGCTGCGGGCCGAGGTGGGCGTTGCTGTTGCGCTGCCCCTTGAAGCCGGTGTAACAAAGCTGGGCTCCGGTGTTCATGTAGCCCTTGTTGTCGTACTCGAAGTGGATGTACGGGTCGTTCCGCAGCGCCGCGCCGATGACCTGATCCATCCCGATGTCGTCGCCCCCGTCGCCGGTCACCACGATGACCGTGACGTCCTCCGGAAGTTCGCCGCGCTTTTTCGCCCGCTTGATCATCTCCACGACACCCGTGGCGGTCGACGACGCGTTGTGGAACAGGTTGTGGAAGTAGGGCACCTTGAAACTGGTCAGCGGATAGCCCGTGGTGACGACCATTCCGCATCCCGTATTGAAGATGAAGGCCACCTGCCCATCGATGCCTCGCAGGAACAGGTTGAGGGTCGTGAAGATCCCGCAGCCCGGGCAGGCCGAGTGCTTGTCGAAACGCATGGGCATCTCGGAAAGCACGCGGAGGTTGACCTTGCCGTCCATCCCCGCGTTGTGCGTGCAAGCGTCGCTGCTCAGCGGTGACAGGTTGGGCGGCGGGTCGTACGCCGTGTCGCCGGGCCAGGCGCCGTGGTACCATTTCAGCCGCGCCTGTTCGGGGTCGTCGACCTGCGGCCAGTTCCTCGCCAGCTCAAACATGGCCAGCGCGTCGTCTCGGGTGAAGTTCAAGCCGCCGATGCCGTAGGTCCGCTGGATGATCTCGGCCCGGTTGCCGATGCGTTGCAGTCCGGCGCCGATCTCGTTGGCCAGGTAGTTGTTCGCCCCGTACTGGCTCGCCCGCTCGGCCACGACGATTCGTGCCGCCCGGCCAAGGGCATGAATGATCTCCTTCTCGGGCCAGGGCCGCAAAACCGTCGGGACGACGAGGTTGACCGGCTCCTCCCGGCGCCCAAGCACGTCGACCGCGTCCTTGGCGGCCTCGCCGGCGGTGTTGAGCGCCACCAGGCAGAGCTTCGCGTCGCGATCGCCGTACTGCTCGGTGAACCCGTACCGCCGCCCGCTGAGCCGGGCGTACTCGTCGAAGATGCCGGGCAGCATGCGGTAGGCCTTCTCGAACTTCAGGTCCATCTGGACCTTGCAGTTGATCAGGTCGTCGTTCATGTACGGCCCGAAGGTGCGCGGGTGCTTCGCGTCCAGGAAGTTGAACCGTCCGTTCTTGCCCTCCAGCGTTCCGCGAAACGGCGGCGGCCCGACGAAACGCCTCACCTCGTCGTGGCTCGCAAACACCTGAATGCGGCGGTTCGCGTGGGAGGTGTGGAATCCGTCGTAGGCGACGATCGCCGGCAGATTGACCGCCTCGGCGATCTTGATCGCGATGATGTTCAGGTCGTAGCACGCCTGGACTGTCGGGGCCAGGAAGGTGATCCAGCCCCAACCGAGTGTCGCGTACAGATCTGAATGGCCGTTCTTGATGTTCAGTGGCGCGGATACGTCGCGAGTCGAGAGGTTGAGCACCATGGGCAGGCCGAGCCCGGCGACCGCCGGCATCTGCTCGGCCTTCAGCAGCAGTCCATTTGCGCTGGTGACATCGACGCAGCGTCCGCCCGCCACGGCGGCCCCGGCACAGATCGACAAGGCGGCCAACTCCGACGTCCCGACCACGAAAGCGATGTCCGTCTCACCCTGCGCATAGGCCTTGGACACGGCCTCGCCGACGTCGGACGACGGCGTGATCGGGTAGTAGCCCTCCAGGTCATACCCGATGTCGAGGATGGCCTGCGCGACGGCCTCGTTGCCGTTGCCCAGCCAGACCTTCTGTTTGGCGGCGCGGCGTTGGGCGATCGGTTCGGCGGCGACGGTCATGACGATTCTCCCTCATCCAGCCCCGCGAAGGTCAGGGCCTTTCCTTTCTTGGTCTGCGGACAGACTTCGACGCAGCGCATGCATCCCTTGCAGAATCGCTCGTCGATCCCGACCATCCGACCGTCGCGCCAGAGCAGCCCGCCCGGGTCCGAGCAAACGGTCAGGCAAATGCCGCACGAGGTGCACGATTCCGGATGGAATTCCGGCACCTTGCCGCGCCCGGCCACCCGATTGTCCCGGCCCGTGGTGCAATGCGTCAGCGCGTCGACCGTGCCGCCGTTGAGCATGTTGCGCCAGCCTATCGCACCGCGGCTGATCGTCGGCGGCACCAGCGGGAACCCGTTCGCCCGGAACGACTCCTTCGCGACGCCCGCCAGGGCCCGGTCAAACGCGGGGAGGTTGGCCTCCGCGGCTCTGGGCCATTGTTTGGTGATCTTCTGCTTGATCAGTTCGTCGGGGAACTTCAGCTCATGGCAGAGCACGGCGAGTAGCGGCATGTTCAGCCGGCTGCGACACTCGAACGCGATCTTCGTCGCGTCCACACAGACGATGGTGCCGCTGTGCAGGCGCAGGCGCTTGCGGATCTTGCTCGGCGGCTCGACGGTGTTGACGATACAGGTTGCATCGGGAAGGAGCCCGGCGTTCAGATGCAGCGACTCGATCAGATCCTCATGAAACGCGACGAGAACGTGCGGCGTTTCCGTCGGTCCGGATTGGCGGACCGGTGTACCCGGCATGCAGAACCGCACCGATACGTCCGTCGGCGTGCCCTTCTTCTCCGACCCGTACTTGGCGTCGTAGCCCCCGTCCAGTCCGAAGTCCTCGCATCCCACCTTGAACAGGATTTTTCCGGCCATGTTCGCCCCGTCACCGCCCAGCGCGGAGATCAGGACGTTGCAGAAACCGAACTCATCCCGCTTCGGAAGCTCGTAGCTCAACATGATTCCCGGCTCCGTAACACTCGGCCCGAGGTTCCTGTCGCAAGTGGCGTGCCACGCGGAAACACAGCCCGCGTAAGCCCGCAGGCCCGATACCCGAGAAGGACCCAATTAGCCGGCAGCGGCAGACTGTGCGGCATGCCGCCGCGTCTGCGCGAAATCACACAGCCACTTCCCGACGGGTTGTGACCTTGACCTGCCGCGGCGGAGCAGAGGGGTACCCGCGTCACGCGCGGGGCGTAGCCTGCGGACCGGACGCGTAGTCCTCGTAGTCGGGGTACCACATCGCATCCGCCACGATGCCCTCGACCTCGTCGTCCGGAATCAGGCGCCCGACGTTCTCCCGCCGCGCCTGCCGGATGACCGCACAGGCGATCCGGCGGCTGACCTCGCGCAGCTCGGACTGGTCAGGATAGATGGCTCCGGCGTCGAGGCGCTGCGGCGTAATGCAGTCGCCCAGCGTCCGCGCCGCCACGAGGAACATGGCGTCGCTGACCGCGTGGGCCTCGGCGAGGATGCAGCCGAGTCCGACACCGGGGAAAACGTATACGTTGTTGCCCTGGCCGATCACGTGCACCCGTCCGTCGAACTTGACGGGAGCGAACGGGCTGCCGGTGCCAACCAGGGCCCGCCCGTCCGTCCACCGGATGGCTTCCTCGGGAGTACATTCCGCCTTGGCCGTCGGGTTGCTGAACGGCAGGATGATCGGCCGCTCCACATGCCGGGCCATCTCGGTGATGACCGCTTCGGTGAACGCTCCGGACCGGGCCGTCGTGCCGATCAGCACCGTGGGCCGAACTCTCTTGACAACCTCGAGCAGATCGGCGAAGCCCTCGGCCTGGAACCCGTACGTCGACATGTCGGCCCGGCTCATCACGACCGCCCGCTTGTGGTCGTCCGCGATCATCCGGCCCTCGTACAGCAGCCCGCGCGTATCGAGAAACACCTGCGAACGCCGTATCTTCGCCTCGTCGGCCCCCTCGCTCCGCATCGCCGCCGCCACGAGCCGCGCGATCCCCACGCCGGCCGCCCCGGCACCCATGTAGACGATTCGCTGGTCCGAGAGCCGCCCGCCGGTGATCCGCAGTGCGCTCATGATTCCCGCGAGCGCCACGGCGGAGGTCCCCTGGATGTCGTCGTTGAAGCTCGGAAGACGGTTGCGGTAGCGATCCAGAATGCGGAAGGCGATGTCCTTGTGGAAATCCTCCCATTGGACCAGCGCCCGCGGGAACACACTCTTCACCGCCGCGACAAAGCTCTCGATGAACTGGTCGAACCGATCGCCGCGGAGCCGGCGGTGACGATGGCCGAGGTAGACCGGATCGTGCAGCAGCTCGGCGTTGTCCGTCCCGACGTCCAAGCTGATAGGCAAGCAGTACCGAGGGTGGATTCCGGCCGCTGCGCAGTACAAAGCGACCTTGCCGATCGGGATCCCGATCCCGCCCGCGCCCTGATCGCCCAGCCCGAGAATACGCTCGTTGTCCGTCACCACGATCAGGCGGATGTCGCGGTGCGGCCAGTTCCGCAGCAGCTCCGGCATGCGGTCCTCGTCATCCGGCGTGATCCACAGTCCGTGCGGTTGGCGGAATATATGGCTGTAGCGCTGGCACGCGGCACCGACCGTAGGGGTGTACACGATCGGCATGAGCTCCGGGAGGTTCTCCACCAGCACTCGATAGAAGAGTGTCTGGTTCCGGTCCTGGAGGGCCGCCAGCCCGATGTACTTCTCCAGGTCGTCCTCCTTGGCTCGCAGGTGCTCGAGCTCCAGCGCCACCTGTTCGTCTATGGTCGCCTCCCGCGGTGGGAGCAGCCCTTCCAGATGAAAGAGACGCCGTTCGTGCGCCGGGAACGCCATCCCCTTGTTGAACGCACCGTCCCGCAGCAACGCCGTACCCGTGTACGGAACCGAACGAGCCACCGGTGAGTTGCCGGCGAATATGGTCGACGAAGTCATTGAAGGAGCCCTTTCCAACAGCACGCCAGCGCAACGGTCGGTCTAAATGCACGCAGCGCGGTGCGTGTGCATCCATCTGATAGCAAACGCCGTGCCGACGGGAGCCCGAGCAGCACATTCGTTCCGGATAAATGCGGCCTCCGTTGCGCACGGGCCCTCGAAAGGGCAAGGACCGCAGCCTCTCCGACCTCCACAAGGCCGGGGTGGTTTTCCGGTGCGGCGGATGAGAGTCGGTCGGCCACGCGGCTTCATCGGACTCCGCCCCCCCTCAACGGCCCGGTCTGGAATGCGGCAGTTCACGCACCTGGGGTGAGGAAAACCAAGCAGTTCGGGTCACGGCGGACCCCATCGGACCACGGGACCGTCCGGCTGGGGCAGCCGACGTCGCGACGCGACCCCCGTTTTCGACCCCGGAGTGGCCGAATCTGGCGGGTTCTGCGATTGGGCGCAAAGGCGGACGCCTGCGGCACGCGGATTGCAGGATGAGTCTGGCAGACTGCAACACTGCGGCATCCCGAAACGGGGGGAACGCGCCAGCGTTCTCTTTGCGACGGATGTCCGGTGGGTTGGTACCGCGTGGCTCACTCGCGCGGATCGGGTACCGGCAAATGGCTCGATTCCCGAGTGGGTGGAGATCCTACGTAGGTTCCTCCAACACGTCGCGCCAACCGTCTGACGGACGAGCCAGCGGCGTAGCTAGAACCTTCCAATCACTCCTCTCTCCGGCCCGAACGCGGAAGGACGCTGCTGGCTCGCGTCCGTCAGGATCAACGGCGGATGAACCGCGGCAGCAGGGCCGCCCTGTGGCCTGCTGGATAATGTCCCGGATCACTCTGCCCGGGATTCGGCCCTGAGGCGTAACCTGCGCCACAGGAGATGCACCTATGACCACAACCCGCGTTAACGTTGCGGCGTGGATTCGATCTGAGCACGAAAAAGTCGATCGCCTCACCGTCCGCTTGCACGAGGCGATCGCTTTCGTCCCCCGCGTGGTGCCGCGCACCTGGCTTGCGGAGCTTCGCGAGCGATTCGAGCACTTTCGCGCCCACATGCATCAGCACATGGCGCTGGAGGAACATAACGAGTACATGGCCGATGTGCTCGAACGTCTGCCCACGCTGGCCAACAAGGTCGAACGGCTCAGGCGCGAGCACCGCTCCCTGGCGCGGCTGTTGGACGATCTGCACCGCACCCTGGCGGAAATCGACCCGCAGGATCAACTCCTCGTGGTCGACTGCTGCCACCGAATCGACACCATCCTCGGGTATGTCGCTCATCACGAGGACGACGAGAACGACTTGGTCGAGTTCGCCTTCACCGACGACATCGGCACCAAGGACTGAGCACGCACGGCGGCGCGGGTTTTGACCCTACGGCAGTGTCATCTCCCGCAATCGCGCTTTGGTGTGCTGCAACCGAGTCATTCACCGCCCGGGTCGCCCACCTCCTACCACGCAGACCGACGCCCAAACGGGCCGCGACGCCCCCTCCCGAATGGCTCGCGGCCCGTGGAACATCAATTGCAGGAATGGTCTCTTGCCACGGGGATGGGCCGCAGCCGCACGGCCGGACGTTACCGGCCGCCGGACGGCTCGGGCCCGCCTATGACGCGTCGGGGTGACCGAGAGCAAAGTCCGTTTCACTGCGGAGGCACAGGTTCATGATCGAGTTGCTGATGGGTGACGAGGCGGTCGCGCTGGGAGCGATCCATGCCGGCATTGGCGGCGCGTTCTCGTACCCCGGAACACCGTCCACCGAGATCTTCGAGTACATCCAGGCCCACGCCCGAAACGCAGGAACGCCGGTCGCACGCTGGTCGGCCAATGAGAAGGTCGCCTACGAGGAAGCGCTGGGCATGTCGTTCACCGGCAGGCGCGCTCTGGTGTCGATGAAACACGTGGGCCTCAACGTCGCCGCCGACCCGTTTATGAGCTCGGCACTCACCGGCGCCAACGGCGGGTTGGTCGTGGCAGTGGCTGACGACCCGGGCATGCACTCCTCGCAGAACGAGCAGGACTCCCGCTTCTACGCCCCGTTCGCACAGATCCCGCTCTTCGAGCCCTGCAACCAGCAGGAAGCCTATGACATGACGCGCGAGGCGTTTGACTTGTCGGAGCGATTCGGCATCCCGGTCTTGATCCGCCTGGTGACCCGCCTGGCCCACAGCCGCGCGAATGTGACGGTTCGCGAGGCGTGCGTTCCGCCCACCCGGCCGCGGGCGACGGACTGGCGCGAGTGGACCCTCCTGCCGGTCAACGCGCGTCGCCGTTTCGGACGTGTTCTCGACCTCCAGCAGTCCTTCCGTGACCACGCCGGGGAGTCGCGGTTCAACCGGCTGACGCTTTCCGGCCCGAAGGGCATCATCACCACGGGGCTGGCGTACAACTACTTTCGCGAAGCGGCCGGAGCCGACTCGAGCTATTCGGTCCTGAAGCTCGGCGTCTATCCGGTACCGGCGGCGCTGGTGCGCGAACTCACCGGACACTGCGAGGAGCTGCTGGTCATCGAGGAAGGCTATCCGTTCGTCGAGCGGCAACTCGTCGGGCTTCTCGGCGTGCCGGGCAAGGCGATCCACGGCAAGCTCGATGGCGCGCTGCCACCGCAGGGCGAGCTGACCACTGACCTGGTGCGTAAGGCCTTGGGCAAGACGCCGATCAACGGCCGGGCGCCTGCCACGCTTCCGCCAGCGCGGCCACCGCAACTGTGCAGCGGCTGTCCTCACTGTGACAGCTACCGAGCTGTCGTCGAGGCCGCAGGCGAGACGCGGAAACCGTACTTCTTCAGCGACATCGGGTGCTACACGCTGGCCGCACTTCCACCGTACAACGCCATCGATACCTGCGTCGACATGGGCGCCTCGATCGGAATGGCGATGGGGGCCGCCAAGGCCGGGGCCCATCCGGTCGTGGCCACGATCGGCGACTCGACATTCATCCATTCCGGTCTGAGCGCTCTGATCGTGGCCGCCGCCGAGGATCTCAACATGACGGTCGTGATCCTCGACAATGCCCTGGTCGCCATGACCGGCGGGCAGGAGGTCCTCGTGACCGGAGAGGATCTGATACGCGTGATCCGGGGGCTCGGCGTGCGCGATGAACATCTGATCCGCCTGCGGCCGCAGCCCGGCGCTCACGAACGGAACGTGGCGTTGATCGAGAAGGAAATCCAACATCCCGGTCTGTCCGTTATCGTTGCGTGCCGCCCGTGTATTCATGCGAAACGGCGCGCAACGGCGAGTGCCGAAGCGGCTGCGGCCACCTAGGTCGGGCCCGGTCTCGAGGCCCGAACGCCAAGACCGGGGCCGGTGGAGTATGTAGCGATGCAATACAACGTGCTTTTGGTGGGCGTCGGCGGTCAGGGCATCCTCACGATCGCCCAGGCCATCTCCCGCGCGGCGCTGCGCCGTGGATACAACGTCAAGCAGTCCGAAGTGCACGGCATGAGCCAGCGCGGCGGCGCCGTCCAGGCCCACCTGCGGTTTTCCGATCAGGAACTGCACAGCGACCTGATCCCACTGGGCCGCGCCGACCTGCTGCTCGCCGTGGAGCCGCTGGAAGTCGCCCGCTACGTCGAGTACCTGGGCGCACACAGCGTCATTGTCTCCAACAGCGTGCCGGTGGTGAACATCCCCAACTATCCCCCCGTCGAGGAGGTCCTGGCCGAAGTCGCGAGGTTGGGTGACCACATTCTGATCGACGCCCAACGACTGGCCCGATCGGCCGGATCGGCCCGCGCCGAGAACATGGTTATTCTCGGGGCCGCATCCCTCTTCCTGGACTTCGGCGCCAAGGAGTTCGAGGAGCTGATTGCGGAGGCCTTTGCACGCAAAGGCCCGCGCGTGGTCGAGGTGAACCACCGGGCCTTTCGCTATGGCCGGCACGCGGCCTCGCTCTACCGCGACGCCCTGCGACGCGGCGGCACCGGCCAGGCGGTGCGACGATGGGTCGAATCGGTCGAACCGGAGGAACTCGCGCGGCTCGAATCGCCGGACCCGGCCGCCATCGGTCTGGCCGCCGCTTCCAGCGAGCTCACCAGCGCCGAGGCTCGGGCCATCGGCCAGATTCTGGAGCGCGTCCGCGACGACGGGCGCACCCAACTGTTCGAGCATGAGGTCTACAGCATTGTCGAGCTGGCCGGGGCCATCACCCCCCCGCGCCACCGCTTCGTCGAAGTCGGCGAAACGCTCAGCCGTGACGACGTCGCGGCGTTTCCCGGCGATCGCGTCGTGGTGAAGATCGTCTCGCCCGACATCGTCCACAAGACGGAGGCGGGCGGCGTCAGCTTCGTCGCCAAAAGCGCCGATGAAGTCAACCGCGAGATGAAGAGACTCGCGGCGCGACACGGCCAGGACGGCAAGCGGATCGACGGGACGCTCGTCGTCGAGTTCGTCGAGCAGGCGGGGCGCGGCACGGGAGATGAGCTCTTCGTCGGCGTGCGCCAGACGCGCGAGTTCGGTCCGGTGATTGCGGCGGGCCTCGGTGGCGTAGCGACCGAGTTCCTCTCCAGCAAGATGCTCCCCGGCATCGGAGTGGCCAAGGCCGCGGCGCTGGATACCACGCCGGAGGAGTTCTTCGAGACCTTCCGCTCGACCGCCGCCTACGAGCTGCTCGCCGGAACCGTACGTGGACATGACCGCGTGGTCGGCGACGGTGAGCTGATCCGCTGCTTCCGCGCCTTTCTGGCCATCGCCCGGGCCTGCTGCATCGCCGACGAAGAAGGACTCTGCCTCGAAGAGCTCGAGGTCAACCCCTTCGCGTTCCGCCAGAAACTCATGGTCCCGCTCGATGGGCGGGCCCGGCTCGGGCAGCCGATCACCGCGTCGGCCGCGCGGCCGATCGAGAAGACGCGACGCCTGCTCGAGCCGCGCTCCATTGCCGTGCTGGGCGTCTCAACGAAGCGGGCCAACTTCGGGCGGATCATCCTGAACAACATCAAGGACTGCGGCTTCCCCACGGACCGCCTGTGCGTCATCAAGAGCGGCGAGGACACCGTCGACGGCGTGCGTTGCATCGGCTCCTTGCACGACCTGGCGCACCCCGTGGACCTTCTCGTCGCCGCCATCGGCGCCGAGCACATCCCGCCGCTGGTCGATGAACTCCTCGAATGGGAGCGCGCCGGCCGCGGCCGATGCGCGTCCGTCATTCTCATTCCCGGCGGGCTCGGCGAAACCTCGGGCACCGAGGGAATCCAGGAACGGATCCGCGAGGCCATCGCCGCGCACCGCCGCAACGGTTACGGCGGGCCGGTCTTCCTCGGCGGCAACTCCATGGGCGTGCGCTCCCGCCCCGGCTCGTACGACACCTTCTTCATTCCCGCGGACAAGCTCGACCCGCGCCGCCGCGTCCCGCCCAAGCGCGCCGCCCTGGTCTCGCAAAGCGGCGCCTTCATCATCACCCGGATGAGCAATCTACAGTACCTCGACCCGACGCTGGCGATCTCGATCGGCAATCAGGTCGACCTGACCGTCTCCGACCTGCTGCTTGCCGTGGCCCAGCGCGACGACGTCGACTGCATCGGCGTCTACATCGAGGGCTTCAACGACCTGGACGGGCTCGCGTTTATCCGCGCCGTGCAGCGGGCCACCGGCTCCGGCAAGATCGTCGTGTTCTACAAGGCGGGGCGGACCTCGGCCGGACGCTCCGCGGCCAAGGGCCACACCGCGTCGCTGGCCGGGGATTACGACATCTGCCAGGCGGCGGTCGCGGCGGCCAGGGCCATCGTGACCGATACCTTCAAGGAGTTCGAGCAGCTCATGGAGCTGGGCACCGACCTGCACGTCAAGCGGATCCACGGCACGCGGATCGGCGCGGTCAGCAACGCCGGTTACGAGTCGGTCGGAATGGCCGACACGGTCAAGGGCGTGCGTTACCAGGTGGACGTGCCCGCGCTGTCCGAGGAGGCCCGCAAGCGCCTCGCGGACGCCCTGGCCGACCACGGCCTGGCCGCGCTGGTCAACGCCGCGAACCCGCTCGACCTGACCCCCATGGCCGACGACGACGCCTACGAGGCCTGCATCAAGGTGATGCTCGAAGCGGATGAGCTCGACGCGCTGATCGTCGGCTGCGTTCCCATGACCCCGCAACTGCTCTCGACGCCGTCGGAGATCGACCGGCCCGACTCGATTGCCCGGCGACTGCCGCGGCTGTTTGCGGAGTCACAAAAGCCGCTGATCGTCGTCGTGGATTGTGCCGAGCCCTACGACGAACTGGCCCGGGCCATCCGCTCGGCCGGCGTCCCCGTCTTCCGCTCCGCCGACCAGGCCGTCCGCTCCCTGGGCCGCTACCTCTGCCACCGCGCACCGAGTAATCGCGAACCCGAGCACCTATCCACCAAGAAGAAGGGGGATGCCGTGGCCGAGGTCCCCGAGCAGGAAACCCTACCCGCATTGAAGTGATGGTGCCGCCGACACGCCGTCGGCCGTGAAGGGGCCGCCTGATGGGACCCAGGGCAACGCCCCGGACTTGACAGCCCCGGCTTCATAGGAGGGCGGACGAGCGCGTCCGAGGTCTGGAGTTCGTGCCGGGGCTGCACCCGAAGGCCACAGCACGTGCAGGCTCCGAAGTACAGGTCAAGGCGCCGCAGGATGGCCCGGCGGGGAATCTCGATCTGGAACTGCCGATCGACGTGCGTCTCCCGCACGCGTCCGCCTCACGAAGGACAGCGGGCCGGGGGAAGGACCGGGATCGCATCGTCCGGCCGCTCGGTGGGAATGGCGCGACAGGCCTGGACGCCGTAGTGCTCGCCGGGCTTGCGTCCGGGCTTTTGCGGTTGAGGCTTCCGGGCGCCCTTGGAGAACGGCGCGGGCCCGCGGCTCGCGAGATTGCAGCGCACCACGGGGGTTGGGCTAGCCGTCCGGGGCGATGGCCCGGACCTCGACGTGATCCAGGACGTGTCGCCGATAGTAGGCGATCCCGAGGCACGTCAGCGGGATGGCCAGCAACAGCCCGAGGAACCCCAGCAGCTTCCCCCAGATGAACAAGCCCAGCAGAATCGCCACCGGCCGCAGGCCCGTCGTCCCTCCCATGACCTTCGGCACGATGATACCGTCCTGGATCACCTGAACGACGCCAAAAACGACGAGCACCAGCACGACCGACCACATGAAGCTCGCACTGCCCTCGATGGCGCGCATCAGCGCGAGCATCATCGCGGGAATCAGGGCCGTGGTCTGAAGGTACGGCACCATGTTGAGCAGGCCGACAAAAAGCCCGAACGGCACCGCCATCGGCAGGCCGATCACGGTGAACCCGACGGAAAACAGCGCCCCCACCAACAGCGCGACGATCGCTTGGCCCCGGAAGTACCGCGACATGACCACCCGGAACTCGTCTGAGAACTCGACGATCTGCGGTCGGTACCTCGGGGGTAGGAAACCGGGCCAGGCCTGCGCGTACGCGGGAAAATCCAGCAACAGGAAGACGAGGTAGAGCAGGACGATCACCAGCCCGATCAGGCCCAGCACCAAGTTGACCGTGAAGGTGACGACCTCCCAGCCGCCGGCCGCCAACCGCTTGGCGCCGGCGACCAGCAGCATGCTGAACTCCGGCGATTGGAGGTACGCCAGCACTCGTTCCAACGCGCCTCCGATGTAGGTACCTTCGAGCCGTGCACGAAACGCCGCAAGCCGCTGGGACCGTGGCGTGTCCTGCTCGGCTTGATAGCGCTCCCAAGCGTCCTTCAGCTCCTGCCATCCGATTGCCGTCTTGGCGGACCCACCGTCCTCGTGGGGCTCACTCTCGGGAATGGCGGCCGGCCGATCGGGCAGCTCGTCGGACGAGGGTCCCACGGCAGGAAGGTCCTTGTACAGCAGCTTGAGATCGTCCGTGAATCGCCCGATCTGACTGATCATCAAGGGGACGATGACGACCGTCAGGCCCAGTCCGGCGATCCCGAGCCCGCCCAGCGTCAACGCCACGGCGAGGCCGCGCCGCCCGGTTTTCCGCTCCAGCGCGGACACGATCGGGTTGAGCAGATAGGCGAGGATGACCGCCGCGACGAACGGAAGAAGCACGTCCTTGAGGTACCGGACGAGGAGGATCGCGGCCGTCACGGCCAGAACACCCAACACCCCGCGGACGACCCGATCGAACGTGTACTGTTCCTGCTGCTCGGCCATTAGCGCGACGCCTCTGGCGGCATTGAAACCGCTTTCCGCCACCAACGCAACGACGTCGCCGGTCCGGGAGGCGCCGGGCGCGCCCGTTTCGGTACGTCGCCCGTTCAACTATACTGCCATGTTCGGAAGTTCGACCCGAAAAGCGGTCAGGCGGCCCGGCGGGTGCCGGCGGGGAGGTTCCATAGAATACAACGATGGCGGACCTGAGCCTCATTCGAAACTTCAGCATCGTCGCCCACATCGACCACGGGAAAAGCACGCTCGCCGACCGCATCCTCGAGTGCACCGGCTCCGTCTCCAAGCGCGAGATGCGCGAACAGTTCCTCGACGACATGGACCTCGAGCGCGAGATGGGCATCACCATCAAGGCCAACCGCGCAACCGTCGCGTACAAGCACGGCGGGAAGACCTACATGCTGAACCTGCTCGACACGCCGGGACACGTCGATTTCCACTACGAGGTTTCCCGAGCGCTGGCGGCGTGCGAGGGGGTTGTGGTTCTGGTCGACGCGACCCAGGGCGTCCAGGCCCAGACCGTCGCCAACGCCTACCTCGCCATCGAGGCCGACCTGGAGATCATTCTGGTCATCACCAAGCTCGACCTGCCGGCCGCTCGGCCGGAGGACATCGCCCTGGAGACGGAACAGGTCCTGGGCCTGGATGCCTCACAGGCGGTCTTCACCAGCGCCAAGACCGGGCTGGGCGTCGACGAGTTGCTGACCGCCATCGTTCATCGCATCCCGCAGCCCAAGGGCGATCCCGACGCCCGCCTTCGGGCCCTGATCTACGACGCCAAGCCCGACCCGCACCGCGGCGTCATCTGCCATACCCGCGTGTTCGACGGCACGATCAAACGCGGCGACCCCATCGACCTGATGCGCACGGAGCGCAATTACATCGTGACCGAGGTGGGCAAATACACGCCCAAGTTCACGCCGGTGGCGTCGCTCAGCGCGGGCGAGGTCGGCTACTTCATCGCGGGCATCAAGACCCTGGCCGACGTGAATATCGGCGACACGGTTACGCACGTATCGAAGCCGACGGACAGGCCGCTGCCGGGGTACAAGCCGCCGCAGCAGATGGTCTACTGCGACTTCTTCCCCGGCGTGGGCACGGCGACGGATCAGCTTCGCGAGGCGATGGAGAAACTCTGGCTCAACGACAGCTCGTTCACGTACCAGACCGTCAGCTCCGACGCCTTGGGCATCGGGTTTCGCTGCGGCTTTCTCGGCCTGCTGCACATGCGGATCATCCAGGAGCGCCTGGAGCGGGAAAACGACGTCGCCGTCGTCCAGACGGCGCCGACGGTCATGTACGAGGTGCTCCTCAAGGACGGCAAGGTCGAGCACATCGAGTCGCCTTCGGAGCTGCCGGACATGTCCGCCGTCGAGGAGATTCGCGAGCCCTACGTCAAGGCTCAGATGATCGTGCCCGCTGACGCCGTCGGGCCGGTGCTCCAACTCAGCACGGACCGCCTCGGCATTCACAAGAAGACGGAGTACCTCTCGCCCACCCGCGTGCTGATCAGCTACGAGTTTCCGCTCGGCGAGATCATCTACGACTTCTACGACAAGCTGAAGACCTGCACCAAGGGATATGGGACCGCCGACTACGAGCTCATCGGTTACCGCCGCGGCGACCTGGTCAAGATGGACATCCTGGTCAACGGCGTTCCGGTAGATGCGCTGTCGGTGATTGTCCACCGCGAGAAGGCCCAGATTCGCGGCCGACGGCTGATCACGCGGTTGAAAAAACAGATTGACCGCCACATGTTCGAGATTCCGTTGCAGGCGGCGGTCGGCGCCAAGGTCATCGCCCGCGAGACCATCAAGGCGTTCCGCAAGGACGTGACCGCCAAGTGCTACGGAGGGGACGTCACCCGTAAGCGCAAGCTGCTCGAGAAGCAGAAAGAAGGCAAGAGGCGCATGAAGACCGTCGGCAACGTCTCCATACCCCAGGAAGCGTTCATGTCCGTCCTCGACCCCGGCGACTAGGCGCGAAGAGAGATCGCGATGGGCCCGGTGACATCGTCAAGCCGAGCCGCCACGATCGCCCGGCCCGTACGTGGATCGGCCGGTGATTCTCGCCGCTTGGTCAGCCGAGGTTCGGCGCTCGCGGTTCGCGTTCATGCCCTCCGACCTATGCGCCCGCGGGCGAGGAGACCATGAGCCACTCGATCAGCGCCCAGGCGCCGAACCCGCCCGAGGGCAGCACGAGGACCTGGGCGACGGGTTGCTGCGACAGCGGGGCGAAGGCGCCCACGCGGTATTCCTCGATCCTTCGCAGGGTGAAGTCGATCCGCGGCACGTCCGCGCCGTCGGCGGTCAGGCGGCTCGCAACGAGGCGCTGCACGGCGATCCACCGGGCCGACTCCGCCGCCCGGCGCAGGAGCACCGCGCAGATCACTGCGTATCCGAAGTTGATCGCGATCAGCAGGAGTATCGCAAACGGAGAGCCCCAGTTGTCCAGGTATGATGTTCGGGCCAGCAGCATGAGCAGGATCACGATCATGGGGTAGTAGATCAGCTTACCGACGGCGTCGGTCTGCGCGCCGATCAGATTGATGTCCAGCCATTCCCGACAAGGAGCTCCGTTCACCGCGCTCGGCGCCCCGAGTCCCGGATGCTCGAGCGCGGAACGCGGCGGATCACCCGCTCTGTGTTCGGTCAATGCGTCGGGCGGCCAGCAGCTCGGGTGGGCAGCGAGCAGGTTGACGAACCGCGCACACAGCCGCGTGGCGTCGACGACGTAGAAGATCAGGAGCACCATCGCCGCGACACTCATTTTGACAATCCAGGATTCCCAGAACGCGCTGGCCGTCCCTCGATACGGAATGGAAGGCCACCCGTAGAGTTCGAGGATGCACCATCCGAAGACGAGGTACAGCACGGCGTGAACGGCGAAGCGGGTCACTCGATAACGCGCCCGTCCGCGCATCAGGTAGCCCTCCCACAGCACCGGGACGTCGATTCGCTTCTCGTCGGCGGTGGACTCAGGATGAAGCGGTGCAGCCCATCGGCAGAGGCTGAATCCGCTACGCCAGGCAAGGAGTCGTGCCGGGCCGCGAGTGACAGCCGATCGCCGCTGGTTCCGATCCACCGTGGCCTCGATGCGGCACCGTTCATCGTCGTGCCGCGCGATCGCGGCCGCCGCCGGCTCCGATCCGGCCGTCGTCTTCCGGGCACGCGAGAACATCGTTGCCGTCTGCCCATGCGCCGTTGCCCGACCCAGCCGGATATGGCCGCGCACCATGAGCCACACCGCAACGGCTGCCGCGAAAAGGCGGATCGCCGTCGTCGGCCACACGCTGATCCCCGCGGACAGGGTCCAGGGTTCCCCCGACGGCCGGTCGTGGTCGACCCAGATCCGCCATCCGAGCAACACGGCCATCAACGCGCCGCAACCCAGGGCCGAGCACTCCCAAGAGCTGAGCTCCAGCTTCCCCGTGGAGCGCCATGAAAGGAAGATCGGAACGGAAAGCAACGCGAGTAGGCAGACGGCGAGCCCTCCCGTCCCGATCATACCCCAGTGCAGATGGGCACGACGGTCGATGTCGCTGAGGTTGTACGGGCCGTCCCGGCCGATCTCGTAAACCTCCGGGTTGGCAACAGCCACGCCATCCGGGCACCGACCGAGCGCCTGGAGACATGCGATGAAGACGGCGGTTTGGTACGCATCCCGAAACGGAGCGACCCGTCGAGGGCGGTAGACATCGGCTACGGACTGCGGCGGCTCCAAGCCGTAGTGTGAAGCGACGATCAGGTTGCGGGTGTGCATCCATTCATCAGGATGGGCGAGGCGGGCGTCCAGATCTGTCGTGAAGTAGAGAGGCTTCCGGTGAGTCTCGCGCAACGCTTGCAGAAGCAGCAGCTTGTCATACACGTCGCTCCCCAGAACGCCGATCGCCGCGTGTCGTTCGTCCCGGAGTTCGTTAAGTTCCCCGGCGCGCTCGAGGCGCCGGAGGAAGTCATACTGTGCGGGGCCCTCCGGCCGCCGCAGCCTGCGGCGCGTACCCCGGTCATTCTTATCGCCAACTCCGGCCCCCTCGTCAGCCGGGCTCGAACCCGGAACGAGCCCGTCGACGCCGCGCAAGTACGTGAACGCACGGATCCTATCGGGCCATCGATCGGGGTCATGGCTCAGGAGCACATAGTACTGAGACAGGTCCCGCGCACAGTCGGCGACGAGAGCGGTGAACGTCGCTTGGTCCTCGTCGCCGCCACGACACAGGCTCTCACGCGCAGATTCGGCCTCGGCGCTCCATCCCGACTTGGCGCGCAGGCACTGCACCGCCGCCGCGAAGACCAGGGGCAGCGCCCGCCCATAGAATGTGTCGGACTCCGTCACCAGAGCAATCGGATCCACACGGGAATCGACCCCCCGCAGGCACAGCTCCTCGAGCAGCGCAAGGATCGTCTGGTCATCCGTGCCGATTGCCGGCACGAACTGCGGACCAAGTGACAGACGCTCACTGACCATGGTGAGCAGGGGGAACGGCTGTTTGTAGTCCAGGAGCACTTGTGGGGCGGTAGCCCACGGCGAGTGTATCGTCACGCCGCGGAGCGTATCGTCCGACCACCACCTGCGAACCGCGCCGGCGACGTCACCAAGGGAGAGGGTCGACGCCGCACGGGCCAATCGAGTCGGCAGCGTTCTCAGCAACGCCGTCCGGTTCTCTTTCATGGCACGCAGCGTCGGTGAGCCGGCCGGGCCGATGACTTTGATCCGCACGCTCCGACTCGACCCTTCGGGCAACCTGTCCGTGGCCAATAACGCTCGGAACAGGCGGGCCAGTCTCACCAGTGGCTCGTCGGAGAACGCCTCGTCGGGCAGCCACAGCACGAGCACCGAGTCCGCGATTTGCCCACGATCGATCAGGAGGTCCGGTTCAAACCACTCATACGGAATGAGCAGGGCATGTCGCTCCGCGTCGGGGTTCTCGTTCTCGGAGGCGTCCCATCGCCCCAGTGTGCCCGCCTCTTGCCAATGGAAGAGCTCGAGCACGCCAATGTGCCCGCTGTCCCTCGGTGCATACCCGACCGCCCCGAGCGCTGTCACAACCGCATAGCGGCTGCGCAGGCGCAGCTCCTCATCCTCCGCCGAGGCCTCGCTTCGCACCATGACCGGCATCATGAGCAGCGATGCAGCCCGCCTGAGCGACGGCCCTGACCTCGACTGCACTTCTCGCTGGAGCGTGTCCAGCCGATGGACCGCGGCGGCGTGCCCGGGCAGGTGTTCGCGCTCCTGCTCGATGTGTCGCACGGCCGTGGCGAACGGGTCTTGCCACAGGCGCGCGTCCACGTCCTCGTCCTTCACCGCGGGATGGCCGTGCGACGGGGCGGCGGTAGGACGCGAGCTGGCCAGCGGGCCTGCCAGCCAGAAGTAGCCGCCGACGCCCGCGAGCGAAAGCAAAAGCAGGTTGATGAGGGCGTTTTGGCCCTTGATCTTGTCGACCTCCACGGTCGGACCCCCTTGCATCAAGAGTCGCGCAATGACCAGGCCCCACCCCTGCCCGATACCCCGGCTTCTTGACGCCTCGGTCACGGTCAGGACCGAGGAACTGAAATGTAGCCGCAATGCGGCGCACGGTGTTGCTCTGGGATGTTCTCAAGTGGCGATCTTATAGGACGTAATGATCGATGTTTCGGAGCGAACAGAATCGAAACAGGGTCGGCTCGGTACATCGTGAGCGGTGGAGGTGACGCGTCGGAGGGCGGCGTCCCCCCCGCCTCGGCGATCGGTACGATTCGCTCTGTGGGACACGGATCGCGAATCGATGAACGCGGGCTTCTGCCCCGCGTCCCGCGACGCGGTGGCCGACGAACCGATCAGCGGCGCGAAGAGGCACGGAAATCGCCGACGGCCTGTCTGATTTGCCGGTATAGTCGCACTTCCTCGCGGGGCGTTTCGTCGGCGAGGCGGTGCAGCCTCTAAAGTCCCTCACCCGTCCGGCGGGCGGCGCAGTAGATCATCCCGAGGGCCAACCAAACCGGAGGGTGTGCGGCGTGCGACGCGTGGACGTTCCGCTCCAGCGCGTCCGCGGGGCGGCATGCGGTGCGTCAGGGGCTTCCTGGTTCTGTCGCGGACCGGTCGGCCGCCGATGGTGCCAGATTCCACCGCTCCCAGGGGCGGACGGTTGCGAGGAACGTCCCGGCCGCGACGAGAAACATGAGCACGGCGAACACGACACGCCAGCGTTGGAGGCGGACCTGGCGTTCGGCGGCGGCGGCGGAGCGCTCGGCAGGGCTCGTGCCCGCCGGGACAGGCGGGGCGGCGCCGGCTTTGGCGGCCTCGGCGAGGGCAGCGGCCTTGGCTCCCTTCTTGGCCCGTTTGGCCTCCCCCTTGGCGATCTTCTTTGAAGTCTTCGCCGGATCCTGTGTCTCGGTCATAGGCAAGCGCCCTATCGGCGGTTGTACGCTGGAGCGAATCGCCGCGTGACCGAGAAGTCGACCACTTTGGCGCACCGGGGCCGGGCGGGGGCGGTCGTCTTCAGGTCCGTGCGTCAATCGTCGGAGGATGCGTCACGGGCCTCGTCCGCGTCGTCGGCCTCGTCCATGTGGCGGATCTCCACCTTCTTGAGCTTGTGGTCTTTGGTGTCGACGACGTACCATTCGCCGTCGATTTCGACGACGTGCTGGCAGTCGGGCAGGTCCTTGACGCCGAAGACCATGATGCAGCCGGTGAGTGACAGAGTGAGGGCGATAAGCAGGGACGTCAAAGCGACGCGACGCATGGTCAACCTCCGCGAAAATGTCGGGAACCGGCCCGGCGCCATCGCGGGCCGACGGATAACCAGACACACCGGCGTGACGCGGGTTAGTGCAAGAAGGTGACTCCGGGGCCGAGGCGCGCTGCGCGAGCCCCCGGCTGGGCCTTCCAGGCCCGCGCCGGCAATCCGCCGGCGGGGTCCCGCCGGCCTGCTCGCCGGATCGCACCGGTCAGGACACCGGTGTCACGCCGGGGCACAGCGCATGTGACCGCGATCGGGAAATCGGCACCGGATCGGCATTCGGGCCGCTCGTTACCGTTTTTCGATCGGGACGTAGGACTCCTTGTGCCGGCCGACGTACTTCTGGGTCGGGCGATAGATCCGGTTGTACGAGAGCTGCTCGAGCCAGTGGGCCATCCAGCCGGATACGCGGGCCATGGCGAAGATCGGAGTGAAGCAGTCGCGGGCGATGCCGAGCTCGCTGTAGACGATGCCCGAGTAGAAGTCGACGTTGGGCCAGATGCCCTTTTCGTGATAGTGTTCGTGCATCACGTTCTCGACTTCGACGGCGATCTCGAAGTGCGGCTTGCCGCTTTTCTTGGCTAGTTGTTCGGCGTAGCGCTTGAGGATCTTGGCCCGCGGGTCCATGCTCTTGTACACCCGATGGCCGAAGCCGGGCACCTTCTGCTTGTTCGCCACCTTTTCCTCGATGAACCTGCGGGCCTTGGCGACGGTGCCGATGGTGTCGAGCATGGCCATCACGTCCTCGTTGGCGCCGCCGTGGAGCGGCCCCGAGAGCGCGCCGAGGGCGGAGCTGGCGACCGAGTACGGCGTGGCCAGGGTCGAGCCGACGACGCGGCCCGAGAAGGTCGAGGCGTTCATGGTATGGTCGGCGTGGAGGATGAGACAGATGTCGAGGATGCGTTCTTTCGCGGGATCCGGGTCCTCGCCGGTGAGCATGTAGAGGAAGTTACCGGCAAGGGTCAGCTCGTCGCGGGGCATGTTGTGTTCGTCGCCTCTACGCAGGCGCTCGAATGCGGCGACCAGGGTGGGCGTTTTTGAGATCAGGCGGACGCAGGCGAGGCGGCGGTCGCTTTCATCCATGCCCTTGCGTAGGGGGTAGAACATGCCGATGGCGGCGATGCCGGCCTGAAGCGCATCCATGGGATGGCCGCCTTCGGGGAGACATTTGATCAGGTCGATGATCCGGTATTTCAGCCGGCGATGATGGCAGAGTTCGTCCTTGAACTGACCGAGTTCGGTCGCGGTAGGGAGCTTGCCGAAGAGGAGGAGGTGGCTGGTCTCCTCGAACGTGCTCGCCTCGCCGAGCTCCTCGATGCTGATCCCGCGGTACTCCAGCAGGCTGGCCTGCCCATCCACGAAGCTGATGGATGACTCGGCGATCGGGATCCCCTCCAGGCCGGGAATGACATCTTGAGCCATGGGAAACACTCCTACTGGGTATGAGACAGCGGCTTTCGCGCCGAGCCGGCGCCGGGTTCGGCCGGCACGACCAAGCCGCGGACCATCGCCCCAGGACCGTTACAATGAAGCGTACTCCGCTTCCGCCTTATCGTCCAAATCCTCAGTTAGTCGGAGTGTCCGCGCCGGGCCGCCGAGTCGACACCACCGGCAGCGCGCGGCCCGTCGCCCGTCGGCTCCGACACCGCATCTAATGGGAATCTCCAGCAATTCGCGCGCCAGCCGGCGCCGGTTCCAGGGCAATTCCCGAACTCATCGGGCGATGGCAGGCCGTTCCGGGGCACAACGCCCGTCGGCCCAGCGTGAAGGCTGGATTTCGGCGGGGCGGTGGGTCGGGAGGCATACAATCCGTTGGGGGATACATTGGACGGCCTGGCTTTTAGAGGAGGCAGCTTATGAACGCGGCACTTGTCTTTCCGGGTAGCGGGGCGGTGCTTATCCTGACCAGCCATGATGGGCTCGAGGACCCGGCCCTGTTGGAACGGCTGGCCCGGAAGGGAATCGGGAAGTTCATCGGCTTTCCGGTTCCGATCGACCTGCTCAGGAAGAAGTACGGGGTTCACTTCGACGTGGTCTGCCGGGACCTGCACGAGACGGACGACCTGCGGGTGCTGGACTTCGACGGCCGGCGGGCGATGGAACTCTTGCCGTTCAGCGCCCTGGGCCCGCCGGTGTTCCACGAGGGCAGTGCGGTCCAGCCGGCGCCGACGGGGTAGGAGCGGCGGGTCGCAAACGTCGGACGCCCGATCCATGGCGCCGGTTCAGGTTGACGCCGGCGTGAGGAGGGGGCCGAGTTCCGTCCTCACGTCCTCAGCAAAGGCGTGGAACCCCGTTTGCTTTGCGTGCGGGCAGCGGTCGCGCTGGACACGCCCCGCGATGCTTCGCAGCAGTTCGGGAGTGTCCCGGGTAGACGACGGCTGATCTGCGTTCGTGCTTTGCGCGACGAGCTGGTCGAGCGCCTCCTTGGGGATCTCTACGTATTTCACGGCCGGTACATTCGTCTCCGGCGCGAGGCCGAGGGCTTCTCGGACGGCGGTCGCATCGTCGAGCAACCACACTTCGGCGTGCGGATTCGCTTCGCCCAGCGCCGCCGGCAAGGGTGGATGTTTCTGGCGGTCACGTTCTCTGCCTTCGCGGAGCTTCCTGAGGCGCTCGCGAGGCGCACCGCGATCCGTGTCCACGGTTGCAACGACGGCAGCGAGCCCTCGGGTGCGGGCCAGCGTCAACGCGTAGCGGAGCTTGTGGGCATATCCGCGAAACGGCTTCGGCACACGCTCTCCGCGCAGGTGGAGCTTCGTCCATACCCGCGTCTCGGGATCAATCTCTGCACGGAGCAGTTCGATGACGAGCGGCGGTACGATGTGGTGGTCCCGCGGGCCGTCGACGACGAAGAGCACCCGGATCATTTCGCCGGCCTCACCAGGCCCTCTTCACCTTCATTGTACCAGACCTCGCCGAGCATGAACTCATCGAGGAATGTCTTGAGCCGCTCGGCGTCGGCGGGCTCGGCGGTACGGCTGCCATCCGGTTCCCGCCGGAAAACGAGCACCTGGTCTTTTTCGATGTCCACGTAATCGAGCAGGTGCGGCGAATGGGTGGTCAGAATCACCTGGGCGGCGCGCCCGCCGTGCGTTCCTTGCGTGACCTCCCGGAGAAGCCGCATGATCTCGCCTAGTCGCTTCGGATGGACGCCGTTCTCAGGTTCCTCGATCAGTATCGTTCCAGGTGGTGTCGGATGGTAGGCCAACGCGGCAAAAAAGAGGATTAGTCGGAGGCCGACGGAGGCATAGTCTGCGGGAAGCGAGAAGCGGTCCTCGATGACCACATCAACTCGCCGCTCGGGAGCACTGGGTGTCCGGACTTCGACCTTCTCCAAGCCCGGGACAAGGGACTTCAATGCGGCGACGAAAGCGTCAAAGCGATCCCGGTCGCGCCGGTATACATAGTCCAGCAGTGCAGGCACGTTTTCGCCGTTCTTTTTCAATGCCGGAGGTCCTGCATCGTCCGAGACACCTGGGCAGTTCATGGGGACACCGGTCGACGGGAGCTGGAAGAAGGCGACCGGGAACGCGGTGTGCCCGTCGGGTCGATACCCTCGCTTAGCGACACCGTCGTCGGTCACCCGACGGACAAGGACTTCTAGTGGCCGGACGTGCCGCCAGGCGTCAAATGGCCCTAGCGACGTTTCCTCCATGCAGTATCGGATCGCGTGAAGAAACGCGGACTTCCCGGTGTCGTTCGGACCAACCAGAATCGTAAGCGGCCGAAGCCCGACTTGGACGCTTCGGAGGCAACGGAAGTTCTTGATCTCCAGTTCCTGGATCATGTCAGCGTTCGCGGCGTCGTTGCGCGGCTATAACGATTGAACCGATCGATCGACCGAATCACGTGAACGGCGATGGCCTTGAAGTCTCCGCCCCGCGCCGCAGCGATAACGCTGCGGCGCGGACGGGTGAGCGTTATGAACTCCGGGCGCGGCATGTCGACCGTCTGGTCATCCACCAGTTCCAGGGCGAAGCCACGAAACAGGCGGGCCTGATGGACTTGTGGTTCGTCAGCCGTCACGGTGCTGCACCTCCGCGATGCCTCGGTCGATCGCCGTAACTCCGGCCCCCCACGGCCCGGCTACAGCCGGCCGCCGTCCAACGGTTCGATGCGCGTTACGTGGATGGGATCGCAGTACGCGAACCGGTCGAAGACTTCGCCGTTGCCGGTTCCGATGCCTATCACGACTTCCGTTCGCCCGACCATCATCATCTCGGGGTGGCGCACGTCGTACGTCGCCCCGTCCGAGAGGAACACGCGGACGGGCCGGAACGGTTCGCGCTTGACGTGGGTGCGGATGTCCTCGGGTCGCATGACGGACCATCCTATACGTTGTCCCGGTCGCTGTCGAACGAGGTCTGGGGATTGCCTCTCCCTATCCCGGCCGATGGGACCGCTACCGGGTTTTCACCAAGTGCTCCACCACGGTCGGGTCGGCGAGGGTGGTGGTGTCGCCGACTTCTTCGGGTTTGTTCTCGGCGATCTTTCTCAGGATGCGGCGCATGATCTTGCCCGAGCGGGTCTTGGGCAGTGACGGGGCCCAGTGGATCACGTCCGGGGCGGCGATGGCGCCGATTTCCTTGCGCACGTGCTGCACAAGCTCTTTCTTGAGGGCGTCGGTGTACTCCTCACCGGCGTTGAGCGTGACGTACGCATAGATGCCCTGCCCCTTGATCTCGTGGGGGAAACCGACGACCGCGGCCTCGGCCACCTTGGGGTGCGAGACGAGTGCGCTCTCGACCTCGGCTGTGCCCATGCGGTGGCCCGCGACGTTGATCACGTCGTCGATCCGGCCCGTGATCCAGTAGTAGCCGTCCTCGTCGCGGCGGCATCCGTCGCCGGTGAAGTACAGGCCGGGTTGTCGGGTGAAGTAGGTTTCCTTGAAGCGTTCGTGCTGGCCGTAGACGGTCCGCATGATGGCGGGCCAGGGCTCTTCAATGAACAGAGCGCCGCTGCACGGGCCCTCGAGGCGTTTGTTCTGTTCGTCGAGGATGACTGGCTTGAGCCCGAAAAAGGGGAGTGTGGCCGAGCCAGGCTTGGTGGGGATCGCGCCAGGGAGCGGGGTGATCAGGATGCCGCCGGTCTCGGTCTGCCACCAGGTATCGACGATGGGGCAGCGCCCGTCGCCGACGACGCGGTGATACCACAACCAGGCTTCGGGGTTGATCGGCTCGCCGACGGTGCCGAGCAGGCGGAGGCTCTTGCGGCTTCGTTTCTTCACCGGCCCGTCGCCCTCGCGCATGATGGCGCGGATGGCGGTCGGGGCGGTGTAGAACTGGTTCACCTGGTACTTGTCGACCACGTCCCAGAACCGGCCCGCGTCGGGGTACGTGGGGATGCCTTCGAACATGAGCGTGGTCGCCCCGGCACAGAGCGGCCCGTAGACGATGTACGAGTGCCCCGTAACCCAGCCGATGTCGGCGGTGCACCAGAAGATGTCGCCGTCGTGGTAGTCGAAGACGTACTGGAACGAGACCGTCGTGTAGACCATGTAGCCGCCGATGGTATGCAGCACGCCCTTGGGCTTGCCGGTCGAACCCGAGGTGTAGAGGATGAACAGCGGGTCCTCGGCGTCCATCCACTCCGGCTCGCACTCGGGCGAGGCGTCCTTCATGACGTCGTGCCACCAGTGGTCGCGGCCGGGCCTCATGTCGATCGGGATCTTCTTTGAGCCGTGCCGGTGGGAGACGATGCAGGTCTTGACCTCCACGCCCTGTCTGGCGGCGATATCGATCGCGTCGTCGGCGTTGGCCTTGAGGTTGATGGCCTTGGCCCCGCGGAAGACGCCGTCGGTGGTCACAAGGAACCGGCACTTCGAGTCGACGATGCGGTCGGCGAGGGAGTCAGGGCTGAAGCCGCCGAAGACGATCGAATGGATCGCCCCAATCCGTGCGCAGGCCAGCATGGCGACCGCCAGCTCGGGGATCATGGGCATGTAGATGGACACGCGGTCACCCTTCTTGACTCCGTAGGACTTCAGCACGTTGGCGAACTTGCAGACCTCGGCGTGGAGCTGGCGGTAGGTCAGCTTGCTGTCCTCGCCGGGCTCGTTGCCTTCCCACAGGATCGCGACCTGATCGCCGCGCCTGTCGAGATGGCGGTCGAGCGCGTTGTAGGTGACGTTCGTCTGGCCGCCGATGAAGTACTTGACCGAGATGGAGCCGTTAAAGTCGAACTCGCGAGCCTTGCTCCATTTCTTCTTCCAGTAGAAGCCCTCGGCGAGTTCCCCCCAGAACCCTTCCGGATCCTCGATCGAACGTTCGTACATCTGCGTGTACTGTTCCATCGACTTGATGTGGGCTCTCGACGCGAACTCGGTCGGCGGTGCGTATTTCTGGTTTGCCATGGTCGACTACTCCTGAAACACCTGCGTAAGGAGCGTTCGCCGTCAATCGCCGCGGAGCCTCAGGCTCCCCCGCAGGCCGCTCCGCGCGATCAGTGGGCGTCACCCGACGCTTTGGATCTCCAGCCCGGTCACGATCCATCGCCACTCGATAGGGTCTTTCCCCCGGTGGGCGATGTCAACCGCGGCTGACGCACGGATGGTGGGACGGGTCGATGTCGAGCGAAGCGGCGGGCCGCGAAGCCGAAACGGCGTCGAGCAGTTCGCCTAAACGAACGGCCGTTCGATTCGTCGCCCCCTGGTTCCGAGCAACGACCTCACGCGCACGCGCGCCCACCCTGTGCGCAAGGTCTCTGTCTGCAAGAAACCCTTGCACGATCGATGCCAATTCCGTCGTGGATTGTGCGACACGGATGGCGTCGGCAGCCGCGAATGCGGACACGGGCGCCGCGAAGTTATCGGTATGTGGCCCGACGATGACGGGCTTGCCAAGTGCTGCGATTTCCATCGGGTCGGATCCCCCCAGCGGGACGAGGGATCGGCCTGCGAAAGCCAGGTCGGAAAGGCTGTAAAACTTGCGGAGCTCGCCCATGGTGTCGCCGAGAATGACGCGCGGGGCATCGCTGGGGGCGGGCGGCTCGCAGCCATCGGGGTGGCAGCTTCGCCGGATGCAGGTGAAGCCGGCCTGCGCAATGAGCCGGGCCACTTCGTCGAAGCGCTCGGGTTTGCGCGGGACGATGACCAAGTGCGGTAGGGTGGCATGCCCGGCCGGTAGGGTGGCATGGCCGGCCGGTAGGGTGGCATGGCCGGCCGAAGGGCGGCCATGGTCCTGCTCCAACGGTAGGGTGGCATGCCCGGCCGGCAGGGTGGCATGGCCGGCCGAAGCGCGGCCATGTTCCCGCTCCGACGATAGGGTAGCATGGCCGGCCGGTAGGGTGGCATGGCCGGCCGAAGGGCGGCCATGTTCCCGCTCCGACGATAGGGTAGCATGGCCGGCCGGTAGGGTGGCATGGCCGGCCGAAGCACGGCCATGGTCCTGCTCCAACGGTAGGGTGGCATGGCCAGCCGGTAGGGTGGCATGGCCGGCCGAAGGGCGGCCATGTTCCTGCGCAGTGAGCAGCCCACGGTACGCCTCGAGGATCATCGCCTCCTCCCCGGGCCCGGTACTGCCGCAAACCCAGACGGGTCGTGCGTCGTCGATGCCTACGGCGCGGCCGAGTTCTTCCTGCCCGTCGATGTGGTCGGCTACTACGGCCGTGTCCCATTTCATGGACGAGGTGACGTCGACGCGCTCGGGGAAGACGCCGAGCCCCCGGAAGCGGGCCGCGATGGCTTCATCCTGAGCACCGACCCAGGTCAGGTCGCGGAACATGGCCCGCACAGGCGGACCTAGTAGCTGAAGGCGTCGTGCGCTGCGCTCGGTGAGCCGGCCGTTGACGACGGCGACCGGGATGCCGCGCTTGGTTGCCATCCGGGTGAGATTGTGCCAGACCTCGAGCTCGACGAGAACGATCAGCGCCGGTCGCACGTGCTTCAGGACGCGGGAGACGACGAAGCTGAAATCGAGCGGAAAGCGGAAGACACGCTCGGGGCCATACAGCCTGACGGCCCGGGCATAACCGGTGTCGGTGGTCGTCGAGAAGACGATGTCGCAGTCAGGCCGCTGCTGACGGAGGGCCTCGGCGAGTTTGGGCGTGGCGTTGATCTCGCCGAGCGAGACGGCGTGAATCCAGATGCGCTTCTGTGCGTCTGGCAGCGGGCGTATGAAGCCGAACCGCTCGGCCCAGCCGCTACGGTTCTTGCCGCGGATGAGCGCGTGGTAGAGGGCAACGGGAACGTAAAGCAACCCGGCCAGCAGGTACGCCAAATCCGCGATGCAACGCATGGACGGGCATGGTACGCTGGTTCGGGGCTGCGGCCAAACACGCATCATCAGCGGCCATCGTGCGTGTCCGGTTCGCACAGGTGCTTTCGGCGCCAAGCCGCGAGGCATTTATAATGATCGACGATGCCACAGCCGAACCATGCCTCGCCTTTCGCAACAGGCTCGACCGAGCTCGACAGCGAACCAATCCCGCCGCGGTTTTTGTGGTTGAAACGCGTTCTGGTCGCCAGCGCTGCACTGCTGCTGTTGCTCGTCGTCGTCCGGTAGAGTCGAGACGTGGCGCGGTGGGGTAGGACCGGCGTAGCGTGTTTCCGACCCTTTCGGTTGTCGGGGCCTGAATGTCCGATCCATGCTCCGTTTCCACGTCCCGCTCATC
>Ga0214472_10000169_pt1 | contig 88294 bp, 92 predicted proteins | sample RVTome_6_FD_207662 | JGI IMG/M metagenome (GOLD analysis project Ga0214472, IMG submission 207662) | Soil microbial communities from uranium-contaminated site in the Upper Colorado River Basin, Wyoming, United States - RVT140D175 | ecosystem: Environmental > Terrestrial > Soil > Contaminated >... | reverse complement strand
TCTCGGGCACGTAGCTCTCCTTCTGATTGGTCTCAGCAAGGTGAAGCTACGTGCCCCTTCAATTCTCCCCCGTTATCGAGGGTTACTGCGGTTGAGGAAACGCTTCCGGTGCGGCGGGCGAGGCAGGACATCTCCTCGGCGGGGGCGAACAATCAAGTGAATCCCGACGGGTGGGGCCGCAGCCCGCCACATCCAGCCAGACAAGGAGCAAGCCATGCGCCGGATCGTTCTCACCCTAGCTACGCTCGCCCTCCTGGGGGCCTCGGTTCCCTCGCAGGCAGCTAGCCAGAGCCGCGACTACATCGCCCTCGGCGGGGACGCCCTCTCGATGTGCGAGGGGGAGCCGATCGACGAGGCCCCCGGCGTGGAAGCTCCCGCAAACATCGGAGGGGCCTGCTTCAACTGGGGGAGCGGCAAGAGTTTCGTCGAGATCAAGTTCGCCGACGCGGTGAACGGAGCGAACATCGGGTTCTATTACCAGTGGTACAACGGATCCGGCGAGTTCATCAACGGCGACGAGGTCGATGAACTCGGGGATCCGATCGCGATCTGGGGAACCGCCTGCGCCCCGAAGAAACTTCCCGTCTATCCGGCGGCGCGCGGCATGAAGATCTGGGTCGACCAGGGCTTCGGGCCGTTGGACTGCCCCAACGGGGTTGGCATCGGCACGACCGGCACGGTGACCGCCGACATCACCTGACCCCCCGCTCGGCAATAGCATCCCTCGCGATTTCAACAGCCTGGGGTCGCACGGCCGACGTGAAGGGGAGACGATGCGGACGAGGTTGATCGGGGCGTTGAGCGTCCTGGCGCTGCTCGTCACCGCGTGCAGCACCAACCCAACCGGAGGCGAGATCGAAGGCCCGCCGATCGAGATCGCGTCCAACGACTTCGCCGAGAGCCAGATCGTGTCCGAGATCTATGCGCGCGCGCTCGAGCTCAAGGGCTTCTCCGTCACGCGCAAGGGAAAGGTCGGCGCGCGCCCGATCAGCTACGCGGGGCTCAAAGACGGGCAGATCGACCTGATGCCCGAGTACGTCGCGTCGCTGCTTGAGTTCATCAACGAGAACGCCGGCGAGGCGACCTCGGACGTGGACGAAACCCTGGAGATCCTGCGCCGACGCGCCGAGCCCGAAGGTCTGGTCGTGCTCGAGCCGGCCCCGGCCATCGACACGAACGCGTTCGCGACGAACCAACAGACCGCCACCGAGCACGGGCTCGAGACGCTGAGCGACCTTCAGCCGGTCGCCGGCGAGCTAGCGCTGGGCGCACCCGCCGACTGCCCGAGGAACCCGTTCTGCATCCCGGCACTGGAGGCGAACGGCATCGAGTTCCGCAACCACGACCCGCTCGAAGAAGGGCCGCTGTGGGACGCGCTCGAGGAGAACGCGGTCCAGGTGGCCACGGTGTACTCGACGCGATCGATCGTGGCCGCGCGTGGATTCGTCGTGCTCGAGGACGATCTCGGCATCTTCGGCGCCGACTACATCGTTCCGATCCTCAACGGCGAGGTCGCCGACGCCTACGGCCAACAGCTGGCCGACGCGCTGAACGCGGTGAGCGCCGAGCTTTCGACCGAGGAGATCACCGAGCTGAACAAGCGCGTCGAGATCGACAAGGAAGACGTCGACGACGTCGCCTTTGACTGGCTGAGGGGGAACGGCTTCCTATCCAAGTAGGCATCACGGCAGCGCGTCGGAGGAGACGAGGGTTCCCACCGTGATGCCTTCGCGCGCGGCGGTTCCGGCGTTGACCTCGAGCGCGGCGTCGATCACCGGGGTCTCGGTGAGCGGCTCGGTGCACGTCGTCGGGTCGTCGCAGGGCTCCATCCGTTGTATCGCCACCACGCGCCCGTCGCGGATCGAGATCAGGTCGAGCGGGATCAAGGTGTTCAGCATGTAGAAGTTGTGCGCGCGCTCGTCTCCGAACAGGAACAGCATGCCGAGGCCATCGGGTAGCGAGGACCGGTCCATCAGGCCGCGGGCGCGCTCGTCGGGCGTATCGGCGACCTGCGCCTGCACGGTGTAGCGGCCGTTTGGGGTCTCGAAGGCCACGCCAACGGCGTCGTCGCCCGCCGAGCAGGACGTGAGCGCGGACAACAGCGAGCAAATCAGGAGAACCGGACGTAGGTGCACGGGACGAAACGATAGCGCCCGACATCGCGGGAAGGGTCGGCGCCCTCTGATGAAGAAGCCACGAAAGTCGTTTCGACAAGGAGATTCCGATGAAGACCAGACACTTGCTCGCCCTCACAGCGTTGTGCGCGACGATGCTCCCGTTCGGGACCGCCCAAGCGAAGACCTACAAGATCGAGTACTTCGCCGGGAACGACGGGTACAACTTCTGCGACAAGGAACCCATCCCTGAAGTGGGGGTCGGCCCCGGCCAGAACCTCGGCGCCGTGTGTGTGGTCGTCGACTCGCGCAAGGAAGTCAAGATCAACGGCATCCAGGACGACGCGAGTCCGATCGTGTCGATGGGTTATTGGTTCCTGGACAAGAACTGGGAGGCGGTGGGTGACGTCGCCCTCACCGACGACCCCGTGGGCTGGGCGAACGATTCCTGCAACACGTGCGCGTCTGCCTGTAACTCCACGCCGGGCTTCGTTCGCGCACCCAAGGGGGCGAAGTACTTCTACGTCTTCCTGGAGCAGCCGGGGCTCGCCGGGCTGGGTGACTGCGAACTGGGCGCATTCCACACCCACGGAACTCTATCCATCACCGTGCGAAACAGATAGCGAACGGTGGGTCACGCCGCACCGGGCCATCCCTTCCCGCCGGCGGGCAGGAGCACGAACGGGGCACGTCGAATCTCGAGTAGTTGCCTATCGAGGAGGAGACCGGTGAGACCACGAATCTCACTCGCGCTGTTGGGTCTGGTAGTCACGATGCTGCCGATCCAGGGGGCGCAGGCCGCTACCCACCGCATCGAGTACCTGCCGCCGCCGGACATGGGGTACCACCTGTGCGACAAGGAGACACTGCCGGGGACCGACGTATCGACCGGCCTGAACCTCGGGGCGGTGTGCGTCGCGGTCACCGGGAACAAGGAAGTTCGGATCGACGGCGTCGAGGACGACCTGGGGACCGACGTGGATCTGTCGTGGTACTGGCTCGATGAGACGTTCACGGAGGTCGACAACGCGCACCTCGAGGACGACCCGGCAGGCTGGGTGCTCGGCGAGGGTCCGAGCCATCACGGAACGGCATGCAGCGACACCAACGGAGCGTTCCTCCCCGCACCGAACGGCGCGAAGTATTTCTACGTGTTCATCCACGGTCCGGGTGAGACAGCCCTCTTCGCATCCTGCGACATCGGGACGACGGGCTCCCACGGCTTCCTGACGCTCACCGTCCGCAACAAGTAGCAACAGGTATGGGCTGAAGCCCGCTCGGGATGGATTGGGCCGCACGCGGGCACATGGGATAGGGCACTGCCGTGGGCGGAGCGATCATTGGGCGCATTGGCGCAGCAGGTGGGTTCGTGGGTCGCCAGCTAGGCCGCATGCTGGCGGCGTTGACCTAGCGGAGAGGTTCAGGCGTGAGTGTCGGCCTTGAGATGGAGGTGAAGGCATGAGACCGGGAGGTTGGTCGAACTTCCTACCCATCGCGGTCTTCTGGGTTCTGTTCATTCCACTCATGACACTGGGGATGCGAGAAACCGACGGCTGGCTGCGCGGCTTCGTCGGCCTGGGCGCTGGCACTGTAGCGGCATTGGTAGCTGCATTCGTCAAGCGCGCCGTGAGTGGGAATCGCGAGTTTCTAGATCTGACGCAGAGGCCCCCGAGGGGGCAATGAATCAACGCGTCGCCCGGGGCGCCGCACGTTCCCTGCATTGACGCGCGCGCGCGTCCGTCCTAGCGTTGCAGCCATGCACGTCGCGGTGACCGCCGTGGGGCGGGATCGCCCCGGGATCGTCGCCGCCGTGTCCAAGGTGCTGCATGGAGCCGGCTGCAACATCGAGGACTCGCGCATGGCGATCCTGGGCGGTCACTTCTCGATGATGCTGATCGTGGCCCTTCCGACGGACACCGGCGCCGACGCGCTCGAAGAGGCCCTGGGCGAGCCGGCGCGCGCGCTCGACCTGGTCGTGTCGGTGCGCCCCGTCGCCGAGGCAGCTCCCGAGCTCGCCGAGGGGCAGCCCTTCGTCGTCAGCGTCTACGGCGCCGACCACCCCGGGATCGTCGCGCGCGTCACCGCACTGCTGGCCGATCACCGGGTGAACATCTCGGACCTCGCGACCCACGTCGTCGGTGGCGAGCCTCCGGTCTACGTCATGGTCATGGAGGTAGTGCTTCCGGCCGGCGCCGACCCGGGCGGGATCGAGGCCGACCTCAAGGCGCTCGCGTCCGAGCTCGAGGTCGACGTGTCGATGCGCCCGATGGAGCCCGAGACCTTCTAGATGCCGGTCCGCCCGGTCGTTCGCTACCCGGCGCCGGTGCTCAAGACGCCCGCGGTGATGCTCGTGCCGGGCTCGGAGGCCGAAGCACTCGCGGCCGATCTGGTCGACACGATGCAGGCATCACCGGCCTGCGTCGGCCTGGCGGCCCCGCAGATAGGGGTCGGCGCCCGCGCGTTCGCGATGGACGTCACCGGTCACCGCAAGGCCCGGTCGTGCCACGGCCTGGTGGTGCTGATCAACCCGCTGATCGTGGAGCACGATGGGGGTGAGGTCACCCGCGAGGGCTGCATGAGCCTGCCGGATCTCACCGGCAACGTCCGGCGCGCCGAGCGCGTCTTGGTGCGCGGACTCACCCCGAACGGAGACGAGCGCGAGATCGAGGCCGACGCGTTCGAGGCGCGCGCGCTCCAGCACGAGATCGACCATCTCGACGGGCTGCTGTTCCTCGATCGGGTGGCGTCGGTGACCTCCGACGTGTTCCGCCGCAAGCGCTACACCCCTCCGTCGCACAAGCGCACGTAACGCGCCCCGCCGCGATTCCCGTCGGCCCCGGGCGCAGGTCTATGATTGGCGCTCGGAAACCGCCGACGACGAGGGGAATCGGCTCATGCCCGACGGAGTACGGATCGCGTTCGGCCTGGCGATCGTGGGGGCGACGCTCGCGGTGGCCACCCGGCGCATCCGCTTCCTGATCGACCTGTTGATGCGAGGGCGCCCCGACCCCGAGCGATTCAAGAACATGTTCACGCGCGTCAACGCGCACAACGTCAAGGTGCTCGGGCAGAAGAAACTCCTTCAATGGACGGTGCCTGGGATCCTGCACGCGCTGACCTTCTACGGTTTCCTCGTCGTGCAGGTCACGTTGATCGAGACGATCGGCGAGGTGTTCAACCCCGAGTTCCAGATCCCGATCATCGGGGATCACGCGTGGCTCGGCTTCCTCCAGGACACGTTCTTCGCCTTGGTGATCCTCGCCCTCGCAGGCTTCGCGATCATCCGCATGAAGAACAGCCCCAAGAAGCTCGAGCGCCGGTCGCGGTTCTTCGGCTCGCACCTGGGCGCGGCATGGGTCGTGCTGCTGATGATCTTCAACGTGATCTGGACGGTGGCGCTGGTGCGCGGCGCCCGCGCGGCGATCGGCACGCTCCCCTACGCCGACTGGGCCTGGTTCTCAAAGGGGCTCGGGAAGCTCATGGACGGGTACTCGCACGACACCCTGCGCTGGATCGAGGACGGCGCGGTCCTCACGCACCTCGCGGTCGTATTCGGCTTCCTGATCATCGTGCTCTACTCGAAGCACATGCACATCTTCACCTCGCCGATCAACGTGATGTTCGGGCGCCAGCCGATAGCCTTGGGTGCGCTGCGACCGCTCGAGATCGACATGGACAACGTCACAGAGGAAACGGTCTTCGGCGTCGGCGCGGTCGAGCACTTCAGCTGGAAGAACATGCTCGACATGTACACCTGCACCGAGTGCGGACGCTGTCAGTCGGTCTGTCCGGCGTGGAACACCGGCAAGGGCTTGAACCCGAAGTTCATCATCACCGACTCGCGCGACCACCTGTTCGAGAAGGCCGAGTACCTGTTGGGACAGAGCGTCTGGGACATGGGTGCGACGCCGGCCGTGGAGAACGGCGAGAAGCACCCGATGGAGAAGTCGCTCGTGGGCGACGTGCACAAGCCCGAGTCGATCTGGGCCTGCGTGACCTGCGGCGCGTGCGTCTACGAGTGCCCCGTCGACATCGAGCATGTCGATCAGATCCTGGACATGCGCCGGTACCAGGTGATGATGGAATCGGACTTCCCCCAAGAGGCCGGGCTGATGCTGCGCAACATCGAGTCGAGCGGAAACCCGTGGGGCGCGCCGGCGAACCAACGGCTCGATTGGACCAAGGGACTCGAGGAGCACATCGTCGTCGTCAACGGACGCATCCCCGCCGACGCGGAGTACCTGTACTGGGTCGGCTGCGCCGGCGCCTTCGACGACCGCGCGCAGAAAGCGGTTCGAGCCTTCGCCGAGCTGATGATCGGGGCGGAGGTGCCGTTCGCGATCCTCGGACCGCAGGAGTCCTGCACCGGCGACCCCGCCAGACGCATGGGCAACGAGTACCTGTTCCAAGAGATCGCCAAGGCCAACATCGAGACGCTGAAGTCCAAGGGCGTGCGCAAGATCGTCGCGAGCTGCCCGCACTGCTTCAACACGCTCGCGCGTGAGTACCCGCAGTTCGGCGGCACCTTCGAGGTGCTCCACCACTCCGAGCTGCTCCGCACGCTGATCGACGACGGCCGCATCACGCCGACCAAGGAACTCGAGCAGCGAGTGGCCTACCACGATCCGTGCTACCTCGCGCGCCACAACGACGTGATCGAGCAACCGCGACACATCGTCAACTCGATCCCGGGCGTCACCGCGCGCGAGGCGCACAACTGCAAGAAGCGCACCTTCTGCTGCGGCGCCGGCGGCGCGCGGATGTGGATGGAGGAGCGCGAGGGCAAACGCATCAACGCCGAGCGCTTCGATCAGATGCTCGAGACCGAGCCCGACGTGATCTCGACCGGCTGCCCGTACTGCATGATCATGCTCGACGACGCGAAGAACGAGGCCGTCAGTCAGGGGCGCGCGCGCGCGGAGCTGAAGATCCTGGATGTGTCGCAGGTGCTGCGCGCATCGGTCGACGGAGGGACTCAGTCGCCCACCCACGCGTCGGCCGAACCGTCGTCGGTCGAATGACCTCGGCGTCGGCCGACCCGCTTACGGGATGCTCTCCGGCGCGCGGTTGCGGAAGCGCGCGGCGAACCCGGCCACCAGCCCGGGAACGTTGTCGGGGAGCCCATCGCAGGTCTGGATCGCGCCCCACGCGGTGAGCACCAGCGTCTCGGACATCTGCGGCCGGGGAGCCATCACCATCATGAACGGATCGGTCGCCACCACCGCCCGCAACCGACCCAACTGCTCGGGCGTTAGCCCCTGGTGCTGCACGACCACGTGCCCGTGCTCGAGGTTGTGGACCTGCTTCCCGTCGGGGATGGGCACGTCGTGGATCCCGGTGTCCTCCCATTCCCCGAAGTGCGGCCCCGACGTTGGGGGATCCGTGGCGTACTCGACCTGCGTGCCGGGAGCGACGTGGGACCGATCGGCGCTCGGCTCGACCTGGCGAGCTTCGTCGCATCCACGCGAGACGGCGATGTTCGTCGGCGGCGGTGGGTTCGGGCTCGATGACGAACAGGCAGCCAGGGCAGCAAGGACGGCGACCGCGACGGAGCGCATCCCTGGAAGGATACGGGTTGCCGAGCCCGCGCGCCGCGTGCCACGATGGGCACCATGACTTCCCCGCGCGCAGGAACGAAGGAGGCGACCGCCACTGAGCCCAGCACGCCGGAAGACAGCGAGCGGCAGGAAGAGCGCGACCAAGAAGGCGGCTTCCGCTTCGACGACCCGTACTGGGACGACGCGTTCTGCGCCTGGTGGGACCCGACGCTCCGCACGTGCTGCTGAGCCCCGGACCCGGCCCCAGCGACAGCGAACCAGCCCGACCGTCCGGACGACCACCAAGGTCGCGCGTCCGCGGCAGGCGGGCGCGCAGGCGCCGGGCATCGCGGCTTGGGGCGTCGCGCTCCCGGTCTGGCGGCTCGACCGCGGGATGCTGGGGCGCGCATGGGACACCCCGGCGCTCCCGGGCGAGCGCACCGCCGCCGGGGGCGATCAGGACTCGTTGACCCTGGGCATCGAAGCGGCGTTCGCCTGCCTCGAGCGTGCCGGCACCGACGACATCGACGCGATCTTCTTCGCCACCACGACGCCCCCCTACGCCGAGAAGCACGCTGCCGCCACCATCGCCGCCGTCCTCGACCGCAGGGACGTGGGCACCGTGGACGTGACCGGCAGCCTGCGCGCGGCGACGACCGCGTTGCGCAACGCCCTCGACGCTGTTCGAGCCGGCAGCGCGCGCGCGGCGCTGGTCGTCGCGGCGGACATGCGCCCGGCCGAGCCATCGACCGCCATGGAGCAGTTGTTCGGCGACGGCGCCGCTGCGGTGCTGGTCCGTCCGGACGCTCCCGTGCGTGTGCTCGGTGAAGCCAGTGTCGCCGAGGAGTTCACCGGGCCGTGGCGGAGAACCGGCGACCCGTTCGTGCGCACGTTCGACGCGAAGATCGAGACCGAGCAGTACCAGCGCGCGGTCGTGGAAGTGTCGCAGCGCGCGCTGGATCGAGCCGGCGTGTCGCCCGACGCGATCGCCGCCTTCGCCGCCTACGCTCCCGATCCGCGCACTTACGCCTCCGTCGCGAAACGCATCGGCATCGCGCAAGCGCGCGATCCCCTGTTCGCAGGCGCCGGTAACCTCGGCGCCGCGCACGCGCTGGCGTCCCTGGCCGGCGCGCTCGACGAGGCCGCGCCCGGCGACCACGTCCTGCTGGCAGCCGGAGCCGAAGGGGCCGATGCGCTCGTGCTCGCGGCCGCGGAAGGGGTGCAGCGCGCGCGCGCGGCTCGAACGTTGAACGACGCGCTGGCGGACAAGCGGATGCTGGCGTCCTACGAGCGGTACGTGCGCGCGCGCCGGCTGATCGAATGGGACGACCCGGTCGTGCCGTCGTCCACGATCCGCACATGGCGTGACCGGCGACAGGCCTTCGCCCTTTACGGCGTCCGCTGCGGCGCGTGCGAGCTGGTGCAGTTCCCCGCGAACCGCGCGTGCATCGCCTGCGGCGGCGACCGGATGACCCCGCAGCGCTTGCAGCGAACCGGGGCCGTGTTCACCTACACGCTCGACCACCTGGTCGCAGGTGAGTACCTCGAAACGCCTGTGCCACGCATGGTCGTCGACCTCGACGGAGGCGGCAGGGTCTTCGTCGAGGGCACCGACTGCGAGCCGTCCGACGTCACCGTCGGCATGCGCGTCGAGTTGTGTTTCCGGCTGATGCACGAAGGCGCGGACTTCAAGAACTACTACTGGAAGGCGAGGCCCGAGCGATGACCGGCATCAAGGACAGGGTCGCGGTTGCCGGCGTCGGCGCGACACGGTTCACCGAGCATTACGAGAAAGACCAGGAAGACCTGCTCTACGAAGCCGTCCAAGAAGCGATCGGCGACGCCGGGATCGAACGCAGCGACATCCAGGCGATGTGGGTCGGCGTGTACTACCGCTTCACGGGCCTGAGCGGGACGACCGCAGCCGACGCCACGCGGATCTACGGCATCCCGGCCACGCGTGTCGAGAACTATTGTGCGAGCGGCATGGACGCCTTCCGCAACGCGTGCTTCGCCGTGGCGGCGGGCGTCTACGACATCGTGCTCGCGTGCGGCGTCGAGAAGATCACCGACCAGGGCTCGCGAGGACTGCCCAACGTGTTGCGCGACTCGATCCCGCCTTTCATCCCGCCGGCGTCGGCGCCGGCGCTGTTCGCGATGGCGGGGACGCGGTGCTTCGCCGAGCGCGGCTGGACCCGTGAAGATCTTGCGCGCGTCGCGGTGAAGAACCATGCCAACGGCGCCAAGCACCCCAAGGCGCACTTCCGCCGCGAGATCACGATGGACACCGCGCTGAACGCACCGATGATCGCATGGCCGCTCGGACGCTTCGACTCGTGCGCGGTCTCCGACGGCGCTGCCGCGGTGATCATCACTCGCCCCGAGATCGCCAAGACCCTCAACCACAGAGACGACTTCACGCTGGTGAAAGCCAATGGGCTCGCGGTGACGTCGGCGTTCCCGATGCACAACCCGGGCTTCGACTATCTGGGGTTCCCTGCGACCCGGCTCGCGGCGAAACAAGCATACGACGAGGCTGGGATCACCGACCCTGCACGCCAGATCTCCTTCGCCGAGGTGCACGACTGCTTCACGATCACCGAGCTGCTGAACTACGAGGACCTGGGATTCTGTGCCCCCGGCGAGGGTGCGGCGTTCATGGCCGAGGGGCGCTCGAGCGCCGACGGCGACCTGCCGGTGAACCCCAGCGGTGGGCTGAAGTCCTTCGGCCACCCGATCGGTGCGACAGGTTGCCGCATGATCGGCGAGGTGACGAAACAGCTGCAAGGAAGGGCCGAGGGTATCCAGGTGCGTGACCCGGAGCTCGGTCTCGCGCATAATCTCGGCGGACCGGGTGCGGTGTGCTCGGTCACGATCCTCGGCAGGAACTGAACGACGGGAGCGCCCGTGAAGGGATTCAGCACCATCTTGTTGATCGTCGCGGGGATGTTCACCGCGCCGTACCTTGTGTACCTCACCGCCCGCTACATCGGCGGTCCGAACTGGTTCGGCTACTTGGTGGTCATCGTCGTCGGGCTGGTGCTGTATGCGGTCGGGATCGATCTGGTCCGCATGTACGCGTTCGGCCTGATCCTGGGCGTGATCGCGATCGGGGCGATCGAGAGGTTCTCTCCGCGCTTCACGCGCTTCCTCGGCGTGGACCTGCCGGAGCCGTTCTAGCCCTCGTCACGCTCGCGCCCTGACTTATGATGCGGCGCGATGAACGCATCGAGCACCACCGCAGCGGAGCGCCTCCGGGTCGCCGATGACGTGACGGGGGTGCTCCCCAGCCAGCTGCTCGCGCGCGCGGTGGAGGCGGGCATCATCGACGCGGGGGACTACAAGATCCTTCCCGAGGCCATCCAGCCCGCCAGCATCGACCTGCGCCTGGGTGAGGTCGCCTACCGGATCAGGTCGAGCTTCCTGCCCGACCAGCGTCCGGTCGAGGTCAAGCTCAAAGACTTCATCGTCGACGAGCTCGACCTGCGACGGGACGGCGCGGTGCTGGAAACGAGCCGCCCGTACCTGATCCCGTTGATGGAACGCCTGAGCCTGCCCGCGGACATGCGCGGCCGGGCGAACCCCAAGAGCTCGACCGGACGGCTCGACGTGTTCACGCGCGTGATCACCGACGAGAGCTACCGATTCGACGAGATCCGAGCGGGGTACCGGGGCCAGATATTCCTCGAGGTCGTGCCGCTGTCGTTCACCGTGCGCGTGCGCCAGGGGCTCGCTTTGAATCAGCTGCGGCTGGCGCTCGGCGACACGTCGCTGAGTGACGCCGACATCCACGCGTTGCATACGTCCCAGCCGCTCCTGTACGTCGGGGACGAGCCGGTCGCCGACGATCGGCTCGCAACCGCGAACGGGTTGTTCCTGGGATTGGATCTTCGCGGCGACGCGGACGGGCGCGTCGGATACCGCGCGCGCGACTTCGCGCCACCGTTGGAGATGTCCCAGATCGGCACCTACGACCCGGACGACTACTGGGACCCGGTGCGCCGCGAGGACGGCGATCGGATCATCTTGGCGCCCGAGCGCTTCTACCTGCTGCTGTCCCAGGAGGCAGTGTCCATCCCGCCCGGCTACGCCGCGGAGATGACCGCCTTCGATCCGACCGCCGGCGAGTTGCGCACGCACTACGCCGGCTTCTTCGACCCAGGGTTCGGCTTCTCGCCGGAAGGTTCGTTCCACGGCTCGCGCGCGGCCTTGGAGGTGCGCGCGCACGACGTGCCGTTCATGATCGAGCACGGCCAGCGCGTGTGTAAGTTGACTTTCGAGCGCATGATCGAGGAGCCCGAGGTGCTGTACGGGCAGGGGATCGGCTCGAACTACCAGCGCCAGGACGACACGCTGAGCAAGCACTTCGCGACCGGACGATAGGCACGAGCCCCGGGTCTGCACTCATCGAGGGGCCGGACACCGCTGACAACGGATGGGACCCCGGGGACGGAGCGCTGGTAAGATTTCGCGCGCTCGCGGATGTAGTTCAATGGTAGAACGAGAGCTTCCCAAGCTCTAGACGGGGGTTCGATTCCCCTCATCCGCTCCATGTCGTGTGTCGGGGCATCGTGGACGGATGTGTCGGAGCATAGTGGACACTCATCCACGAGAAGGCCGTGGCGTTCTCTTCGGCGGTGGTGAACACCCGCAACGCAGAGCCCCGGCAACTTTGACTATGTGTACACAAAACGGTACTCTTCCTCCCATGGCGAAGACGGTGCCCGTGCGTGAGCTTCGTGCCGAGCTGGCGAATCTGTTGGATGAGGTGACGGAACGCCGCGAGCACGTGATCGTGACCCGTCATGGGCGGCCCGCCGTCGCGATCGTTCCGATCGACGAGTACGAGGCGCTCGAGGAAACCGCGGAGATCCTCTCCGACCCCGAAACGTTGGCCGACATCCGGAAGAGCAGGGCCGACTTCAAGGCAGGTCGCACGCACACCTTGAAGCAAGTCGAGGTGGAACTCGCTAGACGCCGACGGAAGTAGCCGTTGGCGAGGATCGTCTTCGCTCGCCGCACGCGGGATCAATTCCTTGCCCTCGACTCCCGTTTGGCGGACGCCGTACGCAGCGCGTTGACCCTCCTGGAAGCCGATCCCGAGGTCGGAGCCGAACTCCGGGGGAGGCTCCGGGGCTTGCGTTCGCTCCGCGTCGGCACCTACCGCCTGATTTACGAGGTCCGTAAGCGAGGCGAGACAGTACGTTTGCTCTCGATCCGCCACCGCGCCGTGGTGTACAAGGCGGACCCGAGATCTTGAGGGCGGCAACGCGACTGTGCTGCGGTTTCGCACCCGTGGCGCGCCCTACCAGCGCAGACGATCACGACCGTGAGGAGGTTCGACCTCCCCTCATCCGCTCCGCGGTGGGCCCCCCATTCACGAGCGCAGCCATCGAGCGGCCCGGCGAGCGCTACGTCGGGCGGACGCCGCTCGTTAACACATAGTGGATCGGATCAAGCCGGCCGTCGTGATCGCGGCGGTCGCGATGCTCGCCGCCGGCATGCCTGCCGGCCGGCCGGCGCGCGCCGGATCGGTCGCGCCGTGCGGATGGTCGATGGCCTCCACCTCGGCTGCCGGCAAGCCGTCCAACGGCACCTGGGACTACCCCATCGAGGACGGCGCGGTCTCGGCGAAGGGTCGCACCATCGTGTTCTCAACCGACGCGCGCAACCTGACTCGCGGTGACAACGATCGCTTCAGCGACGTCTTCGTGCGTGACCTCGACACAGGAACGATCCGGATCGTGTCGCGCGGCGTCAAGGGTCGCAACCCGAACGAGCATTCGTCGCTGGGCTCGATCACGCCCGACGGGAAGTTCCTGCTGTTCTCGACCGGTGCGACCAACGTCCATCCCGACGCCAACGGCGCCCTGCAGATCTACCGCCGGAACATGAAGACCGGTGCGGTGCGGCTCGTGTCGCGTGGCGTGAGCGGCGAGCCGGCGAACATCTCGACAGGCGGCGGAGCCATCACCCCCGACGGCCGCTACGTGGTCTTCAGCTCCCCGGGGACGAACATGCTCTACCGGGACGGACGCAGCAACGACTTCCGCCCCTATTCCTACGTCCGAGATCTGAAACGAGGCAGGACGGTCGCCGTGTCCGTCGATCCCTCCGGTCGGGTCGTGCCAGCGAGCGCGCGCTCGATCAGCGCCGATGGACGCTTCGTGCCGTTCGCGTCGCCTATCCACTCCACGCAGTCGACCGAGATCGTCGTGCGTGACCTCAGACGCAACCGAACGATCCGGATCTCCAGAACCTACGACGGAACCACACCGGCCCGCCTGGAGTACTCGAGCGATCCGATCATCACCCCGGACGGTCGCCACGTGATGTTCACGTCGCGGTCGGACAAGATCGTGCGGGGCGACACGAACGGGGTCCCCGACGTATTCGTTCACGACCGTAGAACCACCAAGATCGAGCGCGTCTCGGTTGGGAACCGTGACCGCCAGTCGGACCGCAAGAGCCGCGGTGTCTCGATCTCCGACGATGGCACGGTCGTCACCTTCACGTCCCGCGCGCGCAACCTCGATCGACGCGCGCAAGGGCGGTGGAACGGATTCGCGCACGATCGGGCGTCGGGCCGGACACGCCTGTTCACGATCTGCGACGACGGAACCCATCCCGACCCTTGGGGGAGGAACCCTCGCTCGATCCGTATCTCAGGCAACGAACGGACGATCATCGTCGTCGAGCCGACCTGGATCCAAACTCGCGAGGGCCGGGAGGCCGAATACCAGGTCTACCACCGGCGCTTCAGCATCCTGCCACCGACCATCCTTACGACCGGGGGTCCGTATCGCACCCAAGTGGGTTCCCCGGTGCAGCTCACCGCGACGGTGCTGCGATCCAACGGAGACCCACGCCGCGGGGTCGAGGTCCGGTTCCGTGTGGCGACCGAGGACGGAGGGGTCGTGTGGCGTTCGTCGGCTCCCACCGATGCCACGGGTCGAGCCGGTGTCGTCCACCGGCCCTGTCTGGACGAGCCGACGTCGATCGTCGCGTGGGGATGCATGGACGTCCATCGCTACATCGTGACCGCCGCCGTGCGACAGACGGACACTTACGGAGGCGCCGCGATGACCGACGACCTCATGGTCGACTCCTAAGCGTCTCTGGAACACCCGAGGCGCCGCCGAGTCTCGCGCGCGCGCAGCCTCTTCACACGGCCGGCTTCCGGCTCAGGACGGTGGAGGACCCGATACCGCGTGGTTGACCGGCGCCATCCGCATGCCGAGCGCGCGCGCACCCAGCATCAACAACACGCCGAGACCGAGCCTGATCACGACCGGGATCAAACCGAGCAGGGTTGGGCGCGGCGAGAAGCGGATCGCCCCCGCGCCCTGCGTCGCCAACCAGGTCATAAGGGCGAGGATCCCCCGAACCGTGAACCATGTGCCGATCAGCATGGCGCCGACCGTTGCGATCTGACGAAGATAGAACTGCTCATCTTCGCGTCCAACCGTCGCCGAGGCCAGTCGATCCGCCCGTCGCCACAAGATCGCGGCGGCGACCACCTGACCCACGGATAGGAAAAGGATCAGGATGATGAACCGTGCGCGATCGAACCACTGGGTGAGCGACGCGAGGGTGGTGACACCCTCGACGAGGAAGAACGTTCCCAGCAACGCGAAGGCGACGGCTGCGTTTCGGGTACCGATCGGCACGCCTTCGCCTGTTCCGGGTATCGCAGCCGCCAGACGCTCGGCAGACCGCCACAGGACCAGCGCGGCGCCGACCAACACGATCGCCACAACCGCATCCTGAGCGAAGAGACGAGCCCGGTCGAATCCGCTGGCGAGCCGGGCCGCCACGAGATCGTCGATGATCGCCACAGCCTCGAAGGCACCCCTAACGGCGAAGAACACGGCCATCAGGCGAAAGCCGACCGTTGCCGTTGAGCGAGGATCCACGAGAGCGCCAGCCTACAGTTTCGGCGCGCGCGCGTCGGCAGGCAGCATCCCACCGGCCTCAAACGCTTCCTCGTGCTCGCACCCCCGCCGCGCGCGGGTGCACGCTTCCTTGCGCCGGGCGCGGCGGCGGAGCCACCATTGGCTCTGTGACGGGGACCTGGAACGGTGGGGTTGGCATCTGGGTGCGCCAGGCGCTCGCGACTCGGTGGCGAGGGTGGATCGCGCTCGCGCTGCTCGCGGGGATCACCGGTGGGCTCGGTATCGCTGCGGCGGCGGGAGCACGGCGCACCGACACGGCGTACGCGCGCTTCCGGGAGGCCACGGGCCGCTCGGATGTGATCCTGTTCCCCACACAGGCTGGGGTGTTCGCCTCTGATTTCTCAGCTGTTCGAGCCCTGCCCGAGGTCGAAGAAGCCGGTGCGTTCCACCTGGCGCCCATCGGATTGAAGGAGTACCCGATGGTCGGTTCGCTTCCCGGCGATGGTCGCTTGTACCGCACGATCAATCGCCCCCTCGTGGTCGCCGGCCGGCTTCCCGTCGCTGTGGATGAGATCCTGATCAACCGGCTCGCGGCCGAGCGGACGGGACTCTCGGTCGGTGATGCCGTCACGATCGTGTCCTCGAACGATATCGAGGCGTTCTTCTCCGGCGCGGGCCTGGTCGGCGGTCCCACCGTGCGCGCGACGGTCGTCGGCATCGGAGATTCGCAGATGGATCTGGTGTTCCTCAGCGACGAACCCGGATTCACCCCGAGCCCTGCCTTCCTCGAGGCCTACCCCGAGATCCCGCGCGCAGGTAACCTCGTCGTCCGGTTGCGACCCGGCGCCGACATCGAGCGCTTCCGGACGGCCGCTGCGGCCGCGCTCGAACTTCCGGACGTTCCGCTGCGTGATCAGTCCGAAGACGTCAAACGCGTCGAGCATGGGACGGACCTCGAGATGACGGCTCTGTATCTGTTCGCCGCTGCGGTGGCCGTTGCGGGCGTGGTCTTGGTCGGACAGTCGATCGCACGCGCGATCTATGCGATGGCCGAGCCGGTGCCGACCCTGCGTGCGATCGGATTCACCCGCGGGGATCTGATCGCGGGGATGATGTGGCCCGCGATCGTCACTGCCGCGGCGAGCGGACTCGTGGCGACCGCGGCCGCCATCGGTCTGTCTCCTCTGTTCCCTGTCGGCCTCGCCGGACGGCTCGAGCCGGACCCCGGCTTCCATCTCGACATAGCCTCCGTCGCGGTGGGCGTGGTCACGGTGGCGTTCTTGGTCGGAGCGGCCGGCCTGTACGCGGCCGGCCGTTCGGTGCTTACCAGCCGGCGAGCAGGCTCCGTGCATGACACCCTCGTCTCGCGACTCCTGCGGTCGCGCGCGCCTCTTCCGGCCATGATCGGGGCGCGGCTCGCGCTGCAACGCGGTTCGGGAGAGCGAGCGCTGCCCGTGCGTCCGGCGCTCGTCGGCTCGATCGCGGGCGTATTCGGCATCATCGGCGCGTTCGGACTGCTGCGTGGGATCGACGACGCGCTGGCCGAGCCGGAGCGGTCGGGGCAGATCTGGGACGCCGAGATGTACCAGACCGACACCCACTCGCTCGAGGACCTCGTGTCGACCGCTGAGGCCGATCCGGGCGTAGCGGTCGCCGCGATACAGCGACGCACGTACGTCGAGGTTTCCGGCTCGACGATCCCCATCCACGCCTCACGGGAGGGCTACGTGGTCATCGACGGTCGACCACCCGAGCGAGGGGGAGAGATCGCCCTCGGCCCGGCGACCGCGCGCGCGCTCGAGGTGGACGTTGGCGACTCGGTCGACGTGTCCGGGAGGATGACGTCCGTGGTGGGCGTCGCTCTGCTGCCGCAGAGCGCCCACACGTCGTTCGATCAAGGTGCATGGATGACGCGCGAAGGGTTACACGCGGCCGCTCCCCAGCCGGAGCCTTTCGACGAAACCGTCCTCGTCCGCTTCACCGGCGGCGCCGACGTCGCCGCCGCAACTGAGCGCCTGCGCGAGTCCCTCGGCCCGGCGGCGGATGTCAGCACCTTCGGATTGCCACAAGATGTTTCCTACCTGCGCAACGTGCGAGTGCTGCCGTTGGCGCTGGCAGGCTTCCTAGCGGCCCTTGGGCTGGGGACGCTGGCGCACGCCCTGATCAGCGCCGTCCGGCGGCGCCGTCGCGACCTAGCGGTCCTTCGTGCGATCGGGCTGCGGCCGACCCAGACCGCGGGATGCCTGCTGTGGCAGGCGGTGGTGGTCGTCTCCGTGGGTCTCGCCGGCGGGATCCCGCTAGGGGTCGCAGCCGGCCGATCGTCGTGGCGTTGGATCGCCGACGCGACACCGCTGCTGTACGTCCCGCCTGTGGCGGTGATGGTGGTGCTCGTTCTCATCCCCACGTGCCTTTCGGCCTCGCAGCTCGTCGCGGCCTTGCCATCTCGCCGAGCCGCGTGCGTGCGGCCCGCGGAGGTTCTGCGCGCCGAGTGATCTGGTGACCTGCCAGCTCGAGCCGCACCTGCCGACGGCAAGAACCGACGAGCGGCCAGTCTGCGCCTTCATGGACCGCCCTTGGTGGTCTGACCTGCAGATCCCTCTCGTATCATCCACCCGATGACCAGCGGCACGATCCGCCCGGCAGCGGGAGCGATCTTCCTCGCCGCGCTCTTGCTGACCGCCTGTTACACCGAGAGCGAGGTCAAGCCCGGTGAACGGATCATCATCGCGGGAACGGTCGCCGATCAGAACGGCGACGCCATCCCCGGCGCGCGCGTCGCGTTCAGCCGCGCCGGGGACATCGAGGACACATTCGTGTGCGTCCCACCCAAGCCCCCCCGCGCGTGCGAAGCCGAGAAGGTGACGACCTCCGACGAGGACGGGGCGTATCGATTCGATATTCGAGGCAGAGACACGCAAGGGATCGGTCGTTCGGCCAGAACGCTGTACCTGACCGCGAGCTTCGATCCCACCGGCGCGGAGGTCACCGGACCACGAACCATCCTGCGCTTCATCGCACAGACCAAGGAGCTGAACCTGCCGCTTCGCGCCTGGCAGCCGCGCGTTCGCATCGATCCCAGCCGCACAGAGCTCACCGTTCGCACCGACCCATTCCCCCAGGACATCGCACCCGCGAGCGTCCAACCGGCGCGCACCTCGCTGGTCTTCGAGGATCGAGCGGGCGCGCTGGTGTGGCACCAGACGATACGCGGCAAAGGCTGGGGCGTGGATCCGCGTCTGCTCGAGGACGTGGACGGTGTGGTGGTTGCGGTGGCACGGCAGGACAACGCTCCGGTAGCTCCCGGACGCGGCACTCTGCTCGGATACACGATCCGTTCCGGTGGCCATCGGGTCTGGGGAACGGCCGGCGCTCCGGTGTCGCGCGGCGCGGCGTGCGCGTTGCGAGCCAACCCCAACGCCGAGAGCTTCACCTCACCCTGCCCGCTCACCGACGGCGAATTCGGAGAGCCGGATCCCTCGCCGAGCGCCACGGTTGCCGTGATCGATCTCGGCTCGCCGCGTCCGATCCATCTCGCCGTCTTTCGCAGCTGCGCGGGTACCTGCCGCGTGCAACATTCGATGGACGCACAGACGTGGACCAAACTTGGGAGCGGGACCGACCAGGTCATCACGATCGAGCCCGCCGCCGTGCCGCGCGCGCGCTACATCCGGGTGCGTTCCGACGGGCGGGTACCGATCGAGCTCTCCATCTGGGACGTTCCCATCGCTCCGTTCGAGCCACAGCAGGGATCGCCGCTCGAGCCGGTCGAGGCGGTGGGGCCGCCGGACGCGGAGTCTGGTGAGAACCTCCGCTGGATCCTGACCGGCATCGCGATCATGCTCGCTGCCGCTGCAGCCGGGCTGTTCTTCTGGCGGTGGCGCGCAAACGCGCGTTAACGTCGCCGAGCGCGACCCCCGCCGCGGCGGGGCTCTTCATAGCTCGAACGATGTCAGATCGGACAGACGCCCAGCGGTGTGTTCCCGAGCAGCGGGAAGCACAGCATCTCGGCGGCATCGATGCGCGAGTCCGTCGCCAGGCCTATCGCCATGGTCGCCGAGCCGGTCTGCGAAACGGAGCCGCCGCCGATTTGATCCGACTTCACGAAGCCTCCGGTGACCTCCATCGCGCGCGTCATGAACGCGCCCCCGAGGAACTCGAAGATCCTCGGCTGCGCCGGTGGCGCCGGGGTGATGGTCACGTCGTCGAGGTTCTGGGTCGGCGCGGGGGTGCCGGTGCCGGCGAAGATCAGGTTCGCGCTGAGCTTCCAGCCGTCGAACTTCGCGGATTCGACCGCGAAGGTGGCATACCCTTCGTTCAGCAGCGGGTCGGACTCGACCGTGACCGGCAGCAGGACCTTGCATCCCTTGTCGGTCTTCCCGGCGATCTTCACCGTGATGCAGCCTTCGTACTGCGCCGTCGGAATCACCGCGTTCTGCGGCGCACCGAGCCATGGCTGGCCGCTGGCGGCAGGGAAGATCTGGAACGGCCCTTCGAGGCTCACGGTATCGCCCTGCCTGATCTCGACGATCGCCTCCCCGGTTCCACCGCCCGGCAGCGCGACCTTGCCCGCGAACGTCGCGATCCGAACCACGGCGGCCTCGGCGCGGTAGTTCTTCGCGCTCGAGGGAAACGCGGCTGCAAGCAGCAACGCGACCAGGGCGGCTCCCTTCACGTACCTCGCTCGGCGCATATGCATCCTTTCAGAACCGATAGGTCATCTCGTATATCCCGCGCGCGCACGAACCGCAACGTCGCGCCCGCGTCTTCGATCCTGATTTCGACGGCCGAGCGCGCATCCCCTCCCCGGATGAAGGCCACGAAAACGACGAAAGCGCAGGTGGGGGGCCCGAGATGTCCGGGTCGAGGCGTCAGGAGGCGGTCAGGAAGGAGGCCAGACCCCACACCAGCACGACCAGGCCGATGAAGGCGTTCACGATGATCTTGCCGCGGGCCTGCGGGCGGATCTCCTGCCCGTCGGGCCCCACGCGCGACCGCACGAGCGCCAGCACGCTCGCGCCCAGCAGCGCTGCGCCCACCGCCATGATGAGCTCGGCCAAGATCTGGGGCAGCGGAATCATCGAGCCTCCTTACGGTGTCGGGGCCGGAGCCGCCGGCCGCCGTTCCCCGAGGATGATAGCGAGTCCGGCCGCGACGATCAGCGCCCCACCGCCGACGTCGGCCGACGACGGCGTCTCGCCCAGCAGCACCCACGCGTACAGCACCGCCGAAGCGGGCTCGAGGTAGAACAAGACGCTTATCTGCTGCGCCTCGAGCGCCCGCAGCGCCCGGAAGAACAGGATGCCTAGGAACCCCGTCAGCACCAACCCCAGGAGCAACAGCGACGGGGTCGCGCGCGCGATCTGCTCGCCCGAGGCTCCCGCCAGCACCGGGGCGAGCACGATCATCGCGATGCCGAGCTGCCACACCACCAGCGCCTGCGGTTCGTAGTGTGACGCGAGCGCCTTGCCGGCCAGCAGGACCGCGCCGAACAACACGGCGCTGCCGAGCGCTGCGGCGATACCGACCGCGTCGATCGTGGACACGTCCGGCACCGCGATCAACGCGATGCCGCCGAACGCCGACGCGAGCGCGCCCAGCGCCAACGGGCGCACGCGTTCGCCCAACACGATCGGCGCGAGCGCGGTCGCGAGCACCGGCCCGATGAATACGATCAGGATCGCCGAGCCCACATCGAGCCGCTTGAACGCCTCGAACTCGAGCCACCAATGCCCGGCCAGGATCGCGCCGGACGCGATCAGCAACGGCATCCGTACGTGCGGACGCAGCACACCCAACCGGTGCCGCAGCGCGAGCCACGCAGCAACGACCGCGGCGCCAAGCAGCACGCGGAAGAACGCCATCACCTGGGACGACAAGGTCACCTGCTTCACGATGACGCCGATCGTCCCCCACGACAGCGTGCACGTGATCATCTCGATCGAGCCGGCAGGCGGACGCATGTGGGGCCTTCCCGCAGGGAAGGCCCCACTGTAATGCAGCGCGTTCCTCAGACGGTCGGCGCGGGCTTCACGCGCCGCCACGCCGCGATGCCCAGCAGGGTCAGCACCGCGAACGGCGCGAGCCAGATCCCAGCGATCATCGCGGTCGACCCGATGCGCACGAGGCCTTCGACCGCCGTGTCCCACGCCTTGGCGAAGGACGGGTTCGGCTCGGGCTCGACGAACGGCGAGATCGCGGCGCCCGGCTCGGCCATGTTGACGGTGATCGACGCGAAGTCGGTGCGCGCCTCCAAGAAGTTCAGCCGTCCCTGCACCTGCTCGATCTGCCCTTGCACGTCGCTGAGACGACGCTGCACCGCGAGCGTGTCCTTGATCGAGTTCGCGCGGTCGAACAGCGCCAGCAGCACGTTCTGCTCGCCGCGAAGGTTGCGCAGACGGCTCCGCAGGTCGACGAACTCCTCGGTGACGTCCTGGCTCGACGACCGCTCGGATACGACCGTCCCGAGGCCTCGAAGGTCATCGAGGGCTTGGTCGAGCGCCGAAGTCGGCACGCGGATCGTGATCGTCCCGGTGAGCGGCTCGTCGCGGCGCCCGTCCTTCCCGAGAGGCACGACATCGTCGCCGCCGCGGTTCGAGCTCATCACGTCGCCGCCGAGTCGCGCCGCGATGTCGGTGACCGCCCCCCACGCGCGGTCGAACAACCCCTCGCGCACCTCGACCGCGAGTGTCGCGGTGCGGATGATGCGGTCGTCGAACCCGTCGTCGAAGGAGTCGGCGGGCGCCGCGTTCGGTAAGGCCGCGGCCTCCCGCACAGGTCCGGTCGCTACCATCGCCCCCGTGTTCGTGAGCTGCGGGTCCAGGTCCCCCGATCGCCCCTGCAGCATCATCGCGGTGCGATCGAATGCTGGGGCGTCCGCATCCGAGCCTCCGAGAGACCCGACCGCGAAGCCCAGCACGACCAGCGCGACGACCGCTGCGATCCCCCGGCCCAGCCAACGCTTCCAAGCCATATCGAGCACCTCCCTATCTCGCCGGTTAGACGGTACGACCGAGCGAGGGGTTCCCCATAGGAGACCAGTCGCGCAGGGCGCAGGGATCACGCCCCGGAGGTTGCGCGCGACACGTGGGATACGCGCGCGTACGTATCACGTGCGCGCCAGGTTCTCGAACTTCGTGTACTGGCCGAGGAACGCAAGATCGATGCTGTCGGTTGGCCCGTTGCGGTGCTTGGCGACGATGATCTCGGCCTCGCCCTTCTTCTCGGTTTCCTTGTTGTAGACCTCGTCGCGGTAGACGAACATCACGACATCCGCGTCCTGTTCGAGCGCGCCGGACTCCCGGAGGTCGGCCAGTCGCGGGCGTCGATCCGAGCCGCGACCGGCCTGCTCGGGCTGGCGCGACAGCTGGGAGACGGCGACCACCGGCACGTTCATCTCTTTGGCGAGGATCTTCATCGACCGCGAGATCTCGGCGACCTCTTGCACGCGGTTGTCGCTGCGCCGTCCGGGGTTGGACATCAGCTGGATGTAATCGACGATCACCAGTCCGAGCCCGTGCTTCTGCTTCAGACGGCGGCACTTGGCCCTGATCTCACCCATCGTGATCGACGGCGAGTCGTCGATGTACAACGGGGCCTCGGCCAGCCGCCCGACCGCGTGCGACACGCGACGCCACTCGGTCTCGCCCATGTGGCCCGTACGGATCTTGTTGGTGTCGACGCGCGCCTCGGAGCAGATCAACCGCTGCACGATCTCCATCGAGCTCATCTCGAGCGAGAACGCCACCACCGGCTGCTGTTCGTGCAGCGCGACGTGATGGGCGACGTTCATCACCAGCGACGACTTGCCCATCGCGGGGCGCGCGGCGACCAGGATCAAGTTGCCCGCCTGCATCCCGGACAACAGCTTGTCCAGATCGGTGAACCCCGTCGGCAGCCCGGTCACGTCGGCCTGTCGCGCGGCCAGCGCCTCGATGTGATCCATGGACTCGTCGAGCAGGTCGCGGATCAGGCGGAAGTCCTGGTGGATCCGGCGCTGCGCGACCGTGAACATAAGCTGCTCGGCTCGATTCACGGCGTCCTCGACGTCCTCGGGCACGTCGTAGGCGTCGGCGGCGATCTGGGTCGCCGCCTCGATCAGCCGGCGCAACGTCGCATGCTCGGTGACGATGCGCGCGTAGTAGGTCGCGTTCGCGGCGATCGGAACGGCCGACACCAGCGTGTGCAAATACGGCAGCCCGCCCACTTGCTCGAGCGCGCCGCGACGGCGGAGCTCTTCGCCCACCGTCACCACGTCGATGGGCTCGCCCTGGGCGAACAGGTCGCGGATCGCGCCGCAGATCGCCTCGTGCGCCTCGCGGTAGAAGTCTTCGGGCTGCAGGATCTCGAGGGACTCCCCGACCGCGACCTTCGACAGCAGCATCGAGCCGAGGACCGCCTCCTCGGCCTCGAGGTTGTGCGGAGGGACGCGTCCCTGCTGGTGCGCGCGCGGGAGCGGCTCGACCTGGGCCATCAGCCGCGGACCTTATCCCGGGGGACCGACAGGTTCGGCCGACCCGACCGCCCCGACCGGGGCTTCGCGCGTCTGTCCACCGTCCACAGGGCCCCATCCCCAGGTCGGGCCCGGTTTTCCAGGCCGGGGTCCACAGGTTTCCCACAGGCCCCCTGAGCGATCGATGGCCGCCTGGCGGCGGCCATAGCGAAGGTTCTCTGGGGGGACAACGGGCGCGATTATAGAGAGACCCCCGAGCGCGTCAAGAACGAGAAACCTGTCACGGACGAGTGGCCGACGGCGCGCGCCCCATCTACGCTTTGCATGTCCATGGCTTCCCCGACCCGTTCGCGTGCCCTCGTCGCAGGCCTGATCGCCCTCGCGCTGCTGTCCGGCGCGTGCGGGCGCTTCGCCAGGCGCGGTTCGCCCGCCGCCACGCAGTCGGCCCGGCCCGTGGACTACGGCAAGGGCACGAAGTTCAAGACGATCCAGCGCGAGCCGGGCAAGGGCACCGGGACCATCGAAGTCTTCGTGGTCGCGAACGAGGGAGGGTTCGCGCTCCCCGGAGCGATCGTGGCCTACGCCGGACCCGACCGCGGTCGAGCCGTGACCAGCGATCGAGGCCTCGCCCGTTTCACCGTCAAGCCCGGCGTCTACGAGCTGAGCCTGCCGAGGTGCGGGGAGCGCGTGCTGATCGAGACGGAATCGCGCAGCGCCGTCGCCGTCGGCCGAGGCCGAACCGTGCAGGGCACCATGCCGTCGGTCGATTGGGCCTGGCGCTACCGGCCATCGCCGTCGGTCCAGACGTCGAGCCAGCCGCCTTGGGATCGCGGGGAAGTCGTCACCCTCGGGGTGCGCGTTCAGGACGGCTGCGACTTCTCCGCCGCGCCCGGAGCGACGATCGGCACCTACGACTGGGAGGTCAGCCGCCACTACCAGGTCGTGACGCGGTCGCTGCGCGCCGACGGTCAGGGGTACGCGCGCATCCAGGTGCGGTGCGCGGCGCCCGGCGACGGCGACGTCGCCATCTTCGATCGCGCCAACCGCTCGGACACCGTGAGCCTCCTCGACGCCATCAGCGCGCCACCGGACGGCCAACGATTCTGCCGATAGGACTGCGAGGACACGCAACGACCCGCGGATCACCCGCGCGCCGCACGCTTGGAGCGCGCTAGGCGCGCACCACTTCGACGTTGATCGCTGCCTCGACCTCGGGATGCAGCCGCAGGTGCACCTGGTGCGAGCCGAGGCTCTTGATGGGCTCGTCCACGTGCAGCCGCTTGCGGTCGATCTTGGGGCCGCCGGCCTTGGACACCGCTTCGGCGATCTGCGCCGTGGTGACCTGACCGAACAGCCGCCCGCCCTCGCCGGCCTTCGCCGACACCTTCACGTTCAACGACCCGAGCCGGCCGGCGATCTCCTGCGCCTGCTCCAGGTCACGCACCTCACGCACCTCACGCGTGCGCTTGATCGTCTCGACCTGATTGAGGGTGCCACGGGTGGCCTGCATCGCGAGTCCGCGCGGGATCAAGAAGTTGCGCGCGTACCCATCGGCCACGTCGAGCACGTCGCCCGGCGCACCGAGCGAGCGGACCTCTTGCGTCAGCACGATCTTCATCGTTACCTCGACATGTAGGGCAGCAGTGCCATCTCGCGGGCGTTCTTGATCGCGTTCGCGATGTCGCTCTGGTGCTGAACGCACGCGCCGGTGACGCGGCGCGCACGGATCTTGCCGCGATCGGACAGGAACTTCCGCAACAGCTGCGTGTCCTTGTAGTCGACGTAGGTCGCCCCTTCTTTGCAGAAGGGGCAAACCTTCGCCCGTCTCCTACCCGGCGCCGCCCGCTTCTCGGGCTTGCGCCGCTCTGTTCGCCTCGCCATATCCCTCCTATTGTTGTCTCTAGAAGGGAACCTCGTCAGCCGTCTGGCCGGACCACTCCTCCGCGTTCCCGTTGGCAGAGCCGCGCGAGGCCTTCTCGACCTTCGCGATGGCCCAGCGCAACGACGGCGCGATCTCGTCGGCCTCGATCTCGATCACCGAGCGCTTCTCACCCTCCTGGGTCTCCCAGGAGCGCTGCTTGAGGAAGCCGGACACGACCACGCGCGTACCGCGCGTGAGCGACTCGGCCACGTTCTCGGCCAGCTGGCGCCAGCAGTTGATGCGGAAGAACGACGCGTCGCCGTCCTTCCACTCGTTCGTCTGCGGGTCGCGCACACGACGGTTCACGGCGACGCTGAAGTTGGCCACCGCGACGCCCTGCGGGGTGAACCGCAGTTCGGGGTCGTCGGTCAAGTTGCCGACGATCGTGACGTTGTTCCCTTGCATCTCGAACACCTCCCGGGGAAGGAGACGGAGTTACCCTTTCCCTGGGCGAACGATCTTGTGCCTTATCAGCTCATCCGCGAGCCGCAGCACCCGGTCCAGCTCGTTCATCGCCTGCGGTTCGGCCTGCAGGTCCGCAACCGCGTAGTAGCCCTCGTTCAGGTGGTTCATCTCGAAGGTCATCTTCCGACGACCCCAGTGATCGAGCTTGGTGAGCTCTCCACCGCGCTCGGTCACGATCGCGACGAACCGATCGAGTGACTGCTGGATAGCGGCATCGTCGAGCCGTGGGTCGACGATGAACAAGACTTCGTAGTGACGCCGGTCCGCCATCTCACCTCCTGTGGACTAGGGCGGCCCCTTCCGGGAAGGAGCAGGGGGTGGACTTCGTGTTCCGACGAGGATCCGGTCCGCCGGACCGCACAACTATAGCAGCGGGACCACAGGGCCTCCAGCCCTGGTATCGGCTTCGCGCGCAACGGGTCGAACGGGGTGGTTCGGCCGTTCGCGCGCTCGTTCTGCCCAACACCCCACGACCATAGCGCGGGGCCCCGACAGCCCCTACGACGGGCTCGGGGGGGGACTCGGTGGGGGCGCCCCCACGATGAGGATCCCGGCCATCAGGTCCGGGTGATACCGGCACCCGTACTGGAATGCACCATCGGTTCGGAACACGACCGTGCGGGTCTGCTCCGGCTGGACATCACCGGCCGACCATGGGCAGCCGACACAGTCGGCCGTGTGAGTGACGCCGGTCTGGTTCACGAAGGCGACGCGCGCGCCCACCTCGATCCGGAGCTCGGCCGGCTCGAACCGCCAGGCGCCGGTGTCACCGACCATCACGACCTCGGCCCCCGCGCCGGTCTTCGGAAGGACGATGAACAGCGCCGCCAGGGCGGCGACGGTGGGGATGATCGAATTCCGCATGCCCCTGGCCATCGGGGCATCATATGGACGGGGGTACGCCGACGCATATCCGCGAGGCGGCGATCAGCGGGGCGCCAGGAACCTGCGCCAGGTGACGTAGCCGGCGCCGCTCAGCGCCAGGATCGTGAGGAACGCCAGGCCGAGCCGGCCGCCCCCGCTCGATCCGGAGGGCTCCGTCGAGCCGAGCGCCTGCGGAGAAGGGGACAACGAGTCCGTGGGGGACGGCGATGGAGACGGGCTCTCGCTGGCGCTCGCGTCCGGGGAGGGCGATGGGCTGGATGGCAACTCCCGCGTGGTCGGCGGGGGCGCCTGCTTCCGCCGGACCTCGATCACTCCGCACATCCCGCACGGCTGCTCGGTGGTGGGAACGTCCGGATCCGGCTCGATCGATGGATCGCCATGCGCCTTGCAGTAGTAGTTGTAGGTGCCCGGGCGCGAGAACGTGTGCGCGACGGTCTCGTCGGGCCGGAGGCAGTCCGTCGACGCCAGCGGGTTGAGCGAGGCGCAGGAGTTCTGGGTCATGGGCGAGGAGTCGAAGGACCGGTCGTAGGCGGTGACGGTATGGCCTGTGTCTCCGTCGTTGCGCCACATGACGGTGTCGCCCACGAAGACGAGCACGTAGACCGAGGCGTAGGAGTTGTCCCTGATGGACACCGTCCGGTCCTTCGCTCCGGCCGGCAGCATGACGGTCAGCGCCAGCACGCACACGGCGGCGAGCGCGAGCAGCCTCGCGGAGGATCGCATGTCGCTCATGGTAGGGCCCTTCGTGGTCGTCCGCCCGTCATCCTGGGAGGACGTGTGGCTCGCCGTCTACGTCCGAACGTACAATCGAGCCATGGCGAACTACGTCCGCGATTTCTTCCATAACTGGAACGAGTCCGAGCTCCCGGTTGGCAAGCGCCTGGGAAGGACGGCGACGAACCTGTCGAAGCGCCTGCGGGGCAAGGACTGCTGCGGACACCTCGGCGAACCGGGGTGCTGACGGCGTCCTTCGACGTCCTCCGGTCCGGAGGACACCGAGCACGAGCACTGAGCGAGGGGGCACCATGAGCGACCTCCGGGAGTACAAGCTCTTCGTGGGGGGAGAATGGGTCGACGCCGCGTCCGGCGAGACCTTCGAGACCACGAACCCGTCGGACGGCCGGCGCGTCGCTCGCGTCGCCAAGGGCGGCGCCGAAGACATGCGCCGTGCGATCGACGTCGCTCGAGCCGCCGCGGACTCGGGCGTGTGGAGCGACATGAGCCAGGACGAGCGCTCGTCGCGGATGCTGAAGGCCTGGGAAGCCTTGCAAGCGAACGTGTCGCACCTGGCCAACGTCGAGGCCGAGGACGCCGGCCATACGATGCGCATGGCGCACCTGTTCTCGATCGCGCTCGGGGTCGAGCACTGGAAGCAGCTCACGCAGCTGTCGCGCAGCCTTCCCGAGTGGGAGCCCGTCCCCTACAACGACTACCCCGCGCCGGGGTGGGGGATGGTGCACCGCGAGCCGTTCGGGGTCACCGCGGCGATCACGCCGTGGAACTTCCCCTTCATCTTGATGATGTGGAAGGTCGCGCCGGCGCTGGCGACCGGCAACACCGTGGTCGTCAAGCCTGCGACGTACACGCCGCTGTCCACGCTGGAGTTCGCGCGCGTGCTCGCCGAGACCGATCTGTTCCCGCCCGGCGTGCTCAACGTCGTCCCCGGCGCCGGCGCCTCGGCCGGCGAGGAGCTGGTGTCGAACCCAAACGTCGACAAGGTCGCGTTCACCGGCTCGACCGAAGTGGGACGCCGCGTGATGCAGCTCGCGTCCGGCTCGATCAAGAAAGTCACGCTCGAGCTGGGTGGCAAGAGCGCCAACATCATGCTGGAGGACGCGGACCTCGACATCGCGGTGCCGGGATCGCTGTGGGCGACGTTCCTGCACCAGGGGCAGATCTGTCACTCGGGCACGCGGCTGTTCGTGCCGGCGTCGCTGCACGACGAGATCGTCGCGCGCATGGTCGAGCTCGCGGAGGGACTGCGGGTGGGCTCGGCGATGGACTTCGAGTCCGACATCGGCCCGCTGATCAACCGCACCCAATACGAGACCGTCGACCGGTATGTGCAGACCGGGCTCGAGGAGAGCGCGAAGCTGGTGACCGGCGGCGAGCGCGCGCACGTCCCCGGCCACGACGGCGGGTACTACTACAAGCCGACCATCTTCACCGACGTGCGCAACGACATGAAGATCGCGCAGGAGGAGATCTTCGGTCCCGTGCTGTCGGTGATCCGCTACGAGTCGGTGGACGAGGCGTTGCGGATGGCGAACGAGTCGATCTACGGACTCGCCGGCGGCGTGTGGTCACGGGACATCCCGCGCGCGCTCGGCCTCGCGAAACGGATGCGCACCGGGACGGTATGGATCAACGACTACCACCTGATCAATGGGTTCGCGCCGTTCGGCGGGTACAAGCAGTCGGGCTTGGGGCGCGAACTGGGTGCGTGGGGGCTGCGGGAGTACCAGGAGACCAAGTACATCCACGTCGATCAGGTGCCGACGAAAGAGCAGAAGTTCTGGTTCCAGATCCTCGGGTTGTGATCGTTGCGGTGGTCCTTAGCGGCTGGTAATCCATGAAGAAGGCCTGGCGACGAGGCGTCCCCGCCCTATTGGCGCTCGCCCTTGTCGTCATCGCGTTCATTGCACTGGGAGGTCCATCGCCTCAACCCGGAGCCCAACCAACCTCGACTCCGAGCGCTGAGAGCAATGATCCGAACCCGACTCCGACCCGGCCTTCGCACGATGAGCGTCCAAGCGACGACCCGACGGACGTCTACAGCGACGCATCCATTCGAGAAGGCCGACGCACCGCTCGGACGTGGGGAGACATCATTGAAGGAACCATTGCCGGGATCCATCTCGACCCCGATTACGAGAGGGGAAACTGCGAGGACTGGGTCGAAATGAAACGCTCGGACCTCAAGCGCTACATGATCGGTGTCCCCGAGGACCTTCCCGATGGCTGGACGGTGGAGCCGCCGACTGGGTGGCTGTGTGCTGGCGAGAGACCATTGTCGGTGGGCAGGCAGATCAGCTATGGGCACGGCATCGGTTTCGGTTACGCGCGCCTGTACGACGAGCGCAGCCTGAATGTGTTTGCCGGCGAGAAGGTGGTAGGAGAAGGGTCGATCCAGGGTCATCAGGCTGTCTTCGTCCGCCCTCGCTCCAGTCAAGGGTTGGGCAATTCATGGATCGCATGGATTGACGGCGCGGACGTCATCGTGTTCATGGGCAAGGACGTGCGATTCTCAGTCATGCGGCGCGCGGCGGAGTCGCTTCCGCTCTGAGGATCCACCCAACTTGATCCGGGAACCACCAGGGAACCACGAACGACGAAGTTGCAGGTAGATGCCCTGCGAACCGGATGTTCTTGTTCCAGATCCTCGGGCTCTGACGCACCACCCGAACGGCTACGATACGTGGACGGCGTAGAGACGCCAGGGCTCGGGGATCCCTCTCAGCGCGTGCTCGCCTCGATCATCGAACGACAGCTCCCCGCCCACCACGAGGTCCTTGACCGTCCGGCTCGCGAGGACTTCGGACGGACCCGCGAGATCCGTGATCCGAGAAGCGACGGTCACCGCGATCCCGCCCACGTCGCCCGGCACGATCTCACATTCGCCCGTGTGCACCCCCGCCCGGACCTCAATCCCAAGAGTCGCGACACGTTCGACGACGGCGAGCGCAGCCGCCAGCGCGCGTCCGGGCGCGTCGAAGGTCGCGAGGAAGCCGTCACCGAGGCCCTTGACGAGCGACCCGCGCGCGGCGGCGACCTCCTCGGCGACGACCGCATCGTGGGCGTCCATGGTCTCGCGCCAGCGCACATCGCCGGCGGCGGTTGCGTGCTCGGCTGAGCTGACGATGTCGGTGAACAGCACGGTGGCCAGCACCCGATCCGGTCGCGCGGTGGGGCGGCGGCCGGTGATGAACGTCTCGATCCCGTCCAAGATCGGCTCGGCATCTCCCGACCAGATCGAATGGTCCGGCCCCGGGAACTCCATCAGCTCGGCCTTGGGCAGCTGCCGGGCGAGCCAGCGGGCACCGTGGACGCTGACAACACGGTCTCCGCGGCGATGGAGGATCAACGTGGGGACGTTCACCTGCGCCAGGATGCTTCGCACGTCGACCGACAGGAACGTCAGCCCCATCGCGATCTTGGTGGCCGGCGTGGCCGCATAGCGATCGCGCTTGGCGTACCAGTCGCGCGCGGTCTTGCTGCCCAACGACGAAGGCGCGAATACCTCCATCCCAGCCTCGCTTCCCCACTCGCGCAGGAACCATTCGTTCGCCGCCTCCACGATGGCCTCGGCGGGAGCAGCGAATGGGTAGTCCGACGCCTCCGTCGAGCGCGCCATCCCTCCGTAGAGGACCAGGCGTTCGACCCGGTCGGGATGGGTCGCCGCGTACAGCAACGACATCGGTGCTCCCTCGGAGAACCCGATCAAGGTCGCTCGGTCGCTCCCCACCGCGTCCAGTACCGCAGTGATGTCGTCGATCCGGCTGTCCAGATCGTGCGGCCCCTCCCACGGGTCGCTGAGACCGACGCCTGCCCGGTCGAATTCGATCAATCGTCCCATCGACCCGAGCCGCTCGAGCACCCTCAGCATGGGGGGGAACTCCCGGTTGATCTCGAGGTGAGAGATGAATCCCCACGCGAGCACGATGTCACGCTCCCCCTCGGATGCGACGTGATACGCGATGCTCACCCCATCGGGCCTCTTCGCGTACCGCGTGTCGGGTCGCATCCGCGGATGCTAGCGCACCAAGAAAACATGGGACGGTGACAGTAAGAAGATGTGAGCACCGTTAGTTGTAGGGCGGATGCTCTACCCCCCTCCACTCGCCGGTGACAGCCGGGTGATCGACCCAGTCAGCATCAAATGGGGTGGTGCTTAAGGAAGCGACTTGAAAGCGGAACTCGAAGTGGGACCTCTGTAGGGTTCATCCGCAAGTCAGAGGTGCACGCGACAAGTTGGTCACTCTCCGGAACCAACCCTGACCGGCGCCTACTCCAGTAAGGACTCGAAGCGGAAGACCGTCCCTGCAAGCGACAGCGCGTAGAGCTCGCCGTCCGGACCTTCGCCGAACGACGCGATCTGCGGCACATCGATCTCCAGATCCTCGTCCACCACGTCCTCGCCGTCGTAGCTCAGCGCGTGGATGCTTCCCTCGCACCAGTCGCCGTAGATGTACTTACCCTGTAGCGCCGGCACGTCGTCCCCGCGGTACACGTAGCCGCCGGTGATCGAACAGGCGCCGTTCTCGTGCCCGTACTCGAAGATCGGAGGCGTGTGGTTCGCGGGCTCGGTACCGCCCTCGTACGGGTGGGAGCCCTCCATGGCGTTCCACCCGTAGTTCTCGCCGCCCGGCGAGGTCGCGGGCTGGACGTTGATCTCCTCCCACAGCTCCTGCCCGACGTCGGCGATCCACAGGTCGCCCGTGACCCGGTCGAACGAGAACTTCCAGGGGTTGCGCAGGCCGTATGCCCAGATCTCCTCGGCCGCGCCCTCGACGCCGACGAACGGGTTGGTCCCCGGGATGGTGTAGGGCTCGTCCTCACCCGGGGTAGGGTCGATCCGCAGGATCGAGCCGAGCATCGAGCCTATGTTCTGGCCGTTCCCTTCAGGATCACCGCCACTGCCTCCGTCACCGAGGGATGCGTAGAGGTAGCCGTCGGGACCGAACTCGAGGTTGCCCGCGTTGTGATTGGCGAACGGCTGGTCGAGCTGGATCAGCTCGCGTTGCGTCGCCGCGTCGGCGTACCCGCCGTTCATCACGTACTCGTAGATGTGCGAGTCGCCCTCGGTGTCGGTGAGGTACACGTACATCTCGTCGCCGGTGGGCGAGAAGGCGAGCCCGAGCAAGCCTTGCTCGAGCTGCGTCGAGACTTGATCGACGACGTTGAGGACGGGAACAGGGTCGGGGATCCCGGCTCGAACCGCGTGGATGAGACCGACCTTCTGCACGACGTAGTACGCGTCCTCGCCCGGGCGCACCGCCATGTCCACCGGTGTGGCGAACACGCCGACCGGCACGAGCTGGATCTCCTCGGTGGCGATGACCGCCGACGAAGGTGGAGCGATCAGCGCTGCCGACAGGAAGGAGAGGACGATGATGGAGCGTGCAAGCATGATGAACCCCCCGATGTCGAGTGTGGCTTTCCCCGCTCCCATTCACCCCGACCGCCCTGTTCTCCTGCTGAGGTTCCTCGTGCGGGAAGGGTCACGTGGTCCGTCGGAGCGCTCGATCCTCCGGTTCCAGGCGCAGCCGCGCGCGCAGACGTTCGTGAGCGGCTGCGGCATCGGTGAACCGCCCTTCGGCGACGGCATATGCCTCTTCGTACCGCGCGATCGACGCCGCGCGCGCGCGCGCAGATCGGACGGCGGCATCCTGGAGTGCGGAAACCGCCGCGAGCGATTGTGCGATGCCCTCGAGGTACAGCGCGGTGGTCGGTTGCAGGATGGGCGCGCGCGTGGCCGCCAGGATCTGTTCCCGCGCGCGCTCGAGACGGATGCGCATCTCGGTGAGCGCTCGGCGCACCTGCGCGGCATCCCCACCGGACTCCAATCGCTCGCGAAGCGCAGGCAGCGAGGCGTGCGCCCCGCGCGCGCGCGCGATCGCGGTCTGGGTCCCGGCCTCCCACGTTCGGAACGCCTCGCGGTCGGACTCGTGGATCCGCGAGCCGACCAGGAAAACGGTGACGCCGCCGGCGATCCCCGCGAGCGCGAGCGCAGCCGCGATCAGCGCCGGCCGTGACACCCCCCGCTCATCCATGAGACCCGGGATGGTAGCCGAGCCGTCCACAGGCCTATCATCTGAAGCGTGCGCATCGACGCGACCGACGCAGCCGCGCGCGCGGTCGAGCGCGTGCGCGCGTCCGGCCGCGACGACTTGGTCATCGTGCTGTCGAGCGGCTGCTGCGATTCCACCGCGCCGTTCCTGTACGACCACTACATCCCCGAGCCCGGCTCGGAACCGGTCGGTGAACTGAACGGCGTGCGCGTGCTGGCGCCGGCGTGGCTCGCGCGACTGTATGCAGGCGACGAGACGCTCGTGCTCGACGCCGAAGAGGACGTGGTCGAGGATTCGTTCTCGCTCGAGACCGAGCACGGGATGCGCCTGGTGCTTCGAGCCGCCGTCCGACGGTAGGGGGAACATGCCGATCGCGCTGACCGAGCAGATGACACCGCACGAATCGGTGACGTACTTCTTCGAGCAAGCGGCCGCCCACATCGGGCTCGACGACGAGATGCGTGAGGTGCTTCGCGGCTCGTACCGCGAGTTGTCGGTGCAGGTGCCGGTTCGCATGGACGACGGAAGCCTGATGGTGTTCAACGGCTACCGCGTGCAGCACAACGGCGCGCGCGGACCGTACAAGGGCGGCATCCGCTACCACCCCGACGCCGACATCGACGAGGTCCGCGCGCTCGCTGCGTTGATGACCTGGAAGACGGCGATCGCCAACCTGCCCTTCGGCGGTGCGAAAGGGGGCGTGCAGTGCGAGCCGTACCTGATGTCGGACTCCGAGCGGCAGCGGCTCACCCGGCGCTTCACGTCGATGATCGCCTACGTGCTCGGTGTGAACCGGGACATCCCGGCGCCCGACATGAACACCAACGCCCAGACCATGGCGTGGATGATGGACGAGTTCGGCAAGCGTTACGGGCATCAACCGGCGTGCGTGACCGGCAAGCCGGTCGAGCTCGGCGGCTCGCTGGGGCGCGAGGCCGCCACCGGGCGCGGGGTCGTGTTCACCATGCAAGAAGCCGCCAAGCACCGGGGGATCCCGTTCGAAGGCGCGTCGGTGGCGATCCAGGGCTTCGGCAACGTGGGCTCGTGGACCGCGCGCATCGCGGCGGAGGCCGGTGCGCGCATCGTGGCGGTCTCGGACATCCGCGGCGGGATCTACAACGAGAAGGGGATCGACATCACCGGGCTGCTGCTGCATCTCTCCCAGACCGGCTCGGTCGTCGACCTGCCGGGGTGCGACCAGATCCCGAACGACGACCTGTTGCTGCTCGATGTCGACTGGCTCGTACCTGCCGCGCTCGGCGAGGTCATCCACGAGCGCAACGCCGACCGGATCCGGGCACGCGTCGTGGTCGAGGCCGCGAACCATCCGGTCACGCCGGTGGCCGACGCCGCCTTGCGCGACGCGGGCGTTCACGTCGTGCCCGATATCGTGGCCAACGCCGGCGGTGTCACCGTGTCCTACTTCGAGTGGACCCAGAACATCCAGCAGTTCCGCTGGGAGGAGGACCAGGTCAACTCCCAGCTCCGAAAGGTGATGAGTCGGGCGTACAACGACGTAGCTACCTACGCAGATGCCAAGGCGCTGTCCGAGCGCGACGCGGCCTTCGCCATCGCGGTCGAGCGGGTCGCGCGCGCGGCGCGGTTGCGTGGCTACGTCTGAGGGACCGCGGAGCGCAAACATCGGACACGAAGGGTCCACGGTCCCATCCAGAAATAGTCAATAGGGGGGATGTCACGGTCCGCCTCCACCCCGTACGATGCCACCGGCCAGACGGAATACGGGCCGCGAGGCCCGACTGGCTCCCCCTGTCGAGCCGCTTCCATACCCCCCAAGGAAGCGGCTCACCTATTTCCCCGATCGTGCGCCGGCACGGCACGCCCGAGCGGCTACCATGCTCCGACCATGGGCGCAGGACACGCGCACGCGCACGGCTCGCCGCTGGGGTTCACCGGCGAGCGAGTGCTCCCCGACGATCCCGACTGGGCCTGGTGTTTCCAAGCGCACAAGTTCGGCTACGACGACCTCGCCGCGCGCGTGCCGCCCGGTGCCCGGGTGCTCGACGTCGGATCCGGGGAGGGCTACGGCGTCGACTTGCTGTCCCGGAAGGCGACCCTGGTCATGGGGTGCGACTACTCCTTCGAGGCCGTCGCGCACGCGCGCACGCGCTACGGAACCGAGCGCAAGGCGTGGCTCGTCGCCGATGCCCAGCGGCTTCCGTTCGGACCCGGCTCGTTCGACATCGTCTCGTCGCTGCAGGTGATCGAGCACTTCCGCGAGACCGACGAGCACCTGCGGGGCGTAGCGCTTGCCCTGCGGCCGGACGGCTTCCACTACTGCGCCACACCCAACATCGATCAGATGGGCGCCCAAGAGGCCGACAACGAGTTCCACCTCCGCGACTTCACCGCGGCCGAGCTGCGCGCGGACCTGGAGCGCCATTTCGCCGAGGTCGAGGTCGTCGGGATGTTCTACGACGGATCCTCGCCGCGTGTGCAGGCGATGCGCGCGGCGGAGGCCGAGGAGGAACGTTACCGCCCGAAGCTCGCGCGCACCGAACATCTGCTGGCCCGCCTGCCCGGTCCCGCCCGCGTGCGGTTGCGTCCGCTGCTCCGGCGGATGTTCGGGATCCCGATCATGGATGCAGACGCCGCGCGCAACGCGATCACCGCCGCCGACTACGTCGCGCGGGAACCGGCCGAGGAATCGTTCTGTCTTATCGCGATCGCGCGCGCGCCACGCAGCTGATGCTCAGCGGTTGAGGCTCCGCCGCGTCGCCGGCCCGAGGTAGCCCGTCGCGCGGATGTCGTGCGCGCGCTGGTAGCGCTCGACCGCACGCCGCGTGATCGAACCGAAGTAGTTCGTGCGCGGGGCCGAGCGCGGATAGACGCCCTCTCGACGCAGTCGATGCTGTAGCTCTCGCACGACGGGGCTGCGGGTCCCGTACCCCATGTTCGATGTGAACCGGTACCGCTCGTGATCGAGGCGCGCCCGCGTGATCGGGCCCAGGTACCCGGTGGCAGCGATGTCGTGGTCGCGTTGGTACCGCCGAAGTGAACGGAGAGTGATCGAGCCGAAGTAGGTCGTGATCGGGGCCGAGCGCGGATAGACGCCCTCACGCCGGAGCCGGAGTTGGAGTCTGCGCACGTCCGGATGCCGGTCGCCGTGCCCGAGGTCGACCGTGAACGCGCCGGCGCGCGCGCGCACCGTCCGAGCCACCCGGAACCAGTCGCTGCGCAAGCCCAACGCGGCTGCGAAGCCGTCGCCGGTCGTGTGCGCCGTTCGGCGCGTCCCCACGATCGCGACGCGACGCGCGCGTCCGCCAAAGGCACCGTGGCCGTTGCGGCGGGTGACGTGCACCGCGCGCAACCGCCCGATGGCGGGCCAGTGTGCGTCGATGTCCGACGCGCTCACCCGGACGCGCCAGCGGTGGTACGGCGAGGCCCGGTCGGCTCGATCCCGGACCGCGCGCAGGTACGGTGTGCCGCCCGAGTCCGTCCATCCGCCCGTCGACGACGAGTACTGGGCCAGGATCGGCTCGCCGCGCCACACCAGCACCCGTCCGGCAGTATCGCGCGCGGCGCGCGTGGTGCGCGGATGCGTGAGGGTGGTGACGCTTCCTCCCGGCCGCGCGCGCCATGCCGCCCCACCGTACACCTGACAGGCGGTGGTGGCGCAGATGTGATAGTCCGAGCCGGTCGAGCGCGCGTAGCGTTTGACGCGCACGGCGTAGGTGCGCGCGGCGACTGCTTGCGCCCGCAGCGCGTGCATCGGCCACAGCGCCGGCATCTCGCGCGGGACGACGGCCGCGAGGTAGGACTGCAAACCCACCACGTTGATCGCCGCCAGCGCGCCGGCGCGCCGGCGCACCTCGACACGCCCCTCGAACGCACGCTGTCCGTCGCGCTCTTCGAGCCAGAGCCGTCCGCGCGCGGCTCGAACCGAGATGGGCTTGCGCGTCGTCGTAACCCGACGCCAGGTGCCTTCGGCCTTGCGTTCGACGATCGCGGCGTTCCCCGGACGACGCACCCGGATCCGGCGCGCACGGGTCACCGTCGCACGGCCGGCCGCCACGACGAGCTCGCGTCCGTTCAACCGGATCGAGCGACCGGAGTCGACGAGGACACGGATCCGTTCGCGCGTGTCGCGACGACCGAGCCGCGCAGCGCCGTAGTAGTGATCGAGGATGCGCGTCCAGGGCACGCCGTTCGATGCACGCGCGCGCGCGCCCCACTGCCCCATGCCTCTTCCGTGGCCGAAGCCGTGTCCTTCGAGCACGATCGCGGAGGTGCGCATGCGCGCACGCGCGGATGCGGACCGTTGCGGGGTCACGAGCGTCGCGGCCAACGCCGCGACGACGACAAGACATGCCGAACGCTTCACCAAGGCTCCCCTCTTGGTCGAAGTCGGCCTGTACCCCGCGAGGCTTGAGTCGAAACCTTTAGGGGAACGTTCCCAGCACGTCGGCCAGCTCACCTGCGATGCAGGTGAAGATAGGGGTATCGCGCGATGTGAACTCGCTCGAGCGCGTCCCGCGCAGCTCCATCACCAGATCCAGGAAATCCTCAGGCTGGTCGCTCTCGAAGGCCACCACAAACTCCTGATCGTCGAGCCCGAATGAATACGTGGTGTTCAGCTTGACCGTCGGGTAACGATGGCCGACCTCGATGTGGACGTCCATCATCTGCTGACGTTCCTCGAACGGCAGCGCGTACCACGCGCGCGTCTTCACGAACGGATAGACGAACAGGTACTTCGCACGCCCGGGTCTGACCTGGAGCTTCTGCCTGCGCGTCGGATCGAGCCGGTCCTCGTACTGCGATCGCTTCGTCATCGCGAGGTAGGAGTAGGGCGTGTCGAGATGGCGACCGAGGGACGTCTGACGGATCTCGATCTCCAGTTGCTGCAACGTCTCGAGATCGGACGCGGCCTGCCACAGCAGCAGGTCGCTGTCCGGGCGCATCCCCACCGTGGAGTACGCACGCAGCATCGGGATACGTTCCCGCCATCCGACGAGCAGCTCCGCGAGCTCCTTGCGCGCGTGCGCGCGGTCCTCGTCGGCGAGCGCGCGCCACGACTGCGCCGCCTTGTAGAAGGCGTAACGCACGAACTGCTGCGGATGCGGTCGATCCTCGTTCATACCGGTGACTCTAGCCGAGCCGGTGCGCGGTCGCGTTCGGCGACCAGCTCGTTCGCGCGCCGTGAGTACCAAAGCAACCACACGAGCACCGCGTACCGAACGTACACGGCGATCTCGGTCAGCAGCAATCGGAACGTCTCGTCCCCCGCCCCGTACTGGCGTGCAAGGAAGTACGAACTGATGCCCACCCAGACCGCGACATCGGTGATCGCGAACGCGACGTAGTGGAACCAGCGCATCCCCACCACGACGAACAACGGCAGCAGCCACAACGCGTACTGCGGCGAGTAGACCTTCCCGGTCAGCAGGAACAGCAGGACAAACCCCATCGCGAGCACGAACGGCCGGACGCGCTCGCGCCGCGCCTCGGCCCACAACAGCACGCCTGCCGCGACCAGGAACAGCGTCCCCGACGCGACGCTGGTGAGGCGAGCGTAGCGATCGAACTCAGGAGCGCTGCCCCCCAGGTGCTGGTAGAGGAAGTACCAGGAGGTCTCGAAGTTCGGGAAGCGCTGCGAATGGAAGCGCCACGGCGCGAACCATCCCGCGGGATTGATCAGGAAGATGGGCAGGTTCACCGCCAGGAACGACCCCACCGTGGCGCCGAACAGACGGATCGGAACCTCGTCGTCGTTGCGCCACCTCGCGAGGGCGAGGGCCGGCAGCAACACCGCCGGATAGAGCTTCGCGGCGGCGCCCAGCCCGATCCAGAGCCCGGCCCAGCCGTCCCGCCGGCGGTGGAACGCCACCATCGCGAGCGCGAAGGGCGCGACGGCAAGCAGGTCCCAATTGTGGAACGCGTACAGGAACAGCGGCGGCGCCAGCCCGTAGTACGCGAGCCGGCGCGGGTCTGACGCCATCGCGACGAGTGCGAGGAAACCGACCAGGCCCGCCAGCCCGAGGCCGAGCGCGCTCCATCGGAAGAAGGAAACGCCGTCGGACACCGCCGATGCCACCAGCCCGACGTAGACGCCCGTCAGGACCGGATACTCCAGATCCCCGGGCTGGTCGTCCAAGTGCCCGTCGCCGTGGATGTAGGGGAAGGGTTCCCGATCGAGCCCTCGCTGGCCGTACAGCGCGAACAGGTCGTTGTAACAGGAACTGCGGTACTGGAAGCCGTCCCACGCGTGGCGCGTGCACCGATCCTTCAGCCAGAACGCGCCGGATAACGTCCCAAGCGCCGCCAGCGCAACGAGCGCAGCGACCGTGGCGCGGCCCGCCTTCACGGCGACATCATCGCATCACGTCGACGACGACGGCGAGGACGTCGGCGTGGGCGATTTCGACTTCGTCGGTGACGGAGTCGGTGTCGGAGACCCCGACGGTGACGGCGACGACGTCTTGGTGGGGGTCTTGATCGGCGTGGGCGTCTCGGACGGCACGAGGGACTCCACAGGCGATGGTGACGTCGTCGAGCGCGAGTCCTTGTCCTTCCGCGGTCCGGGCGCCGGGAAGGGGGTGGGAGTAACGTCCGCGAGCGCCTCGCGCATGAAGGCCGTCCATATCTGGGCCGGGAACGATCCCCCCGTCACGCTGATCCCGCGCACGTCTTCCAAGGTCTTGCGCTTGGGATAGCCGTTCCACACCACCGCGGCGAGGTCGGGCGTGTATCCGGCGAACCAGGCGTCGCGGAAATCCTCGGTCGTCCCGGTCTTGCCGGCGGCCGGTCGTCCGATATCCGCGCTCCGCCCGGTCCCCTCGGTGATCACGCCCTGCAACGTCGCGTTCACGCGATCGGCGACCTCCCGCTCGAGCACGCGCTCCTCGGCCGGTTCCGGCTCGAACAGAACCGTGCCGTCGGCATCCGTGACCTGCTCGACGAGGATCGGCTCGCGCCACGTCCCGCGCGCCGCGAGCGTGGCGTACATCGACGTCAGCTCCTGCGTCGTGACGCCCGACGTACCGAGCGCCAGCGACGGAACGGGCTCGAGGTCGGAGATGATCCCGAGGCGGCCGGCGACGTCGGCGACGTCGGCGGGGTCCACGTCCGTGATCAGCTGCGCGTACACGGTGTTGACGCTCAGCTCGGTCGCGCGCTCGATCGTGAGGCGCCCGTGATCGGCGTGATCGTAGTTCGAGACCTTCCACGGACCGGCGTCGGTTTCGATGGTGATCTGCGCGGGCGCGCGATACGTGTCCGTCGTGGGGATCCCCTCGTCGACCGCCGTCGCAAGGACCGCCGTCTTGAAGGTCGAGCCGGGCTGACGGCGCGCGCGCGACGCCAGGTTGAACTCCAGCCGCGCGAAGCTCCGCGAGCCGACCATGGCACGCACCGAGCCCGTCGCAGGATCGATCGCGACCAGCGCGGCCTGCGGGTCGTTCTTGCGGTCGTAGACGGCGCGCACGGCACGCTCCGCCGCACGCTGCATGTCCAGATCCAGGGTCGTGGTCACCGTGATGCCACCCCCGTAGAGGATGCGCGGGCCGACCTCGGTTTCGAGGAGCTTGCGAACGTCCTCGAGGAAGTGCGGGGCGGTGCCGCCCGGACGGCGCTTGCGCACCTTCACATCCGCACGCTTCGCCTTCGCCGCGTCGGAGGAGTCCAGGAGCTCCTCGCGCACCATCAGATCCAGCACCAGATCCCTCCGGTCACGCGCGAGCGCACGATCCCGCGCGGGATCGTATGACTCCGGTGCGCGGATCATCCCGGCCAGAAGGGCGCTCTGGGGGAGCGACATGTCCTTGGCCTTGCGGCCGAAGTAGGTGCGCGCGGCCGCCTCGACGCCGTACGCACCACGCCCGAGGTAGATCGTGTTGAGGTACGCCTCGAGGATCTGGTCCTTGGACCATCGACGCTCGAGCTTCATCGCGAGCACGGCTTCCTTGAACTTGCGCGCGATCGAACGCTCGTTGCCGACGAACGCGTTCTTGACGTACTGCTGCGTGATCGTGCTCCCCCCCTGGACCGCGCGCCCGGCCGTGGCGTTGCGGAACGTCGCGCGCAGGATCGAGATCGGCGAGATCCCCGAGTGCGAATGGAACCGCCGATCCTCGACCGCGATCACCGCGTTGCGGAAGTCGTCGGGCATGTCGCCCAGCGGGATGCTGACGCGGTCCGCGCCGGCATGGAACCGCCCGATCGCACGTCCTTCGTGGTCGAGCACGGCGACGGCCTGCGCGCGCGCGATCTCGTCAGGTTCGGGGATGCGCGCGAACGCGTACGTGAGCGCGAACACAACCAGGCCAGTTCCGAACATCCCGAGGGCGCCGAGCAGCACCCGGCGCCGCCAGCGCGGGCGCGCGCGCTTGCGACCGTGGGTGGTGCGTCCGGTGGTTCGTTTCGTTGGGCGTCGTCGACTCAAAGGAACCCTCGCTGGATGCTGCGTTGGAGCAGCACCAGCAGCGTACCCACCGCGACCGAGGTCGACACCGCGCCGACGACGATCGAGGCCCGGACGCTCGCACTGTACGCCGGCGCGCGACTTCGCCGAGGTCCGTCGTGGACCGATGGGACCATCGCCCGAGCGGGAAGCCTGCGGTGCACCAGCAGCCACCCCGCCACCGCGGCCAGGGCCCCGACGGCGAACACGAGCCCGAGTTCGTTGGAGACCACCGAGGTCGGGTCGATCAGCGTCGGCGGCGCGCCGGCAGCGGGAGTCGCGCGAAGGCCGATCTGGTTCAGCGCGTCCTCCGGCAGGAACACCATCACCGCGATCGCGAGGAACGGCAGCACCGCCATGCCTTCGGTGATCGTCGGTGAGCCTCGGCCCCCCGATCGGAACGAGGCGACTCCCGCATGTGCGAGCCATAGGAATGCCGCGCCGGTCGGAACGGCGGCGAGGAGGAATAGATGCTCGAACACACCTCGCGACAACACCGCGTGCGCAACCAGAGCGGTGCCCACGAGCGAGGCGCCCAACGGCGCGGCCCCGATCGATGGAGCCGCCGTCGCCTCGGCCCCGAGCACGCGCACGATCCATGCCAGCAACCATCCGGCGACGAGGGCGACGGCTCCCCACCAGCCCGCCACGCTCCCCACGCACACTCCCACGACGACCAGGGCGGCGTGCGCATGCAGCGCGGCGCGCCACGACCCGTTCGTGGCCGCGTTGCGCGCGCCGAGCGCGGCGAGCGCTCCGGCGACGACGGCAACGGCCGTCGCGACATCGGATCCCGAGCGCGCCACCCAGGTCGCCATGACGATCCCGTGGGCGGCCACCGCCGGGAGGAGGGCGCGCGCCGGCGTAGAGTCCAGATCGCGTTCGAGCCACGCCGCCGTGCCCAGGCCCACGCGCACCAGCGATGCGGCCGCGATGAAGGCCCCGCCCACCCCCGCCGCCTCCACCGGGAGGCGCGTCCCGCTGCCGCTCACCATCAGCACACCCGCGACCAGCGAGACGTCGCTCACGGCCAGGATGGCGAACATGCGCCCCAGCCCTCGATCCGCCGCTTCCCACGCCGCGACACCCAGCCCTGCGGTGGTCAACGCCACGAAGGCGAGCATCGTCACGGCATCGACCGCCAGGATCGCGCCGATCGCCGCGCCCGACGACGCTGGTACCGCCACCGCTGCTGCGCCGGCGAGGTCGTCCCGGATGAAAACCGCCGTCGCGACCGCCGCCAGCCCGAGCGCGATACCCGCCCGCCATGGATCGACCGTGAAACCTTGCGAGGTCGATGCGCCGTCCAGCGACCCGACCAGCAGACGGATGGCCGCGCCGACCGCCACGGCAGCGCCGGCGATGCACGATCCACGCGCGACACGAGGGGCCGCGAACGCGATCAACCCCCCGGCGACCGGGCCGGCGACGCACAGAACGGCGATCAGGGTCACGGCCGCCCCCCGGCGAGCGCGAGCACGACCCCGGCGAGGGCGATTACGGTCGCGATGGGCGTCGCGACGTCCCAGCGCGCGAGGCGCCCGGCGACCCCCACCGCGATCAGCACCACCACCGTCGAGGCGACCCACCACACGACATCGCCGGCGGAACGCACAGTGGGCGCCGCGAACAGCGATGCGAGCGCGAGCGCCTGCAGGCCGAGCGCGACGAGCTCGAGCCGTGACCATGGGAAGGTCGCCGCGGCGATCCGCGCGCGCGGCATCGGCGACGCGATCGCCAGGACGCCTGCCGCGACGGCACACCACACGGCAACGACCATCAGCACGTCCCCGCGCGCGATCGCGAGGCCGGCGACCGCGTTCGCCCCACGCACGTCGGCGAGCGTCGGCGAGCCGGCTCGGACCGCGGCCACGACCACGATCCCGATCCACACGGGCACGACGGCCCCCTGCCGCGCGCGCGACCGCACTGCGGCCGGCTCGGCAGGACTTGCTGTGAGCGCGGCGGTGCGCGCGACGACGGCGAGAGCCACGGCGACCAGAATCGAGCCCTCGATCCTGCCTACCAGCAGGAGCGCGGCGCCGGCGGCTGCGGCGGCGCCCGAGGCCAGGGAGACGAGGGGGGATCCCATCGTGGGAAGGCTACTGCCGCGCGCCGCCCAGGGAGCGGAGCGGCGGCTCAGCCGGCGTGGCGCGTGCCCGTCAGGAACGAACGGACCAGGTGGTTCCACGAGCAGTTCATACAGACCTCGACGACGTAGCAGCGGAACTCACCGATCTGGCTGCGAAGGTCCGCCAGGTCGGCGCGCCGCCTGACGCGACCGCTGTCGCGCTTGAGCTCCTTGCCGTAGGTGTAGAAGACGACCCGCAACTCCTCCTCGTCGCAGACCGGGCACGTCTCGCCGCACGGCTCCCCGATGAAGCGGGCGGCGCGCACCAGTTCGGGATGCGCGTCGCATACCTCGAGGCGCGTCACGAAGCCGCGTCGCAGTCCGTTAAGGACCGCGCGCCTCGCCAAGCGGTAATCCACGGTCGGCATAGGGCCAGATGATACCGAGAGCCGCAACGGCACCCCCGTGAGGACGCCACGAGCGGGCCGATCGGCCGAAAGGTCCGATGTGTGTCGGTCCGAGCCGGTCCGAGGCGACGGAATGGTTAGAAAGGCCCCACCGCGGGATATCACTCTGGTACCGGCATGTCGCGCAGCCCGCCGCAGGACCTCACCGTCCGGTCGCGAACAAGACTCATCGAGCCTAGAGGTACAGGGAATGCGAGCACTCCCCGCACGGATGGCGTGTTCGGTCATCGTGGTTGCGGCGCTGGCTTCGCCGCACGGCGCCGGCGCGGCCGACGTCCCGATCCAACCGGGCGCGCAAGTGTCGAGCTCCGTCGGCCTGTGCACGTTGAACTTCGTGTTCCGCGACGGCACCAAGCGCTACGTCGGGACGGCGGGCCACTGCGTCGAACGGGTCGGCGACCGCGTCACCGCCACGGGTGCCGGTGCGTTCGGCACGGTCGCGTTCCGCACAGAAGCCGGCACCGACGACTTCGCGCTGATCGAGATCGACGGCGACAAGCTGTCGCTGGTGAGCGCGACGGTTCGCGGCATCGGCCTGCCGACCGGCTATACCCGCTCCACCGAAACGGCTCTCGGGGATGTGATCCAGCTCTCCGGCTACGGCATCGGCTTCTCCTTGCTGGCGCAGACGAGGACCCGAACCGGCCTCCTGGCCGCCGACAACGACCGCCGGTTCTTCGCCGAGATCCCGGCCGTGTTCGGCGATTCCGGAGGGCCCGTGGTCCATCAGGCGAGCGGAAAGGCGCTGGGCGTGGTGTCCGGGATCGGCGTCACGATCCCGCCGTCCACGCTGCTCGGGACCACCGTGGAACGCGTGCTCGTCCTGGTCCGCGAAGCGGGCTTCGACGTCTCCCTCGTCACCGCCTAGGCGAAGCTCCCACGTTTCCCCAGGTGTTTGACATCACCCGTCAGGCCTGCGACCATCCGTGTTGGCCGATATATCGAAGCGATATATCGAACCAACAGGAAGGGACGCGACCGTGCTCGATCTGGCGGTGCTGGGACTCCTCAAAGAGAAGCCCATGTACGGCTACGAGCTCCGCAAGGAGCTCGATGAGCGCCTGGGCAGGCGGTTCTCGTTCGGCTCGCTGTATCCCACCCTAAAGACCCTCACCAAGCAAGGCGCCGTCGTCGTGGAGGAGCGATCCGACACGGCCTCCCGGCGCAAGAAGGTCAAGGTCTACCGGCTGACCGACGGCGGCGAGGCGCTGTTCGAGCGGCTCGTGGACGAGGCAGGCCCGCAGGCCGCCGAGGACCGCGAGACGTTCATGCTTCGCCTCGCGTTCTTCCGGTACACACGTCCCGAGACGCGACGGCGCTTGCTCGAGCGTCGGCGCGGTTACCTGCTGGATCAGCTCGAGCGGATCAAGGGGTCGTTGAAGAACCTCAAAGAGCGGGTCGACGCCTACTCGCTAGAACTGATGCGCTACGGCGAGTTCGAGACCGAGCACGAGATCCGCTGGCTCGACGGCCAACTGGCCGCCGAGCGCGAAGCGGAGGAAGCCGTCCAGCGAAGGAAGACGGATCGCAACCAACGACGCGCGCGCAGGCGCGCGCGCATGAAGACCACAACGACGGCGATCGAGCCCACCAGGCCCGCCGTCGAGGGGAGCTAGGGAGGAACGGATGGCCAAGGACAGGAAGGTACGGGTCGCCATAGCCGGCGCGGGCAACTGCGCGTCGGCCCTCGTGCAAGGCGTGCAGTTCTACGCCGGCGCCGACCCGGCCGAGACCGTGCCGGGCCTGATGCACGTCGACCTCGGCGGGCTTCACGTGCACGACATCGAGCTCTCGGCGGCCTTCGACGTCGACGCCAAGAAGGTCGGCCGTGACCTCGCGGAGGCGCTCGTCGCAGAGCCGAACAATACGATCCGCTTCGCCGAGGTTGCCCCGACCGGGGTGGAGGTGCGCCGCGGACCGACGCTCGACGGGCTCGGCATCTACTACCGCGAGATGATCCAGGAATCATCGGAGCGCCCCGCCGACGTCGCCTCGGTGCTGCGCGAGACCGGCACCGACGTTCTTGTGAGCTACCTGCCGGTGGGCAGCGAGGCCGCGACGCAGTTCTACGCGGAAGCGGCCCTGTCGGCCGGCGTGGGCTTCGTCAACTGCATCCCCGTGTTCATCGCATCCAAGCCCGAGTGGGCGCAGCGCTTCCGGGACGCGCGCCTGCCGATCATCGGCGACGACATCAAGAGCCAGGTCGGCTCGACCATCATCCACCGCACGCTCGCGAAGCTGTTCGAGGATCGCGGCGTGAAGATCGAGCGGACCTACCAGCTGAACTTCGGCGGCAACATGGACTTCATGAACATGCTCGAGCGCGATCGGTTGGTCTCGAAGAAGATCTCGAAGACGCAGGCCGTGACCTCGAACGTTTCGCAGGACATCGCCAAACGCGACATCCACATCGGCCCATCGGATCACATCCCGTGGCTCGAGGACCGGAAATGGGCGCACATCCGCATCGAGGGACGGTCCTTCGGCGACGTGCCGCTGGTCGCGGAATTGAAGCTCGAGGTGTGGGACTCTCCGAACTCCGCAGGCATCGTGATCGACGCGGTGCGCGTCGCCAAGCTCGCGCTCGAGCGCGGGGTCGGCGGGCCGTTGATCGGTCCGGCTGCCTACTTCATGAAGTCGCCCCCGGTGCAGTATCCCGACGAGGTCGCGCGCCAGATGGTGGACGACTTCATCGTCGGTACGCCGGCGACGACGAACGGGCACCGCACCGTCGACGAGCTCGCACCCTTCGAGAGCCGCTGATCACCGGCCGATCGGACTGCCGGAGATGAACCTTCGGCGCGCACGCACATCCCTGACGGCATTCCAGCGCATCCGCGAGATCTCCGAAGGCCAAGGCTTCCGCCGGTTCTTCGCCGCGCGCACGGTTTCCCAGCTCGGTGACGGGCTGTTCCAGTTCGCGGCCGCCGACCTGCTGCTGTTCGACGATCCCGGCGCCAACCCCGCACTTCGGCTCCTGGTGCTGACCGCGATCGTTCTCATCCCGTTCAGCGTGCTCGGACCGTTCACGGGCGTTTTCATCGACCGCTGGGACCGCCGCTCGATCCTGTGGCGCGTACCGCTGCTGCGCGCGGTCATCGCCGCCCTCGCACCGATCGCCGCGCTCGCCGGGACGACGTCGGTGATCTTCGTCGTGACCGTGCTGGTGGTGTTGTCGGCGAACCGGTTCTTCCTGGCGACGATGTCCGCGGTGCTGCCGCAACTGGTTCCCGAGGACGACCTGCTCGAGGCGAACTCGGTTGCCAACACCGGCGGGAGCGTCGCGAACGTGGTCGGACTCGGCCTCGGATCCGTCGCGAGCGGGTTGATCGGCGGAACACGCACCGCCGTGCTGGCAGCCGTCGCGTTCGCCGCGTGCGCGATGACGGCGCGCCGCCTGCCGGTGCATCGGGGTCTCGAGCCGCACCGCGCGTCGTTGTGGGTCGAGGTCCGCGAGGTGCTCGCGCAGATGATGGAGGGGTTGCACGTGGTCCGCCGCGACCGGCGCGTCCGCTACGGGATGTCCGCCGTCGGCGTGGTGCAGTTTCTCGTGGGTGGGCTCAGCGCGATCGTGGTGTACGCGTTCGTCGTGGATCTCGACCTGGGAGTGAACTCGGCCGCCTTGCTGCTCGCGCTGCTCGCCGCGGGGATCGGCGTCGGCGTGGTTCTCGTGCCGTTCGTCGGACAGCGCATCCGACACGACCGGTTGGTGTCGATCTCGTTCCTCGTATCCGCGTTCGGGGTGTTCATGGCATCGAGCACCGACGTCTCGCGCATCCTGTTCACCCTCAGCACGTTCTTCGCCGGCGTGGCGTATGCCTTCGCCAAGATCCCCGTCGACACGATCGTGCAGGAGCAGATGGAGGATCAGGTTCGCGGCCGCGCGTTCGCCATCTACGACATGCTGTTCAACCTCGCGCGCGTGGCCGGCATCGCGGCCGTCGCGATCGCCTACGAGAACGGGGTGCTGACGCGCGCGCAGATCGCGTCGGTCGGCATCGCCTACCTGATCGCCGCCGGCGGGTTCGCCTACTGGGAGCGCCGCGTCGAGTCGTGGCGCGCCATCCCGACGCCGGCCGATCTGCTGCAGCCCGGCGAGCTGATCACGGTTCGCGCGTACGCGGGTTCGCGCGCCGACGAGGAGCCGCGCGCGCTGGTGGTCGGCGGCCACGAGCTTCCGATCGACGACATCGAGTGGCGGGCGCTGGTGGAGGAGGGCGGCCGCCGCGCGCGGGTGTTCGTGGTGCGGGTCGCCGGCCTGCGGGTCCGGCTCGCGAATCGCGAGGACGACGACACCGGTTGGGAGATCGAGCGGGTGACCGAAGTCCCCATCGGCTAGAACTGCGCCCGGATCGCCCCGGTCGATCCCGGATGGTCCTCGGAAGATGACCCGCCGATTCGCTAACAACGCGACTCCGGGCAGCCGAGGTCGTTAGAAGGATGGGAACAGCTTCCACGAACCCGAGGCACATCATGGATCTACGTCGAGTCGTCCCTGGGTTCCGCCGAACCGGCGGGGGACGCGCTCGCCCCGACAAGGTCGCCTTCGTGCTCTCCGGCGGCGGCGTGCTCGGCGCGATGCAGATCGGCCAGCTCGAGGCCCTGCTGCGCGCGGGCATCACCCCCGACCTGCTGGTCGGCACCAGCGTGGGCGCGCTCAACGCAGCCGCGATCGCTGCGGAACCGACGGTCGCCGGAGCAGAACATCTGCGTGATGTGTGGATCGGGCTGCGGACCGAAGACATCTTCCCCGGCTCGAAACTGCAGCGCGCGCTGCAGTTCGTGCGCAAGGGAGATCACCTCTACCCGAACGACGGCCTGCGGCGCCTGGCCGAGAAGGTGCCGGCGCGCCGATTCGAGGACCTGTCCCTCCCCCTGTCGATCTGCGCCGCGAACCTGCGCACCGGCGAAGAGCATTGGTTCGAGGATGGCCCCCTCGCGCCGGCGATCATGGCGTCGGCAGCGATCCCGGGGATCTTCCCGCCCGTCGTGGTCGACGGTGAGCACTACCTCGACGGCGGTGTGGTGAACAACGTACCGATCTCGCGCGCGGTCGAGCTGGGCGCGACCACGATCTACGTGCTCACATGCGGCACCGGCAAAGCGTCGGAGCGTCCGATCCAACGGCCGTTCGAGGTGTTGTTGCAGGCGTTCGCGCACTCGCGCGCGCGCCGCATCGGGCTCGACCTGGAACGCTACGCGGAGCGCGCGCGCATCGTCCACATGCCGACGTTCGAGCCGGGCCCCATCGGCTACAAGGACACCTCGCACGCCGCGCGCCTATACGAGACCGCGTTGGATCTCGCGACGCGCTTCCTCGCCGATCAGCCGGTCGTCGAGCGCGCGCTGCGCCGGAAGCGTCGCGTCGCCGCCCTCGGCACCGCAACGGCCACCACGCCCTAGCGGACAGATCCGGCGGCGATCACCTGCGATCGTTCCCTCGAGTTTCCGGGGAGCCTGCGTGACCGGGCGGGTAGCGATTCCTCCCAAGAACGTGGTTGTTCACAGATCGAGCGTTCGTTCGTGCGAAGGGCGATGCCGTGGGCGCCGCGGACGAGGGCGATGCCCACGCCGACCTTCACAAGCGTCGGAACCACTTCTGACACGCCGGGAGACCGGGGCGAGCCCACCGTGCTGATCACGTCGTACACGAGCATCTCGTAATACCGATCCCAGCGAAGACGATGAAGACGGTACCGATCATCGTGATGCCGAGCACCGTGGCCCAAGGGCGTCGGGGAGGTCGGCGTGTGGAGCGGTCGCGAACCGATCGGCCGACCTGAACAGCACGAGGCCGGCCCGCGAACCCCACGGCCGCGCTCGCGGTAATCGCCGCGAAGATGCTCGCGCGATCGAAGCTGCCCATGATGCCAGTGAGCGATGCCGCTCCGCGGATGATGAAGAACGTCGCGAATCTGACGCATCCGCGAGTAGTAGAAGACCGAACACGCCCACGAGGACAGCGAGTAGGACAAGTGAGCCCACTCGTAGCCAGAACAGAATCAGGGCCGGAAGCGCTTCGGGTGCGGCCAGTAGCGCGCGCGGGCGACGCCCACGATCCGTTCGCGCGGCACGGGCCCCGTCGCACGACTGTCGGTGGACGCCGCCGGGTTGTCGCCCTCGAGCCAGACGGTCCCCGGATCCGAGGCGCGTGCGCCCACCCGCTTCACGACCTCACGCTCGGGGGTGACCACGACCACGATCTGCCCGGGCCGGGGTTCGCCGGGCCGCGGCGGCCTGACGGCGAGGCGGTCCCCGGGCTGCAGGGTCGGGAGCATGCTCGAACCGGCCACTTTCACGGGGAACCAGCCTCGCGCGCGCCTCACAGCCGCGATGCTACCGAGGCCGACGTGTCGGGGGTCCCCCGGGGATGGTATACCTCGGGTGAACCACGATCCCATATCCCGAGGGGAGGCGACCCATGAAGCTCATGTCCTGGCTCGACCCGAAGCGGGTGGTTCATGCCCATTGCGACCTGCCGTGCGGGGTGTACGACCCGGCGCAGGCGCGCATCGAAGCTGAGTCCGTCAAGGGTTGCATCGACAAGTTCAACGGCTCGGACGATGCGGAGTTCAAGCAGCGCGCGATCCAGATCAAGGAGGAGCGCGCCGAGATGGTGAAGCACCACCTGTGGGTGCTGTGGACCGACTACTTCAAGCCCGAGCACCTCGCGAAGCACCCCAACCTGCACGAGCTGTTCTGGAACGCGACCAAGGCCGCCGGTGACGTGAAGAAGTCGACCGACGCCGCCGTCGCGCAGAAGCTGCTCGACGCGATCAACGAGATCGACAAGATCTTCTGGGACACCAAGAAGTAGCAGACCGGCGCGCAAGCGCCACACACGGCGAGGGGCCCGATGAAGGGCCCCTCGTCGTGTTCGCGTTCATCAGTGCGGGTGCACGTGCTTGTACAGACCGAACAGGTGGTCCTGCGGGTCGCGGAACGCTGCGATCTCGGTGCCACCACCGACGGTCATCGGCTGCAGTACGGCCTTCCCGCCGAGCGACTCGGCGCGCTCGAGATACTTCGCGAGGTCGTCCACGGCCGCGTACACCGTCGTGGTCGGCTCGCCCTGGGACTTGCCCACGCCTCCGGAGATGCCACGCCCGGCTTTCGTGTCGACCTCGCCGTAGTCCATCTCCTCGGCGACCTTGAACTCCCAGCCGAACGCGGCGCCGTAGAAGTCGCGCAGCGCCGCGCCGTCGGTGCCCAGGATCTCGAACCAGCCGACCGGAGCGCCAACGCCCGGCGAGGGCGCCTCCACGTCGTCGTCGCGCACGATGCCGACGACGTTGCCCTGCGGGTCGGCGAACTGCGCGAACGCGACCACGCCCGGGATCTCGAACGGATCCATCACCTTCTTGCCGCCAAGGGACTCGACCCTGCTCAGCGCCTCGGCGAGGTCCGGAACCGCGATGTAGATGGTGATGAACTTCGAGCCGCCCTCGGGCGAGGAACCGATCCCGCCGCCGATTCCCTCGGGGGCGGGGGCCAGCGTTCCATAGTCCATGGGCCCTTCCATCGATTGGATCTCCCAGCCGAACAGCTCGCCGTAGAATCTCCGCAACGCGTCGCCGTCGGTTCCGATCGCTTCCCAGTGCACGACGGGGTTGCCCATCGTCTCTCCCTCCTCAAGGTCGTCGATGCGACCACTCGTTGATCGATGAACGTTACGCCCGCGACGGTGCGCGGGTACAGCCCGTCCTGCGCGGCCTTGGCGATCATCCTTGCGTAGCGATGGAATCCGGACCCGGGTCGCCCCCCGACGCCGCGATGGACAACCGTGAGAGGTAGTGCTCCCACCCCTTCGTGTGCAGGTCGACCTTGTCTGCGCCCGGCAATCCCCGGTGGACCAAGCGCACGATCGTGTAGTCGCCGTCGGGCTCGAGGGTCACCTCGACCGTGCTCGAGCCGGGCGGAACCACATCGCTCCCTTCCCAACCCCACGTGTAGACGAGGCGGCTCGGCGGGTCGATCTCGACGAAATCCATCGCTTCTGCTTCTGGATGTCGGTGAAGAAGGGGAACACCACCTCGGGTGGGGCAGCGATCTTCACCTCCCGCGTCACGATCAGCTCATCGGCCATGGCTATCCTCCTCCTGTTCGCGTTCGACCTCTTCCTTCAACCGCGCCAGCGCCTCGTCCCAGAACGTCTCGAGGAACCGCTTCAACCCGGGGACCGCATCCGGGCGCGCGCGATAGAGCCGGTGCCTGCCCTCCCGACGCTCGGTCACGAGGTTCGCCTCCTTCAGAACCCGTAAGTGCTGCGAGACGGCCGCATGGCTGACGTCGGGGAACGCAGCGGCGATCTCGCCAGCGGGTCGTTCCCGGTCCCAGACGAGCCGCAGGATCGCGCGACGTCGGGGCTCGGCGACTGCCCTGAGGACCCCCTCCACCATGCCCCTCCGCTCCCCCCTTTATTTAAGTCTCTACTTAACTATCACCGAACAGGTCGGGCCGTCAAGGAGGGACGACCGTTTTCCGTTCAAGGGAGTACCTGCTGGGTACACAACCAGCCCAGGAAACGGAGCGGCACCACGACGACCCGACGATCTGGGATACCGCGGAGGGCTCAGCGCAGGCCCTGCGCGCGCGCCCACTCCTCCAGCAGCCCGAGCGCTTCCTCGCGCGAGTACTCTCCGTGCTCGAGCCGGTGCTCGAGCAGCATTTCGAGCGCTCGACCGACCACCGGGCCCGGCTCGACCCCGAGGAACGACATCACGTCGTGGCCGTCGATCGGCGGCCGGATCTTCTTCAGGTCCTCCTCGGCCGCGAGCTTCGCGATGCGCTCCTCGAAGCGATCCATCGCTTCCTGCAGTTGCCGAGCCTTGAAGCGGTTACGGGTGGTCGAGTCGGCGCGGATAAGACGGTTGAGCCGATCCAACAGGTGCCCGGCGTCGCGCACATAGCGGCGAACGGCCGAGTCGGTCCAGTCGCGCGCGAACCCCCAGAAGCGCAGGTGCATCCCGATCAGATGGCAAACGTCGTCGACGAACTCGTTCGGATAGCGCAGCGCCTGCAGCCGCGCGCGCGCCATCGTCGCGCCGACTACCTCATGGTGGTGGAACATAACCTTGCCGCCCTCCATCCGGCGCGTCTGCGGCTTGCCGATGTCGTGGAGCAACGCGGCCACGCGCAGCAAAACGTCCGGCTCGCCGGGGGGATCGCCCGCTGCGACCTTGTCCACGACCGCGAGGGTGTGCGCGAAAACGTCCTTATGCCGGTGCTCGGAATCCTGTTCGAGCCGCAGTGCCGGCAACTCCGGAAGGAACACGTCGCACAGCCCTGTCTCGGTCGCCACCAGCAGCCCCTTCGACGGCTGCAGGGTCGCCAGGAGCTTGTTAAGCTCGTCGCCGATCCGCTCGGCCGACACGATCTGCAATCGGTCTCGCATCGCGCGCATCGCGTCCAGGACCGTCCCGTCGGGAACCAGGTCGAGTTGGGATGCGAACCGGGCCGCACGCAACATCCGCAGCGGGTCGTCACTGAACGAATCCTCGGGTGCCCCAGGCGTGCGCAGGACGGCGCCGACCAGATCGTTGACACCGCCGAAGGGATCGATGAACTCGCGCTCCGGCAGCCGGACGGCCATCGCGTTGACGGTGAAGTCGCGCCGTGACAGGTCTTCCTCGAGGGTCGGCACGTGCACTACCTCGGGCTTGCGCGAGCCCTCGTCGTAGCGTTCGCCGCGGAAGGTCGTGACCTCGATGTCGGTCCCGGCCTTCCGAAGGCCCACGGTGCCGAACCGTACGCCCTGCAGCCAGACGTCATCGGCCCAGCCTCGGACGATCGCGAGCGTCTCGTCGGGTTTGGCGTCCGTGGCGAAGTCGAGCTCCTCGACGCCGCGCTGCAGCAACGCGTCGCGGACGGCCCCGCCGACCAGGAATAGCTCGTGGCCGGCAGCGCGGAACCGGCGCGCGAGCTCCTCGGCGACGTCGGGCACGACGACCAGCTCGCGCAAGCGCGCGGCGACCTCGGGCGGGACGGACATCGAGTCTCAGCATAGCCCGCGACGCATCCGGGCTCGACGCGTTAACCGAGCCCGGCCTGGCGAACCATGACCGTGAAGTCGTGCGGGCTCGTCGCGTTCGCGATGGCCTCATCGAGGCTGACGGTGCCGGCACGGAACAGCTGCATGAGGTGCTGGTCGAAGGTCTGCATCCCGTAGTACTCGCCTTCACGGATGACGTCTTCGATCTGCCCGGTCGTTTCGGGGTTCGCGATCATGTCCGCGATACGGCCGTTCATCACCAAGATCTCGACGGCGGGCGCGCGTCCCTCCCCTTCAGCGCGCGCGCACAGTCGCTGGGACACGATCCCGCGCAGCGAGCCCGCCAGCGAGAGACGCGCCTGCATCTGCTGGTGCGGCGGGAAGAAGTCGATCACGCGGTTGACGGTCTCGGCGGCATCGATGGTGTGCAGGGTCGATATCACCAGATGGCCGGTCTCGGCCGCGTGCATCGCCGCCGACACTGTCTCGACGTCACGCATCTCGCCGAGGAACAGGACGTCGGGGTCCTGGCGCGCGACGTACTTGAGCGCCGTATGGAAGTCGGCGGTGTCGGTCCCGATCTCTCGCTGATCGATGATGGCCATCCGATCGTCGTGAACGACCTCGATGGGATCCTCGATCGTCACGATGTGACAGCGGCGCGTCATGTTGATGTGCGACAGCATCGCGGCCGTGGTGGTCGTCTTCCCCGAGCCGGTCATCCCGGTGACCAGCACCAGCCCGCGCCGCTCCTCCGCGAGCTCGCGGACGGCGTGGGGAAGGCCGAGCGCCTCGAACGAGACGGCCCCGGGGAGCACGCGGCGGATCGCGGCGCCGACCAGACCGCGCTGACGGAAGACGTTGACCCGGAACCTTCCGACCCCTTCGAGTGTGTACGCGAAATCGCATTCGCTGTTCTCGCGGAAGGTGCGCACCTGCTCGTCGGTCATCATCGAGAAGATCAGACGCTCCGCGTCGGGGGGCGGCAGCGGAGGCCCCTCGATCGGGAAGAGCTCCCCATCCACCCGCATGTAGGGGGGTCCACCCGATCGGATGTGGACGTCCGAGGCCTGGTGCTCGGCCGCGGCGCGCAGCAGCACGTCGATATCCATGTCTGTGAGAGGAATCGGACGCGGGCCGGGGCGCCTTTACTTCGGCGTCCCGGAGCCCTGGTCACGAGCGTTCGACGCCGGCTCCGGGTCCACCTCGGTCTCGGCCAGCTCGCGCTCAACGATGGCGTGGACACGCCGCCAGCTGAGGAAGAACAGCAAGGCGATGATCACCAAGACGAAGGCGCCGCCCGCGCCCAAGTAGCGGTTGGCAACACGCCAGGACTCGCCGAGCACGAACCCCGTCAGGGTGATCCCCGCGGCCCACGCCGCGGCCCCTACGACGTCCGCGGCCAGGAACCGCCAGAACGGCATGTGCGCGATGCCGGCGACGAGCGTGCGGACGCTCCGCAGGAATGGAGCGAAGCGGCCGAGGAGTACCGCGCGCATCCCGTAGCGGCGGAAGTAACTCTCAAGGATCGGGAGTCTGCGCTCGGGAAGGAAGATGAACCGTCCGATCTTCCGCACGATCGCGCGGCCGCCGATCCGTCCAATGGCATACCCGGCGATGTCACCGAGCGCCGCCCCTGCGAATGCGACGACGATCACAGCGAAGAGCTCGAGCGGCGGCGCGGGCGTGTCGACGAACGGGGCATGGGGCGAGGCGAAGAACCCGCCGAGCAGGAGCACAGATTCCCCGGGGAGAACGCTGGCCACGACGAGGCTCGATTCGAGGAACGTGGCCACGAAGATGATGAGGAGGCCCCACTCCACGAACCACGGCGTGATCGCGTCGATGATCGCGTCGAGCATCTGTCCATCCTACGTCGGCCGGCCGACCGCCCGACGGGGTCACATCTCCTTGGGTGCGCTCCGGCCCGTCGCGAGGCGCACGGCGATCAGGATCAAGACCGCGCCGAACACGCGGCGCAACGTGGTCTCGTCCAGGACGCGTACCGCCACGAGGGCGCCCACGCCCGCGCCGACCATGCCCGCGATACCCAGAGTGAGCACCAACGGCCGGTCGAGCAGACCGCGGCGCGAGCTCGCGGCCGTGCCGGCGACCGCCGTCGCAATGATGACCAACAGTGACGTTCCCTGCGCGACCTGTTGGTCTTGCCCCAGCGCCAGGACGAGCGCGGGCACCATGATGATGCCGCCGCCCACCCCGAGCAACCCAGCGTAGAGGCCGGCGCTCAGACCAACCCCGAGCGCGATGACCGCGTCGAGGACACTCATGCGATCACGAGTCGGATGCCGGCGACCAGCGAGGCGACGACGAAGATCGCCCTCAACGCACGCTCGGGAACGACGGCGAGGGCTCGCACCCCGAGCGGGGCACCAACAACGCTGCCGGCGGCGAGCAATCCGGCGAAACCCAGGTGAACCATTCCGTCGCTCGCGGCATACACGGCGGCCCCCACCGCGGCCACGGGCGCGATCGCGGCAAGGGACGTCGCGTGTGCTCGCCTCTGCGCAACGCGGAGTCCCAGGACGAGACCCGGAACCATCACGACGCCGCCGCCCACCCCGAGCAGACCCGACACCACCCCGCCGGTGAGTCCGATGGCGACCGCCGTCATGCGTGCCCGAGTGGACATGCCGGGATGCTACTCGCTTCGAGTAGCATCCAAGCGTGCGCCGCTCGGCATGCATGGTCCTGCTCGCCGCGGCCGTGGCGGTGGCCTGGCCTGCGCCGGTCGGCGCGCAGGATCAGCCCGTCGAGCCGACGATCGTGCGCGTGGCCGGGATCTCACCATGGACCGCTCCCGGCCGGCCGTTCACGCTGACCTTGCAGATCACCAATACCACCGAGCTGACGCTGCGCGATGTCTCCGTACAGGTCACGTTCTTCACTCCGGTGTCCACGCGGTCGTCGTTGCGGCTGGCGCTCGACGAAGGGATCGCCGGCACCTCGATCGGCGCGATCGACACTGCCGTGGATGAATCGATCGAGCCGGGCGAGCAAGGCACCGTCACCGTGCGCCGTCCCATGACCGACTTCGCCTCCTTCCGCGGCGTGTACCCGGCATCCATCACCGTGTCCCACGCAGGGGGGGTCATCGACCTCGCGACGGCGATCCCGTTCTTCACCCCGAGCGACGCTCCGCCGATCAACGTCGCCTTGATCCTGCCGGTGAGCCGTCCCACCGTCGTGGGGTTCGACGGTGGCTTCAGCGAGGAGACGTTGGAAAGGTTGCGGCTGGACGAGCTCGCGCAGCAGCTCGCGGTCTTGGGCACGCGCCCGGAGAACGGGGCCACGCTCGCCTTGGACCCTTCGATGGTCGCGACCCTCCAACAGATCGGCGGGCCGATCGAAGCGCCGTCGCCATCACCCGAGGGCGGGGCCGTCCCGACACCCTCGCCCATCGCGGTCGATGCAGCTGCCATGCTCGAGCAGCTCCGCGCAGCGGCGTCTGCCGCCGGAGAGGTGGCAACCGTGCCATTCACTCCTGCGGATCTTCGAACGTTGATCCCGGCCGGCCTGCGCGCGGACCTCCTGCGCCACATCACGCTCGGCAGGACCACCATCGGTTCGATCGTCGGTCGCAACCCCTCGCTCGGGTTCCTAGTGCCGCCGTCGCTCGCGCTGGACGCCGCCTCGATCGACGCGCTGCGCTCGCTCGGGATCCGCGGGGCGATCCTCGATCCGCTCCTGCTCGCTGCCCCGCCGGCCGGGCCGGCAGACCTGCGGCCGGACCTCTTCGGAGCATCCTTCCCGGTGCCGGTGGCTGCTGCTGCGGATCCGTTCCCCGTCCTGCTCCCCGACGAGAGCCTGCGGGCCCGGTTCACCGGATCCGAGCAAGGCGTCCTGCTTGCCCAGGCGGTCATCGCGGAGACCATGGGGTCGTGGCAGGAACTGCCGCTGTCGGCCTCCCGGCGCATCGTCGTGATCGCGCCATGGGAGCTCCCCTCGCCCCCCGCCCTGGAAAGCTTGCTGGACGGACTCCATCGAGCGCCCTGGGTCCGGCTCGTCACGGGGTCCGAGGCGATCGCCGAGCTGCAGGCCGAAGGCGGCGAGATCCAGGCGCTCGGGGCGCCGGAGGCCGACCGCCCCTTCCTCGCGGCCGCGCGCATCGCGCGCATATCCCTTCGCACGCTTTCCGAGATCACGACCGAGGAGCTCTCGCTCATCGACGAGCTCGACCGGCTCATCCTGCGATCGGAATCGAATGAGTGGCTGGCCGATCCAGCCCGAGGGACGGCCCTCGCGCAGACGGTGGTCCGGCAGGTGCAATCGCTCCTCGACGCGATCGAGGTTGCCCCGCGACGCATCACCCTGACCTCGCGAACCGGCGACGCTCCCGTGACGGTGCTCAATGGGAACCCGTTCCCGGTGCGCGTCCGGGTTCGTCTCGCCGGCTCCAAGGTCTCGTTCCCCTCGGGGGCATCCCGGCTCGTGGAGTTGGCCCAGGGCGACAACACATTCTCCGTCCCGGTGGAGGCGCGCGCGGGGGGATCCTTCCCGCTCGATGTCCTCGTCGAATCGCCCAGCGGTCGCCGGCTCACGAGCGGACGCCTGGTGCTGCGCTCGACGGCGGTGAGTACCGTGTCCCTGGCGATCGTCGGCGGAAGCGCCGGGTTCTTGTTGCTGGCGTGGTTCCGACGCACGATCCGTGGTCGAGGCAGCCGCGGCGCGCGCGGCTCGAGGCGCCCCGCGTCCCCGCATTCGATCCCGTCGCGCCGTTGATACCCTCGCCGCGATGAGCGACCCAGTCGAACCGCCGGTCGCCGGCTCAGCCCAGGACGACCAACCGCCGCAGGTCGCGCCGGCCGGTCCGGACGCATCCGCCGGGCCGTCCCTCACCAGGGCGACCGCCGTGATGTCGGTCGGTACGGCGATGTCGCGCCTCACCGGTTTCGTGCGCCTCGCCGTGATGGCCTGGGCGATCGGCGGGACGGAGACGAAGCTCCCCGACACCTACAACCTGGCGAACTCACTGCCCAACATCGTCTACCAGCTGGTGCTGGGCGAGATCCTGGCAACGGTGTTCGTGCCCATCTTCGTCGAGTACATCAAGACGCGAACCCGCGAAGAGTCCGCCCGCCTGGCGTCGACGATCCTGGGCATCGCCTTCTGGGTCGCGGCCGCGTTCTCGGCGATCACCATCCTGTTGGCGCCGTGGATCATCAAGATCTACACGTTCGGGATCGACGATCCCGCGACGCGGCTCCGGCAGGAAGAGGTCGGCGCGTTCCTCTTGCGCCTGTTCATGCCGCAGATGATCTTCTACGCGACCGGCGCGGTCCTGACCGGTCTACTGAACGCGCACCGCCGCTTCAGCGCGCCGATGTTCGCACCGGTGCTGAACAACCTGATCGTCGTCGCGACGTTCGTGGCCTTCAGAATGAAGAACGGGGATGTGGTTCCGGACCTCACCTCGCTGTCGTTCGCGGACAAGATGCTGCTTGGGGGCGGAACCACGCTCGGCGTCATCGTGATGACCCTCGTGCTGTGGCCGTTCGTGTTGCGTCTGCGAGCCGGATACCGACTGGGTGGCATCGAGTGGCGGCACCCCGCCATCCGCCACGTCGGACGGCTCGCGCGCTACTCCTTCGGGTACATCATCGTCAACCAGATCGGCCTTTGGATCGTCTACGCGCTGGCGAACGGGGCGGCCACCCCCGGCGGCGTGACCGCGTACAACTCCTCATGGATCCTGTATCAGCTCCCCTACGGCATCTTCGCCGTGTCGATCATGACCTTCCTCGTCCCGAGGCTGGCCGAGCACCACGTCGCAGGAGATCTGGCCGGGATGCGCGCCGACGTGTCGCTCGGCGTCCGCGCGTCATCGTTCATCGTCCTGCCCGCGGCCGCCGGCCTGATCGCGCTGTCGCAGCCGCTGATCCGTCTCTTGCTCGAGCACGGCGTGTTCTCGTCCGCCTCGACCGCGCTGTTCGCCGACACGTTCGTCCTGATGACTCTCGGCCTCGGCGCATACACGTGGTTCCAGCTCATCACGCGCGCGTTCTACGCGATGCAGGACACGCGGACACCGTGGCGGGTGAACATCGCGACGGTGGGGGCGTTGATCCTCGCCGCGCCTCCGCTGTTCGCCGTGATGGGGATCAAAGGTCTCGGCCTCGCGCACGCGATCCAGTACCTGACGGGGGCGATCGTGGGGGGGGTCATCCTGCGGCGGCGGCTGGGTGGGATCGACGGTCGCCGCCTGCTGTCCTCGCACACGCGCATCGCGATCGCCTCGGCTGCCACAGGGATCGCAGCGTGGGCCATCGCGCGCGCGCTCGAGCAAGCCCTCGACGTCACGAAGATCGGAGCGCAGCTCGTCCAGGTCGGCACGGCCGTCGTCGCAGGGCTAGTACTGTATGTCGCGCTGGCGCGCGCGCTGAAGATCGAGGAATCCAAGCCGCTGCTCGAGATCGTCGGCAGCCGTTTTCGGAGGAAGCGATGATGCGAGATGAGCGTGGTGGGATCATCACGGGATGGATCATCAGATTGTTGATCGGCGTCGCCATCGCCGGTCTAGCCTTGTTCGAGACCGGAGCCGTGATCGTCAACCTCGTCTCAACCGATTCGCTCGCGTCGAGGGCGGCCGAAGCGGCGGCGGAGTCCTACGCCCGAGACGGCTCGACCACCAAAGCGCGCCAAGCCTGCGAGCGCCGTGCCGAGGAAGCCGGTGCGGACTGCATCGAGCTGACCGTCCGGCGCAGTACCGTGAGCGCGCGCGTGCGCAAGGTTGCACCCACATTGGTCATCGACAAGATCGGGCCCATCGAGCAGTATGCGACCGCGGAGGCGGAGGCGTCCGCGGAGATCCCGTAAATGGCGATCCCTGGTGCGCTCGCGTCCGGGGACCTCCTGGGCGAACGCTACGCGCTCAAGAAAGCGGAATGGAGCTCGCCGCTGGGCCCGGTCTGGCTCGCGCGCGACCGCGTGCTCGACCGGCCGGTCCTGATCCAGTTGCTTCGTGACGATCTGACCCAAGAGCACGAGACCCGGAAGCGATTCCTCAAGGCCGCAGCACAGAGCGCACAGACCACTCATGCGGCGATCCTGCGCGTGTTCGACATCGGCGACGAGCCGGCGTTCGTGGTCCTCGAGCACGCGTCGGGTGGACGGCTGGCCGACCGGCTGCGCTCGGGCCCCCTGCGGCCGGCGGACGGCGCGCGCACGGCGCTCGCGATCGCGCGCGGCCTCGAAGCCCTGCACGAGCGCGGAACCGCCCACGGATCCCTCGCCCCGACGAACGTCCTGTTCGACGCCGAGGGGCGCGCGAAGATGCTGGTGCTCGCCGACGCCGCCCCCGGCGCCTACGGCGTGGATCCCGCCGCGGAGCAGCCGCAGGGGTACCGCCCTCCGGAGGCCGACCCGCTCCCCGCCGAAGCCGACCGGTTCGCGCTCGCTGCCCTCACCTATCACATGCTCACCGGCTCACCGCCCGACGGCCGGAGCCACCGCCTGACGCTCCCGTCTGCTATCGACTCGCTGTTGCGCCGAGCCCTGTCGCCCGAGCCGGCTCGCCGACCGAGCCTGGACGAGTTCATCGGCGCGCTCGCACCGTTCGCGCGCGTGGAGCTTCCCGAGGCCCGAGGGCCGCGTTTCAGCGCATCGGAGTTCCGGTGGCTGATCCCGGTGGTGATCATCATCGCGGTCGCCGCGCTCGCCGGCACGATCGGCGTCTCGGTGGTGCAGAACGTTGCGCGCGAACGCGAAACACCCGCCGAGACGAGCCCTTCGCCGACGACCGCCGAGGCGCAGGCCCTGGAGGTCTCCGACGTCGTGGACTTCGATCCGCAGGGGGACGGGGAGGAGCAGTCCGAGGACGTCGGACGGGCGATCGATGGGGACGCGCGCACCGTCTGGCGCACCACCGGGTACGCGAGCCCGGACCTCGGCGGTATCAAGGAGGGCGTGGGCTTGCTCTTCGATCTAGGCAAGGAGGTGGCGTTGCGGTCCGTGCGCGTGCAATCGACCCTCGAGGGGTGGGAGGCGCAGATCCGCGTGGCGGACGACGCCGGGGACAACGCCGAGGACTACGCGCGCGTCGCGACCTTCACGGCCACGACCGAGAACGACGTCCCCATGAGCGCCGGAACCTCGGCCCGATACGTCTTGCTCTGGATCACCGCGCTCACCAACGACGACGCCGCTAGTCGCTATCCCTGGCGCGCAGAGGTCGCGGAAGTGGAGTTCTTCGCGGCCTGAAGCCATCGGGCCGTTATGCTCGGTTCATCAGTGATGGACGTCGTCGTCGCCACCCCAGACGATCGCGAGCGATTCGACGCGTGGGTGTCCGCGTCCCCGCTCGCCGACGTGCTGCAATCCTACGAGTGGGGCGCGGTCAAACAGCCCACCGGCTGGGACGCGCTCCGCCTGATGGTGCTTGACGGCGAGCGGATCCGCGGCACGTGCTCGATCCTGCGCCGGCGCTTCGTCCGCGGCGTTCCCCCCTTGCTGTACGCACCGCGTGGGCCGGTCGTGGATCCCACGGATACCGCTGCGTTGAGCGCGCTGCTGGGGGGGATGCGCGCGCGCGCCGGCGGAGCCTTCCTTTTCAAGTGCGATCCGGCAATCGAAGCGGGTTCGGACGCCGAGCCGGCGCTGCGGGCGGCCGGGTTGCGCTCGGTGGAAGGGGGACCGTTCGGCGGAGTGCAGCCGCGCGCGGTGATGGTCCTGGACCTCGACCCCGACGCCGAGAAGATCTTCGAGGGGTTCCACAAGAAGTGGCGCTACAACGTCCGCCTCGCCGAGCGCAAGGGCGTGGTCGTTCGCGAAGGATCCCGCGACGACCTGGGTGCGTTCCACGACCTGTACCTCGAGACCGCGAGGCGCGACGGTTTCGTGGGACGCGGGCGCGGCTACTTCGACACGCTCTGGAACATCCTGGAGCCCCGCGGCATGCTCAAGCTCTTCGTGGCCGAGCACGAGGGAGCGGTGTTGTCGGGGATCATCTTGTTCATGATGGGAGAACGCGCGATGTACGTCTACGGCGCGTCGTCGAGTGAGCGTCGCAACCTCATGCCGAACCACCTGATCCAGTGGACCGCGATCCGCTGGGCCGCCACCAACGGGTACCGGCTCTACGACTTCCGCGGGGTGTCTCCGGTGCGTGACGGCCGGCCGGCCGAACCCCATATCGCCGGGTTGAACCGTTTCAAGGAGGGTTTCGGCGCCCGCTACGTGGAGTACGCGGGCGAGTTCGACCTTCCACTGCGGCGCGCGTGGTACGCCGCATGGCGGCGCGCGCTTCCCGTCGCGCTGGCGGCGCGCGCCCGCCTACGCGGCGGCGGTGCGTTGGAGCCGGCGGATTGATGCAACCAACCACCTGGGTCGAGATCTCGGCGGGCGCGCTCGAGGCCAACCTGCGCGCGGTGGCGAACCACGTGCAGGTTCCGGTGTGTGCGGTCGTCAAGGCCAACGCTTACGGACACGGTCTCGTCGATGCGGCCGCGGTGTTCGTTCGAGCCGGCGCGGTGATGCTCGGGGTTTCCCGGCTCGAGGAGGCGCGCGCGCTGCGCGCCGGCGGGATCGACACCCCGATCCTGGTGATGACGCCGGTGCCCGACAGAGCCGAAGCGCTCGCGCTCGATGTCGACATCACGGTGGGATCGATGGAGGAGATCGCGGACCTGCCGTCCGAAGCGCGCGTCCACCTGAAGATCGACACCGGGATGGGGCGGCTCGGCGTACGGCCGGCCGACACGTTCAACGCGGCGCGCGCGATCGCCCAGCGCGCCTCCCTCGAGGCCGTCTGGACCCATTTCGCCGACGCCGCCGCATCGGGCGCCGAGCAGCTCCAGCGGTTCGCGGGGTTGGTGTCGTCGCTGCGCACCGAGCGTCTCCAGGTTGCGGCGCACGCCGCGAACTCGGCCGCCGTGCTCGCACTCCCGGGCGCCCGCTTCGACATGGTGCGCATCGGCACGCTCGCGTACGGCTTGAACCCCCCGGGGGCTGCTGCGTCCTGGCCGCTGGCCGATGCGTTCTCCTGGTTCGCGCGAGTCGTCGCCGTGCGCAACCTGCCGCCCGGCGCCACGGTCGGCTATGGCTCGGAGTGGACCGCGCGGGAGGAGACGCGCGTAGCGACGATCCCCATCGGTTATGCCGATGGCTTCATGCTCGAGCCGGCCGCGCGCAGCCCCACGCTGAAGGAGCGCGCGAAGGCGGTCGGGCGGTCGGCGCTGGCGCGGGCCGAGCGGGCCGTGTACTTCGACGACCGCCCGGCGCCGGTGATCGGCCGCGTCGCGATGAACGCCATCACGGTGGACGTTGGGCAGTTCCCCGACGTCGTCCCCGGCAGCGTCGCGCGCATCCCGGCTCGGCGGTTGATGGTGAACCCGACGATCCCACGTGTCTGGCGATGAACGACGACGAACAGACGCCCGACGATGAGCTCCTCCTGCGGTACGTCCGCGGTGAGACGCGCGCCTTCGACGACCTCGTCGAGCGGTACCACCGTCGCGTCTACGCCGTGGCGCTGCGCATGACCGGGAACCCGGAGGATGCACGGGACGTCTGCCAGGACGTGTTCATCAGTGCGATGCGGGCGCTGCGCCGGTTCCGTGGCGACGCCAAGCTCTCGACGTGGTTCCATCGCGTCGCGATCAATGCCTCGACCGATCACCTCCGCAAGCAGCGCCGCCACATCGGTCCTGGACTCGACGACGTTCCCGAGCGCGCCGATGACGAGCCGGGCCCCCCCGAGAGGGCGGAGGACGCGTCACGGGCAGTGGCCGTGCACGAGGCATTGGGGGACATCTCGGATGAACACCGCGCCGTGCTCGTCCTGCACGATCTGCAGGGGCTCGACTACGGGGAGGTCGCCGACGTCCTGGGCGTTCCTGTCGGCACGGTGAAATCCAGGATCCACCGGGCGCGCAGCGAGCTCGCTCGCCGCCTGGGACATCTGCGAGAGACGGAACCACAGGGAGGCTAGGCTCGTCTGATGAATGAGATGGGAACGCACGACGAGCTGGAGATGCTCTCCGCCTACCTCGACGACGAGGTCGGCGCGGACGAGCGCGCGCGCATCGATGCGCATCTTCCGACGTGCGCGACCTGCCGCCGAACGCTGGACGCGTTGCGCGCGACGACCGCGGACCTCGCGCTGCTGACCGAGCCCGACGTGCCGGCGATGGACGCGTGGGCGTTGCGCGGCGCGATCTCGCGGGAGCGCGCGACCCAAGGCCGGATCGGGAAGCGGATCGCGGCGCTGTCGGGAGCGGCCGCAGCGCTCGCCCTGATCGCGTTCGGCGTCGCAAGCATCGCGGGTGGCAGCGGCACGCGGCAGACCGCGGATGCGCCTGCCGAACTTGGAGGTATTTCGGCGCTGGAGGGTCCTTCGCTTTTCACCGCCCAGGATGGCAACTACGACGCGGACGCGGCTGCCGGGCTGCTGAGGTCGCGCGCGAACGCCAGACGCGCGCTGACAAACGCGGAGGCCCAGTCGGACTCCGCGCCCGCGTCCGCGGACGACCGGTATGTGCTCGGAACCGGCGATGCGGCGGCGATCTCCGCCGCCGACATCCAGCGCATCCAGGCCTGCGAGGCCGAGCTGGGTAACTCGAAACTCGAGGCCCGCGCTTATATCGTGGCCCGGTTCGAAGGCACGCCGGCAGACTTCATGATCTATTTCGTTCCCGGGCCGAACAGACACTTCGAGATGTGGGTCGTCGACCGCACCTGCTACGTGCTGTTCCTGGCCCAAGAGCCCGCCTAGCAAAGCTCGGGAAGAGTCCGGGCAGGGCCTGCGTTACCATACGGCGAACCTCATCGCCGAACGCGTGAAAGGCCGTCCATGTCCGAGAAGGTCATCGTCATCGGCTCCGGTCCCGCCGGGCTCACCGCCGCCCTGTACACCGGGCGCGCGAACCTGTCGCCGCTGGTGATCGAGGGCTCGGCCCCGTACGGACAGCTGATGCTGACCACCGATGTCGAGAACTTCCCAGGGTTCCCCGAGGGCATCCTCGGGCCAGAGATGATGGAGCGGTTCCGCAAGCAAGCCGAGCGCTTCGGGGCGCGATTCATCACCTCGGACGCGACCAAGGTGGACTTCAGCGAGCGCCCGTTCAAGGTGTGGGTCGGCGAGGACCGGCACGATGCAGACGCGGTGATCCTCTCGACGGGCGCCAACGCGCGCATGCTCGACGTCCCCGGCGAGCGCGAGCTGCTCGGGCGCGGAGTCTCGACGTGCGCAACCTGCGACGGTTTCTTCTTCCGCGGCAAGGAGCTCGTCGTCGTCGGCGGCGGCGACTCGGCGATGGAAGAGGCGACCTTCCTGACGAAGTTCGCGACCAAGGTGACGATCATCCATCGGCGGGACACGTTGCGCGCCTCGAAGATCATGCAAGACCGCGCGCTCGCCAACGACAAGATCTCCTTCGTCTGGGACACCCTCGTCGAGGAGGTCCTCGGCGACTCGTCCGGCGTGACCGGTTTGAAGCTGCGCAACCTCAAGACCGACGAGGTCTCGTCGTTCAGCACCGACGGCCTGTTCATCGCGATCGGCCACGATCCGACCACGACGCTGTTCAAAGGCCAGCTCGATCTCGACGACAACGGCTACATCATCGTGGACCATCCGCGCACCGCGACCTCCGTCGCCGGCGTGTTCGCGTGCGGCGACGTCGTGGATCACATCTATCGCCAGGCGATCACGGCGGCGGGCACCGGCTGTGCCTCCGCGATCGACGCCGAGCGTTACCTGGAATCGCTGGGCGACTGAACGCGCTCGTCGGCGCGCGCGCGCCGAACCGGAGGCGGATATCGCTTGATCAGCCAGTCGTTGACGGCCAGCGTCGGCAGAACGCTCGCGAGGAAGGCCCCGAGCGTGACCAACAGGCCGATGCCGCCACCCGGGGTCGTATTCCCGGTGCCGACGGCGATCGCCCCGACCAAGATGAAGTACGCGAATTGAGCCGTGATGCCGGCCGTGATCGCGGCGACCCAGCGCAGGTAGGTAGGCACGAGCGGCATCCTACTGTCGAGCCGGCCCACGCGCAGCCGGGCCACCGCCGCCCGGGCCACGCGCAGCAGGTACCGCCGCCGACGCGCAGCCGGTACCGCCGCCGAAGGCTTCCGTGGTCCGTGGTACTCGCTATACGTGCACGGATGCACCCAGAACGGCCCGACCGGTGGTGCGTAGCCCACCATCCCCATCGCGCGGCGACCGGTCCGCGCGGTTCGCTTCGCGCGCGCACCGCGTGCCACAATCCCCGCACGCGACCATCGGGGGATGCCATGAAGATCGACCGCATCGACGCCTGGATCTGCCACTTCCCGCGCCCCGAGCCCTTCCGTCCTTCGTGGGTCCCTGGGCTCGCCGATCCGAACAACTCGTGCGTGATCTATCGCCTGGTCACCGACGAAGGCCTCGAGGGCGTCAGCGCGTTCATCGCCTTCGCCGACGAGGCCAAGGGTCCGGTCAACGTGATGCGCGCGTTCCTGCTGGGGCGCGACCCGACCCGCCCGGCGGACCTCCGTCCGATGCTGGAAGCCGCCGTGCGCGTGCTGGGCCTGAAGGTGTGGTTCATCGAGGCGGCGATCCTGGACATCGCGGCGAAGGCTGCCGGCCTGCCGCTGTACCGCTACCTGGGCGGTAGCCGCGATCGCGTCCCCGCGTACGCGAGTTTCGGCGAGAACCGCCCCGCGAAACAGCGCGCGGACGACGCGCAGGCGGCGCTCGAGGCAGGGTTCTCCGCGATCAAGCTGCGGCCCCGGCACCAGGCCTTCGCCGACGACGTCGAGGAGGTGCGCACCGTCCGGGAGGCGGTCGGCGACCGGCTGCAGATCGCGTGCGACGCCAACCAGGGCTGGCGCGTCGACGTATTCGACCCGAGCTCGCCACGCTGGGAGTTCAAGCGCGCGCTCGCGACCGCGAAGGCCTACGAGGAGTTCGGCGTCATGTGGCTCGAGGAGCCGCTGGACCAGTTCGACTTCGAAGGCTACGCGGCGCTGCGCGCGCAGACCACGACCCCGATCGCCGGCGGCGAGCTCGCCGGCGACATCTGGCCGATCCGCGAGATGATCGAGCGCCGCTGCGTCGACATCATCCAGCCGGACGCGATGTTCACCGGCGGGATCACCGGCGCCGTGCAGATCGCGCACATGGCGCGCATCGCCGGGCTCGAGTTCGCGCCGCACACCTGGTCGGGTAACGGGATCGGGCTGATGGCGAACCTGCACGTGCTCGGCGCGACCCACGGGGCCTGGCTCGAGTATCCCTACGATCCGCCGGCGTTCACAGTCGAGGTCCGGGACGCCATGATGGCCGAGCCCTTGCGCGTCGATGACGACGGCTCGGTCACGATCCCCGACAAGCCGGGACTGGGGATCGAGCTCGACCTGGAGGCCATCAAGGCCCACGGCGAGGCCATCTAGGCGGACGAGCCGCCGGAATACGAGGCGGGGGCTCGACGTTGGATGGGACGAACCCGGTACGCTGAGTAGATATCAAACACGGAGGTAACGAACCTATGGGCGGCTCGACGGTTACCATCACCGACCAAGACTTCGAAGAGAAGGTCCTCAAGAGCGACAAACCGGTGCTGATCGACTTCTGGGCCGACTGGTGTGGTCCGTGCCACATGGTCGCGCCGATCATCGAGGAGATCGCGTCGGAGAACACCGAGAAGCTGATCGTGGGCAAGCTGGACGTCGATGCCAACCCCGAGATCTCGCGGCGCTACGGCGTCCTGTCGATCCCCTCGATGCTGCTGTTCGTCGACGGGGTCGAGAAGGCTCGGATCGTGGGCGCGCGCGGCAAGCCGCAGATCATGGCCGAGCTCGAGTCCCACCTGACCTGACGAGCCCGATATCGAACGCGCCGCCTTCCGGGGCGGCGCGTTCATGATTGGCGCCCGGTCCCGATCCCGTGCGAGAAAGAGGCGTGAAGCCGATCCGATCCAACGACCGCGGCGAGCGGGTGCTCGACGTGCAAGCGCGCCTGGGGGCGCTCGGCTACGAGGTCCCGGCCGACGAGCGCGGCGCGTTCGGCGAGCACACCGAGCGAGCCGTGCGGGCGTTCCAGGACGCGCGCGGCCTCCACGTCGACGGAATCGTAGGACCCGACACCTGGCGGAGCCTGGTCGAGGCCTCGTGGAAGCTCGGCGACCGCGTCCTGTACCTGCGCTCGCCCTACCTCCTGGGCGACGACGTCCGCGAGTTGCAAGACCGCCTGACGACATTGGGCTTCGACGTGTGGCGCACCGACGGCATCTTCGGCACGCGCACGATGGAAGCGGTTATCGAGTTCCAGCGCAACGTCGGCGTGCCGGCCGACGGGATCGTCGCCGCGTCGACGATCCGCGCGCTCACCGGCCTGCCGCGCATCACGGGTGACACGCCCTCGGCATCGATCCGCGAGCGCGAGGCGCTGCGCGCGCGACCCGGAACGGTCACCGGGCTGCGCATCGTGCTCGACCCGGGGCACGGGGGCTCGGAGTCCGGCTTCGTCGGCTCGACGGGCGCGCGTGAGGCCGACGTGTGCTTCGCGATCGCGCGCTTGGCAGAGGCGGCGCTGGCCGCCGCGGGCGCGCAGGTCTACCTGTCCCGCTCCACGCACGATTCCCCCGACGCCGCCGTGCGCACGACCCTGGCGAACGTGCTCGACGCCGACGTGTACCTCGCGCTGCACACGGGCGGGGATCGAGCCGGAGCCGGGGCCCACTACTTCGGCCACGAACGGTACGCATCCGAGGCGGGACGGCACCTCGCCTCGTTGCTCCTCGACGAAACCTCCGGCGTGGGCTTCGCTTCCCGCGGTGCGACCCCGAAGACGTTCGCCATCCTGCGCGATACGCGGATGCCCGCGGTCTTCCTCGAGATCGGCACGATCACCGACCCCGGCGACGAGAAGCTCCTGACCGATGCCGGATCGCAAGCTCGCCTCGCCGAGGCGATCGCGCGCGCGATCGTCCGATACGCGCGCGACCCGGTCGCCGGCTAAGCGCCGGGACGGGTGGCCGGCTCCGCACGCGAGAAGATCGACTCGAGGAACTCCTCGACGGCGGCCTCGACGTTCTTCGTGACCTGCGCCAGTGATCCCAGGTCGAGCCGGTACAGCGGATACCGTTGATGCTCGCGCTTCACGTAGAAGCCGATCGCCTCGAGGAACGAGCCGGGCAGGATGCACTGCTCGTGCTCCCACTGCCGGTCCCCGTAGCACTCGACCGCTCGCTTCCCGCGCGCCTTGGCCTCCTTCAGCACCGCGTGCACCAATGCCTTGGCCACACCTCGCCCCTGGGCGTCGGGAACGATCTTGAGCATCGCCAGGAACAGGGCGTCGCGAGAGATGCGAAGCGGGAACACATCGGCCCCCTGGAACATTTCCTGCGGGCCGCACAGCGCGAAGCCAACCGGACGCCCGTCGACGTAGACGATCTTGCCGGCCGAGCCGTGCACGAGCGACATCTCCGAGCACCACGCTTCCTTCTCGAAGTCGGCGTCTTGCTCCCCGAGCGTGAGCGCGCGATCCGCGGGCGCGTACTCCCAGAACACGCAGCCGCGGCAGGGGCGCGGGATGTCGTCGACGTTGGTGTTGGTCAGGTCGCGGATCTGCCGCGCCATATGATCCTCGGTTCGTCGTCGCGCGCATCGCGTGAGAACACCGCGGCGACCAGGCCCACCGCGGCCCCGAGCGCGGAGGCGATCACCGCGCGCCTCGCCTCGCTCGGGTGCGCCTGCGCGCGCGGAGCCTCCCACCCGTTCCCGCGCTCGTCCATCATCTCCCCAGCGCCTTGCGGATACCCCGGGTCGCCTGGCGGATCCGGTGCTCGTTCTCGACGAGCGCGAAGCGGACATAACCGTCTCCCTCGCGTCCGAATCCGATGCCGGGCGACACCGCCACCTTGCCTTCGGCGAGCAGGAACTTGGCAAACTCGAGCGATCCCTTGTCCCTGTGCTCATCCGGGATGCGAGCCCACACGAACATCGTCGCCTGGGGGCTCGGTACGTCCCAGCCCGCGCGCGCCAGGCCCTCGATCAAGGCATCGCGACGCGCGCGGTAGATGTCGCGGTAGACCTTGGTCTCGTCCTCACACTCGTTCAGCGCGATGATCGCGGCGATCTGGATCGGCTGGAAGACCCCGTAATCCAGGTAGGACTTCAGCCGGGTGAGCGCGCGCACCATCTCGGCGTTGCCGACGGCGAACGCGATCCGCCATCCTGCCATCGAGAAAGACTTCGACATCGAGTAGATCTCGACGCCGACGTCCTTCGCCCCAGGGACCTGCAACAGGCTCGGCGCCCGGTAATCGTCGAAGCAGAGGTCCGCGTAGGCGAAGTCGTGGACCACGAACATGTCGCGCGCGCGCGCGAACTCGACGAGCTGCTCGAAGAAGTCGAGCCCGACGACCTGCGTGGTGGGGTTGTGCGGGAAACTCGTGATGACCAGGCGCGGGTTGGGCCACGTGCTCTCGTACGCCTCTTGCAGATTGACGAAGAAATCGTGGCCGGGACCGAGCGGCACCGATCGCACGTCGGCGCCGGCGAGCGCGACCGAGAACGTGTGGATCGGATACGTCGGCTCGGGAACGAGGCAGGTGTCACCGGGGCCCACGAGCGTCCACGCCATGTGGCTGATCGCTTCCTTCGCCCCCATGGTCGAGATCGCCTCGGACTCGGGGTCGAGCGTGACTCCGTAGTGGCGCTCGTACCAATCGCAGATGGCCTTGCGCAGCTTGGGGATCCCGCGGCTGGTCGAGTAGCGGTGGTTGCGCGGGTTCTGCGCCGCCTCGCTCAGCTTGGCCACCACCTGGGGCGGTGTCGCGAGATCGGGGTTGCCCATCCCGAGGTTGATGATGTCCTCGCCGGCGCGACGCGCGGCGGCCGTGGCCTCGGTGACGACCGAGAGGACGTACGGCGGCAGGCGCTCGATCCGGCGGAACTCCATGGGTACCTCCTGGGGCTAGCCGCCGGGGGTCGCGCCACCCTCGACGGTGCGCACGATGCGGTCGAGGTCTTCGAAGTCCGCGAAGTCGACGATGATGCGGCCGCGGCGCCGGCCGCCCTCGATCCGCACGCGAGTGCTCAGGATATCCGACAGCAGCATCTCTGCTTCGATGATCCCGGCCGGCCGGTCCCGCTGGGGGTTCCGGCGGGTCGCCGTGGCGCGTTCGGAGAGCTGCTCGCCGGCGCCGGCCATCCCCCGCACCATGTCCTCGGTCTGGCGGACGCTCAGCCCCTCGGCCACCACTCGGGCGGCTGCGCGCGCCTGGGTCTGCACGTCGGCGAGCGCTGCGATCGCGCGGCCGTGCGCGGCCGAGATCGAGCCCGCGGCAAGTCGCTGCTGCACGTCGGGCGCCAGCGCGAGCAACCGCAGCGCGTTGGTGACCGCAGCACGGCTCTTGCCGACGCGCGCGGCGATCTCCTCGTGGGTCGCGCCGAGGTCGTCCACCAGCTGGCGGAAGGCCGCCGCCTCTTCGAGCGGGTTCAGGTCGACACGCTGGAGGTTCTCGATGAGCGCATCCCGCAAGAGCTGTTCGTCGCCTGCTTCACGCACGAGCGCCGTCACCTTGGCCAGTCCGGCGATCCGGCAGGCGCGCCATCTGCGCTCGCCGGCCACGAGCTCGAATCCGGCGCCGGCGCGACGCACGATCACCGGCTGCAGCAAACCGACCTCTTTGATCGATGCCGCCAGCTCGCCGAGCGCGTCGTCGTCGATCGTTGTGCGCGGCTGCCGCGGGTTCGGGCGGATCAGGTCGATGTCGATCTCGGCCAGTTGCGGTCCGTCCGTCTGTCGCTCCGGCAGCAACGCCGACAGGCCTCTGCCCAATCCGCCCTTCACATCCACGGCTCCCTACCTTTCCTCGGTCACGGAATCTTCGAGCGCGATCACCACGCCGGGGTCCTGCAAGCGTCCGAACTTCGCGAGCACCTCACGCGCGAGATCCCGATAAGCGGTGGACGCGCGCGACGAGGGGTCGTAGACGATGATCGGCTTGCCGAAGCCCGGCGCCTCGGACAGCCGGACGCTTCGCGGGATCACGTTGCGGAACACGGCATCGCCGAAATGCGCACGTACCTCGGACACGACCTGTTCGGCGAGCTTGGTGCGCGCGTCGAACATGGTCAGCACGACCCCGCCGACGGTGAGGCCGGGATTCACGCCGTCGCGCACCAGGTCGAGGGTGCGCAGGAGTTGGCCGAGCCCCTCGAGCGCGTAGTACTCGCATTGGATCGGCACGAGCACCTCGTCGGCGGCGGCGAGCGCGTTCACGGTCAGCAGGCCTAGGGACGGAGGCGAATCGATCAGCACGAAGTCGTAACGGCCGCGCAGCGGCTCGATCCCTTGTCGGAGCTTGGTTTCGCGCGCGAAGGCGCTCACCAGCTCTACCTCTGCGCCGGCGAGGTCGATCGTCGACGGCAAGAGGTCGAGACCGGCGACCTGGGTCCGGATGATGGCGTCGGCCGCCGGCGAGCCGATCAGCACTTCGTAGGTGCCGACCTTGACGTCGGAGCGGTCCACGCCGATCCCCGTCGTGGCGTTGCCCTGGGGATCGAGATCGACCAGCAGGACGCGCGCGCCGGCCTCGGCCAGGCACGCGCCGAGGTTCACCGCGGTGGTGGTCTTGCCGACCCCGCCCTTCTGGTTCATCAGTGCGAGGATGTTCCCGTGATTACCAGTAATATCCATGGATTTTCCTGTCAATTAACGGAAGGCATCGGGCTACGCTTCTCCTGGGGTTCGCCGAATCATAAAGAGCCTGCCCGGCGAGTCAACGCCGGCACGCGCCACGTCCACGTCGTCTACTCCGGCCGGAGCCACCGCGCGCTCCCCCACAGCCACGATCGCGGTCCCTCGCGGCTCGATGAGTCGGACGAGCGCCTCCAGGGTGAGGGCGGGCTCGGCCAGCGCGCGCGCGACAGCGACGTCGAACCCGCCGGGCAGCATCTCTGCCTTGGCCGCTATCACCTCAGCGTTGGACAGTCCGAGTTCGGCACACTGGATCTCGAGGAAGCCGGCTCGCTTCTGTTGCGGCTCGACCAGCGTGAACCAGGTCTCGGACCAGCAGATGGCGAGAACGAGCCCCGGAAACCCTGCTCCGGTGCCGACGTCGACCCAGCGTTCTCCTGCTTGCGGACCCTGGGCCAGGGCGAACAGCAGTGAATCGGCGGTGTGGCGCGACACGATGGTCTCGACATCGCCGGGTGCGACCAACCCAAGGCGCTTCGCGTGGGTTCGAACCGCCTCCGCATGCGCGAGGAGGGAGGACAACACGCTTGCGGGGACGGCCAGCTCGCGCATCAGGGTCGACAATGCTCCGATCTGCTGCGCGCGCGAGGCCGTTAGAGGCGGAGGCATGTTCCTCGTGAAACATGGTACGCCCAGGCCACGGCCCTCCCCGCTAGGAAGGATATTCAGGCGGGGTGAATCACCACGTAGCGGTCGGGCTCCTCGCCCTCACTGTCGGTGGAGATACCCTCCAGACCCGACAGCGCCTGGTGGACGACCCGCCGCTCGTAGCTGCTCATGGGGTCCATCCGAACCGCCTTGCCCTCTTTGCGAACCTTATCCGCGAGGGCCAGGGCTCTGCGTTCCAGGATCTCCTCCTGGCGCTCGCGGTATCCGCCGATGTCCAGGACGATCCGTGCTCGGCTCTGGGTCGCGTGCGCCACGGCCGCGCGCACCACCTCCTGGAGAGCCTCGAGCGTGGCGCCCTGCCTGCCGATCAGAACGGCGAGGTTGGGTCCTTCCAGGTCCACCAGGATCGTGTCGTCCTCGATATCGGCCTCGGCCTCGCCGTCCATATCGAGGATGTCCAACAGGTCGTGCAGGAAGTCCTCGGCCGTGTCTGCCTGGTCGTCGAGGAGGTCGCCGCCGGAGCCGTCGTCCCCCTCGGCAGGCTCGGACGATTCCTCGGCCTCGTCGCCCTCGGTGGGTCGCTCTTCGTCGCTCACCGCCGCTTCCTCTTCTTCTTCTTCTTCTTCGAGCGCGGGTGATGCTTGCCCTGAGGTTGTGGCTGCTCGGTCGCTTGGGTGGGCTCCTCGGGAGCGGGGCTTGTCTCGGCTCCGTCAGCCGGCTTCCGCTCCAGCTGGCCTTGCATCTGGTCGCGCATGCGCTCGAAGTAGCCGGGTTTGCGTGGCTTGACCGGCGCAGTGCCCTGCGGCGTCTGGTGCCGCGTCATGTAACGCTGCTGGCCCATCTGCCACAGGTTGAAGGCCAGGTAGTAGGTGTTGAGGCCCGAGGGGAAGTTCAGGGAGATGAAGCCGATGAACAGCGGCATGATGCGGATCATCATGCGCTGTTGCTGATCCTGAGGCCCGCCGGTCGGCTGCTGCCGGCCCATCAACTGCTTTCCCGACACGTACTGGGTCCCTGCGATCAGCAGCACGAGAAGGTAGTAGGGGATCGCCGTCAGGATCCCGGCGTCCTCCTCGCTCGCAGTGCACTGGCGGAGGCCGTGTTCGGACGTTGACTGGTTCGGTGTGCACCCCGGATGCATCAGCCCCACGATCTGCGCGCGGTCCGTGTTCACGTCCGCGAAGAGCTCGGAATCCCGAGGTAGATGGCCCGTGCCGGTAGCCGACCTGCATTGGAAGCTCGTGGAATCGTCCTTGACCACCGGCACACACAGGGCGATCAGGCTCGGATCCACGTCTTCCTCGAGCACCACGTCGCCGGATCCGAGCTGCTGAAGACCTTCGAGCTCGAACGTCTCTTGCCTGGGCTCCCCGCCCTCCACCTGCGTCGTGCAGGTGATCGTCACCTCCGCGGAGGCGTCGGTCACCGATTCCTCCACCGGCCGGCACACCGTGGCCGAGCGCTCGGCATCGGTGAAGGCGTCCGCCGGGATAGAGGCCCCAGTCGCCGTCGTGGCGGCCGTCACCCCGATAACCAGGGAGGCTCGCAGCACGGAGAACAGCGCGATGAACACCGGCATCTGCGCCAGCGTCGGCAGGCACCCTCCGAGGGGGTTCACGCCGTGGGCCCGGTATAGCGCCATCGTCTCTTCGTTGAGCTTCAGGCGCAGCGCTTGAACCTCAGCTCGATCCTTCGCCTTCTTCTGCAAGTCCTTGTATTTCTGTTGGATCTTCTTGAGCTCGGGGCCGACCTGCTGCATCGCGCGCATCGAGCGGATCTGCTTGACGGCGAGCGGAAGCAGGATCAGCCGGGTGGCAACCGTGAGCACCACGATCGCCAGCACGAACGACGGGATCCCTCCATAAACCGCGGCAAGCAGCCACCCGAGCGCACGCTCGATCGCGCCGAAGAGCTCACCCACGTGCGTGCCTCGGCTCGCCGGCTCGAACCTTCGGGTGGTCGACGCCGCCTGCGGTCCACGGTCCGCACCGGAGGAGCCGCCACGCGGCTTGCGCCCCCCCTCGGGTCAGGCCGTTCGCCCGCAGCGCTTGAACCGCATACTCCGAACACGAGGGATGGAAGCGGCATCTAGGAAGCAAGAATTTGCTTACTGTGCGCTGATAGAGCACCACGACCAGGGCGGCGGCGCGTCCTAGCATCCCGTCGCCGCCATCATCACGAGCACGCCTGCCCGATCGAGCGCCGTCCGGATCTCGGCCACGAGCTCGGTCGTGTCTGTCTGCACGGCCGCTCGTCGGGCCGTCACCATCACGTCGGTGCCGGGCCTGATCGTGGGCAGCAGGGCGCGAACGGCCTCGCGGAGCCGGCGCTTGGCTCGGTTGCGACGGACGGCACTGCCGATCCGCCGTCCGGCCGAGACCCCAACCCGCACCGGCCCGTCTACCGAAGGAGCGACGTGGACGACGAGGGATGGCGAGGGGTAGCGCGTGCCCTCGGACAGCACGCGGCGGACATCGCGCGAGGAGGTCAGCCGGTTGCTCCGCCGCATCGGGGTCGGGTCGATGTCAGACCGTGAGGCGCGCTCGGCCTTTGCGCCGGCGGCGCGCGAGCACGGCACGGCCCGCGCGGGAACGCATGCGCGCGCGGAACCCGTGGGTCCGCTTCCGGCGACGTCGGCTGGGCTGGTAGGTGCGCTTCATGATCTGCTCGACTGGATAGGTGGCAGGGCAGTGTACGCGCGCGCCGGAACGAGCGTCAAACATCGCGGTTCGGGCACCCGGAGCAGCGCGGACATGCGTCTCCCCGCGCATTTCACGCTCTTGTATCCACAGGAGCGCCAACCTATACTCCCGCGTCGCCGGCCCTCCGGTGGCGATCGTGGTCCCTTCCCGCCTCTTCCTCCTTGGTTGCGCGCGCCTCGAGATCCCGGCAAGAGGCGACACCCGCTCCTCCGACATTCGTCCACAGGTGTGGAAATCTCCTGTGGACGGCTGGATCCGTGAGGGGCGAAGAGATTCGCGGGGAGGGGTTATCGTGGACGAGGCCGAGGAACTGTGGGGGCGCACCCTCACCACCGTTCGGGACCGTATCGGTATCGGCGCGCGCGCGTGGGTCGAGGGCACGAAGGCCATCCGGTTGTCGGACGACACCATGACCCTGGCGGCGCCCTCACCGTTCGCGAAGGAATGGCTCGAGAAGCGCTACCACTCAGCGATCTCCGACGCCCTCAGCGAGGCGGCCGGGCGCACATTGACCGTGCAAGTCACGGTCGACGAGTCGGTCGAGGGCGCGTTCGAGATCGACGACATCCCCGTCGCAACCCAGGAGCGGCCGGAGGAACCGCGCCGCTCCTCGCCGGCCGAAGGCTCCCCGCTCAATCCCCGATACCTGTTCGAGACGTTCGTGATCGGCCCGTCGAACCGGTTCGCGCACGCCGCGGCGCAAGCGGTTGCCGAACAGCCGGCTCGCTCGTACAACCCGCTTTTCATCTACGGCGGTGCTGGGCTGGGCAAGACACACCTGTTGCACGCGATCGGCCATGAGGTGCGCAAGCTCTACCCGCGCGCATCGGTGCGCTACGTGTCCTCCGAGCAGTTCATGAACGAGTTCATCATCGGCGTCCGCGAGGAGAAGATGCCGCTGTTCCGACGCCGGTACCGAGAATCCGATGTGCTGCTCGTCGACGACATCCAGTTCATGGCTCGAGGAGAGCAGACCCAAGAGGAGTTCTTCCACACGTTCAACGCGTTGCACAACGACGGTCGGCAGATCGTGATCTCCTCGGACCGCGCGCCGGCCGAGATCGCCGGGCTCGAGGATCGGCTCCGCACGCGGTTCGAGTGGGGCTTGATGACCGACGTTCAGCCGCCGGATCTCGAGACCCGCGTGGCGATCCTGCAGAAGAAGGCTGAGGCCGAAGGCTTCGACGTCCCCGACGATGTCCTCGCCTTCATCGCAGCGCGCGTGCAGAACAACATCCGCGAGCTCGAGGGCCGCCTCGCGCGCGCGGTCGCCTTCGCGTCGTTGTCGTCGCAGCCGGTCACCATGCAGCTCGCTCAAGAGGTGCTCCGCCCGCTGCTGCCGGCCGAGAACGTCGGCGACATCCCCGCCGACGTGATCATCTCGGAGTGCTGCGCGTACTACAGCGTCGAGCGCGCCGACCTCGTCGGTCCTTCCCGGTCCCGCCCGCTGGTGACCGCGCGGCAGGTTGCGATGTACCTGTGTCGCGACCTAACGCCGTTGTCGCTGCCGAAGATCGGCGACGCCTTCGGTGGCCGCGACCACACCACCGTGATGCACGCGCTCGACAAGATCCGTCAGCTCATGGGGGAGCGCCACCAGGTTTATGCACAGGTGCAGGAGCTGACCCAGCGGATACGCGCCCGGATGGCGGGTTCCCTATGATCGTCCACGCGCCGTCCACAGGTTTTCCTTGGTGTCTTGCCTGCTCATACCCGCTATCCACCATGTCCCCAGCCCCTACTACGATTTCTACATGTATGAAAGTTCTTTAGAACCTAGGCCCATCCACACCGTGGAGGTGACGTGATGAAGATCACCATCGAGCGAGACCTGTTCGCAGACGCAACCGGCTGGGTTCTGCGCTCCGTCAGCACCAGAGCGACCCTTCCGGCGCTCGGGGGAGTTCTCTTCGACGCGTCCGGCCCCCAGCTGCGGCTGGCAGGAACCGATCTCGAGCTCGCGGGCGAAGCGCTGGTGGATGCCAAGATCGACGAGCCGGGCAGCGTCGTGCTCCCCGGACGCGTTCTGGGCGAGATCGCGCGCAGCTTGCCGGGAGGCGCGGTGCGGATGGAGGTTTCGGGCGGGCAAGCCAAGATCACCTGCGGGCCCGCGGAGTTCACGCTCCGAACCCTGCCGCTCGAGGACTTCCCGAACTTGGCGGCCGCCGCGGCGGCCGCGTCCGGCTCGATCGACGCGGGGCTGTTCGTGACCGCGATCGGACAGGTGACGCGCGCAGCATCCCACGACGAGGCACGCCCCGTGCTAACAGGAACCTTGCTCGACGCAGGCACGGACCGGCTGACGCTGGTGGCGACCGACTCGTACCGACTCGCGGTGCGGAAGATCGACTGGAAGGGGCCCGCCGAGGCGGTGCGGCGCGTCGTTCCGGCTCGAGCCCTGATCGAGGCCGCGCGCGCCGCGGACGCCGGCGGCGAGGTCTCGGTGACGCTCGGGGAATCCCAGGCCACCTTCGTAACCGGCGGACGGACGCTCACGACCCGGCTGATCGAAGGCGAATTCCCGAACTGGAACCAGCTCATCCCCACCGAGCTCCCGCACGAGCTCCGGCTCGAGCGTGACGCCCTGACCGAGGCCGTGCGGCGCGTCGGGATCCTGGCGCAATCGGGCGCGCCGGTACGCATCGAGTTGGCGCCCCACGGCGCCACGCTGGCCGCCGGGTCGCAAGACGTCGGGGACGCGTCCGAGCGCGTGGAAGGCAAGTTCGAGGGCGAGCCGCTGACGGTCGCGTTCAACCCCGCGTACCTGCTCGATGGGCTGACCGCGATCGAGGGCGGCGAGGTGACGATCGCCGTGCGCGACGGGCTCAAGCCCGCGATCGTGCGGGCGCCCGAGGACACCGACGGGTTCCTGTACCTGGTGATGCCCGTCCGGGTCTGATCGCCGGTGCGCCTGCAGGCGATCGAACTGTCGACGTTCCGGAGTTGGAAGACGCTCACACTTCGCTTCGATGAGCGGGTGACCGCGCTGCTGGGTCCGAACGCGACCGGCAAGACGTCGGTGCTGGAAGCGGCCTGGTATGCGGCGTCGCTATCGAGCCACCGCACCGCGACCGACGCCGTGCTCGTCGCCGAGGGCGAGCCGTCTGCCGTCATCCGTGCCGACGTCGCGCGCGCCGGGCGCACCGAGCGCGTCGAGCTCGAGATCGTGGTGAAGGGCAGGGCGCGCTCCCGTCTGGGTGGCGCGAACGCACCACGGCGCCGCGACGTCCTGGGGATCCTGCGCGCGAGCATCTTCGCGCCGGAGCGGCAGGCGGTGATCCGCGGGGACCCTTCGGACCGCCGGGCGTTCATCGACGAACTGCTGATCCAGCTCCATCCGCGCTACCACGCGGTCATCCGTGAGTACGAGCGAGCGCTGCGGCAGCGCAACACCCTGTTGCGCGACCACGCCGCGGGGCGCGCGAGCCTTGGGGGGATCGATGCCTGGGATGAGGCCCTGGTCGCGCCGGGATCGGAATTGGCAGCGGGACGAGCGCGCGCGATCGAGCGGCTCGCCCCCCATGCGCGCCGGGCGTTCGAGGCGGTCGGCGGCGAGACGCCGTTCAGCGTGGCCTACCGCCCCAACGTCCCCGAGCCGGACGATGGGCAGCGGGGCACCCTCGCGGCCTGGGGCGAGCGTTTCCGCGCGCGGCTGGGCGAGCGCCGCACGGACGAGGAGATCCGGGGCGTGACCCTGGTCGGTCCCCATCGCGACGAGGTCGAGATAACCCTCGCCGGTATGCAGGCTCGAACGCACGCATCCCACGGCGAGGGGTGGCTTGCGGCCGTGGCCTTGGTGCTCGGCGCCCACGGCGCGATCGCGGAGGCGACCGGCGAAGACCCGGTGCTGTTGCTCGACGACCCCTTCACTCTGCTGGACCCCGACCGGCGCGCGCGCCTCGCGGCGGCATTACCACCCGAGGCTCAGATCTTGATCACTGCGGCCGACCCGAACGAGATCCCCGAGGGGTTCGACGTCCACGTCGTTCAGATCGAGGAGCGCCGTGGCGGCTAAGCGCGGACCGCGAGAGCCCAAGCCGCTCGGAGACCTCCTGCCGACCCTGGTCGCGGGGCGGGGATGGGGCGAGCGCATGGCGCTGGGCCGGTTGCGCGACGGCTGGGCCGCCGTGGCCGGCGAGCATATCGCCCGGCGGAGCGAGCCGGTGAAGCTGTTCCGGGGCACGCTGACGGTGCGCGCGGAGGCTGGGGTATGGGCCTCGGAGCTGACCCTGCTGGCAGCCTCGCTCGCGGGCAAGGCCGACGCTTTCCTGGGAGGCTCTGGGACCGTGAAACAGGTCCGGATCGCCGCCGCATCCGGCCGGACAGCCACGCCGTGACCGGCCCGTTCGACGGGCTCGCCGGGGTCGCGACGGATGGGTCGATCTTCGGGCGTTCCAAAGGCGAAAAACGGCCCTCTACCTGCTATGATGCTGTCACGGAAACGAGCCATCCCACCCGGGCGCGCAGGCCGATAACCTGCGCCGAGCCGGGCTCCCCAGTGGCCCAATGTTCAACCCGGCGTGCGTGGAGTTGAAGCAGGAGCGGTAGTGGCCAAGTCGACCGATTACGGCAGCAAGGACATCCAGGTCCTCGAAGGGCTCGAGGCGGTTCGCAAACGCCCGGGCATGTACATCGGCTCCACCGGGGCCAGCGGGCTCCACCACCTCGTCTACGAGGTCGTGGACAACGCGATCGACGAAGCGCTGGCCGACCGGTGCGACAAGATCACCATCGAACTGTGGCCCGACGGCAGCGCCTCGGTCACCGACAACGGCGCCGGCATCCCGGTCCAGCCGATCCCCGGCGCGCGCATCAACGGCAAGTCCGACAAGCGTCCGGCACTCGAGATCGTCATGACGGTCCTTCACGCCGGCGGGAAGTTCGGTGGGAAGGGCTACCAGGTCTCGGGCGGCCTCCACGGCGTCGGCGTGTCGGTGGTGAACGCGCTGTCGTCCAGGGTCGAAGTGGATGTCCATCGCGACGGCTTCGCGTGGACCCAGGTTTACGAGCGCGGGAAGCCTCAGTTCAAGGTCAAGAAGGGCAAGCCCTCCCAGAAGACCGGCACGACCGTGCGCTTCTGGCCCGACGCCGACGTCTTCGAGGAGACGCTGGAGTTCAAGTCCGACGTGCTCTCGCAACGACTGAAGGAGCTCGCATACCTGACCGGCGGGGTCACGATCACCCTGACCGACCACCGCAAGGAGCAGCCCGAAACCCAGATCTGGAAGGCCACTGGCGGGATAGCCGACTTCGTCAAGGCGCTCAACACCGGACGCGAGACGCTCAACAAGGTGATCCATTTCGACACCTCCGAGGAGGGTCGCGAGGTCGAGGTCGCCTTGCAGTGGAACGGCACCTACACCGACTCGCTGCATTCCTTCGCCAACACCATCAACACCCACGAGGGCGGGATGCACGAGGAGGGCTTCAAGAAGGCCCTCACCAACGTGGTCAACAAGTACGCGCGGGACAAGGGCCACCTCAAGGAGAAAGACGAGAACCTCCAAGGGGACGACATCCGGGAAGGGCTCGTGGGCATCGTGAGCGTCAAGCTTCGCGAGCCCCAGTTCGAGGGCCAGACCAAGACCAAGCTCGGCAACACCGAGATGCGCTCGTTCGTTGAGAAGACCGTCAACGAGCGGCTGCGGGATTGGTTCGAGGAGCATCCCACCGACGGGAACCGCATCGTCAAGAAGGCGCTGCAAGCCGCGCGCGCGCGCCAGGCCGCCAAGAAAGCGCGGGACATCGCGCGCAAGGGCGCGTTCGCGGACTCCGGGTTGCCGGGGAAACTCGCGGACTGCTCGTCCAACGATCCCGATGCGACCGAACTGTTCATCGTCGAGGGAGACTCGGCCGGCGGAACCGCCAAGGCTGCGCGCGACCGCGAGACCCAGGCCATCCTGCCGATCCGCGGGAAGATCTTGAACGTCGAGAAGGCACGGCTCGACAAGATCCTGGCGAACAACGAGATCAAGAGCTTGATCAACGCGATCGGGATCGGGGTCGGCGACGAGATCAATCTCGAGAAGCGTCGCTACGGCAAGATCGTGATGCTCACCGACGCCGACGTCGACGGCGCGCACATCCGCACCCTGTTGCTGACATTCCTGTTCCGTCACATGCGACCGCTGGTCGAGCAAGGATACGTTTTCGCCGCCAAGCCACCGCTGTACAAGATCAAGTTCGGCGCGAGCGAGATCCACTACGTCTTCAGCGATCGCGAACGTGACGAGCTGCTCGCGGAGAAGGGCGGCAAGAAGGCCGACATTAGCCGCTTCAAGGGCCTTGCGGAGATGTTCGCCGAGGAGTTGTTCGAAACCGCGATGAGCCCCGAGACGCGGATCCTGCAGCGGATCGGGCTCGAGGACGCGGCTCTGGCGGACCAGATCTTCACGATCCTGATGGGCGAGAACGTGGAGGGCCGCAGGGAATTCATCCAGAAGAACGCCACCGAGGCGTTCGTCGACATCTGATCCGAAGGACGCCATGCCCGATCAACCCCTGGAACCGAACATCGAACAGATCGAGATCGAGGAAGAGGTCAAGCGCTCCTACCTCGATTACGCGATGTCCGTCATCGTCGGACGCGCACTCCCGGACGTGCGCGACGGCCTGAAGCCGGTGCACCGCCGGATCCTGCACTCGATGAACGAGAACGGACTTCGGCCGGGCAGCTCCTACCGGAAATCCGCACGCGTGGTCGGGGACGTCGTCGGTAAGTACCACCCGCACTCGCCGGATGCGGTGTACGACTCGCTCGCGCGCATGGCACAGGGGTTCGCCATGCGCTACACGCTGGTAGACGGACGCGGGAATTTCGGCTCGGTCGACGGCGATCGCCCGGGAGCGATGCGGTACACCGAGGCGAGGCTGGACCGGCTCGCGATGGAAGTGCTGCGGGATATCGACGAGGAGACCGTCGACTTCCAGGGGAACTACGACAACTCCGAGAGCGAACCGATCGTCATGCCGGCGCGGTTCCCCAACCTGCTCGTGAACGGCTCGACCGGGATCGCGGTCGGCATGGCGACGAACATCCCTCCGCACAACCTCGGCGAGGTGATCGACGCGACGATCGCGATGATCGACAACCCCGACATCCCGGCCGAAGATCTCCTCAAGTTCATCAAAGGACCGGACTTCCCGTCGGGCGGCGTGATCATGGGCAAGCGCGGGATCACCGACGCGCTGTTGACCGGGCGGGGCTCGATCAAGATGCGCGCCAAGGTCACGATCGAGGAAGGCAAGGGCGACCGCCAACGCATCGTCATCACGGAGCTGCCGTACATGGTCTCGGGAGACCGCGTCCTCGAGAAGATCGCGCAGCTGATCGACGCCAAGACGGTGACCGGCATCCCGAAGACCGAGAAAGCGCTCAAGAACGAGAGCAAGGCCAAGGTGCGTTTGGTGATCGAGCTCACCAAGGATGCGATCCCGCAGGTGGTGCTCAATAACCTCTACAAGCACACGCAGCTCCAGGAGACCTTCGGCGTCAACATGCTGGCGCTCGTGGATGGGCAACAACCGCGCGTCCTGAGCGTTCACCAGGTCCTGGGCTACTACATCGACCATCAGGTCGACGTCGTCACGCGGCGGACCCGCCACCGGCTGCGCATCGCCGAGGAGCGCGCGCACGTGTTGGAAGGGCTCCTCACGGCGCTCAACAACCTGGACGCCGTCATCAACCTCATCCGCAACGCGGCGTCGGCGGAGGAGGCGCGCGAAGGATTGATGGTGCAGTTCGGCCTCTCGGAGGTCCAGGCGACGGCGATCCTGGACATGCAGCTGCGGCGACTCGCGGCGCTCGAGCGGCAGAAGGTCCAGGACGAGTACGACGAGAAGATCGAGCTGATCAAGGAGCTGAAGGCGATCCTGGCCGACCCGAAGCGGGTCCTGGCGATCATCAGGGAAGAGCTCTCCGAGATCCGCGAGAAGTTCGCCGACCCCAGGCGCACGGCGATCCTGCCCGAGGAAGGCGAGATCGACATCGAGGACCTGATCGCCGACGACGACGTGGTCGTCACGATCACGCGCTCGGGCTACATCAAGCGCACCCCGCTGTCCGTCTACCGCACGCAGGGCCGCGGAGGGAAGGGCATCCGGGGCGCGCGCACCAAGCAGGACGACATCGTCGAGCACCTGCTGACCACGACCAACCACGCCTACGTGCTGTTCTTCTCGAACAAGGGGAAGGTCTACCGGATCAAGGCGCACGAGATCCCCGAGAAGGACAGGACCGCGCGCGGCATCTCGATCAAGAACCTGCTGCCGCTGGGCGGCGAGGACGCGATCGCCGCCGTCATCGACACGCGCGACTACGAGACCCACAAGTTCCTGGTGATCGCGACGCGCAACGGAACGATCAAGAAGACGGCGTTCACCGCCTACGACTCGTCCCGTCGAGACGGCATCATCGCGATCAAGCTCCGCGAGGGCGACGAGGTCGTCACCGTCCGCGCGACCTCGGGCGAGGACGAGCTCATCCTGGTCTCGCAGAAGGCCTACGCGATCGTGTTCGACGAGCAAGAGGTCCGGCCGATGGGCCGCGACGCGACCGGCGTGCGCGGGCTGCGTGCTGCCGCCGGGGACATGGTCGAGGCCTTCGACGTGGTCGACCCCAACGCGGAGCTGCTGATCGTGACCGACGCCGGGTACGGCAAGCGGACCTTGCTGGAGAAGTACCCGCGCCAACACCGCGGCGGCAAGGGGGTCAAGAGCGCGAAGCTGACGGCACGCCGTGGGTTCGTCGCGGGTGCAGCCGTCGTGCGCCCGGGCCACGAGGTGTTCCTGATCGCCTCGGACGGCCAGGTCATCCGGATGGCATGCAAGGACATATCCCGCCAAGGGCGCGATACCACCGGCGTGCGCGTGATGCGGCTCGACAAGGAACAGCAGCTCGTGGCCATGGCGCGCGTCGTCACCGACGAGGAGGAAGAGGCTTAGCCCGGTCCTGGTGCTTGGCACCGGGGCTCGCGGGTAAAGTCCTTGCCAGTGGATCCACGCGATCGAGGTTCCGAAGGCCGTGGCGGGCACGCCGACGACCGCCCCACCCAGGCGGTTCGTCCCTACGGCACGCCGCCATCGCCGACGTCCCGGCCCGACCCCTCGGCGAAGGAGGAGTGGCCGCGACAGCGACCTGCGCCCGGCTCCGACACCCCCACGCGCGCCACCCCGACCCCGCGCCCAGCCGCGTCGAGGCCCACACCCCCCGCCGCAGAGGACAAGGGGGCGCTGCACGTGCGGCGTCTACGGCGCGGACGACTGGCGATCCGCAAGATCAGCCCATGGGCGACCTTGAGATTCTCGCTGGTCTTCTACTTCTGCATGCTGCTGATCCTGCTGCTCGGGACGTCGATCATCTTCGCGACGCTGAAGGCCATCGGGACCATCAGCGACCTCGAGTCGCTGCTGCGCGACCTCGAGTTCGACGTCACCATCTCCGGCGGCGTGATCTTCCGCTGGTTCTTCCTGATCGGGCTGGTCGGCACCCTCGTCGCGAGCGCGCTCACAACGTTCATGGCGTTCCTGTACAACCTGATCGCCGACGTCGTGGGCGGGATCGAACTGCTGGTCACCGAGCGCGAGTAGCGCCGGACGCCCGACGACGCGCGTGGTAGCCTTGCCCGTCGCGGGCCTGTAGCTCAGGCGGTTAGAGCGCAGCTCTGATAAAGCTGAGGTCGCTGGTTCGAGTCCAGCCAGGCCCACTCGGTGTTCCAGCCCACCTGCAGTGCGATCCGCGGCACCCACTGCAGGCCCCCTTGTAGGTGCGCGGCCCGCATGCGTATCATCGGAGCCGAGCGATCGAGGAGGGAGCCACCATGGGTCGTGACAAGGGCGAAGGCGAAGGCAAGAAGCGCTCGAAGAAGGGTCTGTTCGCGATGCTTCTCGCGATCGGCGGGGCGATAGCGATGATCGTCAAGCGCAAGAAGGGTAGTGGCGAGACCGGCTGGGAAGAAGCGAAGCCCACCGAGGGCTGATCTGCCTCCCGGCTGAAGCGCGCGGCGAGCCCGCGCGCTTTCGCTTTACGCACCGCCGTGATCGCGCGCGCGCTACCATCGTGGCGCCCACGGGGACGTAGCTCAGTTGGTAGAGCACCGGCTTTGCAAGCCGGGGGTCGAGGGTTCGAGTCCCTTCGTCTCCACAAAGCGCTGTCGTGTTCCGGGTGATGCTGTCCACAACGGCCTCACCTGAGTCTTTCCAGAGCTTCAGTTGATCCTTTCCATCGGCTCCGGCTGATCCTTTCCATGACTCCGGCTGATGCTTGACACCATCTCCT
>Ga0214472_10000168_pt1 | contig 89991 bp, 76 predicted proteins | sample RVTome_6_FD_207662 | JGI IMG/M metagenome (GOLD analysis project Ga0214472, IMG submission 207662) | Soil microbial communities from uranium-contaminated site in the Upper Colorado River Basin, Wyoming, United States - RVT140D175 | ecosystem: Environmental > Terrestrial > Soil > Contaminated >... | reverse complement strand
GGACCAATTCTCCACTGTGATGTAACTACGCGCCAGCTCCAACCGGCTAACGATGACGGTGGGATTCAAAGAAACCGCTTTCTTTAGATACTCGATGGACTTTTCCACGCTCCCATGCGGCGGCGAGTGCCCGATAAGCACGGAAGCCAACACCCGTTGCATTTTGCCGATCTCGGCCATTTTCCGATGCCACACTCCGTAGAGATGATAGGTAAAACCATTTTGCGGATCGAGCTCCAACGCCTTTTCTACGAAGCCGCGAATTTCGCCTGCCAGATCGATTTGTTTGGCCACCGGCGAGACGGCGGCGATACTGCCCAAGGAAGCAGCAACGTAGAAATACCCCCAGTCCAAATTAGGATTCGCCTTTACCGCCCTGCGCGCGTACTGCTCGGCGGTCTGGTACTGCTTCAATCGTTTGGCTTCCCACTCCGGCGTTGCCTCTGGAATCATGTCGCCGAAATCGATATAAACCCGGGCGATTTTGGAGAGCGCCTCGGCGTTGTGCGGGTCCCGGTCGAGCACTTTGAGAAGCTCCACGAGAGCCTCTTTGGGCTTGAGCGCGGCGTGCAGCTCGTCGGCCTTTTGCAGCGACCGCGAAATCGCCGAGCCGTCATTGATGCAATGCGGGCAGCCCACCCGGCCCATTTTCGCTGGCGGGCTTTGCGCGAAAGCCGCCGTCGCCAAAAAAACGGCGACCGCGGCAGCAGCAGCGATGGTTGTATGCTGTCTCACCAACTCACCGGATCGAAATCGCCTTTCCCTCGTCATCGACCGCGACGTAAACCACTTCGGCTTCCGTGACGGCAACCCGCCTTCCTGGGTCATTGCTCCTCTCCGCCTCGACATTGACCTGGATAGTCACCGAGGTGCGCCCTTCACGAACCACGTGGGCGTAAAAACTGACGACATCGCCCACGTAAACCGGCGCGATGAACCCGACCTCGCGCATGAACCGGGTTACGAAATTTCTCGCCGCGCATCGCGATGCCGCCACGGCGCCGGCCAAGTCGATGTGGCTCAATATGATACCGCCGAAAATGGTTCCGCGGGCGTTGGTGTCGCGCGGCAGCATCGTTACCCGCAGGGTCGGTTCACGCGCTTCGGCCATGCATTCGATTATTAGCCGGAGAGGCACGCGGCGCGCAATGGGAAAAGGGTGCAGCTCCCCGGCCGGGTCATCACAGATACGCCAACCACGTCGCATACCTCTCGTTCTTGCCTTTGATGACGTCGAAGAAGGTCTGTTGAAGATCCGCCGTCACCGGGCCGCGCCTTCCGGCGCCGATTGAGCGGTCATCGATTTCACGAATCGGCGTCAACTCCGCCGCCGTACCGGTGAAAAACGCTTCGTCCGCGGTATAGAGCTCGTCGCGCGTGAAGCGCTCTTCGACCAGTTCATACCCTTTGTCCCGGGCGATGGTGATGATCGAGTCACGGGTGATCCCCGGCAGGATGGAGGTGAGCGGTGTCGTTTTCAGTCTGCGATCGCGCACCATGAATATATTTTCACCGCTGGCTTCCGAGACGTAGCCCTCGGCATCGAGCATGATCGCTTCGTCGTAACCCGCGTTCTTGACCTCGGTCTTGGCCAATACGGAATTGATATAATTTCCCGAAGCCTTGCTTTTGGTCATCATCACGTTGACGTGGTGGCGCGTATAGGACGATACCTTGGCGCGGATGCCATTTTGTAATCCTTCATCGCCAAGATAGGCCCCCCACGGCCACACCGCGATGCAAACGTTGACCGGGTTCTTCGGGGCATAGAGTCCCATTTCGCCGAGACCCACGAAGGCCAGCGGCCGGATGTAACATTCTTTCAAATGATTGGCCCGGATCACCTCGAGGGTCGCCTGGCGCATCTGCTCGACCGTGTAGGGCAGCGGAAATCCCAAAATCTTGCCTGAATCCGCGAAGCGCCGAATATGCTCCTCCAGACGAAAGACCGCGGACCTCCCATCCGCCAAGGCGTAGCAGCGAATCCCCTCGAAATAGGCGGTGCCGTAATGGAGGGCGTGGGCCAAGACGTGAACTTTGGCATCCTCCCAGCGGACCATTTCTCCGTCCATCCAGATTTTCTCGGTTTTCAGCGACATCACGATTCTCTGGTAAAATTCAGGTTAATTTCTTGTATGCAGACATTGTACGTGCCCGCGCCATCTTCATCAAGTGGGCGAAAAAAAGGCCACCACGGCGTTCGTAGCGGCCTATCCGGATGACCCTATGTGAAATAAGGCTTATAACCCTTTCTTTAACGCGGGAGCCGGCTTGAATCCGACTGTGCGGCTGGCTTTGAGCGCAATGACATCGCCGGTCCGCGGGTTTGTGCCTTTGCGCGCCTTGCGCGAGCGCACCGTGAAGGTGCCGAAATCGGGAACCTGGAACCGCTTGCTTTTTCTTATCGCTCGAATAATGGTTTCGAAAGTCGCGTCGACCGCGTCCCCCGCCACCCGCTTGTTGATCCCAGCCGCTTTGGCCACCGCCTCGACTAAGTCACCTTTGGTCATTTCTCCTCCCCCTCTTCAATCTCCGGCAGTACGATTGGATTTGCGCACCACGCCAGGTTTCTATGGACGAAAACAAGTTCAGAATATTCCGAATCCAATTGGAAATGTCAACAGTTATTTTTGTCAATCGAGCTGTTCGTAAAGCAGGCCGTAGCACGCGCCTTCATCGCCGACGATCACCTCCTCCGTATGAAAGAAAGTCATGATCCTCTCGATCAAGCAAGCGCCGGCGAGAATCACATCGGCCCGCTTGGGCAGAAAGTTTTACGACTCAGCGGTTGTGACTCATCTGGGTTCGGAGTCCGCAGAGTTGAATAGTTATTTGCGGCTCTCAGCCGACGTCACGATCCGTTTAAAGGTGAAGATCTATGCAACTCCAGACTTGACCCCAGCGTCCCCAGCGTCCAGCGTCCCCAGCGTGAAATGACCCCAGCGTGAAATCAAAGGGACGCCTACCGGTGGGACGGTTCATCCCCGCGCGTGCGGGGAACATTTCCGAGGCGACCGCGAGACTTGCCGAGTATTCGGTTCATCCCCGCGCGTGCGGGGAACATCAATACTGAAGCGGTGTGGTGTGGACCTGGGCCGGTTCATCCCCGCGCGTGCGGGGAACATCCCGTCCCCGGCTTGATGAGCTTGGTGAAATACGGTTCATCCCCGCGCGTGCGGGGAACATTATTTCGTTTGAACGCCATCGTAACAAATGACCGGTTCATCCCCGCGCATGCGGGGAACACGACGACATCTGGCGCCAAGGCGCGCTCAAATGCGGTTCATCCCCGCGCATGCGGGGAACACTTGAGCTGGCGCGGCTTGAGGGCATTGACGCGCGGTTCATCCCCGCGCATGCGGGGAACACGTTATATAAATGCACCACGCCGATCAAGCCGGCGGTTCATCCCCGCGCATGCGGGGAACACTCCGAGGATAATTACTGCAATCGGGAATGTTACGGTTCATCCCCGCGCATGCGGGGAACACGCTCTCCGATAGCGGACGACGTTGCAAACGTGCGGTTCATCCCCGCGCATGCGGGGAACACGCGATAACCCCCGGCAGTGCTATCACGATCACCGGTTCATCCCCGCGCATGCGGGGAACACCGTATCAAGCCCACCGTGGATGCCTACCTTGCCGGTTCATCCCCGCGCATGCGGGGAACACAGGCTTCGACCTTGTTGTACTGTCTCAATTTGCGGTTCATCCCCGCGCATGCGGGGAACACGTGGCCCGAGTGCGGTACAACTGCCAGCCTAACGGTTCATCCCCGCGCATGCGGGGAACACGTGCGCCGCATTATCTAGATGTACGTTACTGGCGGTTCATCCCCGCGCATGCGGGGAACACTGCGATCTCAAATCCCAGACTTGCCACGACTCCGGTTCATCCCCGCGCATGCGGGGAACACTCCTTGTCAGCCATGAAAACAATTACGTCAATCGGTTCATCCCCGCGCATGCGGGGAACACTATTCAGCCGGCTGTCTTAGGGATATCGCCAACGGTTCATCCCCGCGCATGCGGGGAACACTTTTCACAGTAAACTCGTCAAAAACCGCGATGCGGTTCATCCCCGCGCATGCGGGGAACACCTGAACGCGCTTGCTGATCTGTCATGGGGTACCGGTTCATCCCCGCGCATGCGGGGAACACTTGCCCCCCCAGGTTCCCCACGGCGCGGATTGCGGTTCATCCCCGCGCATGCGGGGAACACTTTTTATCCTTTCTTTGTTGCGGAGATTAATTCGGTTCATCCCCGCGCATGCGGGGAACACTATTACTGCAAGTGGAAGATCTAAACTTATCACGGTTCATCCCCGCGCATGCGGGGAACACTAGGCGAGCAAAACCCAAGTAACTGGTTTAAGCGGTTCATCCCCGCGCATGCGGGGAACACCAAAGCAATTTCCTGAATTTGATCCGTCAAGACGGTTCATCCCCGCGCATGCGGGGAACACGAGATTTGCCGGATATGATTCGACGTATCACCCGGTTCATCCCCGCGCATGCGGGGAACACTATTTGGCGATTGCGATGATTTATCCTTATACCGGTTCATCCCCGCGCATGCGGGGAACACAGCCAATGCCGTTGGAAAACATTCATGCATTCCGGTTCATCCCCGCGCATGCGGGGAACACTCCTTTTCCTTTTCTCCATTATCTTCGAGTATCGGTTCATCCCCGCGCATGCGGGGAACACCACAATAGCGAACCCTGGAGGTGAACCCTAGTCGGTTCATCCCCGCGCATGCGGGGAACACTCCCTCCACTTGCTCAACGTCGAGATTCAATACGGTTCATCCCCGCGCATGCGGGGAACACCAAGCCGCCGGGCAGATTCCCGCGCCTATGTACGGTTCATCCCCGCGCATGCGGGGAACACAAATCTTGCAGCCCCATCCTATGCATTTTCTTCGGTTCATCCCCGCGCATGCGGGGAACACTTTGTGCAACTGTATTGGCCTATTGATGAAGACGGTTCATCCCCGCGCATGCGGGGAACACGCAGCCGGTATAATGGGGTTCAATGGAGGAACGGTTCATCCCCGCGCATGCGGGGAACACCTCTCCTCTCTCTCTGTTGCTCGCGGAGGGACACGGTTCATCCCCGCGCATGCGGGGAACACTCCTAAAGGATTAAAGCCACCCATAAAATTACCGGTTCATCCCCGCGCATGCGGGGAACACCCGTTGGAATAGTCGGCAATAAGTGGGCCATACGGTTCATCCCCGCGCATGCGGGGAACACCTGACCCGCGTTATGCGTGGGCAATTCCTGTGCGGTTCATCCCCGCGCATGCGGGGAACACTCCTTTTTCATGAGTCGCTTCATGACTTCGTCCGGTTCATCCCCGCGCATGCGGGGAACACGTTCCGCCTCCAAGAGCCTGGCTAGCGGTGGCGGTTCATCCCCGCGCATGCGGGGAACACGAAGACGGACTCCCCGTTGTGGGCTAGGGATTCGGTTCATCCCCGCGCATGCGGGGAACACGCGGTTACGCTGACGCCCTTGATGCCTAGCCGCGGTTCATCCCCGCGCATGCGGGGAACACCTCAACTCCCGTCGGGTCACGAATAAATTGCACGGTTCATCCCCGCGCATGCGGGGAACACAATTTGAAAGTTAAACTACCAAAAAATTTATGCGGTTCATCCCCGCGCATGCGGGGAACACACCATAGTGTCTCATTTTGCATACTGAAAATACGGTTCATCCCCGCGCATGCGGGGAACACGGGATGAACACGGTTGTTAAGAACCAGACCTACGGTTCATCCCCGCGCATGCGGGGAACACGGGGTAAGAATCGGTGGCAGATGGCATTTTAACGGTTCATCCCCGCGCATGCGGGGAACACGCAGTTCCGCGAATGGCCGAGAAAACCGGATACGGTTCATCCCCGCGCATGCGGGGAACACCTTTGATGAGTCTGGTGATGGTGTCCATGCTACGGTTCATCCCCGCGCATGCGGGGAACACGTACTCCAGTCGAGAACTCCCTGCGCCAAGTACGGTTCATCCCCGCGCATGCGGGGAACACCATACTATGATTAGGCGTCGTCACCGATACGCCGGTTCATCCCCGCGCATGCGGGGAACACCCGCTGGGGGATTTTTTTACGCCAGCAAAATCCGGTTCATCCCCGCGCATGCGGGGAACACGCCGGGAACGTGTCCGGTTGCGCTAGCAGGTACGGTTCATCCCCGCGCATGCGGGGAACACACCATCCACAACCCTTTAAAATTTCTAACAAAATTGATTCACGTACCTGCCACCAAAAATTTCTAGCGCAAGACGGCGCAGATCGGTTTTCATTTCGCGGACGGCTCTTCAGAAGGTTTTTGATCTTTGTCCGGAGGTAGGAATGATACGAGCTTCACCCCATCCATCTCCTTTGGAATGCGGCGATTTTTACCGAAGGTCTGGAAGTCATACCCCGCCTCCGTATTTGTCTTCCAGACGATGACCGCATTACCGTCTTCCAAACCCACCACAACCTGTCTCCAAATCATCTCCCGAACACGTTGGGAAACGTCGCCGACATAAACACCGGCGCGGATTTCGAGAAGCCATACCGCCAGCCGTCCGCGCAACCGAGGCGGTGCGTTTTCAAGAACGATGACCAGCATCGCCTAGACTCTCCGGATTTGGGATGGCCGGTTCCACCGCTTCAGGATGAGCGGACGGAATCGGTATTTCTCCCGCGGCTAAAACTTCCTCAATCGTAGGAATTATTTTTGCCAGCAACTTGGTTTCACGAAAGACATCTCGACACGCGTGGCGCACTTCCATCTCCGGCTGACGCGCGGGTTTCGCGGCGATACGGAAGGCCACGGGCACGACCGTGTCAAATTTGAATAGATCGGCAATGTCGTAGACAAACGACAGCGGCTTGCCCGTATGAATAAAACCTACGGCGGGGGCGTATCCTGCCGCCAAGACCGCCGCTTCCGTTATGCCATACAGGCACGCCGTCGCCGAACTTAAACATCGATTGGGAATATCGCTGTTGTCCCAAGTGGTGTAATCATAGTTCCGTCTTCCCCATGTGACGCCGTGCCGCTGCGCCAGCAGCTCATAAATTTTTCTAACTCGCGCCCCTTCGATGCCGCGCAATTGCTCGACACTGCGACGGGCCGGCGGTTCTTCCTTAAAGCGCATCGCGTACATCTTGCGCACGACCTTGAGTCTCGCATCATCGTCCAACGCAAGCTTTGCTTGATACAGCAATCGATCAGCTCTAGCACCTCCCGGCTGGCCTGACGCATACAGGCGCACTCCGGCTTCACCGACCCATACCAAAAGACAGCCAACCCTGGACGCCAAGGCAACCGCTGCGTGTGATACGCGAGTACCCGGCTCCAACATGAGACACGCAACGCTCCCGACTGGTATGTGAGTTCGTACTCCGAGTTGATCCACAACAACGAAAGCGCCGTCGATAACGTCAAGCTGTCCTTTCTCTATGAACAACATGGAAAGACGTTCTTTCATGGCGATAGGTTTTAGCGGTGGGAGCATGATTACACCCGACGCACTAACATAAGACCACAACCAAAGCCCTTGGCTGGTCCGACACCCTTGTTCAACGCTTCTCTGAAGCGCTCAGGATCTGCGACCGTCAACACGCCGGTGATCTCTACTGTGCTGAAGCGGACCTGGTGATCTCCTTTGGGTTTGAACAATCGATGTTGACGATAGCCATCTACTCTTATTTCGCCTTCGTTCACAGAGAAACCGTACTGCGCGGACCGAGTGGCGAGCCAGCTATATCCTTCCGCCTGCACGATCTCATTCTCCGGCGGTCTATCGCCTTCCGATTGCCCCGCCTGCTTTAAGCGGGTCTTGGCTTCCATGATAACGTCGTGACGGTGCTGTCTCTTGTCGGCGTCTTTCTTGCTCCGTATCGGGTTGGCCCGCAGAACGAAGGCCAACCGTTGGCCAGCGTTGAGTTGGGGTTGGTAAGTCTTACTCTCAATCTGCCACAACCCTCGCGTGTCACGCGGTTCCCTTTCCGATACGACGAAGAACACCACGCCACCCCGCTTTTCCTCACACCGGTAAAGAAAGTCTCTCTTCCTATCGTCAGCGTCCGAGAATAGCGACCAGAGGACTCGGTGCATTTTGTAAATGTCTTCCAGCGAACGCCAGAAAGCAGGGTTTTTGTTAGCGTCAAGCTTCAAGCTAATCCTGCTCATGAACATAGATTACTCCTCCTGCTCTTTGGGCGCGCTCTCAGTAGCGTAATGCTCGCTACGCACGGCGAACTGCCAGCGGCGACGGCTCAGAGGAGAATCACGGCGCTCGATCGTATGCACGGCGTTATAACCGTTGGCTTGAGGCCCTTCCCAATAGACATCCACCGGTTCCGAACTGGGCAGTGATGTCAGAAAGTTCTTATCTTCGAAGCGTGCACTGTGAAAGGCCTCACGAAGATCGCTGGCTTGCACCACCTGAGGTTGGAGCGGTAATGCCAGCGGACAGGACTTACGTCCAAGATAGAGAGTGAATGCGGGCTTGGCCAATGCTGCCTGAAGCTGCGCCAGCGAATATGGCGACGAATCTCTAACAGTCCAGAGGCACACTGTATAGAGAGAATCACAGCGATAATCACGGCTAGATAGGATCGTTCCTAACTCTTCCTTCGGAACAGCCAGCTCATCTTTCCGCGTTGCGAACGTTTTTTTACGGCGGCCGGAGCCGGCGGGAGGCACTTGCGCCGTATGGTAATCGCGGATAGGGCTTCCAGCCGCCTCTACTCGGACAGCGAACCCATACGAAGTCGCCATAGTCTGATGGACCGCTTCCTCGTCCCTGCGAATTCCCAGCGCGGCTGCCACCAGGCCGAGAACCGCTGACTTCGAGGGGTGGGAGAACGTTGGTCTGAACTCGCCTACCGCGATATCCCCCCAAGCTGCCATCGGGCCATACAGATGAAACAGTAAATATTCTTTCATGAGTTTAGCTCACTACATAATCGAGAATGGCGGCGAGTTTTCCCTGGCCCGTGACTGCATTCATCACTTCAGGGTTCTTAGCACTGGCGCCGTAAACCTTATCCATGTTCTCACGGGTCGTCGTTAATGCATCTATAGCTTCAGAAAGCATATCTTTTCCGCTCATCGGCTTGAGAAAAGCGACTGCGAGTGATCGAGGTTGCTCATCTCCCTTTTCAGCGAGTATATAGGACGCCCGCGCCCGGGAGGCAAAGCTGTTCTGTTTACCGGTCGGAGCTATTTTTGCGGCAGCTTCAACTAACGCCTTTAGGGCGTTACACGCCAGATCCTTATTGTCGCCCAAGTTCTTCTCCAAAAGATCTCGATTGATGCAGACGTAAAGATAGAAAAGACCGGCAGCAAACTCAGTCTCGTCAATATGGGCAGCTCCCGCATCTTCCTCTCCTTTGTTTAGGTCGTCGACGGCGGTGAAATAGTCGTCCTCCACTGCTACTTTATGAACCGTTATCGCGTGCGCGACCTGAACAGCGGCTTCGACGTTGGCCTTCGGAGAAGAAGCCAACATCCGACCAAACATAGCGATATCGGCAGCGGAGTAGCGTGATTCAACGGGTAATCGTTGCAGTTCCTTGGCGGTCCAATCTCTCTTTTCTGTAATGGCAATCCTTATTAACGAATCAATTTGTTTGATTTCCTCGGGGTCAACGAAAACCAACTGTTCGCTTTTAAGCGTATCTTTATCAACATTACTGCTTCCCTCCTTCGCCTCCTCCTTTGCTTTACCGGCGCCTTTCCCTTTAGGCTTGTCCACAAACAAGGAGGCTATTGTCCACGCCCATTTTCTTGCGGCATCCTCGGAAATCCCTCCCGTAGCTTCCTTAGATGATGGTTTGCGAGACATTACATCGTCGATTACCTCAGAAAGAGAACGACCTGTCATGATCGCATCTTTCACTTTGACTCCAAGCTCCTTCGTGCGAATTCCCATGTGACCAGCCACAGCTTGCCCAAACAAATCTGAGGTACGCCACGCACGCTTCAAACTCTGTGACGAGATACGAAGCCTTTGCGATCCGCCCATAACCGCGGTCTTGGGACGGCCAAGGTCGTCCCGGTTGAGATTTGCGGGTGGATAAGAAGTGAGCATGTGAAGTTGAATAAATTGACTCATCGGTCTGCCTCCTGTTTTGGTTAATTGTTTCAGCTTTCGGACGGTGACGTTTCGTAGTAGCTGTAAGCCCACTGCTTACGGACATTTTCTCCCCAGAAGTAAATTCCATCCGCTAAACTAATAAGGTTTACCCGTCCGTCGAGTAAACGAACAGTACGGATAAGCGGTTGGTAAAGTTCCTCCCGGTCTGCGATCTTCAACAATCTGCGGAAACGTAGCCCGCTTACACGCGCCCGATCGCTTTCGGATTTCGGTGACGCCAACTGTGCTGCGAAGGCGACGCTGCCATCGTGGTCTTTGATATGCGAGAGTACGCCGGCGACTACGGCTAATCGCTCGGCGGAAGGACGCCCTATGCGCTGTAGAGAGTGGAGCAGTTGGTGAAATACCGGAGAAAAAGCAACCGCTGCCGGTATTGCAGCGCGCCGCAGCTCGGCCCGGTCGCCACGTGCCTGATCGAGATCTCGCCACCAATCTAACAATATCTTCTGTGCGTCCATATTATTGTGAAACGAGATGCTGGTAATATCACTCATGTATCACCTCAGCTTGTATTCCCTATTAGCTTGTCTTGGGAAGATCCAAGAGTTGACGAACTTTTTTGTTAGTTTGAGAATTCAGACGACGCAAATCACGCGCTGCTAGTGCGATCCGTTTTGGATTGGCCATCTCGATCTGGTTCGCCTGAGATATCTCGTCAAAGATGCGTTCACCAGCGTTTGCTATGACTTTTAACCACTCCAACTTTAGAGAGCCGCAATCGTTAGCGCCGCGCATCTTGTCCCTACAATCTTCGAGCAAGCGGTAGAAATCGGACTCCGTTGTTTGCCAGAAACCAGCGTCTATAAAAGACATATCTCCACGTACGTCTGAACGGGGATCAAAGAGCGCCTGTTTCACACATCTCCGCACATTGCCTGCAACATACATTGCAGTTCGTATCAATCCGCCGATCATCGCCTCGTAGGTGGAGCGGAATTCGTCAGGCATCTGCATAAGTGGAATTGTCGATTCGTACCAACAACGCGCTTTCATCAGTTGTCTTTTATCCATTTCATAAGCGAACGCCCATAGACGAGGCGCGCGGCGAAAGACAGTGTGTAACTCAGGCCATTTAGATTGTCGCTCCCAAAATTCGTGTATTAAGCGGGCTGGAATCCTGCCGGCTTCGTTGTCGGCTTGGACCAAACCCAACCAGTGGCGATAATGAACTCCCCCAGTCTGTCCCTTGCGCGGACTTGGTGGTTCGCCTTTGATCTCCGTGTATGGCGTCAGCGGATGCTGCCACGCTCCTTTGTAATCCACTCCATAGTTTTTCGTCAGGCATCGACTCACTACAGGCGCTTCTTCGTTACCGCAGATGTCGCACAGTCCTTGGGCTACGGACTCAAAACTGAGACGTATTCGCCTAGGCATTCCCCAGAACATTTGCATTGGATCTACATCGACGGGCGTGGTGGAAACACCAGTGCCTTTCTCACTTGTACGCGTCGGCGCCAACCACGGAAAGATATCCGCCTTATGGACATTTTTGGCAGGCGAAGCGTTGGTTGGAAAGGCAGTGCTCGGCAACACATTCAGCCAAACTGTATCCCAGAGATTGAGCCCGACGACCAAAGTGGTCAATGGCCCGCCTCCGCGCAGAGACGTTCGGTGACCTTGACCGCCGCCTGGAGCGTTTGTCTGGAGGGTAAACAATGCCGTCCCAACGCAGGGAAAACACATACCGTTGACAAGACTCCGCTTTATGAAGAAGTCAGTATTGTTTTCGACGGTGTTCTCACCCGGTGCATCAATCAACAAGACTCCAATTTCCTTTTCCTTTCCTAGAACAAGCTCAAGATCCTGCATAAAACGTGGGCCATTACCGTCGAGGTTGAAAGCGAAGGCAACCGACTCGAAAGATTGTTTAAGCTGATCGGGCGATGGGGGGACTGTGAGACCGGCTCGCCATTCTCGGTCGATCTTCGGCGCCGCTGTCGTCTGAACTAAGCCAATGAGGAACTGGATAAGAGCACCGTTGAAGTCGGGGCGTGGCGCGTCGAGAGCCATGATCGAATTAAGTTTCTCTGTAATTTGCCACGGAGCGATTAACACCCGCGCACCGTCTTCTCTCCGTACCGGAATCCATTGTTCATGAATCAGATTGAAGCTCATTCAGACTCCCCATCCTCAACTGAGGTAGAAACTTCTAAGCCAGTCTTGGGATGATAAATGACAACAACTTCGTGACGACCATCCGACGCTTTGCCTTGCCACGCGCCCTCCGCCGCAGGGGCAAGCGGAGTCAGTACGCTCCACTTGCACTGGTCTGGCATAGCTTCCGTCGCTCTTGCCACGGCTGTTTGAAGTTCAATGCTATGCTTTGCAGGTTCACGGAGCCGAGCCCTACGCACGCCCACTTGACTCAAGTCCCAGGCAAATCGGTCAGCTTCAAACCACGGAGTCACTGCCGATCCGTCCCAGCGACCAAGCCGTACGGTTGTCGTGAGATCGCCCAGCCGCGTGGGAGTCTTCGTGTCCTCATCCCACTGGTTCGAAGTAGACGCATATCCTGCGTCTATGTTCAGACCGTTGAGCCAGGCAAGAGATTTCGCAGCCTTGGCTTTACCATCGGCGTCCCGGTCACGAGCACGTAATCCCTGCGGGATCGCCTCTTGCTGATCCTCACCAAAGACCGCTTCGACCAAGCCACGAGCGTCATCCGGCATTTTGAATTGTCCCATATCAGTAAGCAGCCGCGCCGTCAGCCACAACTGGCCGTGGCTCGGGTATACATACGCCCCGCGCGGGAATAAATCGGCGTACCAGTTCCGTCCGGGTTTTTCTATGAGCGGAGGGGCCAGCACCAAAAGAGTAGTCTTGCCACGGTCTCCGCGATGGTGCCTATGCAACCGGCCGGCCCGCTGAATCAGAAGGTCTACGGGCGCCAAGTCGCTGACCATGAAATCGAAGTCCAGGTCCAACGATTGCTCGACCACCTGTGTCGCAACGAGAACTCTGCCGGCGCGATCCTTGGGCTTGCTATCCTTTCCAAACAGCCGCAACACCTCCGCTTCGATTGCTAGACGGTCGCCCATTGCGAAACGAGCGTGGAAAAGAGTCACGTTCTCGTCTCCTAAGTCTTTAGCGAGACGACGATATGCAATGACTGCGTCATCAACGGTGTTCCGAATCCAACATGCGCATTGGCCGCTTCGAAGAGCTAAACGTAAGCGTTCCTCGACAGTTGCCTCTTCGTGGACCATTTCAATAATAACGGTGCGTTCCATGTTGCTGCGGGACTTGATTGGAACCTCTGCGGCGGAACTGCCACTTACATGAGTAGCCAGCGGATAGTCAGTCTTCTCCAGTGAAAAAAGGGAACTTCCAAGTGCTTGAGCAAAGCTGTCGGCCAGTTCCAGCCGTGTCTTGCGCGGCAGAGTGGCAGACAGAAGAACGGCGCTACCGCCTTGTGCCGCGTGGAAGCGTAGTAGATTCCGCAGCAAGGTATGCATGTAGGGATCGTACGCATGAACTTCGTCCACGACAAGCACGCTACGACCGAGTCCTAGCAGACGAAGAGATTGATGGCGGACGGGCAGAACCGCCAATAGAGCCTGATCTACAGTGCCAACTCCCACGGCAGCCAAAAGTGCTTTCTTGCGATTGTCTGCGAGCCACGTGACGCAGCGGCTAGAGGCAGTTTCGTCGTCCCGTGTATAATTTTGATCGCGAGATTGTCGTTCAAGTCCGAGTGAATCTTGGAATCTAGCCGAGAGGTGTCGTTTACTATGGGCCAACACAAGCGAAGCCGGCTCCGTGCCGTCATACATCCGCTGGTAGGCGCGCTCAAGACGTTCATACATCGCATTAGCCGTGGCCATTGTAGGCAAAGCCATGAAGATCCCTTCAGCCAGCCCGGCAGCCATCAAGCGATGAGCTATCGCTAGAGCAGCCTCTGTCTTACCGCTGCCCGTAGCTTCCTCCAGAATAAAAAGTTGTGGACCGAGGGATATCTCGCACGTGGAGACATATTCTTGCAGAGGACTCAGTGTTTCAATCTCTGGAAAGAGCGCCCTCATGCCGGTTTGTCGGGAAGGTTGCGGTGGGAGAACACCCGACGCCTGCACAGCAATTTCCGCTTGTGGAAGTGCATACTGCGTCCAGTATGCCGCTAGTGGCATCACGTCGACTCGATAAGGGAAATGCAAAGTATTGGAACCTATCCAGTCGCTCAACACGGCCAAGCCCGCCAAAGGCCAGGATGTATGCTTGAATATTTCTTCGAGACCGTCCGACCACGTAAAAGTATGACAACAGTCCTGCAAAAAGAACTCGGCCAGCTCACGAGCGAACATTAGGCTTGCCGCCTGAGCTTCTGAATCAAACTGTGAAGTCACAGTTAGCGGTATCCCGCGGAAAAGTAACTGTGGCGGCGCGCCATGATGTCCCGTAGCTGCTTGCATCCAAGGTAACGAAAGACATTCCCAGTCGTACTTGTCCCCGTCTCCAAAACGCAGCCAGCCTTCTTCCCAACCTTTGGGCCAAATCACTCCCCGCCAGATTAGATTTCCCAAACTGTCGTGACGGCCCGTGTAGTCCTTGGTGCTCCCACGTCCGCGAAGCGTGATAAACAAATCGGGTCGAAGATTTTGGAATCCGTCTGCGAACTTGCCCAAATCGTGGAGCGACAAGAAAAAAGTTATTAGAGATATAAGGCAATGTTCGTCCAGAGCAGTCTCCGCAATCAAGCGTCGACGCATTTGCCCGTCACGTTGCAACAAAACCCTGCCGACCGCCGCAACGTCGAGACTGTGGTAAGCTAAAAGATGGTAGGGGGAACCACTAGGGTTTTGAGGTCGGGCTTTCCCCCAGTAAGAGTAAAAGTCCATTTGTTTCCGCCGCTATAGGGACAACACTACCTCACAGCTTTGTCAGATCAGGTCACGCCGTTATAGATTTTTTGACATCCAAGGTCACGACAGCTTTCGCCGGTTCAAGGTTCAATGTTCCAAGTTCAAGGTTACTAGGCGTTTTAAAGATTCCAGACGTTCCAATCGTTCAAAACGTGCCAGCGGTTCCAGCCCTTCGATACGGCTCCTCGAGCCTACTCAGGTCCGGCGGACTGTTCCAACTCCGTTCGAGCCGTTCAAATAATACTGAAGCCCGTTCCAATCGTTCCAAACGTTCAACCGCTTTGCTCCGTTCAAGTCGTTACAGGCTAAAGCCGGTTCTAAGGTTCAATGTCTAATTCCAAAGCCCCGTTCCAACCGTTCCAAAAGCCTGCCCTGAGTCCTATCGAAGGGTTCCACCGTTCACATCGTTCATGGGATTTCGTTCAGCCAGAATGTGGCCGAGGACGTTTAGCTTTGGCTTTCTCTCTACGGCCATAGCTCTCCCCTTTTTCCCGGACGGCAACCGCGCCGGAAGATTTCACGATGGCCAAGTTTGTAAGGTCCAACGGCTTGCGCGTCGTTCGCTTGCTTGCGTCGAGCACCTCGATGGCAACGATGCGCTTGTCTTTCGCGTAGTCGATGACAACGCCGTCCATTTCCACGGAGTCATCGATGGGAACCTTTGCCAAAAACTCGATGTTTAATAGATCATGCGCGACGTCGTATTCGATCTTCATGGCGCTTTATCCTTCCAGTGTCGTGTTATGTCCGAAGTGAAATACGCCGTAATCACCACATACTTGTCCTCAGTCTCCTCGAAAACAACCCGAAGAAGCTTTCCCGGCGACCGATTGTGCGCCGCTGTTGCGCAACGGAACGACCGCCGTGCCCTTGAACGACCTGATCCGAGTTTCGTAGCGCTTCGCCGATCCATGCCTCGGGAATTCCCCGCCTCTCCATTTTTCTTCTCGCCAGCGGGATTATGTCAATTTCTTTCATCGCATCCTAAACATCTCCATCCAACGCGCCGTGAACGGAAGCCCTCTTATACCACAGACGTTTGTCGAATCATGACGCATGTTTTTGGGTTTTTTCGACAGGTAAACCTAGGGTTTCGCGTAAGACCTCAGCGACTTTCCCAGGTCGTCTTTGATCTCTTTGACTCAGGGGGCCGCGCCGCGCCCACCGCGCGCCACCCGGTTCCAAAAGCCTGCCCTGAGCCCCGTCGAAGGGTTCCAGCCCTTCGATACGGCCCCCTTCGATATGCGCTTCGCGCTACTCAGGAGCCTACTCAGGACTGGCGGACTGTTCCAATCGTTCAACCGCTTTCCTTCGACTTCGCTTCGCTACGCTCAGGACAGGCGCTCCGTTCCAGCCCTTCAAACCGTTCAAGTTCCAACGCGACTAGCGCCGTTTGTAAGCGGCTGCCTTTTCTTCGACCAGAAAGCCAATCTTCCGCTTCTTGGGTTCCGGCGGCGCCATCAACTGCCGGACCGTTGCAAACAGTCTCTTGATATCGGAATCATGCGCGGTGAATTTTGCTCCAACTCGTCCAGCTTGATCATGATCTCTTTATGAAATGCTACGGTGTGACGAAGCCTAATGAATGCTCGGACCACGAATACGCTCATGCGCACGGCATGCGGGCTGTTGAGCACATTGGCCGCCATCATCGCGCCGTGCTCCGTGAAGACATGCGGCAGATACTTGATATTAGGCCTATGCATATCATTCCCCTGACCGCTGCTTCTTGTGGCTGCCGACTCGCTGCCGCGCAACCTGGGGGGCCAAAAGCTGGGTAAGGGGAATAAAGTACATAGGCCTACTTGATATTTTCACCGCGTTTCAAGATCACAGATTGTGATCTTGAAAGAGGGAGCGCCATAGCCTCCTCGCGGGTCAAGCGAAAGGTAAAATCCTCTGGAAATCTCTCCCGATTACGCTTGACGGCCTGGTTGAGCGCGCGAGTCTCGACTCCGTAAATCTTGGCGAGATCGGCCGCGAGTATAACGCGCTGGCCCCTGAGAACGAGGATAGAGCTTTCGATCGGGACGGTTTCACGACCGGTCATAATTTCGATCCTCCCCGCCGGTAAGGATACGGATTAACTCCTGAACCCTTTATCAAGTTCGACATAAACCCCTTTGTCTCCTCATTGCGCTTACCCCCATAGCATTGGCGCTTGACGTAATAGGTCACGCCGTTAGAGATTTTTTGACATCCGAGGTCACGATCTCTTCCGCCCTTCGGGCCGTGCTAGACATTCCAGTCGTTCCAGCCGTGTAAGGGATTACCTTCGGGCAGAATTCCTTCGAGGACGTTTAGCTTTGCCCCTTCCCTTTTCCCCATACTCCTCCCCGCTTTCCCGAACGACGGCCAGGTCGATAAGGTCCTGAAGCTTCCGGGTGGTTCGCTTGCTTGCGTCCAGCACTTCGATGGCGACGATGCGCTTGTCTTTTGCGTAGTCGATAACCACGCCGTCCATCTCCACCGAGTCATCGATGGGAACCTTTGCCAAAAACTCGATGTTTAACAGATCATGCGCGACATCGTATTCGATCTTCATGAGATTCCGCTTCGCTATCTAAGGATCAACCCCGTTCCAATCGTTAAAGCGCTTTCCTTCGACTTCGCTTCGCTGCGGTCTGGGCAGGCGCTCCGGTCAAGTCGTTGAATGCGGTCTAATCGAGTTCTTATCACATCGGCCTTTCGTGATGTGATTATCTTATCACCCCTTGATCCGCTCCCATTCGGCATCAGGGCCGCGCCCCAAGCACCTCACTTTCCGTTTACGTTTCAGATCCGCAAGGGCACGTTGTAAAGTGGGATAGCTGACGCCCGGGCATGCCCGTTTTAAGTCGCCAATGGTGAAACGTCCCGTCATTCGCTCGACCGCCCGCTGGACCATTTCTCTCTTGGCTCCTCGCGCCGAGCTAATCGTGCCGACCCGCAATTCAAATTCGTTGTAGGCCGCCGTCAGCAAACCCAGAAAATAGTTCCACCAGGGGCGCAGGTCATGCTGCGCGTCATGCCACTTGTGAGAACTCTTGAGCAGGGCTTCATAGTAGGTTTCTTTGCTCTCTTCGACGATCCGCTCCAGACTGATGTACCGGCCCACCTCATAACCGGCTTGGTACAGAAGCAAAAGAGTCAGTAGACGGCCAATGCGTCCGTTCCCATCCATAAATGGGTGAACGCACTCGAAATCAAAAACGAACGAGGCGATCAGAAGCAGTGGATCGGCCTTACCCTCTTCCAGGGCATGGTTGAACAAGGCGACGAGCCGCTCCATAAACTGCGGCGTGCCGACTGACGAGACCGGCTGGAAACGCACCACCTGCCGACCGTCAGGAAGAACCTCCAAAATCGCGTTGTCTTTAGTTTTCCATTCTCCGCCGGCTTCCCCGGTAAAGCGGTACATCATCCTGTGCCAGTCGCGAATCAAGTCCGTGGATAAGCGCAGCTTATTGTAATTGGCATGGATCGTCGCCAATACATCTCGGTATCCCGCGACTTCTTGCTCCGAGCGGTCCTTGGGCGTCACCTTCTTCGCAACCAACGCTTCAATCCGGTCCGCCGCCACAGTAATGCCTTCTATGCGGTTTGAAGATTCCGTGCTCTGGACCATGGCGACGCGCCTCAGTGTTTCCAGTATTTCAGGCGATTGTTCGGAGTACAGAACCTGACGACCGCGAAACTCACCGAGGGAACGGACTGCTATGAGAAGAGCATGGGAAAGCGGGGTATCAAACAGATAATTGTGTTCAAAGGATCTCACGATGTTTCCGCCTTATGATTTGCAGGACTCAACCGGCAGTCCTTCGTATACCACATACGTTGGTCGAAACGTGACCTATGTTCTTGGGTTTTTTCGACAGGCAAACCTAGCGTTTCGCGTAAGACCTCAGCGCCTTTTCCAGGTCGTCTTTGATTTCTTTGACCAGGGACGCTGGTTCCAGGACCTTGACGAGCGAGCCGAAGCCTAAGATCCAGGTCTTGATCTCCTTGGTTCCGGCCACTTCGAAGCCGAGTTCCAAGGAGCCGTCTTTGAGCTTTTTGTTTTTCTGGCTCGGATGCCAGCGGCGCTCCAGGAGGTAGCGGGTTAGGGATTTGTGGAAGCGTGCTTTGACCCGGACCAAGTCCTCTCGGAACATGCCGAAGCTGTGGCGCAGATAACTTTCCAGAGAGAATCCAATGGGTGCTGGAAAAGATTCGTCGGTCATCTTGATTTTCTGCATGCGGTCCACGACGAAGGTCCTGATATCTTTCCGCAGGTGGCAGTGGCCGATCAGATAGAGCGTTCCATTACGGAGATGGACGGCGTAGGGGTTAACCTTGCGCTCGCCCGGCGATTGATCTCGCGGGTGATAGAGAAGTTGCAGAACCCTTCGGTCTTCGATGGCTTCCTGAATCACCTCGATGAACTCTCGATAGACGCCATAGTCTTTCTGAGCGGGAATCCCCGAAAGAAAGCTGCCGCGCAGTTCAACCATCTGCCGAAAGAGCGGTTTCGGCAACACTGCCCATACTTTCTCGAAAAGGGACTGTAACGATTCGGAAAGAACGGTTCCCTCCAAAGGCCGGATTGCGTCTTGCGTAAAGTATAAGGACTGGTGTCAGGCTTCATTGTATTGAATTTAATGTACGTGGGAAAATCTCTATGGTCTTCACGAGAACTCGGCCGTTAGGCCCTCCAGCGTCAATGGCACTATGTAGTCTGTGATCAGATCTCGTCGGCCTAACTCACAAACTGTTCAATCGCTGTGGCCATCGCTTCGGGCACTTCGAACACAGGGAGTCGGGTCAGGCGGTCGTATTGACTTATTTGGTAACCTGTCGCGGCAGCCGATCCTCGACCCTGTTTTTAACGGGGGGCTCGGTTAGCCAAGTTATAAATCGGAGATCGCCAATTGGATTCGCAGGTAGCGCTTCGTACATGGAAGCGACTATCGCATTCGTATCACCAGCACGACTAACATCTCTATCACCGATGACATCAACGCCAATTTCACGATTCAATAAAAAGAGATCAGTCATGACGCCCGCCACGCCCAAGTCCTGCAACTCACTGACGCTCGGCGTTGCCGGTGGCTAGCCACGTTTCAGCCGGCACGTTATGCCTTTTGCATACTGAAAAAGACTTGCGCAACGGTTGCCTAAAAGACTCGGTTATCCACATGAAGACGCACATGAGTGCATGTCCTCACATCTCGCAAGTTGTCATTTTTCTTGTGGGTCAAGATATTACGTGAAAGGCCGACAGTATCTTCGAAACCCTAAGTGAAGTTTCGAATCCTGTCGGGCGCACAAGGCTAGATCATGCCCGAACGCTTTTGGACTTGTGAGCGGCGGCAGCGTTGTAGCCGGCCAGGGAACGCCACTGGGCGACCGAGGCGCGTATCTGCTCGGCCATGCGGATTTTTTCTGGCCAGGAGAGGGCCTTGCGGCTCTTTTGCCACCGGGCCTGTCTCGCCAGCAGCTGTTCGATCTCAGTCATTGAGAAACCTCCTTTCAAACCGTCGCCACGCTTCAGCCAGGCCATGCCGCACGGCCAGTCGTTCGATTTCTTCCCGGCTGACACTGTCCGATTCGAGCAGGGCGAGGATTCGCGCGCAGTCCTTGGAGCGACCTACGCTCAGCGCAATCACCGCCAGATAATCCGCGCGCACGACGCGGAATGGAACGCCTTCGAAGTCGGCCGTCTCGGCCTGCTCCATCGCTTCGCGAGTGAGCGGGCTGAAGACGGGCACAAATTGCACCGGCCAAGCTCTGACCTGGATGGCTTCGCCCTCGGGATGATACCCTTTTGCGGCGCAGAACCCGTAAATGCCGCCTAGCGCATCGAGCCGGTCCGGAGATGGCACCGCCACCAGCACGTCGGCATCCAAGGTGGCAACCGGCTCGGTATAGCGCATCTGAGCTGTGGCGCCAAACAGGGCGTAGTTCTGGATCACGCCTGCGGACTGCATCTCATTGAGCAATTGTGCCAGTTCCTTCACCCTCTCAGTCTAACAAGCGACGGCCAGTTTGTCATTCGCTACGTGTCATTACCGGCCTTCTCCCCCCCGTCCCTGTTCGATTCAGGGCCGGTGCCGGGCCGGTGCCTGACATGCCTTAATTGCCTAACTTTCCCCAGCGCAAGAATTTACTTGTACCAGCCGTTCCACCATAATACTGAAGCGCGTTCCAATCGTTCCAAACGTTCAATCGCTGCGCTCCGTTCAAGTCGTTAAAACCAATCAAGATTGGCAAGACCGATTCAACTCTGTGCTCTGTGTGATGAAAAAGAATTCGGATATCTCACCGCGGAGGCGCTGAGGACGCTGAGGGGGACCGTATAAAATTAACTCCGTGTACTCTGTGTCTCTTTGTGAATTCGAACCTATTTGGCCGATTTGATTTCCGCTGCACCTGCTCTCGCTGAGGGCGGTCAAGAGCCGCCGGTTCAAGCCGTTCCACCATAATACTGACGCCCGTTCCAATGATTCGACTAGCTCACCATGAGTGGAATTTCTCGTTCAATCGCATTGCGGAGCCTGAGCGCAGTCGAAAGACGCTGAGGTCGCGAAGAAGGGGGAGTAGAAAGTAACTTCTGTGAACTCTGCCGTTAGATTTCCCTCATCCTTCGATCTCCCTCAGGATGACCCTGAGTCGAACGGTCGAATCACGTCTCTGTGGTGAATAGTCTTTTACAGTAATCCCGGAAGGCCTCTTTTTTCTGTCTTACGTGAGTCGATCGAGCTGTTCGTAAAGCAGGCCGTAGCGCACGCCTTGATCGCTGACGATCACGTCCTCCGTATGAAAGAAAGTCATGATCCTCTCGATCAAGCAAGCGCCGGCGAGAATCACATCCGCCCGCTTGGGCTCCAAGCCGGGAATCTCTTTGCGCTCAGCGACGGTCTTGTTGAGGAAAAGGCGCGCCTGGCGCCGCACTTCGGCCAAAGTCAAACGGCTGCCGTGAACTTCGCTGTGGGAATAGCGCATGAGTTTTTTCTCCACTGCGGCGAGCGTGGTGAAAGTTCCGGCGATGCCGACCAAAGTCAATGAGGAGCCGCTTTTGCGCCAGCGCTCACGGAGGGGCGCGAGTTCTCGATCGATCAGTGCCACCATTCCTTCATATTCTTCGGGCTTCACCGGGTCGGAACGAAGCAGGCGCTCCGTGAGCCGTACCGCGCCAAGATCGACGCTGAGCGCTTCCGCCACGCCCGAATCATTGCCGCGAATGAACTCGGTACTGCCGCCGCCGACATCGATGACCAGCAACTCCCGACCCTCGAGAGGCAATCCTCTTTGCACCGAGAGGAAGGAGTAGGCTGCCTCCTCCTCGCCGCTGATCACGCGAATGTCAAATCCGAGCCGCGCGTTCAGGCGCACGCGCACTTCGCCGCTGTTGTGCGCGTCGCGCAAGGCGCTGGTGCCGACCGCGATGATTTCTTCGACGCCGAGACTCCGGCATTGGCTGAGATAGCCGTCGATAACTTCGGTGCTCCGCCGTTCGCCCGCTGCGCCGATGCGCTTGGTTTGATCGACGCGTTCGCCCAGCCGCGGAATTTCGGCGAGATCCTCCAAGACTCTGAATTGGCCGCCGTCTCCGATCTCGACGATCAGGCAGAGAATGGCGTTGGTGCCGATGTCGATAAACGCGCTGCGCCGTGGGCTCATCGCGCGGCTGCCGTCTCTGCGGCGATCGTCGGCGGGGACTCGGAAGGGTGACCGGCGCCTTCGGCGCCGCGCGCCCATGCGTCCATGTCCGCCAGCGCACGCCGCGCCATCATTTCCTTCTTGGCTTTGCCGCGCAGGGGTAGAGGCAGGGGTGGCAGGAGTCCAAAGTTGACGTTCATCGGTTGAAATCTCTTGCGCTCCGGGTCGGCGATATAGCGCAACAGCGCGCCCAGCGCCGTCGTGGCCGGCGGCACCGCGGGTTGCTGGTTCGCGAGCAAACGCGCCGCGTTGATGCCGGCCAGAAGCCCCGTGGCGGCGGACTCTATGTAGCCCTCCACGCCGGTCATCTGTCCGGCGAAAAACAGCGTCTCCCGGCGGCGCCACTGGAGCGTCGGCTGGAGATGGAGCGGCGCATTGATAAAAGTATTGCGATGCAAACTGCCCAGGCGCACGAACTCGGCCTGATCGAGCCCGGGAATTAGCGCGAACACCCGGCGCTGTTCCGAATAAGTCATCTTGGTTTGAAAGCCGACGAGGTTGTAAAGCGTCCGTTCGCGGTTTTCCTGGCGCAGTTGCACCACCGCGTAGGGCCGTTTGCCGGTGCGTGGATCGCTAAGTCCCACGGCTCGCATGGGACCGAAGGCCAAGGTTTCTTTGCCCCGGTCCGCCATCTCTTCTATCGGCATGCAGCCTTCGAAAGGCACGAAGCGCTCGAATCGATGGGTCGGCACGCGCTCTGCCGCCAATAACGCATCGACGAAGCGAAAATACTCGTCGCGGCCGAGCGGCAGATTTAGGTAATCGTCGCCGTCGCGATCATAGCGCGAGGCCCTGAAGGCGACGTTCATATTCACGCTCTCGGCGGTGACGATGGGCGAGATCGCGTCGTAAAAATAGAGATGCTCTTCGCCCAAAAGAGATATTAAACATTGCGAAAGCGCAGGCGAAGTCAACGGACCCGTGGCAAGGATAACGAGCCCGTTGGGAATGTCCGTGACCTCCTGGCGAAGGATGCGTACATTCGGCAGCGTTTCCATCGCTTCGGTCAATGCGCCGGCGAATTTTTCGCGGTCCACGGCGAGCGCCGTGCCCGCCGGCACGCGATGCGCCTCCGCCGTGCGGATCACCACGGAATCGAGCAGGCGCATTTCCTCTTTCAAGAGACCGGCGGGAGCGGAAAGAACATTCGACCGGAACGAATTGCTGCAAACAAGCTCGCCCAGACTCGCAGTCGCGTGAGCCTCGGTGCGGCGCTGCGGGCGCATTTCATAGAGTTCCACGGCGACGCCCCGGCGCGCGAGCTGCCAGGCCGCTTCCGCGCCCGCCAGCCCGCCGCCCACGATGCGGACAAGATTTTCCATAGACCCTTCGACTAGAGCCCCGGCCTTGGCCGGGGGTGCGTGCTTAGATACTTACCTTGGAAATGTTGAACAGAACGACTCCAACAAATTTTCCGCGCCAGTACAGTGCGACATAAATCCGAAATCCGAATATCGAAATCCGAAACAAACGCTGAAACAGGTGAATCTAAAATCGGGAAAATTCAAAACACCGAATCCGAAAAAAGCTTGTTTGGAGGTTGACTTATTTTGGTCATTTGAATTTGTTTCGAATTTCGGATTTCGTGCTTCGAATATTTGTTTTTGGCGCCCTTTGCGTCGTTGCGCGAGACACGTTTTACCGAACCGTTCTTCATCCGAACATTTCAAATATCTTTGGCTAGGATTTCGCCCCAAGGGCGTGCCGGAAGGTGCCACGCGGTTACCCGTGGGGCTCCACTATTGTTCCACGACCGGAATCGAGTAGCCGCACTCTTTCTTGTAACAGTGGTGCATCTTGCCGGCGCGCTTGGTGATTTTTTCGACCAGAATCGGGCTCGCGCAATCGGGGCAGGGCGTCGGCAAGGGCTTGCCCCAGGAAGCGAACTTGCATTCCGGATAGCGGTCACAGCCGTAGAAGACTTTGCCCCAGCGCGACTTTCTTTCTTTCAGATTGCCCTCTTTGCACTCCGGGCACTTGACGCCGATATCCACCGGCTTTTCCAACGGCTGGATGTTCTTGCATTCAGGGTAACCGCTGCAGCCGAGAAACCTGCCGAACTTGCCCCAGCGCAGCAGCATCGGCCGGCCGCACTGCCCGCAGCTCTCGTTGACTTCCTCTTCAACCACGACCTGAATCGCGCCCGCCTCGTCGCGCTTGAAATTTTTCGTGGTTTTGCACTCGGGATATTGCGGACACGCGAGGAATTCGCCGTTGCGTCCCCACTTGATGACCATCAGGGCGCCGCATTTTTCGCAGGTGATGTCGGTCGGCACCTCCTGGCGCTTGACGTCGCGCATTTCCTTCTCCGCCTTTTTAAGATCCTGGGCGAAGGGGGTGTAGAAGCGCTTCATCGCCTTGGTCCACTTTTCCGTGCCGTCTTCGATCTTGTCCAATTCGTCTTCCATGCTGGCGGTGAACTCGACGTTCAGGATATCGGGAAAGCTTTCGACCAAAAGATCAGTGACCAGAAACCCGAGGTCCGTCGCCACCAGCGACCGGCGCTCGTCCTGCGATACATACTCGCGGTCGAGAATGTTGGAAATAATCGCCGCGTAGGTGGAGGGCCGGCCGATGCCCTTTTCGTCGAGATCTTTGATCAACGACGCCTGGGTGTAACGGGGCGGCGGCTGGGTAAAATGCTGGTGCGGATCCATCGCGAGCAGCCTCAAGGCGTCGCCTTTCCGGAGATCCGGCAGGATACCATCGGTACTCTGGGCTTCATCGCCGTTTTCTTCCTCTTCGCCGTTCGCCGGGGCCGGGCGTTCGTCGCGCCCCTCGATATAGACCCTCATGAAGCCATCAAACTTGATTTGCTGCCCGGTGGCGCGAAATAGCGTTTCCGCGACGGGAATCTCGAAGGCGGTTTGATCGAAGATCGCCGGCACCATCTGGCTGGCGATGAAGCGGTCCCAAATCAAGGAATAGAGTTGAAAAGCGTCGCGCCGTAAAAAGCGCCGCACCCGCCCCGGAGAATATTCCAAAGATGTCGGCCGGATCGCTTCGTGGGCGTCCTGGGCGCCCTTTTTCGAGCGATAGGTGTTGGGGTTTTCCGGCACGTACTCCTTGCCGTATTGACCGTCGATGAACTGGCGCACGGCGCTCAACGCATCGTTGGAAACGCGCGTGGAATCCGTTCGCATGTAAGTGATCAGCCCGACGGAGCCTTCCGCACCCAACTCCACCCCTTCGTAGAGGTGCTGCGCGATTTGCATCGTGCGCTTGGGCTGAAACCCGAGCTTGCGCGCCGCTTCCTGCTGCAGCTTGCTGGTGACGAACGGCGGCGTGGGATAACGGCGCCGCTCTTTTTTTTCGACTTCAGCGATCGTCCAGGAGGCGCCGTCCAGCGACTTGATGATTTCGCCGACGATGGTCTCGTTTTCCAGGCTGAACTTCTTGTTGTCGATCTTTTGCCCGCGCCACTGAACCAACCGGGCCTTGAAGGAGGGCGGCACGCGCCCTTCCAACTGCGCCGTCAGCGACCAGTACTCCTGCGATTGAAAGGCGCGAATCTCTTTTTCCCGCTCGCAGACCAGCCGCACGGCCACCGACTGCACGCGGCCGGCGCTCAGTCCGCGCCGCACCTTGGTCCACAATAATGGACTGATCTTGTAACCGACCAGGCGGTCCAAAATGCGCCGCGCCACCTGCGCGTCGAATTTGTTGCGGTCAAGCTCCTGCGGGTTGGCGATCGCTTCCTGCACCGCCTTTTTGGTGATCTCGTTGATCAGGACCCGGTGCACGCGCTTGCGGCTTTTTCCTACCTGGTCGGCGATATGCCAGGCGATCGCCTCCCCTTCGCGATCGGGGTCGGAAGCGAGATAGATATTTTGCTTGCCCTTGGCGGCTTTCTTAAGCTCCTCGACAACCTTTTTCTTCCCCTGGATCACATGGAAGTCCGGCGCGAAGTTATTTTTCACGTCGACCCCCAACTTGCTCTTCGGCAAATCGACGATATGCCCCACCGACGCCTTGACTTGAAAATCCTTGCCCAGATATTTGCCCAAGGTCTTGGCCTTGGCCGGAGATTCAACGATGACTAGATTTTTCGCTGCCATAAAGCTGGACTCGTTCCTTGAGTATCGTGCACGATGCCGATTTTACCGTTCCGCTCGATATCTTTTTCCGGGAAGCTGCTGAAGATGCCCTTGCAGCTCGAGCTCCAATAAGACCTCCAACACCTTCGGCGGTGGGAAACCGCTGTTTTCAATGACCTCGTCGATCTGCAGCGCGCGCTCTTGCAGCAGAGCGAAAATCCTGCGCGCCGCGTCGCTGGCATTCTGCGGCAACTGCCGCAGCGGCTGATCCACCGCGCCGGCGCCGACTGCCATTTGTGGCGCGATTTCTTCGACGATGTCATTTACGTTTTCGACCAACTTGGCTCCCTGCCGAATCAGCCGGTGCGTGCCGCGGCTGCGGCTCGCGCCCGCTTCGCCTGGCACGGCAAAAACCTCCCGTCCCTGTTCGAGAGCGACGGAGGCGGTGATCAGCGAACCGCTTTTTTCCGTCGCCTCCACGACCACGACGCCGAGCGACAGGCCGCTGATCAAGCGATTGCGCGCGGGAAAATTGAACGCCATAGGCTTCGCGCCGATGGGCTGCTCGGAAACCACCGCGCCGCCTGCAATGATCCGTCGATAGAGCCCGCCATGCTCCGGCGGATAGGCGCGATCGACGCCCGAGCCCAAAACCGCGATGGTTCTGCCGCCGGCGTTCAGCGCGGTCTCGTGAGCCGTGCCGTCGATGCCGCGCGCCATCCCGCTCACCACCGTGAACCCCAACGAGGCGAGACCGCGGGCGAGATCGCGCGCCACCCGGCAGCCGTATTCACTGGCGCTGCGCGAACCGACGATGGCAACCGCTTTGTCATCGTCGGCGCGAAATTCCCCCTTGACGTAAAGAAACGGCGGCGGATCAGGGATCATGCGCAGCCGGCTCGGATAGGCGGGATCCTTGAACGAAACGATCGCGGCTCCCGCATCCTCTATGCGGCGAATTTCTTCGTCGATTTCCTTCCACGCCGAAAAATTTAAGAGTCCGTTGACGACGTCTTTGTCCAATCCCTGAATCTGTTCCAAATCCCGCGCCGACGCGGCGAAGGCCTGGGTGGGATCGGCAAAGCGAGCGGCGAGTTTCTTAAAACTCACGCCCCCCAATCCTTTCACCCGACCGAGCGCGATCCAAAGCGCGCGCTCTTTTCCTGCCGGCGCCGACATCGAACATCTCTCCGTCAAAGATAGGGAAGCCTCAATCATAGTCCTTCGCGTGTTGTCAACCCCGACCCGATCAACGTCCGAGCAGCGGTGACCCTGCGCACGAATCACAGATGATAAGGCAATTTTCCGACGAAGGCTAGAACCAAGCGCTCCCAGGGCGCTAAGCGGCAGGCACGTTGGGTTAAAGAAGCTTTTGTTTTCACGAAAGTTTTTTCCAAATTCAAAAATTTCTTTTTCTGCTCATTGGCGGGCGCAAAACCGCCAAAGTGGCGACGTTTTGGCCAACGCCGCGGCTGGAAAGCATAAACAAGCTCATCGGCCGTTATGATTTTTTTCTTTCCTCGCGCCGCGACCGGAAGACCAGCTTGAGGGGCGAACCTTCCAAGCCGAGACTTTCGCGCAACTGGTGCGCTAGATAGCGCCGATAACTTTCTGCTACTCCATGCGGCCTATTGACGAACAACGTAAACGCCGGCGGGCGGGTCCCGGTTTGTGTCCCATAGTAGAATTTCACCGTCTTCCCTTGCCACAGCGGCGGCGTATGGGCGTGGACGATCCGCTGCAAAGCCTGATTGACGAGCGAGGTTGTGACCTTGCGCTGGTAAATTCTAATGATCCGCGCGGCGGTCTCGAGCATCTTGCCGATACCGTAGCCCGTCGCCGCGGCGATGAAGGCGACCGGCGCGTAATCCAGGAACGAAAGCCGGTAATAGACTTCGGCGCGGTATGCCTGCGTGTCGGCGTCGCCTTGAGCAAGCAAATCCCATTTGTTCACCGCCAGGAGCAAGGCTTTGCCGCGTTCCACCGAGTAACTCAGAATCTGCGCGTCCTGGTCCGTGACTCCTTCGGGGCCGTCGATGACGTGGATGATGAGATCGCCGCGGTCGACGGAGCGGAGCGCGAAGTTGACGCTGAAGCGCTCGACGCGGTCATCGATGCGCGCTTTGCGGCGAATGCCGGCGGTATCGATCAATATGCACGGTTCGCCGTTTAACTCGAACGGCGTATCTAAAGAATCCCGCGTCGTCCCCGGAGTCGCATCGACCACGGCGCGCTCGAAGCCGAGCAGGCGATTGATCAAGGTCGATTTGCCGACGTTGGGACGGCCGACGACGGAGACGCGCAACGGCTCGCGCTCTTCGGCGCCGCCCTCCGTATCGTCATCGAACGGCTGGGGAAAGCGCTGGACCAGGTCGTCCATGAGGTCGGAGATTCCGAGCCCATGCTCGGCGGAAATCGCGTAGAGCGGATCGAGGCCGAGGGTGTAGAATTCATAGAGGTTGTCGCCCCGCCGCCTGGAATCGAGCTTGTTCACCGCGAAGAATACCGTTTTGCCGACCTTGCGGAGCGCGTCCACGACCTCGCGATCCAGCGGGTTGAGCCCGTTCTTGCCGTCGAAAAGAAACAGCACGACGTCGGCCTCTTCCACGGCGCGCCGGCTCTGTTCCTGCACGCGCTCGCCGAGATCGTTGCCGGTCTCGGAATCGAGGCCGCCGGTGTCGACGAGCCAATATCTGCGCCCCGCCCATTCGGCTTCGGCGTAATTTCGGTCCCGGGTGACCCCGGGATGATCGTCGACGATCGCCTTGCGCTCGCCGATCAACCGGTTGAACAATGTCGATTTGCCGACGTTGGGGCGCCCGACAATGGCGAGCACCGGCAGCTTGCGCTCCGGTGGCAAATTTAGTGGAACCGGCACGGCCATTTCACAACCCCATTTCCCGCAACGCATTCGGGTCCCGCGTCCAGCCTTCGTCAACCCGAATAAAAAGCTCCAAAAAAATCTTGCAACCGAGCAGCGCCTCCAGCTCTTCGCGCGCCTGGGTGCCGATCTCCTTGAGCATCGCTCCGCGCTTGCCGATCAAAATGCCCTTGTGGGAATCCCGATCAGTGTGAACCGTCGCTTTGATGACGATTAGGTTCTTCTCTTCCTTTTCGGTGAACTCGTCGATGGTCACCGCCACGCCGTAGGGGATCTCTTCGCGGGTCAATAGAAAAATCTTCTCGCGAATGATCTCCGAGGCGAGGAACCGCTCGGACTGGTCGGTGTATTCTCCTTCGGGAAACAACTTCGGCCCTTCGGGCAGCCCCTTCTCGATCAGCTCGAGCACCAGCGGCAGGTTGTCGCCCTTGAGCGCGCTGATCGGCACGATTTCCTTTCCCGGCAGCATTTCCGAACAGCGCTGGATCAGCGGCAGCAGTTTTCCCTTGGAGACCAGATCGATTTTATTCAGCAGAACCAAGACCGGATTCGCGACCGCCGCCAGCGTCTCGGCGATCCTTTCATCTTCCGGCCCGATGCGTTCCTGCGCGGCGAGCAGCCAAAGCACGCCATCGACTTCGTGCAGCGTGGCCAGCGCGACATCCACCATGCGCCGGTTGATCAGCGAGCGCGCCTGGTGAATACCCGGCGTATCGAGGAAAATCATCTGCGAGGTCTCGGTGGTCCGGATGCCGGTCACGCGGTTACGCGTGGTCTGCGGCTTGGGGCTGACGATGGCGACTTTCTCCCCGAGCAGCCGGTTCAGCAACGTCGACTTGCCGACGTTGGGGCGGCCCACGATCGCAATGGTGCCGGAGCGAAACGGCAGCGGTTGTTTTTCCTTGTTCTGGTCTTGTGTCTCTGGCATAAAATCGATGCAGCATTATGACATTCTTGACCGGCCGTTCAAGGTGGAGCCCCAGGGGCAAGCCCGTGGCACCTTCCATGACCCCCGTGGAGCGGAATCCCGAGCGAGACATCCCGGCCAAGGGCGGGGGGATCGAGTCAAAGGGTCGATATCCGGGAAATCGCTTCGAGATCGCTGAAACATGCCGCTACGACTGACGCCGTTGCTGCAAAAGCGGCTCACGCTTCGCGCTCAGGCCATGATCGAGAGTTCGCTTGCCTATTTCCCGGAGCTTGACGGCAAAACCATCACCGTCGGTTACACGCGCAAGCACCTCGGCAGCGCAACGGTCGTCTATCGCAAGGGGATTGTTTCTCAGCTCGTCATCCGGCTCAAGGTGCGCAAATTGAGTTATCAAACCATCGGCCACGAGCTCACGCATCTGGTTCAAGGCTTGGCGGGCGGCGACCGGCGCGCCGCTTCGCCGGTGCGCGGAGAACACATCCCGTCCGGCGAAAAGCAGTGCGACATCTGGACGCTGGCCCGGGATAGAATTTTCTGCGACGACGCGCCGACCTATATTCGCATGCCGCGGGTCATGCGCGAACGCTGGCCCGCTTACGCCGAAGCCGTCCGCGATCTCTGTATCGCCGCGATCGAGAAAAGAAAGAGCCACCGCCTCTACATCCGCTGGCTCGAAGCGGAAATCCGCCGCCTGCCGCAGCGCTCGCCGGAAAAGATTTCGCCCGAGCAGCTAGAACTCCCCTTCGGCCAAGGCTAGGATCAACTACGATAATTTCAGGCTCGCGCGAATTTCCCGGGAGTCGAAAACTCTTGGATTCGGATATGCCTCGCGCCAAGACGCCAGTGTAACAATATCCGAAATCCGAATATCGAAATCCGAAACAAAGAGGCGGCCAAACAAATCCAAGATAGGAGAAAATTCAAAACTCCGAATCCGAAACGAGTTTGTTTGGAAACTTGGGGTTTTGGTCATTTGAATTTGTTTCGAATTTCGTGCTTTTTATTTCGCACTTCGGTCCGCGGAGCCGCGCTTCGTTCCTATCCAAGCTTGTTTGATCGGCCGACAGTCAAGCAACCGACTCAGTTCGCCATCGACCGGCGGGGCCATGCCCGCCATACCAGATCGCCAAGAAACAAAAATAAACCGAGGCCCGAGAGCGGCCACCAGGTTTCTTTTGCCAGCGTGCCTTTGCCCGGCGTCGGAGTATAAAGCCGTTGGATGCCGTCTTCGATCCTGTCGGGGTCAAGCATCTGCCCGCCGGTTTCTTCGGCGAGGCGGCTGAGCAAGGAGAGATTGGGCTTCAATTCCCGGTACTCCTTGGGGTAGGGAACGATATACGGAACCGTGGCCACGGTGAGCGGCGCCTCTCCGCCTGCGCCGTCGGCAAACAACGTCAGGAAGTGAATGCCGCGTTGCGACGGGGTAAATCTGCTCTCGTAGCGGCCCGGCGCGGTTTGCTGAAACGTTTGCTCCTGCGTCGCCTTATTCGGCGCCGCGATGTTGCTCTTGAGCCGCAGGTGATTCAAAAATTTTCCATCCTGCGTGACGAAGTCCGCGATGACTTTCACCTGCTCGCCCTCGGGCTTCAATTCGGCGCGCATTCTCGATTCTAAAAACTTGCGCATCGCGTCGCGCGCCAACTGGCTCGCCCACTGCGGGAATCGCGGCCACGCCACCCAGTCCTTTCCCCACCGCCCGCTCAAATCGGAAGTAAACGCGCTCACGCGACCGAGACCATAGCGCCAGGAGACCAAGAGCGGGTCTTTGTCCGCTTTCATGAGCAGCTCGGCGCGTGGCTTTGGATAGGTGAGCACATAGCCTCGCAGCGAGGGCAGGCCGCTTTGCGGGATGCCTCTAAGCGGCCCCACTGGCGCGACAATGCTCGGCACCAACGACTTTTCGATCAACAAATCGCGGGATATCAGCAGGGTTTCGGTAGTAAATATTTGCGGTACCGTCTGGGGATCCAGGGCGACGTAACCCCGCCCTTTGCCGTTCTTGGCGATGTCCGCCATCAACTGCACGTCGGCATCGCTGCCCACCGAAACCGTGGAGACCGTAATGCCGTCGCGCGCCATTTTCGTCACCAGCGTATAAAAATCCGCTTTATCGGTGAGGCCGTCCGACAAGACCAACACATGCTTGATCGCCGCCTGCTTGGTCGCGATGACGCGATGGGCTTCGACCATGGCCTTATAGAGATCGGTACCGCCGTCGGATTGAAGCCCGGCCAGCCGCTCCGATATCCATTCTCCTTTGCCCACTTGACGAAACGGCAAGACCCAATCCCAAGCGGCGTCGAAACCGAGGATGCCCACCTGGTCCGTCGGGTTCATGATATCCGCCGCCGCCATCGCCGCAGCCTTGGCGAGATCGAGCTTCGTGCTACCTTCCGGGCCGGCCCCCATGCTGCCCGACTTGTCGAGCACGAAAAGCAGCGCCACATGGGGCAGGTCCAGTCGCGCCGGCGGGCGCATGTCGACGGGGAGCACGCGCTCGAGCGGCGTGCGGTAGTAGCCGCCGGCGCCGTAGCTCTGCGAGCCGCCGATCACCAGCAGGCCGCCGCCGAGATCGCGCACGTACCGCTCGATGTTTTCCATCTTGGCATAGGAGAGCTGAAAGGCCGCCACGTTGTCGAGAACCAACAAGTCAAACGACGCAAGCTCCGGCAGCGAGAGCGCGTGGACCTGCGGTTCCGAGACCACCACCGAGTAACCTTGAACCCGCAGGACGTCAGCGAGGAAGCGCTGGCTGTCTTTTTGCGCGGACAGGAGCAACACCCGCGGCGGCCCTTTGACCTCGACGACGCCCTCAAGCAGGTTGTTTTCCGCCAGCGTATCGTCGCTCGACTCCACCACCAGCTCATAGCTATGGCTGCCGCGCTCGGTCAGGCTGTCTTTGAAGCTCACGGAATTCGTGCCCGGCTTTAACTGAATCTCCTGCTCGCGGTGAAGCATTCCGTCGCGCAGCAGTTTGAGCCGCGCCGGGGCATCGCGCAGGCTTTCGACGGCGCCGCGGATCTCGAAGCCCTCGGCGCTGTCCACCTGCCGCGGCAAATGGAGGTCGCTAAGGTAGATCTCGTTTTTGCCGCGCGCGAGGCTCACGGGCAGCGTCCAGACTTGAGCGCCCTGGGCGCGGATGAGCGGGACGACCCGCGCGGTTTCGCCGCGATTTTCGTTGCCGTCGGAAATCAAAAGAATCTTACTCTGGCGCCCCTCGCCCAACTGCGCCAGGGCGGCTTGGAGCGCCGCCTGAATATCGGTTTCCTCGCGCTCCACGCGCGACGAGAAATCGGCCATGGGAAAATCCCGGCGCGGCAGAAATTCCCACTCCGGCGCGCGCCCGAAGGCGAGCAGCCCGGTGCGCGTATCCGCTTTGTTGAAACCCCTGGCAGCCTCGAGCACGTCGCGGGCCTTCTCGCGCCCTTCCTGTCCGACGCTACGTGACAAATCAACGCCGAGTACCACATCTAGGGCGTTGGTCGCTTGAAAAATCTTTGGGTTTACCAGCGCGAGGGCCAGCGCCGCCAGCGCCACTCCCCGAATCGCTATGGGGTAGACAGGGATTCCCGCGCGCCAGGCGAGGAAAAGTTCCAGCCCGAGCAAGACGAGCACGCAACCGAGCAGAACCGGCCAGAGTGAATAACCGGATTCCACGAGCGCAGCAGCGTCAGGGCTTTTTTTCTCCGCAGAAACCGCCCCCGCGCGCGGCCGGATCTCGGACTCGGCTTCATCGAAAAGATTGACCGCGAAGCGCCCTTCTCTGCCGGCGCTCTTGGTGCGGTAGAAGCCAGCTTCCACAGTTTCCGCGAATACCAGCGGGTTGGCTGCGCTCTTTAAAATTTCTTTCTTTCCTCCGGGAGTGACGATTTCCAGGTCGTTATCGTGCGCCGCTAAACGCAGGAGAAACGGCATTCCCGCCTGCACACTTTGCGCCGGGAACTCAACGCGCTGGGGCTGGAACCACTCCAAGGCGTTGTGGACCAGCACCGGGAAAGCGATACGAAGCGGCAGGTCCGAAGCCATCAGATCGAAGCCGATGACGAGTGCGCGGAGCGGGCCGTTTTCCAAAGCGAACAGCAGCGGATGGCCGGCGGAGCGCAGCAAAACGGTGCCTGCGCCCGTCGTTCCCAATCGCAGCGCCTCCTGCACGTGGAGGTCGCCGAGACTCAACCCCTCCGTGACCGGATGCTTCGTTGTCGGGGCGGTAATTCGGGGGTTGCGGATCGCGCCCTGGAGCTTGAGCGGTAAATTCGGCGCGACGGTATTGATCAAAATATAATTTCCGCGCGTGAGGGCGGGAACCGGTACCCGGTCGAAGATCACGGCGTCGTACGGTTCCTGCGGCGGCGACACGCCTGCATCCCAGCGCGGCGCGCTGGTCAATTGAACGTTGGGAAAAAAGCGCAGCAGATTACTCAAGAAGGGATTGCCGGGACCGACGTAGAGGAGCCGCACGGCGGGCGCGTCGCTCACGGCCAGGTAGGCTTGATTGTCGGTGGCGAAATCGTCGGCGATTTCCAGGCGCGCGACCAAGGCACCGGTGAGAGTTCCCTCGAACGGGTAGATCAAGACCTTGCGGCCGTCGGGCTCGAGTTCGATGACCTCGCGGGCGAGCTCCTTTTCTCCGAGCGTGAGCGTCAGTGGTACGCGCGCGGCCTTCGCGGTGAAATTCTTCACGTGCACCATCACTTCGACCGGCGCCGGACGATCGGGATGGCGCCTGACCTCGAAGGCGACGATGCCGACGTTCTCGGTTCCGCCCTCGACTTTGACGAAGCGCAGATGGGCGGCCGGGTGCGTGAATTCTTCGGCCCCCGCAAACGCGCCGTCGCTGATCACCACGACGCGATCCGAGCTGCCGCGCTTGAGAAAGGCGTGCGCGAGAAGGATCGCGTCATTAACCCGCACCGGCGCGTCTGTGGCCGCAAGATTGCGTCCGGCCTCCCGGAGTCTCGCCTTGTCCGCAGTGAGCGGCACGATCAGCCGCGCCTGGGGGCCGGCGCCGATAAGCATTATTTTTCTCCCCGAGGGCGAGGCATCAACCAAGGAAAGAAATTCTCTGCGGGCGGCCTCGAAGCGCGTTACGGATTTCCCCTTGGCTTTCATACTGGCGCTCAAATCGACGACCACCACGGTATCGCCGGCGCTCCCGCCGAAATAGAGCAACGAAGGGTCCGCCAGCGCCGCGATCAGAATCGCCGCCGCGATGAGCTGTAATAGAAGAAGTAGATTTTTTCGCAGCAGCCAGCCGAGCCGGGTCGCCAGTGGGCGCTCCTTCAGAACGCGCTCCCAGATAAACAGCGCCGTGGTGTTGATCTTGATCCCTCTGGGTTTCAGACTATGGAGAAAGAAGATGAGCGGAATCGCCCCGACGGCAAGCAGCAAAGCATATGGCGCGCCCCAAAGCATGGCTCACGACACGCTGCCGATCTGGCGCAGCGTCTTGAGAACAAATTCGTCGAACGGCACCGCCGTGGCGGTGCGCAGGTAGTCGATTCCCCGGCTGGCGCAAACCGTCTCGATCGCGCTGAAATAACTCGCCAGCTCTTCTCGGTAGCGGCGCAGCAATTCCCCCTCCAGAAAAAACCGGCGTTCCCGCCCGCTTTCCACGTCGCTCAGCAGGATATCACCCGCTAATTTCGGACTGATCTCCTGCTCATCGACGATATGAATGACCAGGAGCTGATATCTTTGGGTCGCAAGCTCCTCCAGGCCGGCGCGCCAGCCGGCCGGCTCGAATAAATCGCTGACGATGACGACCAGGCCGGGATGAGGAAACAGCTTGGTAAAGGAATGGATAGCCGCGCGCAGATCGGTCTCCCCGCTACAGGTAAGCTTGCCCAGAAAGTCGAACAGATTGAGAATCTGCTTTCGTCCCCGCCCTAGTGTAAGCGGCGCGCGTAAAGCGGTTGTAAAAGACGCGCCGCCGACTCGGTCCAAGTTTTTTAGGCCGACGTAGCCCAATGCCGCGGCAACTCTCTTGGCGTAATCGATTTTCGGCGGCGATCCCTCGCCCATCGAACCGCTGGTATCGACCAGCAGGTAAACGTTCATCTCCTCTTCGGCGGTAAAAACTTTCAGCAACAGCCTTTCCAGTCGACGGTAGACGTTCCAGTCGACGTAGCGCAGATCGTCGCCCTTTTGATAGCGGCGGTAATCGGCGAATTCGAGGCTGAAGCCCTTGCGCGACGCCGGATGCTCGCCCTTGGCCCCGGCCCAGCTCAAGCGTTTGGCGATCAGGCGCAGCCGCTCGAGCTTTTTGAGAAATTCGGAGTCGAAGAAAGTTTCGGGTTTCGAGTTTAAGGTTTCGAGTTCAGAGTGACGCATCGGCTGAATTCTACCTAGTGTACTTTTGTCATCCCGAACCCTTCGGCTTTGCTCAGGGTAAACTCCGCGATGGATCTTTAACCGCCACCGGTCTACCACCCGGCGCACCCGGTTTATTGGCAGTTTAAGCGAATCACCCCGCGCGGTTTTCAACCCGAAACTCGGAACCCGAAACTCGAAACTCATTATTCGATCCTACGGCACTTCGGCAACCCGCTCTAAGACTTCGGCGAGAATTGTTTCCGCGCCGATCCCCTCGGCGTCGGCTTCGAGATTGAGAATCAGGCGATGGCGCAGGCTCGGCGCCACCATGACGCGAATGTCCTCGAACGAAACATTGGGCCGCCCCTGAAGCAACGCCCGCGCCTTGGCCGCCAGGATCAGGCTTTGCAAGCCTCGCGGGCTGGAGCCGTAGAGCACAAACTTCTGGGCCGATATGGCCCCGTTACCCTTCGCTTCGCCTGCGTGCGTGCCCATCACGATCCTGACTGCGTAGTCTTTGACGACTTCCGCCAGGGGCACGTCTCGGACCCACTGCCTGATCTGCATGATGCCCGCGGCGTCCAGCACGTCGTGCGGTGGGGCGGGCGGCGCGGCGGTGGTCAGATCGGCGATTCGGCCCAGCTCCTCACGGCTGGGATATTGAAGCAGGAGCTTGAAAAAAAACCGGTCCACCTGCGCTTCGGGCAGCGGATAGGTCCCTTCCATCTCGATGGGGTTCTGCGTGGCCAGCACCATGAAGGGATTTTCCAGCCGGTGCACCTTGCCGCCGACGGTGACGCTCTGCTCCTGCATCGCCTCGAGCATGGCTGATTGGGTCTTCGGCGTGGCGCGGTTGATTTCGTCGGCGAGCACGATATGCGCGAACACCGGGCCGCGCTGGAATTCGAAGATTTTCCGGCCGGAGGGATCGTCGCTGAGCACGTTGGTACCGGTGATATCCGCCGGCATCAGGTCGGGGGTGAACTGGATGCGCGAGAAGCTGAGACTGAGAATTTCTCCGAGGCTGCGCACCATCAGCGTCTTGCCCAGGCCGGGCACGCCCTCGAGCAAACAGTGGCCGCCGCAGACCAGGGCGATAAAGACCTGCTTGATCAGTTCGTCGTGGCCGACGATGAAGCGCGCCATTTCGGCTCTCAATTCCTCGAAGGCGCGGCGCGCGCTCTGCATGCGTTGTTCGATGTCCGTCACGGATTCCATGGTGTCGCTCCTGAAGCAGTGGCCAGTTGTCAGTCGTCAGTCGTCAGTTGTCAGTGGAACATCTCCGGAGCCTTTCTGACAACTAGCCACTGATAACTGACAACTTATCTTTTCCCCTCGCTCTGTCCCAGCGACATAAAGTAATTCTTAATCGTTTCCTTCAGCGCCTCCGGCACGCGCTCGCTGTTGAGCTCCGCTTCCGCCTGGCGCCGGTAGGTGGCGATGACTTCTTCTTGTGAAAGCTCGCTCTTGCCGGGCGCCGGCTTGCCCTTAAAGACAACGCCGCTGCTCTCGCCCTCGCCAAGCGCCCCTTGGACGCGGGCCGGCGCTCCGGCCGGAAATTCCGGCAGCGACTGGAACCCCTCGTCTTTTTTCCCCGGCTCTTTGCCGGGCAGATTACTATTCGTCCGCATCTTCTCGCCATCGTCGGAGCCGTCCTGTTCCCTGCCCGCCGGCGCGCGCACGCTATGCTCGCCTTTCTCCCCCTGGCCTTGCTTCATCAGTTGCTCGAGAAATTGTTGCGCTTCCAGCAGGGTGCGCCGGTCGAGCTCGCCGGTGGCCTGTTTATCCAATCGGTCGAGAAAAGATTGGAGCGCATTTTGACTAAGCTGTTGTCCCGCCTGGTTTTCTTTGTCGAATTGCCGTTTGAGCTGTGGCATGCCGGCAAGCCGGTCGAGCCATTGTTGCGCTAGTTTTTCTTCTGGGTTGGCGGCCTCTGGAAATTTCAAAAGCTCCCGCGCCGCTTCTAACTCGGCCTTGAGGTCGCGCAGGCTCTGCCGGCTCTCGCCGGCCGAGAGCGAAGTTTGCTCGGCGGGCGATTTTCTCATCGCTTCGACCTTTCGGCTCGCCGCCGCCAAGTCTTTCGTGAATTGATCATCCGCCGCTTTCGCATCAATGTTTTTTTGCGCTACCTTTTCCAATTCTTTGCCCAGCCCCAGGCTTTCCCGCAGCCCCTCGCTCTTGGCTCTCTCCTGAAGCTCGCGGGAATATTCGCGGAGCTTGAGCGCCGTGGTCATCGTCGCCGACGGCGGAGCCCCGCCATCGAACTGTCGGTCAATCTCGAACCCCATGAGCGCGAACCAAAGAACCAACAGGGGAAGCGCGACAATGTGATGCCATTGCCAGCGCCGCCGAAACAACGCTGCCGGATCGAGGGCCTTGAGTTTCTCCGCCGCCTGCTTGAGAACCAATTGCGCCGCGGGCCGGGAATCCTTACGCTCGATTAGCTCCCACGCCGTGATCGCCCGCTCCTCGAGGCGCAGCGTCTGGTCGACGCGCGCCAGCGCCCGCGCGGAGTCCTCCCTGCGCCAGCGTCGCTTGAAGAAAAGAACCGGCGCCAGCAGCATAAACAAGACGATGGGGATCATCCAGCGGCTCCCAGGGGCGCGCAAAAAAGCATAAAATGGTAGCGCGAGCAGCGCCGCCGCCAGCGCATAGCTGGATGCCGTCGCGCAGACTTGCTCCCGCCGTTTGCGCCGCTCCCAGCGCAGCAGCGCGGAGAATTTCTTGACAAGAATTTCCGCTTCGGGGCTCAACTCCTCGATTCCCTTCTGAGCGCCCAGCGATGGGCCGCCAGTCCGGTGGCGCCGACCAGCAAGTGGAAGGCGAAATGAACCGTGGTGGCGGACCATTTCGAGCCGGCGACGACGAGGGGCGCCAACTCCTGCCGGCTCAAAACGGCCAGCAAAAAGGCCACCGGGTTGAGCGGCAAATAAAACAACGCCGAGACAAAAACCAGACAGAAAAAGAAACAGCGGATAAATACCTGGCGGCTCTCGTCGCGCCGCTCCCATAGAACCAACGTGACCAATCCCCAAACGCCGTAGCAGAGCGCATAGAACCAAAGAAGCAAAAAAGTGACGGCGACGCTTGAGAGCGGCGTGCGCGCGATCGCCCCCGCCCAGATCAAGAGCGGCAAGCAGAGCAACAACGACAGCCCGACGTGTAGCGATAGAAACGCCAGTTGCGCCTTCTCCACCGACCCGGGCGAAATCCCCTGTTCGCGCATCCAGCGAAACACCGGCCTAAAGCGCCAGGGCGCGAACTCCTGGTTGGCGACCCGCAGCGCGAAATAGACGATCAGCAGCAGCGCGGTCACCGCGGAGACCCTGAACAGGCTCGCCGAGCCGCTCCACATCTGGGTATCGAGCGACGGCAAGTAGAGCGACAAAAACTCCACCGGCGCGAGCATGACCAATAGATAAAAGTAAGAGGCAAATCCATGACCCTCGCCGTAAAAAACTTCGATGCTCTCGCGCCAAACCGGATTGTCCCTCATTCGTCCTCCGCTCCCCCGAGGGGCAAGATCGCGCGGAAAAGCGTGTAATCGTGAACCCGGATGCGCGGGTCATCGATGCGCACGCGCCGCTCGGGGTCCTTCACCCAACCGAAGAAAACCGCCGCGCTGCCGCTCCAGGGCGCCGCGGCGCTGCCGCGGGGAAAAAACGACGAATGGAAAAGGATCTCGCGCGTCTTGTCTGCAAACGTTACGTCGCGAAAGTTGTTCGCCTCGGCGCGGCTCAGGTTCGTTTCATCCTGGATCTTGGCGCGCGCCAATGAAAATACCCGGTTCCAGCTCGAACCGCGCGGGATATCGCCCAATGGATAACGCTGGCCGGGCACGACAAGCCAGCAATCGGTCAAGTCTTTCGCGCTCTGGTTGTTGACCTGCACACGCAATTGTTCGCCCTCGGCCGCCAATTCCGCGCGCAACGGAAAGCGCTCCACCGCGCGCAAATGAAACAACCGATAGTCCCACTCCCGCAGCGGCAACTGGTAGCGGCTCGCGCCGCCGCCCTCTTGCAGCACCACCGCCGGTTCGGGCGCCTCCCGAGAACGGCTGGCAACGGGAGTCAGCTCCAGCCAGCCGCGCTCCATCTGCATGTGGTAGGCGCGAATCTGCGTCGAGAATAGAGCAAGGTTCGACTGCGCCTCGACGTAACCGTCGGCGCTGCTCTCGATCACCGTAGCGGCGAGCAGCACGCCGTCGGGAATATTGCCGCCACGGCTGAAAAGCAGATAGCCCGCGATACTGGAGAGCGCGACCCAGGCAGCGCAGCCGGTGAAAAGAATCCACGCCTGCAAGCGCCGGCGCTGCCAGAGCCAGGTAACGACGCCGAGGCCGATCGAATAGCCGACCATGGCGAGAAACAGCGAGCGGTTCGGCACGTAAACCGAAATAAACGAGGGGCTTAAGACGAGCTGGGAAAAAATCCCGTCGTCCCACTGGGTGCGCGGCGATGAATCGTCGCCGGGAACGGGCGCGAGAAGATTTTGCAAAAGCCCCGGCAGCCCCTTCCACCGCGACAGCGGCGGCCGCCCGACATCTATGGCCAAATAGGTCACGCGCCCCTTGCCCCGGCTGGCCTCGACCCATACGGGAATCCCCTGCGAGTCGGCGAGCACTTTTCCCCCGACCACCGTCGAGGCCTGGGCCCAGACATCGGCGATGGGTGCCTCCCGCTCATTTTTCCCCAGGCTCGGGACGAAAGAGATTCTTTTCGCTCCGGTGACGCGCACGGGCAGAAATCGCCCTATCGCCGGCTCTTGATAGAGGGCGTAATTCAAGCTGCCGAGAATTACCATCCGGCCGCCCGCGCTCAGCCAGGTGTCGAGGGCGAGGAGTTGGGAGCGGGACAGCTCGCGCATCGACGCCTCGTAGAGAATCAAGTGCGACACGCCGAGCAATGCCCTGGGGTCCGACGGCAGCTCGGCCAAGGTCATGGCGACCAACCGGTTCGACGCGAGTGATCCCTGGGCAATGGGCGAAATGGCAAGGCCCTCGCTGACCAGCAGCATCACCGGGGCCGGGGAAAAGTAACGACGCAGATCGAGTTCACGGCTCGCCCGGGTGCTGGGACCGACAAACGTGATGACCAGCGGCCGGCTGATAAAATCAGGCTCGATGGTAAGCTGGATGGTTTTGCGCGATTGGGCGGGGAGAAAAATTTCTTTGCGATAAAGAAGCGGATAGGGGCTGCCGCCTTTGGTCGCTCCGCCTCTCCACACTTGGACCTCCAGCGCTCCCTCGACGGGCCGCCCGGAGTTGCTGAGCTCGACCTCCAGCGGAAACGGCCGGCCGAGCTGAAACACGCCATGAAAGCCGACGCGCGGCTCGATGAGAATCTCCGCCCCGCCTTGGCCCGCAGATAATAGGATGACGAGCAAAACGAAACAGGATGTGAAGCCCGACGGGCAAGCCCGTGGCCCCTTCCGGCGCGCCCGTGGGGCGGAATCCTGAGCAAGAGCCCCCGGCCAAGGCCGGGGCTCGAGTCGAAGGGCCGCTTCCAAGCGGAATCCGGTAGAAAAATGCGTGATGCAAAGATTACGACCCGGCGCGCCCGGGCGCAACTTGCGCAACCGAGTTGGAAAAGCAGCAGCCTTTGCGGCTGAAAAGGACATGATTCCTTTCCAGTAAGGCCCGCCCGACCCAAGCGAAAATCCTATTCGACGTACTCGACGCTCAGAATCTCGAAGGAACGGACGCCCGTGGGGGTGCGGACCTCGACCTCATCTCCCTCGCGCTTGCCGATCAGCGCCCGCGCGATCGGAGAGCTTATGGAAATCTTGCCGTTCTTCGGCTCCGCCTCATGGTCCCCGACGATCTGATATATCACCTTATCACCGGTATCACCATCCGTTAATGCCACTGTGGCGCCGAACACCACTTTGTCCCCGGAGAGCTTGGAAATCTCGATGACCTGCGCCCGCGCCAGCTTGTCTTCGGTTTCACGAATCTGCACGTCCAGCAGCGACTGCCGCTCCTTCGCCGCGTGGAACTCGGCGTTCTCGGAGAGATCGCCGTGGCCCCTCGCTTCTTCGATCTCGCGCATGTTCTTGGGACGCTCGACGCTCTTCAGCCGCTTCAACTCGTCCACCAGAAATTGGTATCCTTTGCTGGTCATCGGGACGCTTGCGTCTGCCATTGGCTCCACTCCTGGACAAAATAAAAACCCCTCGGAATCGCTCCCGAGAGGCCTTCAAAAATTCCCTGCCTTCCCCGGCTGTCTAAATCAATAATTAGTGTATCATCAAGCGCCGATAAATCAAACGATTTCTTTCGCGACCCGAAGGCTCACGGTGTGATCGTGATCTTGCGCGAGCGCAGGTTATTCGTCTCGTTGGTTTCCGTGACTGCCACATCCCCGTCCGCCACGGCGAGCACGAAGTAAACTCCGGGCGCAGTGGCAAGCGGAATCGTCACCATCGTCGTACCGGCGCTTTTCGCTTTGGCCGCCAGCGCCGGGACGGCTCTGCCGAGGACAAGCGGATCGAGGGGCACGTCGCCGCCGTCGAAGAGCACGTCCGCGGAGAGATAAAACCTTGTCGTCGTCGCCCCGGCCGAAACCGGCGCCTTGTTGTTGGTGGTGTCCTGAACGAGGATACTCGAACCCGCAGCGGCGGTGCCGGGAGCTTTCAGCGCGCTGACGGTAAAATCGGGCAGCGTCACTTGGAGCCGTCGGCTCTTTTTATTATTCTCTTGCGTCTCCGTCACAGCATTGTCGGCATCGGCCACGCCGATCAAAAAGTATTTGCCGAGGGTAGTGGCGAGCGGAATCGTCACCGTCGTCGAACCGGAGCTGCTATCCAAATCGGAACTGCTATCTTTAGCCACCAGCGGGCCGATCGCTCTGCTGGACAAGAAAGTATCTGTTGCCGGGTCGAATTTCGCATCCGTGGACAGATAGAACCGAGTCACAGAAGCCCCCGCGTCGATCTTCCCGATATTCATCGTCGTATCGTCGATCACGATATCGGACCCCGGAATCGCCGCAGCGATGGCTTGAAGCTTTTTCACGATGAGATTCGCCAGCGTCGCCACCGTGCGCTCCGTAGCCGTATTATCTCTGATGTCGGGATCCGCCTGATCGGCGGCCACGCTGACGGTATTGACGAGCGTCCCCTTCGCCGTGGTTGTGACCACGATGGTAACCGTCGCGCTGGCCCCGTTGATCAATCCCCCCAGATCGCAATCCACGGTCGCAGTCACAACGCAGCTGCCGGCGCTGGGCGTCGCCGAAACCAATATTACGGTGGCTGGCAAGGTATCCGTCACGACGACGCCGGTTGCGTCGTTAGGACCATTATTCTTTACCGTAACCGTGTAAGTCAGGGGATCCAGGGGATCGCCGGCTCTGACCGGATCAGGCGAATCGGTCTGAGTGACGCTCAAGTCGGCGCATACGGCACTGCAAATCTTCGCCACGAAGGCGTCAACTGCACCGTTTTGCGTTAAGTCGGGACCGATCTTTTCCGGAAAGGTAGTTTCACTGGAATTCGTTTCGCCGACAACATAGACGTCCGCGTTGGCATCCAGGGCGATTCCCTTGCCGCGATCGTCTCCTGACCCGCCCAGGTACGTCGCGTAGAGCAATGCCGTGCCGGCGGCGTTAACCGCCGCCACAAACGCATCGATACCGCCGTTCTGCGTGCGGTCAAAACCGGGAATCGCGCCAAACCCGTTGCCGTCGGGAAATGTCGTCTCGGTCGAATTCGTTTCGCCGGTTATATAGGCATTGCCCGCCGAATCCACCGCGATCCCCAGACCTCGGTCGTCCAGCGACCCGCCGATGTAGGTCGCGTAAAGCAATGCCGTGCCCGCCGTGTTCAGCTTGGCGACAAACGTATCGACACCGCCATTCTGTGTCTGGTCAAAACCGGGAACCGCGCCAAACCCGTTGCCGTCGGGAAATGACGTCTGGCCGGAATTGGTCTCGCCGGTAATGTAGGCGTTGCCCGCCGAATCCACCGCGATCCCCAGACCCCGGTCGTCCAACGACCCGCCGATGTAGGTCGCATAGTCGAGCCCGCTAGCATCAGCCTTTACCTGCACGACAAACGCATCCACACCGCCGTTCTGCGTGTGGTCAAAACCGGGAACCGCGCCAAACCCGTTGCTGTCGAGAAATGTCGTTCGATCGGAACTGGTCTCGCCAACGATGTAAACGCTGCAATCCGGCGGGCATCCTGTTTCCCCGGGTTGTAAAGCAATCCCGTTGCCGCGGTCGTCCAACGACCCGCCCACATAACCCGCATAGTCGAGCCCACTACCATTAGCCTTTACCCTCGCGACAAACGCATCGATGCCGCCGTTTAGCGTCCGGTCAAAACCCGGAATCGGACCAAACCCGTTGCCGTCGGGAAATGTTGTCTGGGTCGAGTTCGTCTCGCCGGTAATGTAGGCATTGCCCGCCGAATCCACTGCGATCCCATTGCCCTTATCATCCCCAAGGCCGCCGATGAAACCCGCGTAGACCAGTGTCGTTCCGGCGGGGTTAAGTTTTGCGACAAATGCGTCCACGCCGCCGTTCTGCGTTAGGTCGGGGCCGATTTTTTCTGGGAATGTCGCTTCCGTTGAATTCGTTTCGCCGACGATATAAACGCTGCAAGCCGGCGGGCAGCCGGCTTCCCCGGCCTGCAAAGCAATGCCTTTGCCCCGGTCGTCCCCCGATCCGCCGATATAACTCGCGTAAATCAATCCCGTATCGTTGGCATTGACTTTGGCGACAAAAGCATCGACGCCACCGTTCTGCGTCTTATCGGACCCGGGAATCAATCCGAATCCGTTGCCGTCGGGAAATGTGGTCTGCGCCGAATTGGTCTCGCCGGTAATATAGACGCTCCCCTCTCCGTCCACCGCAATCGCGTTGCCTCGGTCGTCACCCGCTCCGCCGATGAAACCGGCATAAACTAAAATTGTCGGATCGATAATCAGCGGCAACGCGGGATCGTAGGAACCGAGATGAAATCCGTACTGGTAAGAATCGGAATCGGCCTGGGGCTGAATTCCGTAGCCGACGCGCACATCCACCGCGCTGCCCTTGACTTCTTGAAAGGCGAAAGGCTTATCGTCCTGGAAACCACCGAGCGAGGTTTGAATTTCAAGCCGGCCATCGTCCGCCAGCACCACTGAATCTGCGCCGCGGTAACGCAGTTTGATCTGTTTCGGATCGGCTCCCGGATTGACGACGAACATATACTTGAGCCGCTGGACCGTGCCACTGTAGACGAGATCGATGCCGGGCCACAAATCAGGGTAGACCAAGCGCCGGTACGTTCTAAGTCCGGTCTTCCACGCTGCCTCGGGGCCGACAAAGTAACTGATCAGCGCCGGGGTCGGCTCCTCCCCTTGAGGTCTCACTCGTGAGTCCGCTCCGACAAATTCCAATTTGACAGCCAAGCGGCGCGGCGGGAGCGGGGACAATTCGCCCTCCGAACTTTCCGCTGCGGCGGCGCCTGCGCTGAGCGCGGCGACCTGAAGCTTATCCCGAAAATTCTCGTGTAAGACCAGCGTCAGGCCGTCCGGCGTGAAATAAATGATTTTGTCGTTGCCCTGAACGTAGTAAGCGACGCGCGCATCGACCTGCCCTTTATTTTCGACGAAGTAGAGCGGCAGTTTATCCGCTACCGAGCGGAGGCGGGAAGACTTTTCCTGTGATTTTGCTTCCGATCCCCGGGTGGCGGGATGCGCCTCCAGAGCGTCGGCAAAAACGGTTGATGGGCCGAAGCACACCGCAGCACCGATCAGAGCGACGCAAATACCGAAAGCGATCATTCGAAGCTTACGCGTTGTGGCCATAACCCATAATTTTATCACCGGTCAAGGGTGGAGAAAAGCTCGTAATACGGTCGGAACTCAGCCCATCCTGCACGGTTTGAACGTCTTGAACGATTTGAACGTCTTGAACTTTTTATACAGGCTAGGCTCGCTTGTTAGGGCCGAAGACATGGCAGGAAACGCCGTGGCCGCCCGCGTAGAATTCCAAGGGGGGCTCGATTTTGTCGCAAATTGCCTCACGGTAGGAGCAACGGGGATGGAAAGTACAGCCCGATGGGGGATTCACCGGACTCGGCACATCGCCTTCCAGTACGACTCTTTCTTTTTTCTTGCTCGTGTCGGCAATCGGCACGGCCGAGAGCAGCGCTTTGGTGTAAGGGTGCTTGGCGTCTTGATAGATCGTGTCGCTCTTGGCGATCTCGACGACTTTGCCCAGGTACATGATCGCGACGCGATGGCTGATATGTTCGACGACGCGGAGGTCGTGGGAGATGAATAGATACGTGAGGTTCATCTTTTCTTGCAGCTCTTGCAGGAGATTGATGATCTGCGCTTGAATCGACACGTCGAGGGAGGACACCGGCTCGTCACAGACGATAAACTTGGGACTCACCGCCAGGGCGCGCGCGATGCCGATGCGCTGGCGCTGGCCGCCGCTGAATTCATGGGGGTAGCGGTCGTAATGTTCTTCCCGCAGGCCGACCTGGTGGAGCAATTCAAAAACGCGCTCGCGCTTGGCCTTGCCCTTGGCGAGCTTGTGAATCTCCAACCCCTCGCCGACAATATCGCCCACGCGCATGCGTGGATTGAGCGACGCGTAGGGGTCCTGGAAAATAATCTGCATCTGGCGCCGCATATCGCGCATCTCCCGCTGCGATAGCGCGAGCAGATTTTTCCCCTGAAAGGAAACCTCGCCGCCGGTGGGCTCGATCAACCGGAGAATCGTTCGTCCAAGCGTCGACTTGCCGCATCCCGATTCTCCCACCAGCCCCAGCGTCTCGCCCTCTTCCACGGTGAGATTGACGCCATCAACGGCTTTAACCGCGCCTTTATTGCGCGAGAACAAACCCTCGCCGACGGGGAAGTGTTTTTTTAGATCGCGGATCTCAAGAAGGCTCATCTCTTACCCTTCAACATCCCTACCCCATTTTAGATTTTGGATTTTCGATTTTGGATTAAGGGAGAGAAAACCCATGAATGAAAAGACCTCGCTCCGAGTTCTGAACTCTTGTTCCGATAATCCAAAATCCAAAATCTAAAATCCAAAATAATCTATCGCCTCATCCCGGAAAATGGCACGCCACCCAGTGGCCGGTTTCTTTTTCAAGCAGCTCGGGCTCGCCTTCGGCGCAGATGCCGGCGGCTTTCGGACAGCGGTCGCGGAAGCGGCAGCCGCTCGGCAGATTAAGCGGACTCGGCACCATGCCCGGAATCGCATCCAACCGTTTTTTCTTCGCGCCGCCCGTGCCGGGCAGCGAATGCAACAAACCGACGGTGTACGGATGCAGCGGCCGAGCGAAAATTTCACGCACGTTGGCTTTCTCAACGATCTTGCCCGCGTACATGATGGCGACGTCGTCGGCCTGTTCCGCCACCACGCCAAGATCGTGGGTGATGAGCAAGAGCGCCATGCCCCCGATTTTCTGTTGCAACTCTTTCATCAGTTCCAGAATCTGCGCCTGGATCGTCACGTCCAGCGCCGTGGTCGGCTCGTCGGCGATCAGGAGACTCGGATTACACGACAGCGCCATGGCGATCATGACGCGCTGGCGCATGCCGCCGCTTAATTGATGCGGGTAGGCGTCGACGCGGGATCCCGGGTCGGCGATCTTGACCAGCCGCAGCATCTCGATGGTTTTCGCCCGAGTCTCTTTTTTGCCCAGCCCCTGGTGCAGCTTGATCGCCTCGCCGATCTGGTTGCCGACGGTAAAGACCGGGTTGAGCGAGGTCATCGGCTCCTGAAAGATCATCGAGATCTCGTTGCCGCGGATCCTGCGCATCTCCTCGTTGTTGAGCCTGAGCAGGTCCCGGCCGCGATAGAAAATTTCGCCGCCGACGATCTTTCCCGGCGGCGAAGCGATCAGGCGCATGATCGAAAGCGAGGTGACGCTCTTGCCGCAGCCCGACTCGCCCACGAGGCCAAGGGTTTTCCCTTCATCGATGGAAAAACTCACGCCGTCGATGGCGCGGACCTCGCCTTCGGGAGTGAAAAAGGAGGTGTGCAGATCTTTAACGTTAATGAGTTCGCTCATGGAGGCATCGATTTCATTCAACGTCGGCTATCCGGCTCGGCCGCCGCGCACGCGGCTCAGCATGCGCGGGTCCAAGATATCACGGATTGCATCTCCCATAGCATTAAATCCCAGAACTGCCAACATGATGAGCAGCCCAGGAAAGACCGCGAGATGGGGATAGAGGCGCAGATAGGGCCCTCCGGCGCGCAGCATCCCGCCCCAGGTGGGCAGCGTCGGGTCTACGCCCAGGCCAAGAAAACTCAAGCTCGCCTCCGCGGTGATGGCGCGCGCCAGGCTCAAACTGGAAAGTATCAAGATCGGCGCCGACACGTTGGGCAGAAGATAACGCCGCAAGATGCGCGAGCTGGTGGAACCCAGGGAACGAGCCGCGACGACGTATTCGTTTTGCTTGGCGGAAAGCACGGCGCCGCGCACGATGCGGGCGAATTGCGGAATACCACCCAATCCGATGACGAAGATCAGCGCGGGGATGCTGGGTCCGACGATGGCCAGGATCAACAGCGCCAGGAGGGTTCGAGGAAACGCGTAAAGCACGTCCAACAGCCGCATGAGCACGTGATCGATGGCGCCCTCGAAATAACCCGTAACGAGGCCGACGGCGGTGCCGACGATGGTCTTGAAAACCACAGCGACGATACCGATAAAAAATGAGATGCGCGCGCCGTAGATCAGGCGGGAAAACAGATCGCGTCCCAATTCATCGGTGCCGAGCCAATGGCTCCAGCTTCTCGCCTCGAAAATTTTGTCCGGGTTCACCTGAATCGGATCATAGGGCGCGATCAGAGGAGCGACCAGCGCGACCGCGGCAATCAGCAGGCTTATCGCCGCGCCGAACATGCCCAAGCCGTTGCGCAAAAACTGCCGGCCATAGGCGCGCCAACGACTGGGGCTCGCGGTTCTCGGTATGGCCACGTCCAGCAGGGCTTCAACTTTCATGAGCCGCTCCGGCGAATTTAATTCTCGGATCGAGATAATAGTAAAGCGCGTCCACCGCCAGGTTGACCACGACGAACAGCGCCGCCACCATCAGGACACAGCCTTGCAACATCGGAAAGTCGCGATAGAGCGCCGCCTGGTAAGCCATGCGCGCAATACCCGGCCAGGCGAAGACGACTTCGATCACCGTGCTCCCTTCGATCAAGCCGACGATGGAGATGCCGACCTCGGTGACCACGGGAATCAGCGCGTTGCGAAAGGCATGTTTGTTAATGACCAAAAACTCGAGCAGCCCCTTGGCCCGCGCCGTGCGCACAAAATCATAATGGAGCACTTCGAGCATGCAGGAGCGGGTCAGACGGCAGATGGTCGCCGCGTAGGCGCTACCCAAGACAATGGCCGGCAGCACGATGTGCTTCAGATCCGGCGGCGTGCCCCGGCCCGAAGCGGGCAGCCAGTCCAAGTATAGCGAGAAGACTAAAATCAGCATCAGCGCCAGCCAAAAGTTTGGCACGGATACGCCGAGCAACGCGCCGATCATGCTGCCCTGGTCGAGACTCGAATAGGGTTTGGCGGCGGATAGGATACCGACGGGAATGCCGATGACGAGCGCGACGAATAAGGACGCCGCAGCCAAAGTAAGGCTCGCCGGGATGCGGTCCAAGATCGCAGGCAATACCGGCTCGTGGGTGCGCACCGAGCGGCCGAAGTCGCCTTGCAGAACGTTTTTGATGTATTTGTAATACTGAATGTAGAGCGGCTCGTCGAGCCCTAGATACTCGCGCATCGCCTTGTGGTCTTCCTGGGTGTATTCCTGCTCCCCCAACAGCGCTTGGGCCATGTCACCAGGCAAGAGCTGCAACGTCAGGAAAACCAGAAGCGAGCAGCCAAAGAGAACCGGAACGAGCTGCGCAAATCTATTGAGAAGGTAGGAAAGCATCTAGCGTCATGTCTGCGAAATTCGATGAAGAAGCCGGCGCTCCATTTGTCGTTATTCCCGCGCAAGCCGGAAAGACGTCCAATTTGGGTGAAGAGTTTTCGGCATACCGCATCAGTGGATTCACTGGTCCAACCAGACCTGCCCCGCGGGAGTATGGAGATGAGGATCGCCGCTCTCCATGAAGATCAGCCCCTTCACTTTTTTATGCGCTCCGTGGAAGAAGTACTCATTATAATAGGGGGCCGCTGGTAGATCGGTCATTAAGATTCGATCCGCGGCCTGATAAAGCTTGGTGCGAATTTTCCGGTCTTCCGTGGACTGCGCCTTACGGATGGTCTCGTCATAATTCTTGTTAACGTAGCGAGGAATATTATAACCGTCCCGTTCGATCAATCCGACGTCTTTGGCGGACCCGAACATCCGCGCTTGGTAGAGCGGGTCCATACCCGGTCCGCCCCCGCCGGCGAGCGTAATATCGTAGTTTCCCGTGTTTCGATCGCGCAGCCACTGGGACGGCTCCAGGACCTTGAGATTAATCTTAAGGCCGGCCGCCGTGTAAGCCGCATAATGCAGATTGGCAATTTTTACGTAGACATCTCGATTCGGACTAACATAAACCAGCTCTGGAATAGGCTTGCCTCCTTCCTTTTCCACTTCCCTGATCAGTTGTTTAGCCTTCTCAAGATCGTACTTTGGAAAGAGCTTTCCTATCTCCGGATCGAACGCCCACGGCGAACCGTCCATAAAACTCTTGGCGCGCTGCGCTCCGCCGCCCAACACCTGAACGTTCTTGTCGAAGTCCACGGCCATCGTGATGGCCTGGCGAAACTTGGGCTCGCTCAAAGGCCACTTGCGGTTGTTGTAGTAAAGTTTGATGTCGCGGAATGTACGCAATACTTTGTAGACCCGCAGGTTCGGATCCTTTTCGACCAAAGGAAGAGTTACCGTGCCGATCTGTTCCGCCAGATCGACATCGCCTCTTTGCAGCGCGATCAAGCGCGCGTCGTCGTCGAATATAAACTTAAAGACGATGCGGTCGACGAAGGGCTTCGGCCCCCAGTAATCAGCGAACCGTTCGAGGGTGAGATGGCTTCCCGACACCCATTCTTTGAACTTGAACGGACCCGTGCCGATGGGCACCGTCCCGCCCTTACCGAGCATGAACTTCCCGGCAATCTCCGGTGGGATAATGCCGGGCAGTCCCGTGTCACCACCCGTGAAGGCGGTGATCATCATCGGCCCCGGAGTGTCAATAGTTATCTTAATCGTGTATTTGTCCATTACCTCGACGTTTTTGATCTTGCTCATCGCTTCGAGATTGCGCATGCGCGGCCAGTCTTTCGGCGCTTCCTTGCTGCGCCACTCGATATTGGTCTTGACATCGTCGGCGGTGAGCTCGCGGCCGTTGTGAAATTTGACGCCCTTGCGCAGGTAAAAGACATAGGTGGTGGGATTGGGCTGCTCCCATTTCTCCGCCAACGCCGGACGGATATCGCTCATGTTTTTGCCGAAGACGGCCAGGCTTTCATAGATTTCGGGAAATAAGATGAAACGCCTGCCAGGATAGCGGGCATCGAGCCGGTCCGGCTCTTCTTTGAAACCGATGGTCAGCGTGCCGCCGCGCTTGGGGGTCTGCGCCGCGGCCGGCACCGCCAAGCCTGCGAGGATCAACGCACCAACAATCAGTCTAAACCACACCTGTCTCATGGCAGCCTCCCATTTGAAATCACGATACCAACGACTGGCGGATACTACTTACAGCTTGAAGTTCTTGTCAAGGTGGAGTAGATCGTCAGTGTCGCTAAGCGTCGTGTTCTTACCTTGAACTTTGAACCCTTGAACCTTGAACCGTCAAAGCCGTTCAAAAGTTCAATGTTCAAATGTTCAATCGGAAGTTTTTATGGGCCGGGTAAAAAATCTCGATGAAATCAAAGCGATGGTTCGCGAGCGCACGGGCAAACGGAATATTTTCCGCCGCGCGACACGGGAAGATGTGGAATCGGTGCTGGCGAACTTGACGAGTAAAGACCCGGAGCTTTGGGCGTCCGAGTGGGCGCGCGTCGGTTTGCCCTATGAAGAGGCGGCGGGCAGGGCCGAAAAAGCCGGCAACTCGAACGACGCGCGTGAGGCCTATCTGATGGCCTACACCTACTATGCTATCGGGCGCTACCCCGTGGCGCATACCCCGGGCAAGCAGGCAAACTTTCGCAAGAGCCTGGAGATGTACGAAAAGGCCGGAGGCGCCTTCGACCCGCCGCTGGAAAGAGTCAGCGTGCCTTTCGGCGACAAGGCGATCCCGGCCTATCTCCGCGTACGCCGGGACGGCGGCAAGCATCCGGTGGTGATCAACTTCGGCGGCATCGACTCCTTCAAGGCGGAATCGTATGAATACGACGAAGCGTTGCAGCAGGTGGGCCTCGGCAGCTGCGCGGTGGATATGCCCGGTGTCGGCGAAAGCCCGATCAAAGGCTCGACCACTGCCGACTCACTGTTCGGCGCCGTCATCGACTATCTTGAGAAGCGCCCGGAAGTCGATCCCCAGCGCATCGGCATCCAGGGACGAAGCTTCGGCGGTTACTGGGCGGCGAAGATGGCGTATGTCGAAGCCAAGCGTCTGCGCGCCGCGGTGGTCTGGGGCGGCGGCGTCCATTACTTTTTCCAGGAAGATTGGCTGCGCGAATCGACCAACGCCGATAGCTATCTCATGGACCACGACATCGCCCGCTGCTCGGCCTTCGGCGTCAAGACCGTTGATGAGCTCGTTAAGCCCTGGTCCGCGTTATCGCTCAAGGACCAGGGCTGGCTCGACAAACCTTCCTGCCCGATGCTGATCGTCAACGGCAAAGAGGATTTGCAAACCCCGATCGCCGATCTTTATATCCTTCTGGAATACGGCAGCCCGAAATCCGCCCGCGTCTTCCCCGGCGGCCACATGGGCCAGACGCCCGAGACGCTGCCGACCATCATAAACTGGCTGAAGAATGAGCTGAGCTAAGTTCTAACCAAAGGTATTTGAAATTCGGAAACGAAGAAGAGATCGGAAAAACCATGTCTCCCGCAAAGACGCAAAGACGCGAAGTTCAGAGAATTCGAAAGATATTTTTAACTTTACGCCTTGGCGCCTTGGCGGGATAAATTTTCCTGGAGTCGTTCTGTTCAACATTTCCAAGGTAAGCGGCTAACTCAAAACTTCGCACTCAGGTTCGCATTTGGCCCTGACATCGAGTAACTTCTGATGGGTCTACTCGATGCGGTTATTGCTGAAGCTGATCCTGTTGCTAATAGTTGCGCTGCCGCCCGCGGTTTTATGCGCGCTCTATCTCGCCATCGACCGCAATCCAACCATCGATCGCGCCGCCGAAATCACGCCCGCCAATATCGAACGGGCGAAGCGCGTTTTTGAGCAAAACGATCCGCGCCGGCTAAAATCCGGCGCGCGCGGCACGATCGTGATCACTCAGAATGACCTGGACTTGGCCGCCAATTATCTGGCCCACCGCTACGGCGATGGCAGCGCGCGTGTGACTCTCGGCGAAAACAGAGTCGCGATAAACGCGAGCCTGTGCCGGCGGCAATTACCGATCGGATTATGCATCAACGTCGATACCGCGTTAAACGAAGGCGCGCCGCTGCCGCGTTTCGAGCAACTGCGGGTTGGCCGTTTGCCGGTGCCGGGTTTCATCGCCGATTGGCTGCTCATGCGCGCCATCGTTTTACTGTTCGGCCAAGATACCCTCGACGCCGGTGTACAAGCGCTCAAGAAGTTCGCTGTCCAAAAAGGCCGGCTGGCCATCACCTACGAATGGCAGGAGAAATTCAAAGAAGATATTCGCAACGTGTTGGTTCCGCTCGAGCTGCGTGAGCGGCTCCGACTGTACCAACGGCGCTTGAGTGAGGTCGCTCGCGGTGCAACGAATCCAACGATCTCTCTCGCAGATCTATTGGTTCCCCTTTTTCAGTTGGCGAAGGAACTCTCGCAGGCGGGAAACCCGATCGAAGAGAACCGAGCGGCGATTTTCGTCCTGACTTTTTATGTGACCGGTAAGCAGCTTGACGCGATTATCCCCGAGGCCAATGCATGGCCCCAGCCGCGGCCGTACCGGGTGATCTTGAGCGGCCGGGAAGATACTTCTAAGCACTTCATGGTGTCGGCGGCATTGGCGGCCAAAGCCGGCGGGCCGCTGGCTGACGCGCTCGGCATTTACAAGGAGCTTACGGACTCGCGCGGTGGGAGTGGTTTTTCGTTTAACGATATCGCGGCCGACCGTGCCGGCACTCGATTTGGCGAACTGGCGGCAAATGATCAAGCAAGCGCGCGCATTCTCCAGAATCGCTTGGCCGCCCAGGTCCGTGAGAAGGACATCATGCCGCCCGCCGAAGACCTGCCGGAGAATATGCAAGCAGCCGAATTCAATCGCCGCTTCGGCGGCGTCGATGCGACGGAATACAAAAAAATGATGGCTGAAATCGAACGCCGCATCGCGGCGCTGCCGTTTTATCGTTGAGATGCGTCAGTAGAATTGAACCAACTGAGGATCCGATTCTCCTCAAACAATTTGGCCGGCTTGAACGATTGGAACGGTTGGAACGGATTTCGTATTTATTTCTGAAACTGTTCTTTCGGGAAATTCGCCGCCGCCATCACCCCGCCGTCGACCACCAACGGGTGGCCGTAGATAAAATCCGAATCATCGCTGACTAGAAAAAGCGCGGCTTTCGCTTGATCGTCCGCGGTGCCCAAACGGCCGGCAAGGTTTTGGAACGTCCGGCTGCCCGTCACGTCATCGTCGTAGCCCACCGGCGAGCCGGAACGGTTCGGCACAACGCAGTTGACGCGAATCTTATACGGCGAAAGTTGGGTGGCCATGGCGCGCGTCATATTGATGACGCCGGCCTTGGCCGCCGCGTAGGCGATGCCGTCATGACGTCCGACCATTCCGGAAGTCGAGCCGAAATTGACGATCTTTCCGCCCCGTCCTTGCTTTCTCATTTCTTCGGCGACGACCTTGGTCACCAGGTAAGGCCCCTTCAGGCTCACGGCGATGACCTTATCGAACTCCTCTTCGGTGCTGTCGAAGATATTCGCGTGGTCGGTCAGCGCCGCGTTGTTGACGAGAATATCGATACCGCCGAAGCGCGCGACGACTTGCTTGACGATCTCTCGAACGTCAGCTGATTTCGAAACGTCCCCCAGCACGAGCATCGCCTCTTGTCCGGCCTTGTTGATCTCGTCGACCACGGCTTGGCCGCGACCCTGATGCATTTCCGCGACGGCAATCCTGGCTCCTTCCGACGCGAACAACTTCGCCATCGCCTTACCGATGTTTCTTCCCGCGCCGGTGATCATCGCGACCTGGCCTTTTAGTTTCATCTGTGCACGTCCTTTCGCAACTCGATTGCTCGCTGAAGATTATCCGCCGATCAGCCGGTCTGTCAACGGGTTGAAGTCCAGGAACAGGTCGCTATTAGAAATCCGTTGACAATCACCTGCGCTTTCGACTATTCGAGCAACAAGGAGGGATGATCATGATGACCGAACCGAAGTTCGTCGATGTCGATGGAATCCGCACCCGCTATTTCGATAAGGGAAACGGCGAGGTCCTGCTCTTGGTTCACGGCAGCCATTTCGGCACTCCGGACGCCTGCGAAAGCGCGCTGGATTGGGAATTTAATTTCGACGCACTCGCCCGGTCGTTTCGCGTCATCGCGATGGACAAGCTCGGGCAAGGCTACACCGGCAATCCGAAAACCGACGCGGACTATACCATGGCGGCGACCGTGAAACACGCCGCTCGCCTCATCGAGACTTTGGGTTTGAAAAACGTCCACGTCCTCGGCCACTCGCGCGGCGGTTACGTCGTCGCCAGGTTGACTCTGGATCACCCCGAGCTGGTGCGCTCTTGTGTGATCATCGACAGCGGCACGCTCGCCCCCGGGCCTTCGAAGACCGAGTACATCATGAAGGAAGCGCCGAAACCGCGTTTAAGCCGCGAAAGCCAACGCTGGTGCATCGAACACTACTCTTTTGGGCCGGACCACATCACGCAAACCTGGCTCGACGAAGCGGAGAACATCGCGAAGTCGGCGAAATACCAGGAGACCGTCAGAAAGATGGAGGACGAGGGATTGAAAAAAAAACAGTTCCTCACCCACCTGGCGGTGCACAAGGAAGAGACGCTGAATTGGATCATTCAGGGCAAGCTCACTCAACCGGCGTTGCTAGTATGGGGCTACAACGACCCGACCGCGGAGCTCAAGCGCGGTCAAATGCTCTTCGAGCTGATCGCCGACGCCAACCCGAAATCCGAGATGCATATCATCAACCGGGCCGGCCACTTCTGCTATCGCGAGCAACCGGAGACTTTCAATCAAGTGATCAAAGGCTTCGTCGACAGGTGCAGCGGTCTCAAATAGAGCGTAGTTTGAGATTTGAAATCTGAGATCTGCCATTCGTGAGCTCGCGCGAAACGCGAATCACGTGAGGTAGGTCATCTGCCGTTGCCGCTGCCGCTCGATGTCTTTGTCGGTGGCGAGATTCTGCGGCCGGCCTTCGATGAAGGCGATGATATTTTCCACCGCCGGGATAAATTTCCAGCCGTAGCCTTCCTCCGTGTATCCCCCCATATGGGGCTGCATGATGACGTTAGGCAAAGAACGAAGCGGATGATCCTTCGGCAGCGGCTCTTTGGGGTAAACGTCGAAGCCGGCGCCGGCAATTTTTCCCGAGCGCAGCGCTTCCAGAAGCGCGTTTTCTTCCAACACGCCGCCGCGAGATGTGATGACAACGACTGCCGTCCGTTTCATGAGCCCGAATTCCCGCGCGCCGATGAAGCCCCGCGTGGTGTCCGTGAGCGGTATATGAATCGAAATGACGTCGGACTGCGAGAGCAACTGGTCTAAAGACACGGCTTCAATCCCAATCGTGCGCGCGGTCTCTGAAGTCAACGAGCGGCTCCAGCCGATCACCCGCATATCGAAGGCGAGACCGACCCGCGCCACCCGGCTGCCGATCTTGCCGGGGCCAAGGATGCCGAGCGTTTTACCCGCCAAGCCCCGGCCCGCCTTTACCTGCCATCCCCCCTCGCGCATGGTCTTCTGATTAAGCTCGGTGTCACGCATGAGCGCGAGAATCAGGTTCCAGGTCTGCTCGGCGGTTCCGGTCTTGACCACCTCGTCGCCGTCGTCGGGACAGCGTGACACCGTGATGCCGTATTTCCTTGCCGCTGCCAGATCGATATGCGACAGCCAGGGGCCGGTCTGGGAAATCAGTTTGACGTGGCGAATGCGCGAGAGCAGTTGATCGGTGAAGCTTACCCGGTTACGCACGGGGATGACGAAGTCGGCCCCCGCCATGCGCGCGACGTTTTCATCCTCCGACTTGGCTGGCTCCGTATAGCAGACAACTTCGCCGAGTTTCTTCAAAGGTTCGATGCACGCCGAGGTCGCGGCATAATTGAGATAGTCTTCGAGGACGACGACGCGCATGGCATAGGTCCGAATCAAATCTTGAGATTGTCAGGCGGCGTCGCCGTATAAACGTCGAAGGTATTCAAAGTGCAGGCAAGCATCGCGTAATAACCGATAGTGGCGGCAAGCTCGACCATGCCCTTCTCGCCGAAGCGCCCGTAGATCGCCTGAAACGTCGGCTCGCTGACGCGGTGCGAATGGATCATCTCGCGCACGAAGCTGACGATCTGGGCGTCCTCCGATGAAAAACTCTCGGTGCCTTTTTTCTGATGAACGGCACGGACGGTTTCCATCGGTATGCCGGCCTTCTGCCCGTGAACGATGTGCGCCGCCCATTCGTGTTTGCAGTCGAGTTCCCGCGCCGCCACGAGCGCGGTCAGCTCAATTAATTTTCTTTCCAGGCTCGACTCAAACCGAACATAGCTGCCCAGATGCGCCGTTCGCCCTGCCAACTCCGGACTATGCAGCAGCGCGAGCCACGGCCCGCCCACCACGCCGCGGCTCTGTGCGATGGCGTCGTAGACTTTCTGATTTTCCGGCGCCAGGTCCTCTTTCTTATCGATGGTGGCGATGCGCGCCATGTTTTTTCCTTTGCTAAGCCAGTTTGTCCTTCAGCCACTTTGTGATGATACCGACGACCTCGTCGTTGGACTGGCCCTTCTTACGGCCCATGTGGCCGGCGCCGGGAATGATGCGGAGATCTTTCGGGCTACCATGCTCGGCAAGCAAATAGAGATCGCTGATCGGATGCTGGTCGTCCTCTTTGCCGTTGATGCAGAGCAGCGGCGCACAGGGCTGGTCGATCAACCCTTGCGTCACCAGAGATAAAGTCGGGGCGATCTTGAGCGTCTCCTCGAGCGTCCTGACGCCGAAAATGTAAGAGCGCGCGTCCAGGAGACTCGCCGGCCCCATGAGGTATTGTGATGCCGTAACCGTGAGCGCGGGGCGCAGCCATTCTTCTTGAAAGGTGCGGTGCACGCCCGCGCCATGGTTGACCGCCCCGCGCAGCCGCTTCGGTTCCGTATGAGCCAGCTTCGCCGCCCAGTAGCCGCCGAAGCTGCCGCCCATGCAGGCGATCCGTTTGCCGTCGATGTCGCTGCGCGTTTCAAGATAATCCATCGCCGCGGAAAACGTCCGCTCGGCGCGCAGATCGTTACCCGAACATGGATTCTCCCCTGCCCCCGGCATGTCGATGGTAAAGCAGGCGAGCCCCATTTTGAGGAGCACGCCGTTGTTGGTGCGGCGGTCCTCTTTCCAGCCGTCGACGCCGCCCCAATGCATCACCACCGGAGGGCGCGTGACTCCCCTGGGAACCTGTAGGTAGCCGACGACTTTCTGTCCCTCGAATGGAATCTCGATACGCTCCAGCGGCGGCTCCATCGTGGGCGCGGCTCTGAGAAACGTCCGCAACGCGCCCTGGTAACACTTCAACTTTTCCGGACTGCTCGGCACCGGGTAACGGCCAACCCGGTAGTACTCGTAGGCCAGATAAAAAGTCTCGCCCGCCTCCTTGTTTTTCCCCAGCTTTTCCTGCTCATCGCCTGCCGCCTCGTATCTCGCGCCGATCCTGCCCCACTCCCGGCCCCAAAGGTCCGGGTCGAGACTCGTCAGGTTCTTGAGCACCTGCTCGACGTCTGCTCTTTTAACGCGTTCGAATGGATTGATCCTGCCGGCGCGGTGCAGGATATCGGTTTTAATTTCTTCGAGAGTTTTTTCCGCCATGTCTTTGCTCCTCCAGGTTCTGCCTTCAACAACAATTTTAGAACAACTTACTCCGCGCCAAGACTGTCGCAAAAGAAAATCCGAAATCCGAATATCGAAATTCGAAACAAACTCAGAAACTGATGAATATCAAGCCGGGAAAATCCAAAACACCGAATCCGAAGGACCCTTGTTTTGAATTTTGCCTATTTTGGCCATTTAAATTTGTTTCGAATTTCGGATTTCGTGCTTGGAATTTGTTTTGGCGCCTATGCACCTTCGTGCGCAAATGGTCTTGACCAAACACGAACCACGATCACCCCCTAGGGTTTTGCGCCGGGCTCGCGCGCCAGCGCCTTCAACGCGGCCTTGAAAAAACGATCGTCGATGAATTGCTCGGGCTTGAAATTCGGCCGCTCTTTTAACAGAACGATCTCAATTTCAGCGCGCTTCATCACTCCCTCGGGATCCAATGCCGGCACGAAAGCTTCGCGCATCAGATCATAGAGCGACGCGGCGATCTCCCGCTGGTCCAATCTCCCGTGCTTCATAATGATATCGATACTCCCTTCGCGGTTGGCGCGAATCCAGTAGAGCGATTTGACGATCGCTTTGACCATGCGCTCGGTCAAATCCGGTTCCTCTCTTATCGTCTTCGCGGTGGCCAGCACGGCGCTGAAGGGAACGTTTTTGAATTCGTCGCCGCCGTAGACCAGCCGTTTAAACCCGGCTTTCAAGAGCGGTTGATCGGTCGGCGGGGCCATGAACGCGGCGACTACGCGCTCCTGCTGCAGCGCGAGAACCTTGCCCGCATTGTCCGGGATGTTGATGTAGTCGGCGAAGTTCGCCGGCAGGCCATGTTTGGCAAACAGCGCCTGGAGCAAACTGTAGCTGGAACCGCCGAAGGTGACTGCTATCTTGGTCCCCTTCAAATCTTCCAGACGCTTGATCTCGGGGCGCGTCATCAGCCCGAAGGGGACCTGGTTGAAGATCTGCACGAGAATGCGCAGTTGCTCGCCGCGAAACATCGTCTGCATCGCCGGGCCGAACGCCGAGGAGAAATGAACCGTGCCGGAAACCAGCGCTTGGACATTGACCGCGTTGCCGCGCAAGACCACGATCTGGGTATTGGGAATTCCCATCTCGTCGTAAAATTTCTTTTCCTTCCCCACGGCGTAGGCCAGATGCTGAATGTTGCCCGGCCCCGGCAGAGAGATGTAAACCGGCTTGGTGTACTGAGCGTGAAGTGCAACAGGAGGTAATAGGAGCGTCAACAGGAAGACAGCAAATATCCATCTTTGCATAAAGCACTCTCCTTAAACTCGTAACCCTCTTTCTTGTACCCTCGCCCCCGTCGCGGGGGAGAGGGTAGGGTGAGGGGGATTCTTCCGCCTGGGACCGGATTAGCAGAAAGATCGATTCTAGCGCAAGCCCCGAAGGCGCGGATCGAGCGCTTCGCGCAGTCCCTCGCCGACAAGATTGAAGGCGAGCACGACGACGAGAATCGATAGTCCCGGAATGAAAAAGAGCCAGGGCGCGTCAAAAATGAAATCTTTCCCGTCCGACAGAATGTTGCCCCAGGTTGCGTAGGGCGGTTGCACGCCGAAGCCGAGAAAACTCAGGGCCGATTCGGTGAGGATGGCGCTGGCGACGCCGATACTCGCGGAAACCAACACCGGAGCGAGGGCATTGGGCATCATGTGGCGAAAAATAACGCGCCGCTCCGGCAGCCCCAAGGCCTTGGCCGCCACGACGAAATCCTGCTCTTTCAGGGAAAAAAACTCGGCGCGGACGAAGCGCGCCGTGCCCATCCAACTGGTTAAGCCGATCACGATCATGATGTTGTAGATGCTCGGCGGCAGGAGCGCGACCACGGTAAGGATAAGAAAAAACGTCGGGAAACAGAGCATGACATCGGTAAAACGCATGAGGAGGCCATCGACGGATACCGGACCCCATTTCAGATCGCCGTAGAAACCTGCGACACCGCCCAGTGTGATGCCGATGATGATCGAAATTCCCACGGCGATAAAACCGATGGAGAGGGACACGAATGAACCCTGGAGCATCCGCGCCAGCACGTCCCGCCCCAACTCGTCGGTGCCGAGCCAATAGCGTCCGAGCGGCGGCCTGCTCGCCACGGGCAGATCCTCCGCGGCGGCGCGTGCCATGGGCGGCCTGAACTTGTCCGTCAAGCGCACGGTGGCGGGGTCGAGAATTTGACTCCACTCGGTCAGCGCCTTTCCCGCCAACGCGGCGATCATGAGCAGGAAAAGAACCACTAGTCCGGTCATGGCAAGCCTATCGCGCTTGAGACTCTTCCAGAGTTCTCGCAGCGGCCCTTCTGACGGCGCATCGAGCGCTTGTTGTGGCCGCGATTCTGCGACGTTGGAGATTGCCATATGCGTCACTGCAATCGGATGCGAGGATCGACCGCCGAATAAAGAACGTCCGACAAAAGGGTGCCGGCGAGAGTCAACACCGCCGCGATGAAATTCAACGTTAAAATGACCGGAAAATCTCGGGCGAGGATCGCTTCATAACCTAAGCGGCCTAGCCCCGGCCAAGCGAAGATCTGCTCGAAGATTACCGAGCCACCGATGAACCCCGGCAGCATCAGGCCGAACATGGTGATGAACGGCAGCAGCGCGTTACGCAACGCGTGGGAGTATATCACTTGGTCCTCGACGACGCCCTTGGCGCGAGCCGTGCGCACGTAATCATGGCCGATGACTTCCAGCATTTGCGAGCGCACATAGCGCGATAGCACGGCAATGCCGCCGATGGCCGACATCAACGATGGCGTCACGAGATGCCAGACCCGGTCCATCCAGCGATAGCTCGTTTCGGCGCTCTCCATACCGAAGGTTCTCATCCCGATTACCGGCACATTAAAGGTGTCCACGATCCAGAGAATGACGAGATAGGATAAGAAAAATCCCGGAATTGAAATTAGGGCATAGGCGAGGAACGTAGTCGAACGGTCGTAGATTGATCCGCGGCGCAGAGCAGCCTGGATACCGGTCGGGAACGAAAGGCTCCAGACAATCAACGTCGCGCACAAAAATAGGGGCAGCGAGTTTAAAAAGCGTCGCCAAATCTTCGGCAGCACCGGCTGGTTATCCTTGAAGGATTTGAGCTCCCCGGTGAACAGGTCGCGCATCCAGTAGACGTACTGGAGGTGCAGCGGCTCATCGAGATGAAAGGCGGCCCGAATGCGCGCGATGTCTTCGGGTTTCATGCGCGGGTTGGATGGGTCCACCTGGCTCGGCTCCCCCGGCGCCAGATGCACAACGGAGTGGGCGAGGATCGAAATGATCACCAGGAGAAGCAGCCGTTGCGCAAGGCTGCGCGTTAAGAATGCCAGCATTTTAAAAATCGGGCGTAAATTCCAACTTGCGCCATTTGTTGAAATAGTAGGTGATGTTGCCACCCTGAGTCGGAAAGATTTTTACGTAGCGCTCTTTGCCGTCCGCCGTGTGTTCCACGATGACGATTTTTTTATCCAACACCCGAGTGGCGAGCCCGACGAAAAGGAAGGTATAGGGTTGATCCTCGGCAATGATGCGATGCAGCTCATGGGTCAGTTCACGCTGGCGCTCACGGTTGTATTCCTGTCGAATGCGCAGAATCAATTGGTCAGCCTTGGGATTGTTGTAGCCGACAAAATTGAGCTGTTGCGGCCCGGCCTGGCTGGAGTGAAAGATCTGGTAGATGTCAGGATCGATTCCCATGCTCCAGCCAAGAATCGTGGCGTCGAAGGAGCCCGTATTGATAAAATCCTTCAGAAAAACCGCCCATTCAAAATATTGCGTATGGCAATTGACGCCGATCTTGCGCCATGCGTTTTGCACAATAGTCATGATATTCTTGCGGATGGGATTGCCGCTGTTGGTGATGAGATTGAACTCGAGAATTTTACCGTCCTTCACCAACCAGCCTTCGCTGTTGGGTTTCCAACCCGCTTCCGCCAATAACTGGCGCGCTCCCTCGGGATCGTAGGGCAACGGTTTGACATTCGGATCGTACCACTCGGTGTTTGACGGAAACGGCCCGGTAACCTGCTTGCCTTCGCCGTAAAGCAAGTACTTGGTGATTTCATCGACATTGATGGCCATCCCCAAGGCGCGCCGGACACGGGGATCGGCGAACAGCGGCCTGCGGTTGTTATAGCCGATATAGGAATAACCGAACCCAAGACTCGAAAAAACCTGGTACGCCGGGTCCGTTTTGTAGCGCGCCACCTGATGCGGCCGGGCGTCGTAATAGTCTATGGAGCCGGCGCGAAACTCTACTTCCTGCGTCAACAGGTCGGGAACGATGCGGAAAAAATAATCCGCATACTCCGGCGGTCCTTCCCAATAATCTTGGTTTCGCTTCAAGTGGATAAACTCGTCGGTCTGCCATTCGATGAATCGGAAAGGCCCGGTGCCGATCGGTCGGCGATTGAAGTCGCTGTCGCGCATGCCAAAAGCGGCCTGCGCTTCGGTCGATAAATGACGCCGGTCCATCTCTTCTTTCAGCGCCGCTTCATTAAGCAGATGCTCCGGCAAGATTCCCATGGTCCAGGCGTAGATCGCCGGCGAGAACAGCCGCTTGTAGATCACCTTCACTTTATAAGGATTGACGATTTGAATCTCTTTGATCGGCTCGAAGTCCGAAGTACGCGGCGAGAGATTTTTAGGATCCATGATCGCGTCGTAGGTAAATTTTACGTCCCGGGCATCGAATTCATGGCCGTCGTGAAAGCGCACCCCCTTTCTCAAGTTAAAAACAATCACCGGAGTGTGCTCGCCGACGGGAAGGATTTCGCCAAACCGCGGCTGAAGTTTTTTCCATATTCCGGCCTGGTTCACGGAAATATGCTTGTCGTGAGGAAACTCTTCGAAGTAGCGTTCGCCGAGAATCGGCAGAAGGCGGGCAAACAAATCCTGATCGACTTCGTTCAGCACAAATGCGACGCGCTCGGGCAGTCGGACAGCGACCTCAACGTCGGTGACTTTCAGAGCACCGCCGGGCTGTTGCTCCGGCAGCGCGAGCTTCACCACCCGGTTCTCGGCGGGCAGGAGCCGCGTTTGTCGAAGGTTTTTTTTCACCGCCGGGAGCTTGCCCTCGTCCAGGGCGCGTTGAATTTGGCTCAGCACCTCCGCGCCGCTCGCCCGGGCGCCGTTCGCGAGGCGTTTTTCCGAATTGACCAGGAGATAAGCTTCTTCGGTGATCTCCCAATCCGTCGCCAACCTGCCGCGAAGCGCGAGGTTGTCGTCGTAATCGAGCAGCCCATCGAAAACCAAGGCCACGATACCGCTACTGGCGGTGTCGGCGTTTAACGTCGGATTGAGGATTTTGGCATCCCCGATGGAGGCTTCGACATAGGTGCGTAATCGGTTGGGGTTGCCAGCCGCTTGTTTATCGTAGGTCGGGACCCAAACGAACGACTGCAGTAGGGCCAGGACAAACAGAGCTGGAACAATAATCAGCAGGCGCTTCAGCAACATGACGGCGGTTTGTGGTCGGTCGTCGAATCGTTCAGCCCGGCGGCGCGGCCCCTAACGCCTCGATCGGCAGCTCTTTCGCGTTCGCCGGTTTTTGCTGGGAAAACAGCTCGGCGGGAAGCGCGGCATTGATCTCCGGCGCCTCGTAGACGATCTCCACGGATCTTTGCTGGCCCGCCGCTTCGAAAATAATTTTTGACGGAAATGGACCCGCCGGAGTGGACGAATAGTTTTCGAAAGCCGCGCTCAGCTCCGAACTCCCGTCGGGGCCCAACCGGTGCCATCGGACCGGAAGTCCGCTCTGGAGATCAAACGTCACGATTTCTTTCCCCTGGCCGCCGCGGTCCCGGAAAAGCGAGCCGGCCGCCGTCTGCCAATCGGAGGCAGGCGCCACCGGCGGCAATCCCACCAGCAGGCGGGTCATCTCTTCGAGTTCCAGCGGGATTCGAGTGTAGCGGTAGAGGTTTTCTTTCGTGCTCTCACCACGGATGAAAACTCCTTCTCTTGGATGGAACCCGGCGATTTGATCGCCATTCACCGTCACTATCAGGATCGCTCCGAGCATCGAAAGCGTTTCCAACCGGGCCCGGTCCGGCCTTTGGACCAATATGGCCTCCTGAAATCCTTGTCGCCCTTCCGGCCCGCGATAGGAGACCGTAGCGAGCGAGCGCACGGAGCGAAACTGCCGATCCCGTTGCTCAAGAATCTGGAGCAGTTTGTCGGTGGTCCAGCCGGCCGCCGGCGGCTCTTTCAGGATCTGCGCATCCGGCGGCTGGATCAGCGGCGCGAACGTCGAGCAGCCGGCCAGCAACCCGCCAAGCAGCGTCAATACGAATCTCGCGCCGAGGCTCCGGGACGCCCCATTCGCCGGCACCCGACATGGGCTCAAATCTTTTTCTCCAGCCGTTGAATCTTCTCGCGGATGCGTTTGATCTGATCGCTTTCTTTGGATCGCTTCAGCGCCTCGCGGTAGCGGGCTAGGGCCCGGTCCGGCTTGCCGACTTTTTCGTAGGCGTCGCCGAGATGTTCGATGATCGTGGGATCGTCCACGGTGATTTCCACCGCCCGTTCCAACTGCTCTACGGCGCGCGTAAAGTCGCCTTTTTGATAATACACCCAGCCCAGGCTGTCGATGTAGAAGCCATCGTTGGGCGCGAGCTTCAGCGCCCGCAAGATCAAGCTCTCCGCCTCCTCGAGCTGGACGCCCATCTCAGCCCAGGTGTAGCCGAGGTAGTTCAGCGCCGCGGCGTTCCGCGGGTTGATCTCGATGGCCTTTTTCATGCTCGCGATGGATTTGTCCTTGTTCTTGTTCTCATCATAAAGGGCGCCCAGTTGAAAATGTGCCTGGTCGTTCTTCGGATCGATGGCAGTCACCCGCTCCATGGCCTGGATCGCCTTGGGGTACTCCTTGGTCTTGCGATAGAGCGAAGCGAGCAAGGCATGGATCTCCTTGCGGTCATTTTTCTTGCGGAGCGCCGCTTGCAAAGCCTCGATGGCCTTCTGAATTTGTTCCCGGCGGTCGTAGATGTAAGCCATCTGAATCCGCGCCTCGATGAACAACTCGCTCTTTTCCGCAATGCGTCCGAACTCTTCGAGCGCCTTGTCGTCGGATTTTAATTCGGTGTAGCTGGCGCCCAGATAAAACCGGGCGCGCTCATTGTCCGGGTCGCCGGCCAAGACTAAATTGAACTCCGTCGCCGCCCGTTCGAAGTCGCCTTTTTCGAAGTGGATCAGCCCGATCTTGATGCGGGTCTCGCGCGGGTCCGCCTCCGCGCCCTCGAGTTTTTGGAATTGCGCCAAGGCATCGTCCAACTTGTTCTGGCCGACGTAAAGTTCGCCCAGGCGCTTGCGCGCCCAGACATTTTTCGCGTTGACTTGCAATAATCGCTGGTAGGTCTGGATCGCGTCCTCGGTTTTGCCTTCCAGCTCATAAACCAGCGCCAGGTCCATCAACGCGGCTTCGGATTTGGGATTGATCTCCAGCGCCTTGCGATAGCTTTGCTCGGCGGCGAGATAAAGCTTGCTCTTGGCCCGTACGCGGCCGAGGTAGTAATGGCCGAGGGCGGAGTTGGGGTCGAGCTTGAGGAGATCTTCGAGGTGCGTCGCCGCCCTGGCGGTGTCATCGAGCTGTAAGTAAAGCGCTCCCAGATATAGCAGCGCTTCCTGGTTTTTCGGATCGAGCTTTAGGACTTCCTCGTACTCTTTTAGTCCTTTTTGAGTGTCACCCAGGGACAAATAAAGCCCTGCCAAAAGGAGGTGATTGTCGAGGTTTTTGGGCTCGATGGTGGCGGCCGCCGCCGCTTCCGCCAAGGCTCTTTTCAGGTCGCCCTTTCGCAAATACAGCGTCGCCAAGCGGAAACGCAGGAAAGCGTCGTCAGGATTGGCCTGGGCCGCCGCTTCGAATTCTTTCAAAGCCTGATCAAACTCGCCTTCGCCGAGCAGCAGATGGCCGATCAGGAAGTGAGATAGTCCGCCGGCATCCGCCGGAACTTCGGCTTTTTTTTCGTGTTGGAAAGGGGCTTCGGGCGACCACGAAAACCCTTCAGGGGGAGACCGCAATTCGGGCGCCGCGGAGGCACAGCCTGCCAGGATTAAAAGACAAATCGCCCCTCGAACAAAGCGTGTAGGCATTGGAAAAATGGTTAACATACCGGACCCGGTGGGTCAACGTAGCGTCATCGCAACTTCATTCACCGGTATAATTGTGTTAATTCTCGACGAACGGCGCATAAACGCGTTATGCGCGCGCCCATTGGTGTTATTCTATGACATCTAAGTCCCGCCACCAAGCGGAAAAAGAGATTCTCGACCTGGGCCGCGAGATCGACAAGCACAACTACCAGTACTACGTGCTCGACGACCCCCTGATCAGCGACGCGGAATACGACAAATTGTTTAGCCGGTTGCTGGAACTGGAAAAAGAGCGCCCTGATCTAGCCACAGCCGACTCGCCGACCCAGAGAGTCGGCGCGCCGCCGCTGGAAAAATTCAAGACGGTGCAGCATACCCTGCCCATGCTCTCGCTCAGCAACGCCGCCGATCGGGAGGAAATGAAGGAGTTTGAGGACAGAATCAAGCGCTTCCTCAAAACCACACAACCGATCGAATACATGGTTGAGCCCAAGATCGACGGCCTCGCGGTGGAATTGGTGTACGACGAGGGCCGTTTCACCGTCGGCTCGACCCGCGGCGATGGCGTCAACGGCGAAGACATCACGCAAAATTTAAAGACGATCCGCGCCCTGCCGCTGAATCTCCACCGCTCGAAGGGGAGCGTTCCGGAGCGGCTCGAAGTGCGCGCCGAGGTTTTTCTCTCGCGTGCGGCGTTTCAGAAAATCAATCGCGAGCGCGAGGAGGCAGGACAGCCGGTATTTGCCAACCCGCGCAACGCCGCCGCCGGCTCGCTCAAGCAGCTCGACCCTGCCGTCACCGCGCGGCGCCCGCTCGACATCTTCTGTCACGGCGCGGGCGAGGTTATCGGCGCGAGCTTTGCGACCGACGCCGAGTTCCTCCAGTCTCTCAAAGGATGGGGACTCAAGCCCGTGCCGATTCTGGGCATGTGCCGCGGCGTCGAGGACATCTTCGCGCTCCACGCGGAGACCGAGCAGCGCCGCGAGCAGATTCCCTACGAGATCGACGGCATCGTCGTCAAGGTCAACAATTTGGATCTGCAAAAGCGCCTGGGAGAGATCGCTCGTTCGCCGCGCTGGGCCGTCGCCTATAAATTCAAGCCGCGCCACGCGACGACGCGCATTCTCGACATTCAGGCCAACGTCGGGCGCACCGGCACGCTGACGCCGGTGGCAAGTCTCGTGCCGGTCGGGATCGGCGGTGTCACGGTGAAGAGCGCCTCGCTGCATAACATGGACGAGATCGAGCGCAAGGACATTCGCATCGGTGACACCGTGGTCGTCGAACGGGCCGGCGACGTGATTCCCTACGTCGTCGAGGTGGTTAAGGACAACAGGGATGGCACCGAGCGGCCATTTAATATGCCCGAGCGCTGCCCCGTCTGCGGCTCGTCGGTCTATCGCGAAGAGGGCGAGGCGGCCTACCGCTGCGTCGGCCTGTCGTGCCCCGCCCAACTGAAGGAGAGTCTGAAATTCTTCGGCTCCCGGGGCGCCATGGATATCGAAGGCCTCGGTGAAAAGCTTATCGATCAACTGGTGGAGCGCGGCATAGTGAAGGACATCGCCGACCTCTACGGCTTGAAAAAAGATGATTTGACGGCCCTGGAGCGCATGGCCGAGAAGTCGGCGCAGAACCTTCTCGATGCTCTGGAGCGCAGCAAAGATGCGACACTGCCGCGCGTCCTGACGGCTCTAGGCGTTCGCCATGTGGGCGAGGCGACGGCCAAGCTTTTGGCCGATCAATTCGGCGATCTTAAGTCGATCATGGATGCGTCCGAAGAACAGCTCATGGACGTGCGCGAGATCGGGCCGGAGGTGGCGAAGAGCATCGCGCAATTTTTCGCGCAAAAGGAAAACCGCCACGTCATTGAGAAGCTGATTCAAGCAGGCGTAAAATTCAGACGCGAACCTAAGAAAGAGGGAAAACTCACCGGCGCGACCTTCGTGCTGACCGGCGGTCTGGAGGGCATGTCGCGGGTCGAGGCGCAAAAACGAATCGAAGCGCTCGGGGGACGGACGGCGTCGAGCGTGAGCCGGAACACGACTTACGTTGTTGCGGGCAGCGAGCCGGGCTCTAAACTCAAAAAGGCCCAGGAGCTGGGAGTACGAGTTCTCAGCGAAGAGGAATTCTTAGCTCTGCTGGAGGGTTAGTGACCTGTGTCCGACGTTCGCAAAAAAGTCGGTGGCCTCTGCTCCGTCGTTCCCGCGTACGCGGGAATCCAGTAGGCGCGGGTTTTAAAAACCCGCCCCTAAAAAAACCTGGATTCCGGGTCGCCCCCCGCTTTCGCGGAGGTTGCCCGGAATGACGATTGAATGATGTAACGAGCTTCTGAGACACCGCGCTAGTAGCGGTCGCGGCGCGGCGGCCGGCCGCCGCCGCCTTCGCGCGGCGCGCGGGGCGCCTGCGGGCGCGCTTCGCTGACCACGATGTTGCGGCCCTCGAAATCCGTGCCGTTGAGGGCGCTGATCGCCCGTTCCGCCTCTTCGTCGGAGCCCAACTCGACGAAGCCAAAACCCTTGGAGCGTCCGCTGAACTTGTCCATGATGATCCGCGCACTGACCACCGACCCATGCTGCGCGAAATGTTGCTGGAGCCGTTCCTCCGTCACGGAATAGGAAAGGTTCCCGACGTATAACTTTGTTCCCATCTTGGCCCTCCTTGCTGCCTCGACGATTGCTTATATCTTCGGGATCGACTTATCCAAAGGGCAGGGCCTCAAACAGGTCTCATAAGCAGCCCCGCGGACGAAATCCACTCTATCGGCGCGCTCTTCGGTAACCGGACCCATACGAAACGGCGCCAGACTACCTAAGTTGCCGGTCGCTTGTCAAACCTCTTCAACGATTTGAACGGCTTGAACGTTTTGAACGATTTGAACCGCTTTTCGATGGCAGGTTGCCGCGCCGCTAATTCGTTAATTTTCTCGCCCCGTTCGCGGCCGTTTTTTGTGAAAAACTTTATCAAAAGTGGCCCCATGGCCAATGACAAATGTGGCCCTTTACAATGGCATTGGGGTCAGCATTGGGCTCAGGGGTCAGCTCAACGCGAGCCGAGGCGCTCGCACTGCTGGTGCGGGGTTATGGCTACGCGGTGAGCGAAGTGGCGAAGTACCTGGGGCGCGATCAGGCGAATATCAGTACGATGTTATCGCGGTTGTCGGCGCGGCAGACCAAGAGAAGCCGATAGATTGTAATGATTGTTATGACCCCGCCTTTGACCCTGCCTCCCAGCTTCTATGGCTAGAACAAAGCGCGAGAAGGCTGAAAAAATTGCCTAATGCTTGGCATCATCGCCCAGCCCTGCGATCTTGATGCTGCCATGCTTGGATTTGTACTTGCGGTTAAGGTGGATAATAACGCCGGTCAATCCTTCAATCACATAGGCATTGCTCGCCGGCCCGCCGTCGAAGGCCCGAGCGCCGATGCGCTGGATGATCTCCATCACCTTCTGCTTGGCTTCCGCGTTGTCACCGCACACCAGCACGTCGCCGAGGGGTGAGTCGACGTCGCCCAGATCCACGGCGGAAATGTTGTGCAGCGCGCCGATCACCGGTGCTTCGTCGCCCAAGATTTTCTGTGCTTCTTGCAGGGCCGAACCCGCCGCCGGCACGAACGGCTTCACTTTATTGAGCGGCACGACCGTGTCGATAACAATTTTTCCCGCGAGCTCCCCTTTGAGATCGCTCACCATCTGCGCATGCCCTTCATAGGGAACCGCGATGACGACGAAGTCGGCTCCTTTCACCGCTTCCTGATTTGTCATCCCTACTATTTCCCCCGCGCGCAGGTTCGGCTTCAGAGTTTCAACTGCCTTCCTGGCTTTCTCCGCGTCGCGCGAGCCGATAATGACTTTCACGCCCGGCGCGCCGAGTCGCAGCGCCAAGGCGCCCCCCAGGTTTCCGGTGCCACCGACTATAGCCACACTAAGATTTTCCATGTTTCCTCTTGGAACTAACGAAAAAGATCCTCGGCTGCCGGCCGAAGCAACTCCTTCACCGATCCCTCCTCTTTCTTTTTTATCTGGCAACCGCGCACGATGACGACAGGAACGCCGTCTTTTTTGCCCATCACCAGTTCCGCAGCCGCCGCAATCTCGTCGGCAATAGCCGTCACGGCCGCCTTGAGTTCATAGCCGTAGCTATCCTTGGTTCCTCTTTCATCCTTAATCGCCTTGATACCCGCGATTCCCACCGCAACATCGACGGTGCCGAGGCGCCAGGGGCGGCCGAAGCTGTCGCTGACGATCACCGCGGGAGCCTTGCCGCAGCGCTGGCGTATCTCAGCACGGATCGATCGCGCCGACGCATCGGCATCCTTCGGCAACAACGCCGCCTGACCCAAACCAACGTTGGAACAGTCGACGCCACCATTGGCACTGACAAAGCCATGGTGCGTCTCGACGATCAGCGCCCTGCCGCCCTTGCGGACGATGCGCCGGCTTTCAGCCAAGATAATTTCTACGAGCGCGGGATCTTTGTCCAACTCCCGCCCCAATTCACGCGCCTGTGCCGAGGGCTGAACCTCGTTCAAGCTGACCAATCGGCCTTCGGCCTTGGAGACGATCTTTTGCGCCACCACCAGCACGTCATCGTCGGCAGGTTCGATGCCCTGCCGGGCGCACGCGGCGCAGATCAGCTCGCCGACGCTGTCCCCCGCGCGAACTTCTCCCATGCCTTCAACGCCGATCATCTCGATCCGCCTCATGCGCCACCCGACCGGCGCAGGTAGGCTTCAGCCTGCACAACCAATCCACTTGCCAATCGATAAGTCTCGCCGTCATCCCTGCCCATGGCGAGAAACCGCCGTAGATCCTGTGGCTCGTCGATGTCCAGAGCGATGGCCTCGTTTTCAAAAAACCGCAGCGGCAAACCCCGCGCCGACACCTGGCTCAAATGATAGCTGAAACTGTCGTAGCCGAAGCGCAGTTTGATCACGTCGGGCGGTGCCAACAGCAGGGCATTAGTCCCTAGACGATCATGGGACGGCACCAACAACGCGAACGGCGCGGTCGCGCCGTCAGGCACCTGGGCCAGGACTTGTTCAATGTCCGACGCGCGCACCAATGGCATATCGCCGGGGAGAATCAAAACCGCCGCATGTCCCATCCGCTTCAAATTCATGCGCGCGAAATCCACGGCTCCTGTCTCGCCGGTTTCCACCGGCTCGCGAATCACCTGCGCGCCCAGCGCCGTCGCGATTTCGGCGACTTGCTCGTTGCCGGTGACGACGAAGGTGGCGTCCAGTCCACGCGCCCGCGCGACCTCACGCAACACGTCGCGAAACATTGCCTCGGCTAAGAGTTCGCGATCAGCCGCGCCCAGCAGTGGGCTCAAGCGTTGCTTGGCGTTACGAAAACCTTTGACGGGTAAAAGAGCGGATACCTTCATGTCTGCGTTAGAGAGAATTTTCTTAACACTATTTTTTGACCAAGGCCAAGACCTCGCGGGCCAGGCGTCGCTTGCTGGCGAGATCGTCCATGCGGATATTCGTCGCTACCGTCTTGACGTTCAGTTCCACGACCTGAGCTTCCAATCTCTCGTCCTCATTTGCAATTACGAAAATGTCGAGAAAGTCCGCATAGGCCCGCGCGACGCCGAGCGCCGATGCTTCCCAGCCGCTGGCGCTCATAAGCTTGTGCGCAGGGCCGGTGATCGCGGCTGCGCCGACGATGGGACTTACGCCAACTACGGTGGCGCTAGTCTCTTTGAGAGCGTCCCGGATTCCGGGGACCGCCAATATCGGACCGATGCTGGTCACCGGATTACTCGGGCAGACAACGATCCCCGACGCGGAACGAATTGCGACAAGCACTCCCGGCGCGGCCTTACTTTTCACCGCGCCGGCGTAGTAGACCTTCCTCACCATCGGCTGCCAACGTTCCTTGACGAAGTACTCTTGAAAAGTGAGTTCCTTGTCGCCGGCCCTAAGTCTTGTCTCGACTCGGTCGTCGGACATAGGAAGAATCGCCGCTTTGATGCCGAGGGTTCGGCGAAGGAGATCGGTTGCCTGCGAGAGCCTGACTCTTTCGGAAAGTAGCCCGGTCCGCCAGATATGCGTCGCGAGGTCCTTATCACCCAGCTTGAACCAGGTGTCGGCGCCCAGCCGCCCGAGCTGCTCTAACGTCGTGAACGTGTCACCCTTGATGCCCCAGCCTTTCGCGTCGTCAATCAGGCCGGCGAGGGTATACATAATCGTATCGATGTCCGGAGAGATATGGAGGCCGTGCAGAACACAATCGTCCCCCGTGTTACAGATGATCGTCAACTCTGCGGGATCGACTTCCGCGGCTAGCCCTTCGACCAACTTGGCGCCGCCGGTGCCGCCGGTCAGAACGACGATCATTCCGAGATTCCTGAGGTCGATGGAGTAATGGAGTGATGAAGTATGGGGAAATTCGCGCACGGTCCATTGTTTCTGACCAACCCGTCGCCGCCGCAAATTTGTTCTACGTAAGGAATGATCGATGGCGGAAGGAATTTATCGCTTTGGTGAATAAATTCAGGATAAATCGGCAAGCGTGCTTTCAGTTCGAAGCCGGCCTGCGCGCTCTTTTGCCGCAACAACTCTAACGCCGGCCAGGGCGCCTCGGGATTGATGAAGTCGGGCGTCAGCGGCGACACTCCGCCCCAGTCGTTGATGCCCGCCTCCAGATAAAGCTCAAAACCGTCCGGCGTGAGGTTCGGCGGGACCTGAATGTTCATTTTGCCGCCGAGGATCAAGCGCGCCAGTGCAATTGTTTTCAGCATGTCCTCTCGCCCCGGGTCCGGATGGCCGTGCATCGGGATTTCCGGCTTGGCGCGGAAATTTTGCACGATGACTTCTTGAATATGGCCGTAACGTTCATGTAGCGCGCGAATGGCGAAGAGCGAATCGATTCTCTCGTCCCAAGTCTCGCCGATGCCGATCAGGACCCCGGTGGTGAACGGGATTCGCTGCCGGCCGGCCTCTTCGATGGTTCGCAGCCGCAATGCCGGCTTCTTGTCCGGCGCGTTATCGTGCGCGCCGCCGGGCAACAACAAACGCTCGCTGGTACTTTCCAACATGAGTCCCAGGCTTGCATTCACTTCCTTGAGCCGTTGCAAATCGGCCTTGCCCATAACGCCGGGGTTCGAGTGGGGTAGGAGTTCCGTTTCCTCTAACACCGCTCGGCAGACTTCGTACAGGTAATCGACTGTGCGCTGATGCCCATGCTCGGCCAAGAAATTCTTCATCTCTGGATAGATCGCTTCCGGCTTATCGCCGAGGCTAAAAAGCACTTCGGTGCAACCCAGAAATTTCCCTTGGCGGACGATGCTCAGCACTTCATCGAGAGTCATCGTCTTGGCGCCGGGTTCGCCCGGCGCCTTGCGAAAGGTGCAGTAACCGCAGAAATCGCGGCAAAGATTGGTCAGCGGCACGAAGATTTTCGGCGAAAACGTCACCACCCGCCCCTTGCCCTGGTCGCGCAACGTCGCCGCCGTCGCAAGGAGTTCTGTAAACGCGTCGCCCGCGGCCGTAACAAGGTCCAAAGCTTCCCGGCGGCCCAGCAGCTTTCCTTGCAAACAGTTTTTTAGTGCCTGCTGCATCGCTCTTGGTTGAATATCGAATCGGCTCGCCGGTTTCAAACGCGACGGGGGCCGGTCCTAACGAAGGGCCGGCTTTGGAAGTTGCCCTCGATGCTTTTGCTGTGGTACGTCTTGAGCGAATAGTCAAGCCATAAACCAGCTAAACCGGAGGAAGACGATAGTGAAAAATTTCGATAACGTGCTCGTCATCGACGCCGACGGCCATGTCTATGAAGGCAACGTCGACCTCACGCCCCGCATGCCGGTAAATTGGCGCTCACAGGCGCCGATTCGGCTGAAGGATAACGAGGGGAATTCGCGAATTCTGCTCGAAGGCCGCCTTTGGTCCGCCTCCCAGGGGCTTGGCCCGGGAGTCTCCGGACCCATGACGGAAAAAGCCCGGGGCTTTCGGCCCGGCATGGTCGATCCGGGTGCCCGGCTCAAAGACATGGATCAGGAAGGTATCGATGTCGCGATTCTCTTCGGCACCCAGATCGCGCTGACGGTCAACGGCCTGATGAACAAGGAATTGGCGGCCGTGCTCTGCCATGCGGTCAACGATTGGCTGATCGAGTACTGCTCCGCCGACAAGAGACGGCTGCTCGCCGTCGGCTTGATACCCTGCCAGGACCCGCCCGCGGCGGTCAAGGAATTAGAATTCCTGGCCAAGGCCGGCGCGGTCACGGCGATGCTGCCAACCAACGTCTACGGCCTCAACAACATGGGCGACCGCATGTTCGATCCGATTTATGACTGCGCTCAATCGCTGGGCATGCCCCTGAGCGTTCATCCCCAGACCGGCCACGACGGCGTGCTCGGCGTCTCGGGCGTCATGGGCGCCGGCAGCGAGCGACTTCGCAAATACGCCTACGTTCACATGACCGCCTTTCCGTTCGAATTGATGATCGCCATGATGCACATGATCGGCGAGGGAGTCTTCGACCGCTATCCGAAACTACGCGTCGGTTTCATGGAAGGCGGCGCCGGTTGGCTGCCCTACTGGGCCGAGCGCTTCGACGAGCATATCGAAAAACTTGCGCCGCAGATGCCGGACCTCAAGCGCCGGCCCCGCGAGATTATCGAAGGCGAACAGATCACCCTGACCTGCGAATCCGAAGAGTCCGGGCTCCACCGCGTCTTCGCGGCCAACGGCGAGAACACCGTCATGTACGCCTCGGACTACTGTCACTGGGATTGTCATTTCCCTTACTCCGTGAAAGACATTATCGACGGCAAAGATCTTTCTTTCGCTCAAAAAGAGAGACTTTTGAACCGCAACGCCGTCGATTTTTTCAAGCTCAGAGACCTACCCCAGCCGAGCGCGCTAAAGATCGCACTCCGGAGCTGGTCCGATGGCAGCCAATTAAAAGCGGCTACCGCATGATCAAAAGGAGCGTTGTCATGACACGAGCAAAATTTTTGACGGCTATTCTCATTACGGTAAGCCTGCAAGCATCGGCACTCGCCTGGGGCGCGGAAAGCTTGCAGAAGATTCGGGTCGGCTTTCCCTCCCTCGCCTTCTCCTACATGCCGTATTACGTCGCCCAGGACAAAGGCTTTCTGAAGAAATATAACCTGGAAGCCGAGTACATTCAGATGCGCACCACCATTCAGCCCTCGGCGGTCATCAACGGCAATATCAATTTCTTCCCTTCCGTTTCCACCGGCATGTCCGCGGCCGTCGCCGGTCTTCCTCTCGTCATCGTCCTTAATTTCTGTGACGGCACACCGTGGATCCTCGTCACCCACAAAGACATCAACAAACCCCAAGATCTGATCGGCAAGACCGTCGCTGTCTCCGGGTTGCGAACCTCACCGCATCTTTTCTTGCAAGCGGCATTGAAGAAATGGGAAATCCCCGAGAAGGACGTATCGATCATCAGCACCGGCGGCACGTCGGACAGTTTTCTCGCGCTTACGACCAACCGCGTCGCGGGCACGGTCTTGACGCCGCCGTTCGACGACAAGGCGGTCTCCCTGGGTTTCAAAAAATTCATGTTTCTCGGCGATCTGGCTGATATTCCGTACGTCGGCGTGGTAACGTCGCAAGCGGAAGTTAAAAACAATCGCGAAATCATTCGCCGCACCCTTGCCGCGCTCATGGAGTCTGTTGGCTGGATTCGCGCCAATCGCGACGAGAGCGCCAAGATGATCGCAAGCAAGTTCAGGGTGAACCAGACCGAGGCGGAACAGACCTACGCTACCCTGGTGAAAATCCTGAATAAGGACGGCCGGCTTAACCCCAAGATTGCTCGCGGTTACGTCGAGCTTTTGCGCCAAGACCGGCCCATACCCGCGGACTTCGATCCGCAAAAGATCGTCGACTTCTCCATGCTGCCGGCGAGTCGGTAAGCGCGATCTGAAACTCAATGGCGCGGATCAAACCGCTCTGTTTTGCCCTTGCGCGTTGTCAGAAAGAAAAGAAAATGGCTCCTGACCCCATTTCCCCGTTCGTGCTGCTTTATTACGCGTCGCATGAGGGCAAGGGCAAGGTTCAGATCGTCGGCCCGATCTTTCGCAAAGAAAGTTACGGCATCGTTTTTCCAGACAAGAGCCCGCTGCGCAAGCGGGTCAACGAAGCGTTGCTGAAACTCAGGGAAAACGACACCTACGATCGGCTTTACAAGATATGGTTCGGCGGCAATGGGCCGTAAGCCGAAGTATAAAAGATTAGTTTCAAGTTTCTGGTTTCTGGTTTCTGGTTTCTGGTTTCTGGTTTCTGGTTAACTCGGAACTAGAAACTTGAAACCAGAAACTCATCGTCGGAGTATTGACAATCCCGCCCCGCTTGGCGAGATATAGAGGAAAGACCAGAGGAGAATCGCTTTATGCCATTCAACGGCCACACGATCATCGACGGCGACGGCCATGTGATCGAAGACTACCCGGCCATCGTCCGCTACATGCCGAAGCCCTATCAGGAAAAATTTGACACCCACACTTTTTACAACTTGTTTCCGCCGTTGGATCATCTCCATTCATCCAACCTGCACGATTTTCAACCGGGCGCTTTCAATAAAGTCGGTCCCGACGGCTGGGTCGCTTTCCTGGACGATGTCGGCATCGATTCCACGGTTCTCTACACCACCCTCGGCCTTTCTTTAGGCAAAATCGTCAGCCGCGATTGGGCCATCGACGTGGCGCGCGCTTACAACGATTGGCTGCACGATACCTACATGAAACGCAGCCCGCGCTTTAACGGCATGGGACTGATTCCGCTTCAGGAAGCATCGGCCGCGGTCGACGAATTAAAACGGATCGTCAAGGAGCTCGGCATGTGCGGCGCCATGCTGCCCTCGACGGGCATTCAAGCCAACCTGGGCGACCAGCGCTACTGGCCGATCTACGAAGAAGCGAACAAGCTGCGCTGCGCCATCGGCGTCCACGGCGGCGCCCATGAGAATCTCGGCCTGGACGATCTGAGCCCCTATGCGCCGGTACACGCGCTCGGCCACCCCTTCGGCCAGATGATTTCCTTTGCCGGCATGATTTTTAACGGCGTCTTCGATAAATTCCCCAACGTCAAGTTCGGCTTCATGGAAGGCGGGGTCGCGTGGCTCCTGATGTGCTTGGAACGCTTCGACCGTTCTTGGGAAACCCATATTCAGCATGACCCGCGCCGCCGGTTCCTTGAGCTCAAGCCCAAAGAAAAAATTTGCGAGTACGTCCAGCGCCACATCGACGCCGGCCGGATCTTCGTCGGTTGCGAGGGGGAGGAGCCCGACCTCGCCCATGCCATTCGCCGAGTCGGCGGCAAACCTTTTGTTTATTCCAGTGACTTTCCGCACGAGGTCAATAACGAATTCTGCAAACACGAGATTAATGAATTACTGGAGAACGCAGAGATCAGCACGGCCGACAAAGCGGCATTTCTGCACGGCAACGCCCGCAGATTCTATAACCTGGGCACGGCGGGAATGTAATGATCAACGTTCAAATGGTTCCAATTGTTCAAGCCGTTCAACCCCCCTTCTTTATCCTCCCCCGCGACGCGGGGGAGGAGACAGGTGGGGGCTTAAACGATTTGAACTTTTTGAACGGTTTGAACGCTTGGGGAGTTAGAGTCAAATGAATCCTGAACCCAGCATCGGTTTTATCATTCCATCGAGCAACCGCCTGACCGAGCCGCAATTCCACACTTACGCTCCGCCGGGGGTGGGCGTGCACGTGACCCGGCTGCGCATGACCGGCAAATTTCACAAGCCTTGGGATGAACTCAAGCCCCAATTGGCCGAAGCGGCCGCCGCGCTTTCGGACGTCAAGCCGGCGATTATCGTTTTCCATTGCACGGCAAACTCTATGGAAAACGGCCTCGCCCACGAAGCGGCCATTGTCGAAACCATTCAGCAGGCAAGCGGCTGTCAAACCATTACGACAGCTGAGGCGATCCGCGAAGCCTTCACGCGCTGCGCCATCAAGAAGCTCGTGCTCATCAGCCCCTATGTCCAGGCGACCAACCAGCATGAGGTCAGCTATCTGAGCGAGGCCGGATTTACCGTGCTCCACGAGTTGGGTCTCGCCTTGGAAAGTCACGCCTACGGAAGCGTCACCCCGGAGGAGTGGATCAGAGTCGTCAACGACAACGCCCGTCCCGACGCCGACGGCTATTTTCTGAGCTGCACCAATACGCGCATGATCGAAGCGATCGAGGAACTGGAGCGGCGCCTCGGCAAACCCGTGGTCAGCAGCAATCAAGCGACGCTGTGGGCTTGCCTGAAGCGCCTGGGGATCGCGCATCAGGATAAGCGCCTCGGCAGGTTGTTCAGTCAGAATTGATGCGCGGCTGGCCGGTGAGACTCCGCCAGTTTCTCCCTTAGCCCGGTATTTCTCTTTTCCACCCGCAGATTGCGGATCGCCATGGCGACCGCCTTGCGGCTTCCCACCAACACGACCAGCTTTTTCCCCCGCGTCACCGCCGTGTAAAGAATGCTCCGGTGGAGCATCATGTAGTGAGAGGTGTGCAATGGGATCACGACCACGGGATACTCGCTCCCCTGGCTTTTGTGCACCGAGGTCGCGTAGGCCAAATTGATTTCGTCGAGCTCGGCCGCTTCGTACTCCACCAACTTATCGAAAAAGTCGACCTTGACGCTTCCCTCCTCGCGGTCGACGCTGGCGATGCGTCCCAGATCGCCGTTGAAAACGCCTTTGTCGTAATTGTTGCGTAGTTGCATGACCTTGTCGCCCACGCGCAGCGAGGTTCCGCCCCGCTCCAGCGCCTGGCCGGCTGGATTGACGAGAGCTTGCAACTCGCGGTTTAAGTTGACCGTGCCCAGCAGGCCCCGGTGCATCGGCGTCAGCACTTGAATCGCCTGTGCCACCTCGTCGGGCGCCAATTGCTGTGCCCGCGGAATCTCCTCCCGCACCAGCCGCTTGACCGTTTGCAGGATCTCTTCCTCGCTCTCGTGGGCGAGGAAAACGAAATCCTTACTTTCACCGGAATTCCCCAGCAGCAACGAATGGCCGCTCAGAATTCGGTGCGCGTTGGCGACGATCAAGCTTTCGCGCTCCTGGCGAAAGATACGCCGCAGCACCACCGTCGGGACCACGCCTGAGTCGATTGAGTCCCGCAGCACACTGCCGGGGCCGACGGACGGTAACTGATCGACGTCGCCAACGAGAATCAAGTGGCTGTGCGGATCGACGGCGCGCAGCAAATGGTCCATCAGCGAGATATCGACCATGGATACCTCGTCGATGATGACGAAATCGACTTCCAGCGGGCGCTCTTCGCTTCTTTGAAAGCCGCCTTCCCGAGGGTTGTACTCGAGCAGCCGGTGAATCGTCATCGCTTCTTCACCGGCGCTTTCCGCCATCCGCTTGGCGGCGCGCCCGGTCGGTGCCGCCAACAAAAAACTGACTTTGGCGCGCTTGAGAATCGCCAGCAACGCCGTCAAAAGAGTCGTCTTCCCGGTGCCGGGTCCGCCGGTGATCACCAAAACCTTTTCGCGCAGCGCTTGTTGCGTGGCGCGCACCTGGTCTTCGTCAAGGGTCACGGTGGAGGGTCCGAACAACTCGGGACCGACGAGATCGATGGCGCCCCGGGAAGCGCCGCCTGAGCGACTCCAGGGACCGATGATTTTCTCGCCCTGCAGGAGCGACGGCGTAGCAAGCAGGCGATGAAACGCCGCCGCGACTCGCTGCTCCGCGTCGTAAAGTTCGCGGAGATAAACCCGCGTCGAGTCGTCCTGGAATCCGTCTTGAAGGATTAATTCGCCCTGCGCCGCCAGTTTATCGATCGCCGCATCCACCGGATCTTCGTCGACGCTCAGTAACCCCGCGGCATTGCGTTTGAGCACAGTCAAGGGGACGTAGCAGTGCCCCTGGTCGGCACATTCTCTGAGCACATGGAGCACGCCGGCTTGCAGCCGCAGAGGAAAATCACCTCGGATCCCGATATGGTTAGCGATACGATCGGCGAGCACAAACCCAATACCTTGCACTTCACGCGCCAGCAGGTAGGGATTTTCCTTGACGCAGGCGATGGTGTCGGCGCCCAGGACGCGAAAGATCCGGAGCGCCAGCGACGCGCCGATGCCGTGACCTTGAAGAAAGATCATGACGTCCTGCATGCCGCGCTGCTCTTGCCACGCCTGCATGATGCGCCGGGCACGCACCTCGCCGATGCCGTCGACTTCTAAAATGCGCAGGGGCTGCTCGGTCATGACTTTCAAAGTATCGAGACCGAACGCGCCAACCAGCCGCTTCGCGTAAGTCGGCCCGACGCCCTTGATCAATCCCGAGCCGAGATATTTTTCGATCCCTTCGATGGTCGCCGGCTCGACCTTGCCCCAATGATCGACCTGAAACTGCAACCCGTAGCGGGGGTGGCGCTTCCAGGTGCCGGTGACCTTGATTTCCTCGCCCTCGCACACGGGAAAGATCGTACCCACCACCGTCGTGCTCGGACCGCCGTCGGCGTCCAAGCGCGCGACGGTATAATGAGTTTCCGGATGTTGATAGGTAATCCGGCCGATGGTGCCTTGAAGCGTGGTGGTCTGTTGATCCGGCAACGGCAACTCCAAGCCGGTATACTACTCGAAAGCGCCGGCGCGGTAAACGGCAGCGGCCTTGCGTTTTCGCAGCGGAGAGATAGAATTTCGCTCAAATCGCGCATGTCCGCCGCCGCCAAATTTTGCCCATTCCGCACTCAACCCTTTCGCTGATCCCGCGATCGACCGCCACCGTTTTCTTCGGCCCGAGCGCCGAGGAGAAACAGGAGACGCACCCATGATTTTGGAAAATATTTGGTTCGAAGCAGTCTTGATCTTTATTTTGATCCTGGCGAACGGCTTCTTCGCCGCGTCGGAAATCGCCATGATCGCCACCCGCAAGAGCCGCATCGACGCGCTATTGGAAAAAGGCGTCAAATCGGCCGCCGCCGTGGCGCGTTTGAAGAACGACCCCGACCGTTTTTTGGCCACCGTGCAGATCGGGGTCACCGTCGTCACCACCTTGGCCTCGGCCATCGGCGGCGCGGCGGCCATCGGTTTCCTAAAGCCACAGTTTGAATCTCTACCCTTGCTCGGGGTCGCCCGCTGGGGCGAAGCGATCGCTATCTTATGCGTCGTCTTGCCCATCTCGTATTTCTCCCTGGTGCTCGGAGAGCTGGTGCCGAAATCTCTCGCGCTGCGCTTTTCGGAGCAGATCGCCTGCGCCGTCGCCCGGCCCATCGAATTCCTCGCCCGGATCAGCGCGTTTTTCGTGAAAATACTCACGGTATCGAGCAACGCCGTGCTGTGGATCTTCGGCGGCAAGGAAGCGGGAGGGGCCAGTTTCATTTCTATCGACGAAGTCAAGTCGCTGATTCGCGAAGGGGCCGCCAGAGGCATCTTTAACGAGACCGAACAAGAATTGATTCATAGTGTCTTCGAATTCGCGGACACCCCGGTCAAAGCCGTCATGATACCGCGCACGGAGATCCACGCCCTTGAAGTTCACGCCTCATTGGCCGAGGTAGCCAAGAGTTTTATCGACAGCGGCTTTTCGCGGATCCCCGTGTACGAAGGCGAATTGGACCGCGTCATCGGAATTCTCTACAACAAGGATATTTTCAAAGCGCTGCAAGAAAAAACAGATCTTCGCATTCGCGACAACCTCCATCCCGCGTTTTTTGTGCCGAGTTCGCTGCCGATCAGCGAGTTGTTGAAACAATTACAGCGCCGCCGTCTCGCCATCGCCTTGGTGGTCAACGAGTTCGGCGAGATCGAAGGTTTGGCGACCCTGGAAGACCTGCTGGAGGAGATCGTCGGCGAGATCCGCGACGAATACGACCGGGAAGAACGGGGCCCCGTGGAACGGTTGCCCGACGGCTCCATGGTCATCCAGGGCTCCGCGCTGCTCAAAGATTTGAAGTCCGACTTCGGCCTGCCTTTTGAAGAATCGCCCGACTACCACACGCTCGCGGGCTTTGTCCTGGCGCAGCTTAGACGCATCCCGCGCGGCGGCGAAAATGTCGAACACAACGGTTACCGGCTCACGATCGTCGATATGGAGGGAAGGCGGATCGTGAAGATCAAGCTCGAAGAAACCAAACCATCCTGACTCGAAGGGTCTCAAGACTCGGTTCTTCTCGCTCTTTTGTGAAGCAGGGCTCGGAAATCGCACACAGAGGCGCGGAGGGCACGGAGTAAACAGTTTTCGTTTATAAAATACTCCGAACTCTGCGATCTCTGTGTCTCTGTGGTGAATACTTCTTCACAGGAAACCCAGAAGCTCCCAAGACTCACAGCGACGCGGCGACAGCAGCGAATCAGTAGCAACGCAGTTCGATCTCGTTGCCGTCCGGATCGAGAAAATAAACGGAGGTCGCCCGGCCGCGCGCGCCCCAGCGTGACACCGGCCCTGCACGGATCGGAATTTCTCTTTCCTTCAAATATTCGACGATGCCGGAAAAATCGTCCGTCCCGATGACCATGCAGAAGTGATTGAGATTGCCCGCGAATTTCTCATCGCCGATATTGCCGGCGGCGGGACCTTTGATCGGGCAGAGATCGATGATGGTGTCGTCGGTGATGCGCACCGATGGGAAGCCGATCTTCCCCGCTTTGAATTCATCGAGACGCTCCGGCTGCAAACCTAGAGTTTCTGTGTAAAAACTCAGCGACCTGTCGATATCGCGAACGTTGAGCACGATGTGGTCCAGCTCGATGATTTTGATCTTGCCCATGGCTGAACTCCTCATTCCGGCTTGGGTAAATTTTCTGACCTTCCATATCCCTCTGACCAAAGCTCTTATCATTCTCGCGCCGAGACGCCAAGTCTGCCCTAAGCCCGCTCGACCAAGCTCAGGGCAAACTCCGCGATTCCCATGCCGCACAGCGTACTCTGTATCGCCTTGAACCTAGAAGCACGCGGCTATACAATCTTTGACGACCCAAATGGAGGCCCGCCGTGGAAGAAGCTAAGATTTTGAAGAAGGGACAGCTGGTTATCCCGGTCCACATCCGCAAAACACTCGGCTTGAAATCGGGAGATTCCGTCAAGCTTTTTGATTACGACGGCGCGATTCACATCATACCTTTCTCTAAAAACGCGGTCAAAGAAGGCGTAGGCATCCTTCCACGACGACCATCCTTGTTAGAAAACTCTTGAAAGACAGGAGAACAAAACCGAGACATTGACATTCGGGGAACCAGCCGTCGAAAATCCTAATTGAACCTATTATTTTCGAGTCGATTAGGCAGCGACCGTAGACCGAGAAACATGGCATCCAAGCAACCTGATAGGCAACGTTTGCTGAAGTCGCTGCACCCTGATAGTTCCTTGAGCCGAGCAAAACTTGATCAGTTTGATAGATTGTCGACTCGCGAGCTTATGGACTCTCTCAAACCGGGACAACCGGGATCGCTCAAGGCCAAACCCGACGGGACCATGATCGATGGCCATCACCGCATCAAGATTCTTCAAGATCGAGGGGTGGATGTTAATTCACTCCCACGAGAGATCATTCCCAAGAACTAACTCTTTCTGAGCGGCGCCATGAAAACAGATCTCTATTGGATAGAGGGAGGATGGCCAGGTCACTTAGCTATCCTGCCACGCCCGCGGGGTGGAGATTGGCTCGAAGATGAGGTGCGTTCTTGGCAGCTAACGGGAGTCGATGTAGTCGTGTCATTACTCACAGCCGAGGAAATCGCCGATCTCGACTTAGCTCAAGAAGCAGAGTTGTCTCAGCGCAACGGCGTGCGGTTTCTATCTTTTCCGATTGCTGACCGAGGGGTTCCAGCCTCACGGCGGGCGACCATAGAACTAGTGAGGATATTGGACAAAGCCCTCGCCGAGGGAAAGAACCTGGCCATTCATTGCCGGCAGGGGATTGGCCGGTCGGCGCTGTTAGCGGCCTGCTTGCTGATCATGACCGGAGTGGACCCAGATACGGCTTTCCAACGTTTGAGCGCGGCGCGAGGATGCGCAGTTCCAGAAACTGCTGAACAGCGGGAGTGGATTAGAAAATTCGCACAAGAGTTGCCGACACCGGTTCCGCAGCAATAGTCCGTTAGGGCAAATTAGGCTATATACCTAACCGTTTCTTTGTCAGTCGGGGAGTCGCGAGGACCGCACGGGATCAACAAGCTCAAGGGGAGGCGTGTCGTTACGGCACGGCTGTGCCGCACCGCTTTCTCACGCACTACAACGACTACCACGCCTTGGCGGATCGCCCGTAGAAGATAAAATGCACAAAGGCTCGTGGGGAACCCGGCGGTGAGCGCAAATCTCCCACGAGCTATGCGTGCGGCCCGGAGTCCGAGAATTCGCGAAGCCAGTAACCGCTGCGGCCCGTAAAACTCAATAAACCGCCCCACCTGAAAGAAAACCAGGCTGTGGTCAGCGGCTCGGCGTGCGAGTCGCCAATATTGCGCATGGAAACTCCTCGCTCGCAGCAGGCCGCGCTTTGGCCAGCGCACTGCAAATGACCAACCCCGTCGCTCGATGAGCGCCCGCAGCCACCGATGCTTTGCCCACAGTGCCTCCCAGACTTTCATCGCCGCGCCGTGTTTTAAATGCCCGGCGTAGGACGCGAGCATTGAATAAAATTTTCTGCCACTGCCGGTCTCGTCCAAGCGTCTGAGATCGACGCGTTGCGCCAATCCGCCAAGCGCAGGTCGCACCGCCCTTCTCTCGAAATCGTCTAACTTTCTCGCCAAAGTGTCGAGTGTCCGTCGGCGTGGCAGACGATAAGTCCACCAGGTTTTCCATCCGACAAAGTCAATTCCTCGTTTCACGGCAAACGGCGTGGTCAACTCCGGCCGAAGCGACAATTTCAATTTTTCGCGTAGAAACTCTTGAATGGCTTCACACCACTCAGCCAAAGTCTCGCCATCCTTTGCCAGCAGAACCATGTCATCAACGTAGCGCAGGTAATAGCAGCACTTGAGGTTTCGCTTGATGAACTGATCCAGCTCGTTGAGATATACGTTGCCCCAGAACTGACTGGTCAAGTTACCGATGGGCAGGCCTCGTTCGTTGTTCTTGCCGAAAAGACTTTTGTGCGGCGGGATTGGATAGGCCGGGTTTTCGGGTCCGGCAGCGCCTCGATTGTGGGAGCGAAAATAGTAATTCGTTGTCGGATCGTGAAACAGCAGGGTGCGCGTGAGCCAGACAAGCTCCGGATTCTTGATCTGGCGCGCGAGAATTGCGAACAAGGTCTCCTTATCGATCGACGGGAAAAAACTCGCCACGTCGAGCTTCAAGGCCCAGGCTGGCCGCTTCCCATTCGCCGTTACCCGCCGCAGGAAAGTCATCAGCCGGTCGCTTGACGCCAGGGTGCCTTTACTTTTACGGCAGGCGAACGAATCGTGAATGAAAATTGGCTCGAACACGCGCTCCTGGTGCGAGACCAAGAGATGATGCACGACGCGGTCACGGAAATCGGCAGCGAAAACTTCACGGGGCTTGGGACCGTCGGTGATAAAACAGATGGAGCGTCCAGGCTTGTAGGTGTGGGCGCGCAGCTCCTCTTGCAGCGCGAGCAGATTTGCCTCCGCGTTCACTTCAAACGCCAGGGCATTTACTGTGTTGCGCTTGTTGCGGCGGCACTGGCGATAGTGGCGCCACAAAGCGCGGAAAGAATAGAGGTCAGGGCCGATCACGAGCCGCCGCGAACTGCAGTAACAAAGAGGTTATTCGTCTTATTGTTGTTGTTCACGTTCCCGTTGTTGAAATTCACGTTCCACGCGTTGTTCGTATTGTTCGCGTTCGTAGTAGACGACCAGTAGTTGGACGCAACTCTTGCCCTCTCCACTTGTTCCCATGTTCACGCAACCTAGTCCACACATGGACCCGGGCACCTGGCCCCACCACGGTGGAGGAAGATGCCCTTGTGCTTCGGCCCCACTACAGAGCTTTGGCATTCACCAGCGAGCGGCAGGCGCCGAGGTCGCCGGTGGGAGAGGGACCTCGTGATCATGGCGCGCTCGGCCCGGCTAGTCGGTCTGACATCGCCGGCCGATTCTGGCCATGGCCCTGACCTTGGCTTTTTAGCCAACCTTCGTTCTGCCTGGCGATCTCAGTCACCAGTCCGAAACTATGTTCAAATGAATTGAAATTCGGAAACGCCTTCACATCCTCGCACAGCCTGAGCACCGCCTTAATTTCCGCCAGCTCTTCCCTTATCTCCTGGAGGATTGGCGCTTTGTCCCGCCGCGCGTTGGCCCGGACAATGAGTTTCAGCACTCGCCGTGCGCCGTCACGCAGATCTCCACCGAGTGTGTACTTGTGGTATCGAGAAAAATTTCGCACCACCTGCTCGAAGTAAAGACAAAGATCGTAACTCGCCTTGTAAATCGGGAGATGATCCGTGCGCGCCATCGTTTGGACCAAAAAAAATTCCGCAGAACCTGGGGGGCAAAGCCCCCCAGACCCCCTATCAAATTATCAAATCACCCAATAACCATCACGAGCCGCCGCGAACTGCAGTAACAAAGAGGAAATCCGACTTACTGCTGAAGAACACGCCCCGCTGTCGAAATCCACGCCCCACGCGCCGTTCGTACCGCCCGCGTTCGTAGTAGACGACCAGTAGCCGGACGCAACGAAATTCACGAAAGGATGGCCCGCTGGCAAGGCCGGATTGAACGTTCCTAGATCTAACAGGCTCGTAAGCTCGTTACGATTCGGCAGGCGCCAGGCGCCCGCTACACTACCATCAGAAAGGCCGCATGCTACGTTGCCGTCAGCCAATGTATTTGCTGCCCCAAGAGCATTGACCCAGGATTGCACGCCAAGGCAACTCGCGTCCTTTAACCAGATCAACCCGGTCAGATTGTCAGTGATCGTTCCGTTTAAGTTGTCGGTAAAACGCGGGTCGGGCGAGGTCGACAAGCCTTTCTGTAGATCACCGTCGTCACCAGCGGCGAAACTTGTCGTCTGCCCGGTGGCGAAGACTCCCCCGCCGCCGACCACCTGCTGCGTCGTGCAGCCGCCAACCCCGACCTGGATGATCATCACCTCGTCGCTCAGCTCCCCAACGCAGTCCGAAGGCAGAACCGTCGTGGAGAAGTTGAATCTCCCAACTTTGTTGGCCGTCGCAACGGCCGAGCCCTCCCACAGAATGGGGGCAAAGGGGACTGCGCCACTGCCCGTCACCCTAACATTGCCATTGTTGAGTTCCGACCTACTGATAGTGATCGCGTGCGCGGGAGACACGACAAAAATCAGCAATGCGAATGCCCCAATAACCGTTGCCGTTAACCGCTTCATAGAAAATCCCTCCTTTTCTGTTGCTGCCTATCTGTTTGCCGCCTGCTCTTCCCGCATCACTAAAAACCTTTTACGAGGGTTAAATGGGCGCTGATTTATATCACTCGCCCTGTAGTTGAGTCAACTACGTGCGAGGACAAGGTGAATTGTTTTCTGAGGGCTGGGAACTTTGGGAGTTATAGAGAACGCCTGACCGCCGCACGGGGACGGCACTCACGTAGGATCGGTTGAGGCACTTTGTGCCGATACCCATCGATCCGAAGGCAAATTCAAAACCTAGATTCCGGCGGGAGTTTATCCTGAGCAATGTCGAAGGGCCGGACTGACGTCCGCGCCGTAGGCCGCGCTTGCGCACCGATCCGTTCTTCCTTCGTGCGCGTACCCCTCGCTACGCCACCGAAATGGTGGCTACTCGGGGAGTCGGACTTCGTAAGCCGAGTTCCCGAGTAGGTTCCGCAGGAACCGTATCGAGGGAAGGACTCAACCCATCCTACGGGACTTACGGTGCGACAGAAGATTACCACAGCCGCTTTATTGGATATGCGTCAAACGCCGGATCGGCGCTTACAACTGGCATCTGTTCCACAATCGCTTGAGCGATGATCAGGCGATCAAAAGGATCCCGATGATGCAACGGAAGAATTGATACCTGGACGAGTTGCGGGACGGA